>ENA-OUPA01000033-OUPA01000033.1-human-gut-metagenome-genome-assembly--contig:-NODE-33-length-118986-cov-6.01582_pt1 | contig 118986 bp, 91 predicted proteins | sample MGYA00237939_ERZ548770 | MGnify/ENA primary metagenome ERZ548770 (study PRJEB26490, sample SAMN05356877) | human gut metagenome | biome: terrestrial biome; feature: human-associated habitat; material...
GTCTACCGCACTCTTGAGGCCGTCAAGGGCGGCTACCAGGCTTCGATGGCGCTGTAGGCGCGAACGATCGGGCACTGCCGGGAGCGCGCTTGACCGCGTGCTCCCGGATCGAAGCGGAGATGCCGCATCGCTGCAAGGTCGGCATCCCGCATAAGGGTTCAAACACGCTTGCGTGTTTCGAATATAGGGAAAACGTTAAGGAGGAAGCATGGATTTCGCATACACCGAGGAACAGCTCCGCATCAAGAAGGGCATCCGCGAGTGGGCCAAGGAGAACCTGACGGAGGAGGTCATCGCGGCCGGCTACAAGAACCGCGGCATCGCTCCCGAAGTGGCGAAGGCGTGGGTCGATTCGGGTTGGGGCATGTACGGCCTGCCCGAGGAACACGGTGGAAAGCCCGTCGACCATCAGACCATGGCCATGATCATCGAAGAGCTCAACCATGCCGGCGGCAACATCCCCATGGCTCCCAACCTGCTCATCATGTTCGACGTGTGCGAATTCGGCACGCCGGAGCAGATCAAGTTCGCGATGGACTACTACAAGGAGAACGGCTACCCGCCGTACTGCCTGGCCATCTCCGAGCCCGAGGCCGGCTCCGCCAACCAGTACATGACGACGACGGCCACCAAGAAGGACGGCAAGATCCACATCAACGGTACCAAGACCTGGGTGACCTCCGGTGAGAACTCCGACGGCTTCATCGTGGTCTGCAAGAACGAGGATCCCTCTCCCGAGAACAAGCAGATGTCCATGTACCTCGTGCCGGCCAACGCCAAGGGCGTGACCATCGAGCCGTTGAACAAGATCGGCATGCAGATCATGCCCTTCTCCAAGGTCATCTTCGACGACGTCGTGGTTGACGAGTCGGCGCTGCTCGGCATCGAGGGCAAGGGCTTCCTGCAGCTCATGAAGAACTTCGAGTGGGAGCGCTGCGTGCTTCTGGCGGAGCTGCTCGGCGAGGCCCAGGCCGCCATGGACGACGCCTGCGCCTGGACCAACGAGCGCCAGCAGTTCGGCAAGGGCATCAAGACCTTCCAGCTCGTGCAGGAGCACATCGTCGAGATGCAGATCGAGCTCACCAACACCCGTAACTTCCTGTACCGCACCTGCTGGAAGATGGACAACGGCATTCCGGTGAACAACGACGCCGCCATGCTGAAGCGCTACGGCGCCCCGGCGCTCACCGACTGCTGCTCCCGCGCCCTGCAGCTCATGGGCGGCCTCGGCTTCACCGACGAGACCCGCGTCTCCCGCCTCATGCTCGACTGCCGCGGCTTCCAGATCGGTGGCGGCACCGTCGAGATCATGGTGCACATCTCCGGCCGCGGCATCCTCAAGGAGTACGCCAAGGCTGCCGAGGATCCGGATTACCTCTGGACCATCTAAATCGCGACTGCGATACAGCCTTGATGGAAGGGGGCCTGCGAAAGCGGGCCTCCTTTTCTTGTGCTTGGAATCGACCTGGGGGAAGCGCTCCGGAAGGTGCTGCTCGCCGCCCGCTGCGCGCTTTTTCCTCCTGCGAACGCGGCAAAAGAAATAGCGAAGATGACGCACATCAGTCGGTACTATCCCGGCATCGTTGCTGCTGAAGTGGAAGCTATTTCTTAACGGCCGCGTTCTCCGGAGGGCGCGCAGAGGTCGGCGAGCAGCACCTTCCGGAGCGCGCAGGGGGCGGTGAGCGACGTCTCCTGGAGGCGCGCAGAGGTCGTCGATCAACACCTTCCGGAGCGCGCGCAGAGGGCGGCGATCAACGCCTTCAGGGGGCGCGCAGAGGTCGGCGAGTAGCACCTTCCGGAGCGCTATTGCGTGGTTGAATGAGGGTATAGAAAAGGGCACCTGGTGGTGCCCTTTCAGGTTGCTGGTGCCGTCGCTGCTATTGGGCGGAAGTGGACTTTGCCTTCTTTCTAGTGCGGCGGCCGTGGCAGGTCATGCCGATCTTGCGGATGGTGCAGGTGCGCACGTTGTGGCAGTAGGCGCAGCCGCGGCGCTTCTTCTGGGTCTCGTTGTACAGGCCGATGACGCCCCAGGTGCTCCAGCGATCCGATGGCGTGCCGTCCTCGGCGGCGGTGAGCCCCAGGCGCTTCTCGGTCTGGGTGAAGAAGGCGAGCGTCGTGTTCATGGTGAGGGGGAAGTCCTCGACGCCGGTCTCCAAGGTGCTGCCGCGGTGCAGGCCGCGCTCGTGGGCGTCGTCGGCGACGGCCTCGGCGAGCTTGTCCGCGGCCAAGGAGGCCATGGCTTCCAGGCAGGCGTCGAAGAGCAGAGCGTCCATGTCGCTTTTCACGAGGCGCTCGCGAAGGCGTGCGATCTCCTCGTCGGTGCCGATGGTGGAGACCGCCATGGCCGTGTGCTCCGCCTCGCTCATGCGCTCGTAGGCGGCGCTGCCGTAGAGCACCGCGAGCGTGCCCACGAGCTTGATGGCCGGTTCGGTGTACTTCGGCGGCAGGGTGCAGATGGCGGGGTTGAACAGCTTGTAGACCCCGCGCGGATGCAGCTCGGCGCTCATGGCGTCGGCCATGGCGCAGATGGAGTCGGCGAGCATGGGATCGTCGGAGAACTCGGTGTCGAGGAAGGCCTCGACGACGGCGGGATCGATCCGCTCGACGGAGCAGTCGATTTCATGGATGACGTGTACTTGCATGGCCGCCTCTATTCTTCCAATGATTCAAGTGGTATCTCTTCTCTGGGACTATTCTATCAATGAATCCGATGAATTGGGATGCTATTAGACAAGTATTGGTAAGATTGATCGTATTTTAGACGAATTAATGGGACAGATTTTCGAATATGTCTATATAATGCCACAGCGGTCTTTTCTACAATGGCTCTCGAGCGATGCGCCGGCCCTTTTTCGAATCCTGGGAGAAGAGGCGCTGCGCATCGTGTAAACTTCCAAGGAGCATCTGGCGCGCCCGCGCGTCGGAGCCGCTACCATCCGATGTCCACGCGCGTCGGAGCCAAGTCGTTCGAGCCGCCTTGCGCGGCCGCCGTTAAGAGAAAGGGAGCCGCCGTGAAACGTGCGCTTACCCCCGGCACCTTCGACCCCATCACCGCCGGACATCTCGACGTTATCAGCCGTGCCGCCCAGCTTGTCGACGAGGTCATCGTTGCCGTGGCTGTTTCTGCGAAGAAAAAGCCGCTCTTCTCCCTCGAGGAGCGAGTGGCCCTTGTGAAGGAGGTCACGCGCGATTTGCCCAACGTGCGCGTCGAGCCCTTCGACGAGCTGCTCGTCGACTTCGCCCGCCGCATGGGCGCCCAGGCCGTGGTGAAGGGATTGCGCGCCATCACCGACTTCGAGTACGAGTTCCAGATGACGGCGCTCAACTATCAGCTGGACAAGGAGCTGGAGACGCTTTTCATCATGTCGACGCCGCAGCACATGTACCTGTCGTCTTCCATCGTGCGCGAGATCGCCTCTCTCGGCGGGGATGTGTCCCAGTTCGTGCCGCCCTGCGTGAACGAGGCCCTCGTCAAGCGCTACGCCGAGCTGCACGCGGCCCAGTAGATCCGGTCGCTCGGCCGAGCCGCGCTCTGGCGGCCATTGGTTGCGGGCGCAAGCCGCGCCCCCAGGGACAGAACGTCCCTTATAAGGGCATAAGAACTTCCAATAACTCCCAGAAAGCCCTGATCTGTCCCATTGCGGACGATCGGGGCTTTGTGCATTTTGGGACAGATAGAAAGATACGTCCGTATGGTGCGGACAAAAGCGGGGGAGTAGTGGTGTTGCGCGTAAAGGACCTTCCGTAAAATTACCCTTAAGAGACCGTATACGGGTGAAAGGGATGAGATGAACATCGTCGTTTGCGTGAAGCAGGTGGTGGACACCGAGGCCGTCATAGCGCTTGACGGGGCCGGAGAGGTGGAGCTAATGGGCCAGACCATGGTCATCGATCCCTACAGCGAGTTCGCCGTGGAGCGCGCTGTGCAGCTGAAAGAAGAGTTGGGTGGCACCGTTACCTTGCTGACGCTTGGCTCTCAGGATTGCCTCGCGGCCGTGCGCCACGGGCTGGCCATGGGCGCCGATGCGGCCGTGCTCATCGAGGACGAGCAGTGGACGGCCCGCGACGCCGCCCAGGCCGCGGCCCTGCTCGCCGAGGCGGCCTCCACGATGGGCGCCGACCTCGTCATGGGCGGCTGGAAGTCGGGAGATACGGCGGCGGCCCAGGTCATGGGGCGCATGGCGGCCATCATGAGGCTCCCTTTGGCGAACATGGCCACGGGTCTTTCCGTGGAAGGCGGCACTATCGTCGCGGAATGCGAGGTGGACGACGGCGTGGAGACCGCGCGGCTTCCTCTGCCCGCCGTCGTGGCCGCCCAGCAGGGACTAGCCGAGCCGCGCTACCCCTCGGTGCGCGACGTCATGCAGGCGCGGCGCCGTGGCGCCGAGGTGCGTCCCGTGGCCGACTTCGCCGCGGCGTCCAAACCGACAACGGTGACCGTCGTCTCCCGGGAGCTGAAGCCGGGCCGCTGCGGCGGCCGCATCGTCGCGGGCGAGGCGCCTGTGGCCGTGGCCGAGACGGTGCGCCTTCTGGCCGAGGAGGCGAAGGTTCTCTAGCTCGCCACTCATTCGCTTCCAACGTTCGCGCAGGATTTGAGAGAAAGGTTTTCTCATGGCTGATATGTGGGTAGGGGTCAACGGCGCCGATGAGGCGCTGCGCCAGGTGAATGCCGAGATGCTGGGGGGCGCCCGGGCGCTGGCCGACCAGGCGGCCGCTCAAGTGGTCGCCATCGTGTGGGGCGCGTCCGCCGCAGGCCACGCCAAGGCGCTCGCCTCGTGGGGTGCCGACCGCGTGGTGATTGTGGAAAGCGAGGCCGCACCGGCCCCCGAGGCCGTGGCCCGCACGCTGGCCCGGCTGGCCGCCGAGAGCGCCCCGGCCGTGGTATTGCTCGCCGACGGCGCCGAATCTCGCGTAGCGGCCCCTCTTCTGGCCGAGGCCCTGGATGCGCCGCTGTTCTCGGACGTGGTGGATATCGAGGCCGGCGACGAGGTCGTCTTCACGCGCCTGCCCTACACCGCCAAGGTGATCGAGCGCGCAACCGCAGCCGCTCCCACCGTGGTGGCCACGGTGCGCCCGAAGGCGCTCCCGGTGCCCGAGGTCGACGCCTCCCGCACCGCCGAGGTCGTCGCGGCCCCGGCTGACGCAGCCGACCTCGCCCGCATCGTGCAGTCCGTGGCCCGTGCTGCCTCCGAGCGTGTCGATCTGGCCGAGGCGGACATCGTCGTGGCCGGCGGCCGCGGCTGCAAGGGGCCTGAGGGCTTCGCGGTCATCGAGTCTCTGGCCGATGCCCTGGGGGCCGCCGTGGGTGCCTCGCGCCCGGCCGTGGACGAGGGCTGGATCGACATCCAGTACCAGGTGGGCCAGACAGGCAAGACTGTGGCGCCCTCGCTGTACATCGCCTGCGGCATTTCCGGCTCCATCCAGCACATGGCCGGCATGGGTGCCTCGAAGTGCGTCGTGGCCATCAACAAGGATCCCGAGGCGGAGATCTTCGCCGGCGCCGACTACGGCATCGTCGCGGATCTCTTCGAGGCGGTGCCGCTGCTGGAGGCGGCCGTCCGCGAGCGCAAATAGGGGAGGTGCGTCATGGGCGAGGTGCCGGCACGCGAGGTTCTGTGGAACATCACGGGCCACTGGCTGATCTACCCCTGCTTCATCGCGGCGCTGGCCGTGGCCGTTGTCTTCTTCGTGCGGCGCTGGCGCCTGTGGAAGATCGGCGAGCCCGAGAATCGCTCCGATAGGCGCGGCGAGCGTCTGCGTGGCGCGGTGCGCGACGCCCTTCTGCAGGTGAAGGTGGCCGAGCGGCGCGGGCCCGGGCTCGTGCATGTGGCCATGTACGTCTCCATGGTCATCCTGCTTATCGCTACCGCCACCGTGGCCGCCCAGGCCGATTTGGGGCTCCCTCTCGTCCAAGGCAACTTCTACCTGTACTTTCTCTCGCTCGCCGTCGACATCGCCGGCGCCGCTTTCTGCATCGCCATGGTGGCCTGCATCGTGCGCCGCATCGCGAACCGCGCGCTTGACACCAGGCCCGGCGACATCGTCGTTTTGGGCCTGCTGCTCGCCATCGGCGTCACGGGATTCGTGCTGGAAGGCCTGCGCATCGCCGGCACCGGCGACCCTTGGGGCGCCTGGTCACCCGTGGGGAGCCTCTTCGCGGGACTGTTCGCCAGCTGGGACCAGGGGCAGATCGAGCTTGCCCATCGCGTGCTGTGGTGGTTCCATATGGCCCTCGCCTTCGGGCTCATCGCCTACTGGACCTATTCCAAGCTCGTCCACGTGCTGCTCGTGCCCGCCGGCGTCTACTGGCGCGACCTGAAACCCAAAGGCGAGCTGCCCTTCATCGACATGGAGGACGAGGGCCTGCTCTCCTTCGGCTGCGGCCGCTTGGAGGAGCTCACGTGGAAGGATCTCTTCGACACCCAGGCCTGCGTGCGCTGCAACCGCTGCCAGGACCTCTGCCCGGCCTTTGCCACGGGCAAGCCCCTAAGACCCAAGTCTTTCATCCAGGATTTGGGCGCCGAGCTAGAGCAGCGGGGACCCATCATTTACCGCCTGCAGAAGGAGGCGGCGGCCCAGGAGCGGAACGCGGCGGATGCGGCCGAGAGTGAGAAGGCGTCGAAGGCAGTCCCCGCGTTGCCGAAGGCCGAGGCGCTCCTTGAGAACGCCGATCTCACCGACGCCGAGCGCGCTATCATCGATCGCCCGCTCGTGGGCGCGGTCATCGCCCCCGAGACCCTGTGGGCCTGCACCACCTGCGGCGCCTGCATGGAGGCGTGCCCGGCCTTCGTGGAGCACGTGCCGAAGGTGGTGAAGATGCGCACCTACCAGGTGTCCATGGAAAGCGCCTTCCCGCCGGAGGCCCAGGCCACCTTCCGCAACCTGGAGAACAACGGCAACCCGTGGGGCTTAGGCTGGCAGACCCGGTCCAAGTGGGCCGAGGGGCTGGACGTGCCCACCATCGCCGAGGCCCCCGATGCCGAGTACCTCTACTGGCCCGGTTGCTCCGGGGCCTTCGACGCCCGCAACCGCAAGGTGTCCGCGGCCTTGGTGTCGCTGCTCGCGGAGGCGGGTGTGAGCTTCGCCATCTTGGGCAACGAGGAGAAGTGCTGCGGGGACGCGGCGCGGAGGATGGGCAACGAGTTCGTCTACTTCATGCTGGCCAGCGAGAACATCGCCACGCTTCAGGCCTACGGGGTCAAGAAGATCATCGTGCAGTGCCCTCACTGCTATCAGGCCCTGGCCCGGGACTACCCTCAGCTGGGCGGCCATTTCGAGGTGATCCACCACAGCGAGCTTCTGGCTCGGCTGGTGGAGGAGGGGCGCCTGGTGCGCTCGCCGGAGGCGCTCGGGCGCGTGTGCTTCCACGACTCGTGCTACTTGGGCCGCTATCAGGACGTCTACGAGGCGCCGCGCGCGGTGGTTCGCGCCGCCGGCGGCAGCGTGGTGGAGATGGAGCGCAACCGCCGTGCGAGCTTCTGCTGCGGGGCCGGCGGCGGCCGCATGTGGCTCGAGGAGAGCGCCGGAACCCGCATCAACGAGGCGCGCTGCGCCCAGGCGCTTGACACCGATCCCGATCTTTTGGCGACTTCGTGCCCGTTCTGCCTGACCATGCTCGCTGATGGTATGGTATCGGCAGATTCCGATGTGCCCGTGAGGGACATCGCCGAGCTGTTGGCAGGAGCGGAAAAATGAGCGAGAGCGCGGGCAAGACGAGGCGTGCGGCCGAGGTGGCGGCGAATGTGGCGGGCGCGACGGAGAGACGGCGCGTCCAGAGCATCCGCGAGCCGCTTTCCCCCGGCGCCTATGTGGAGTACTCCGTGGACGACCAGCCCGGCGTGGTGGAGCGGGCTCGGGCGTATCTCGCCGGGGCGCCGTGCGAGCCCGTGGCCCCGCGCCGCGCCGCCACGGTCATGCTGGTGAGCGAGGGCAAGCCACACTACCGCCGCTTCGAGAGCCCGCTGGCGGGGGGAGCGCCCATCGAGGAGACCGTGGACGCGGCCCCGGTGGACGTCTTCATGCTGCGCCGCGCCTCCACCATGGCCTTCACGCCGGACGCTGTGGTGTTCCCCGGCGGCGGCATGGACGCCCGAGATGTGGAATGCGCCGTGCCCTGGGCCGGGCCCTCTCCGGAGCAGTGGGCCCGCCTCATGAGCTGCACCGAGCCCGAGGCCCGCGGCATCATCACGGCGGCGGCCCGGGAAGTGTTTGAGGAAAGCGGCGTGCTTTTGGCCTCCGCCCCCGATGGCGCCGCGCCCATCGACGAGCGCGGCGACCATTGGGCCTGCGAGCGCGAGGCCGTGGCCACGCGGCAGATCTCCTTCGGGGAATTTTTGCGCGAGCGGGGACTCGTGCTGCGCAGCGATCTTATGCGCCTGCGCAGCCATTGGGTCACTCCCGAAAGCGAGGCACGGCGCTACGACACCTATTTCTTCCTGGCGCGGCTGCCTAAGGGGCAGCACGCCGACGGCCGCACGAGTGAGGCCGTGGAGGCGGCCTGGATCGCTCCGGGCGAGGCCCTGGCGCGCTTCGATGCGGGCCTGCTCAAGCTCGTGCCTCCCACCATTTCCAACCTCACTTCCATCGTGGCGGCGACCTCGGTGGACGAGGCGTGGAACGCTCCCTTCGACGGGCACGTGCGGCCGCATCCGGTGGCGCGACCGTGCGGCGAGGTGGTGCTCGGCTGCGAGGTGAGCGAGACATGAGCGCGCGCTTCGCACCTCCGGACAACGAGGCCATGGTGGGGGTATTCGCCCAGTGCGTGCGGCATCCCAACGCCACGCCGCTCACCTACCACGGCACCAACAGCTGGATTCTCGCCGCCCCGGACGACGGAGCCTGCCTGGTGGTGGATCCGGGCCCCGACGACGCCGCCTGCATCGGGCGCATCGCCGAGGGCTGCGCTCGGCGCGGCCTCACCGTGGCCGCCGTGGCGGTGACCCACGACCACTTCGACCACGCCGAGTGTGCCGAGGAAGCTGGCCGGGTTTTCGGTGCGCCGGTGCTGGGTATGGCGGCGGGCACGCTGGGTTGTGGCCCTCTGGAGCTTCCCGGAGTGTCCCTGTCCATCGAGGTGGTGCCCTTGCCGGGGCATTCCAGCGACTCGGTGGGCTTCTATGTGGAAGAGGGCGCGCTCGTGGTGACGGGGGATGTGGTGTTCGCCCAGAGCCCCACGATGGTCTGCTGGCCCGACGGGCGCATGGGCGACTATCTGGCGAGTTTGGACGTGCTTGGGCGCCTGGTGGCCGAGCGCGGCGTGGAGCGCCTGCTGACGGGCCACGGGCCGGTGATCGAGAACCCCTCCGAGCGCATCGAGCAGGCGCGCCGTCATCGCCTCCAACGGCTGCAGCAGGTGGTGTCCGCCGTTCGCAGCGGCATCCCCGCCGATGCCGAGGCCCTGGTGGAGGCCGTGTACAACGACGTGCGGCCCGAGCTGCACGACGGTGCCGTTCGCTCGGTGAACGCTCAGCTGCGCTATGCCTTCGACGAGGGCATCCTGCAGGAGAACCGCTAGCGCCGGCGGCCTCGTTCCGCCCGGCACGCGATAGAGCCGCATGCAAGCGCCCCGCGGGGCTGAAAGAGAGAGGAAACCTATGGCCATCACCTACACCGAGGAGCAGCGCGAGCTCGTGAAGCTTGTGCGCGACGTCGCCCGCAACGAGGTCATGCCGCACGTGGCCGCGGCCGACAAGGCAGGGGAGTGCCCCCGCGAGCTGTACCAGTGGGGCTTCGATTTGGGACTGCACATGGTGGAGATCCCCGAGCAGTTCGGCGGCATGGGCTTAAGCTACGAGACCTGCGCCATGATATTCGAGGAGCTGGCCTGGGTTGACGCCGCTTACGCCGACACCTTCGTCACGAACTTCGTCGCCTTCCGCAACATCCTTCTGAACGGCACCGAGGAGCAGGCGCGCCATTTCGTGGAGAAGACCGAGGCGGGCGGGTTCGCCGCCTTCTGCCTCACCGAGGCCAACGCCGGATCGGACGTGGCGGCCATGCGCACCACGGCGGTGCTCGACGGCGACGAGTACGTTCTGAACGGCACGAAGACCTTCATCACCAACGGCTCCATTTCCGACATCTACGTGGTGTTCGCCAAGACCGATCCGGAAGCCGGCGCCCACGGCATCACGGGCTTCCTCATCGACGGCGACACTCCGGGTCTTGCTGCCGGCGCCAAGGAGCACAAGATGGGCTTCCGCCTGTCGGACACCACCGAGGTCGTTCTCGAGAACGTGCGCGTGCCCCAAAGCGCTGTCATCGGGGAAGTGGGCCAGGGCATGTCCATCGCTCTGAACGCCCTGAACCTCTCCCGGGCCTTTATCTCCACGCTGGCCGTGGGCATCATGCAGCGAGCGCTCGACGAGGCCGTGGCCTACGCGAAGCAGCGCAAGCAGTTCGGGCGGCGCCTCATCGACTTCGAGATGGTGCAGCAGATGCTCGCCGATATGGCCATCAAGACCGAGGCGGCGCGCGTTCTCGTGAACAACTGCATGCGCCAGATGGACGCCGGCGAGATGGTGCGCAAGGACGGCGCCATCGTGAAGACCTTCGTCACCGACGCCATGCAGGAGGTGGTGAGCAACGCTGTGCAGGTGCTCGGCGGCTACGGCTATTCCGAGGAGTACCCGGTGGAGAAGCTCATGCGCGACGCCAAGATCTTCCAGATCTTCGAGGGATCGAATCAGATCCAGCGCATGACCATCGCCAAAGAACTCGACCGGGAGTACCAATAAGTTAAAAGAAGTCTCTAACAAAAAGCCCGAGCGCGATCAGCGGCGCTCGGGCTTTTTGCTGCTCGTCCGGCTGCCGCTGGGAGGTATACCTCCATGCTCAAACAGTCCTCGCTCGGCGAAAGTGCCCACTGGGCACTTTCGTTCGCTGCGGAACTGCGCGTGGAGGCACACCTCTCATCGGCAGCCTACTCGAACAAAAAGAAAGGCTTACTCCGCCTCCATGCGCTCCTTCAAGATTTGCGCGAGGATGAAGCGCTTCACCTTGCCGGTGGCGGTGACGGGGATCTCGTCGATGATCTCGATGCGCTCGGGCCACAGGCGCTTGGCCACGTGGCGCTCCCTCAGGTAGGCGATGAGCCCGTCTTGGGTAGGAGGCGCGGCGGGGTCGCTCGGTACGACGAAGGTGCAGATGCGCTCGCCGAGGCGCGTATCGGGCATGCCGATGGTGGCCGAGTTGGCCAACCCCGGCGCGCCGATGAGGTCGTCGTCGATCTCCCGGGCCGAGATGTTCTCGCCGCCGCGGATGATGACCTCCTTCTTGCGTCCGTTGATGCGGATGCGCCCCTCCTCGTCCATGTAGCACAAGTCGCCGCTATAGAACCATCCCTCGTCATCCAGCGCGCGGTCGGTGCGGTCGCGCTCGTTCAGGTAACCCACGAACATGTGGGGCCCGCGGGAGATCTCCTCGCCCTGGGCGCCCCGGGGCACCTCGTTGCCCATCTCGTCGATGACCTTGACCTCGATGCCCGCGAAGGGGACGCCCGACCAGGCGCCGTTCCACTCGGCGCACTTCTCCGGGGGCACGAACACGTGCGGGCAGCTTTCCGTGGAGCCGTAGATCTCGCAGAGCAGCACCCCGTAGCGGGCCGCGCGCTCGATGAGGGCCGGGGGCAGGGGCGCCCCGCCGCAGCAGAACAGCCGCAGGGTGTCGAAGGCCAGGCCGTCCTCGGCGTCCAGCGCGTTCAGCATGTCGTAGATGAACGGCGTGGCCGACATGGACCAGGTGACGCCCTCGGCGTTCATGAGCTCGATGGCCTCGCGCGGTCGGAAGTCCTGCTGCAGCACCGCCCGCCCGCCGAGCAGAAGCGGCGAGATGAGCCCGTGGAAGAAGCCGGTGGCGTGGTTCAAGGGCGAGGGCATGAACATGACGTCGCCCTGGGTGCGCCCCAACTCTCTCGTGAAGACGCGCTCGGAGAACAGGATGTTGTTGTGGGTGAGCATGGACTGCTTCGGCTTGCCCGTGGTGCCCGAGGTGGGCAGGATGCAGGCCACGGAATCGGCGGACACCGGAACGGGCTCGCGCAGCGGCTCGAAGCGCTCGTAGATGTCGTCGAAGGTGGGCAGCTCCGAGTGGCTCGGCGCCTGCTTGTCCAGCACGGCGATGGCGGCGAGCGTCGGCACGGCGCCGCGCACGGAGAGGATCTGCGCCTCGTAGTCGGTGTTGTGAGAGAAGGTGGGGGAGAGGTAGGCTCGGGAGCCGACGAGGTTCATGGCGTATTCCAGATCCACGTCGTTGTAGTTGCGCGGCACCGGATGCACCACGCCACCGACTTTCAGCACGGCCACATAGACGATGGTAAACTCGGCCCAGGTGGGGAACTGCAGGGTGACGACGTCGCCGGCTTTTATGCCCTCGGCGATAAGCCATGCGGCCACACGCCCGGCTTTGTCGTCTACTTCTCCATAGGTGAGGCGGCTTCCCGTGTCGTCGCAGACGTACTCGCGATCGGGGTGCGCGACGGCGGCGCGCTGCCAGATGTCGGCGATGGTGTCGTGCGTCCAATACCCCTTGGCGTACCAACGTTCTCTCAGCGTCTCGTTGATCTTCAGGTCGTCGATCATGTCAGCCCCTTCTGCTCTCTGATCGGCCGCTATCAATCCCCGGGCGGCCCGAACCTTATGGCTACCATCATACAAACGATGGAGCCGAAACGGTCATAGTAAGAAAAAGGGCATTCATAGGAATGCCCTATCGGTATCGTGTCAGCTTGTCGTTCCCGCCGTCCCTAGGCCATGCGAGCCGCGAGCTCGTCGGTGAGGACGTTGCGGCGCACCTTGCCCATGAGGGTCTTGGGGATCTCCTCGATGATCTCGATGCGCTCGGGCCACAGGCGCTTGGGCACGCCCTCGCCTTCCAGGTAGGCCGTGACCGACTCCAGGGTCGGCACCGTATCCCCCAGAGGCGCCACGAAGGTGCAGATGCGCTCGCCCAGGCGGTCGTCGGGCATGCCGATGGTGGCCGACTCGCCCACGCCCGGGCAGCCCACCAGGTTGTCGTCGATCTCGCGGGCCGACAGGTTCTCGCCGCCGCGGATGATGATCTCCTTGCGCCGGCCGTTGATGCGGATGCGCCCCTGTTCGTCCATGTAGCCCAAGTCGCCCGAGAACCACCAGCCGTCGTCGGTGAGCGCGCGGTCGGTGCGCTCCGGCTCGTTCAGGTAGCCGACGAACTGGTGCGGGCCACGGGAGATGTGCTCGCCCTGGACGCCCGGGGCCACATCGTTTCCCTGCTCGTCGATGTAGCGCACCTCGATGCCAGGGAAGGGGATGCCGGACCAGTCGCCGTTCCATTCCACGCATTTGCTCGGGGGCACGAACACGTGAGGGCAGCTCTCCGTGGAGCCGAAGATCTCGCAGAGCAGGATGTCGTGGTTGTGGGCGCGGTCGATGAGCGCCCCGGGTACCGGCGCGCCACCGCAGGAGTGCAGCACGTAGGTGGGCAGCGACTCGTCCGGGTGAGCGTCCAGGTACTTCACGATGTCGTAGATGAACGGCGTGGAGCACATGGACCAGGTGGCGCCCTCGGCGTTGATGAGGTCGATGGCGTCCTTCACGGCGAAGTCCTGCATGAGCACGGATCGCCCGCCCAGAAGCATCGGCGCCACGAGACCGTGGAAGAAGCCCACGGCGTGGTTCAAGGGCGCCGGCATCCACATGACGTCGTCGGCGGTGCGCTCGAGGCCCTCGACGAAGACGCGCTCGGAGAACAGGATGTTGTTGTGGGTGAGCATGACCTCTTTGGGCTTGCCCGTGGTGCCGGAGGTGGAGAGCAGGCACGCCACCTGGTCGGATTCGACGGGCACCTTCTCGGCGAGGGGCTCGGTGGTGGCAACGATCTCGGCCACGGTGGGCAGGTCGGTCTGCTTGGGGGCCTTCTTGTCCACCAGCGCGATGACCTTCAAGGTGGGGATGTTGTCGGCGATGTCGAGGATCTGCTGCTCGTAATCGACGCCGTGGAAGGAGGTGGGCCCGATGTAGGCGCGGCTCTCCACGAGGTTCATGGCGTAGGTGAGGTCGGCCCCGTTGAAGTTGCGGGCGAGCGACTGGATGACGGCGCCGGCCTTGAAGCAGGCCACGTAGGCGATGGTGAACTCGGCCCAGTTCGGGAACTGCAGGGTGACCACGTCGCCGGGCTTTATGCCCTGGGACACGAGCCACGCAGCCAGACGGCTTGCTGCGTCGTCCACTTCCCCGTAGGTCATGCGGCAGTCCTGGTCGTCGGCGACGTATTCCTTGTCGGCGTTCGCCTGCGCCTGGCGCTCCCAGACGTCGCGGATGGTGTCGTGCGTCCAATACCCCTTTTCGTAGTACTCTTTCTTCTTCTCCTCGTTGATCTTGAGATCGGTGATCATAGGCCTTCCTTTCTAAAGAACCTAAAACCCTTTTGCCACGGAAGCGCCCGGCCGCTCGTGCGCGGCTCCCCGGTGCTCGAGCGCCTCCGCTGATACCCAGAAGAAATTCGTGCTTTTAGCATACAAAGGTATTTGTCGGACAGGAAGCCAAAATTGAGAAAAGATAATTGGAATAATTGATGAGTCAATAGGGCCAAGCGATGCGTGGAAATCTATAGACCCACAAAATCAATTAATTGGGTAGTAAAAGAAACAATATTTCAAAATTGTCCGTGGAAAACCGCTGTGTCATCCTTAAGAATCAGAAGCAAGTCAGGAGGAACAAAATTCCAATGGGCTAAAAAGTAAAACTTGAGTAATTAAGTGCGAAAGGGGTTCATCCATGAGTGTCTACCAGGAGGCCTACCATCTGCCCGAGTTCACCTACGACTACGAGAAGCTGAAGATCGAGCAGCGCGGCCCGGTCTACATCTGCTCCTTCAACGACGCGGACAACCTGAACGCCATGTCCTACGCCCAGATGGCCGAGTTCAATGACTTCCTCATCAAGGTGCGCATGGACAAGGACTGCCGCGTCATCGTGCTGACCGGTGAGGGCCGCTCCTTCTGCGCTGGCTTCAACCTGAACGACCTCGCCCTCGATCCGCCCGAGGACATGGGCCGCATCCAGCGCGACTTCTACATCATGCAGCGCATGTGCTCCGACCAGATCATCAACATGCGCCGCTGCGAGCAGCCCATCATCGGCGCCCTGAAGGGCTTTGCCGTGGGCGGTGGCCTGTCCATCTCCTGCGCCTGCGACATGCGCGTGCTCGGCGAGTCCTACAAGATGAACGCCGGTTACCTGTCCATCGGCTACACCGGCACCGACATGGGCGGCTCCTTCTTCCTCCCGAAGATCGTCGGCTATGCCCGCGCCTGCGAGATCCTCATGAACCCGGCCCGCTTCGACGCCCAGAAGCTCTACGAGTGGGGCTTCGCCAACCGCGTGGTGGCCGACGACGACGTGCTTGAGACCGCCGTGGCCATGGCCGAGGAGATGTGCCGCGAGACCGCGCCCTTCGGTCTGCGCCTCACCAAGGAGGCCCTGCAGTGCTCGCTGGACGGCACCAGCTTCGAGAACTGCATCAAGATGGAGAACCGCAACCAGGTGCTGGCCTCCAACACCAACGACGGCATCATGGGCACGCTGAAGATGAATCCGAAGAACCGCGCCGACGTGAAGGAAAACCCGGAGAAGTACGCCTTCCACAACATGTAAGAGAGGGTCGGCAAAACCGAACCTGCTATCTGGAGCCCCGCAGCCCACAAGGCCGGGGCTCCCTTCGTTGGAGAGGAGAATACCCATGAAAGTGCTGGGAATCAATGGGAGCCATCGGGCCGGGAAGGGGACGGCGGCGCTTCTGCAGGCAGCGCGCTCGCCACGGCCGGGCTCAACAACTGCGGGGGAGAGGGGACGCTCGCGCGCCTGCGGTAGCGGTTTTCTCGCGGTGCAAATCAAACAAATCGGTGCCCAATGTGACGAATTGCCGACAGGGTTTCAGATTCCTTACATCGCTCGCGCACAAAGCTAACAGAAGTCTGTTGACCGGGCGTTACCGCTCGTCAGCGCTCTAAAGTTCAGCTATCGGGTAATCGTTCGAGTCACTTGGGTGGTTCGATAGCTCGGCAGGCTGATCCTTCAAGCGACTCCCGGTTCCTATCCGCGAAGTGTTAGAAGGAGGCTCATCATGACCCGCACATCCGATTCTGTTCTCCTGAATGGCATCTCCCGTCGTACCTTCTGCAAAGGGGCGGCCGTGCTCGGCATCTGGGGAGGCTTGGCCAGCTTCGGTCTGGCCGGCTGCGCGCCCCATACCCGCGCCGAGGAGCTGGCCGATTCCGCGCCGTGGAAGGCGGGCACCTACACGACCGAGGTGACGGGCCATAACGCCCCCTACACCATGACCGTTACGTTCTCCGATGACGCCATCACGGCCATCGACACGTCGGCGAACCAGGAGTCGCTCGGCGTCGGCGCCGATGCCTTGAAGGCCTTGCAGCAGCAGGCCATCGACAACCAGACCATCAACCTCGATGCCGTCACCGGCGCGACACTCTCCTCGCTCTCCCTGCAGACCGGTCTTGAGGACTGCGCGAAGCAGGCCCAAGCCTTCGAGGTTCTCTCCGAGGCCCCGGCGCCCGAGAAGCCGGCGGTGGAAGAGGTCTACGACGCCGACGTGTGCGTTGTGGGCGGCGGCGGCTCGGGCCTGGCGGCGGCCATCGCGGCCGTGCAGGCCGGCGCGAGCGTCATCGTGCTAGAGAAATGCGGCATCACCGGCGGCTCCACCAACGTCTCTGAGGGCGCGCTGAACGCCGTCGACCCCGAGCGCCAGGAGCCCCAGGGTATCGAGGACTCCATCCCCACCTTCTACGAGACCACTATGAAGGGCGGTCACAACACCAACAACCCCGAGCTCGTGCACTTCCTCACGGACAACGCGCTGGATTCCGTCCACTGGCTCGAGAGCCTGGGTGTCGAGTTCAAGGACGAGATCGGTTCGGCCACCGGATCGCTCGGCCAGCGCAGCCATTACCCGGCCACACCGTCGGGCAACACCTACATCCGCTCGTTCCAGCAGTTCATCGACGACAACGCCGATGCCATCATGCTGCTCAACAACATGCAGGCCAAAGAGCTCATTCTGGATGACGCCGGTGCCGTGGTGGGCGTGAAGGCGCTCTATGACGGCGAGCAGGAGGTCACCGTGAACTGTGGCGCCGTGGTCATCGCCACCGGCGGCTTCGGCGGCAACGTGGAGTACCGTCAGAAGGTGAACACGGGCGTGTGGAAGGAAGTCGTGCTTGACGACTCCATCGGCTGCACCAACATTAAGCCCTGCGCCCAAGGCGAGGGCATGGTGCTCGCTGAGAACGCCGGCGCCGAGCTCATCTGCCTGTCCGACATCCAGCTGCACCCCTGCGGCACGCCGGGCACGGGTCTCATGGAGGACATCCGCACCTCCGGCCGTAACCGTATCTTCGTGAACACCGACGGCAAGCGCTTCGTGAACGAGGGCGCCGAGCGCGACGTTCTGTGCAAGAACATCTTCGCCCAGCCCGACGGCACCTACTGGATCGTCGTGAACACCCTGCGCTACCCCGATCCCGACGAGCCGGACGCCAACGGCGCCACCATCAACAACATGCTGGCTCTGGGCCACATCGTCGCTGGCGATACCGTGGAGGCCCTGGCCGGCGAGATGGGCGTGGACGCCGCGAACCTGCAGGCTTCCATCGACGCCTACAACGCCGTGGTGGAAGGCGGCACCGACGAGTTCGGCTTCGTGGCCGACAACACCGCCGATGCGGCCATGACCGAGGGCCCCTGGTACGCCTGCCGCAAGGTGCCCACCGTGCACCACACCATGGGCGGCATCCGCGTGAATGTGGAATCCGAGGCCTGCAACGCCGACGGCGAGCCGATTCCCGGCTTGTACGCCGCAGGCGAGTGCACCGGCGGCATCCACGGCGAGAACCGCCTGGGCGGCAACGCCATCGCCGACTGCATGACCTTCGGCCGCAACGCCGGCACCAACGCCGCAAAGTACGCCCTGGCCTAGCCGCGCTATAACAGCCTCCTTCCCCCGAGCGGGAATAGAAAGAAGGAGCCCCTCGTGTGAGGGGCTCCTTCTCGAGATAGGAAGCGTGTTTGGCGGGGGAGGGCCTACCAGTTGCAGGGGGCCTCGCCCTTCTCCTGGCGCTCGGACTTGAAGATCACATCCGGCACCTCCTCGCCGTGGTAGCACTTCACAGCGCCCTTCTCCTCCAGCTCGGCGATCTGCTCGGGCGTGTAGCCGTAGTGCTCCAGGTACTCGGCGGTGTGGTAGCCGATGGGCTTGGAGAGGATGATCGGCGGGTCGCCGTAGCCGCCGAAGCGGATGGGCGTGGTGGGCAGCGCATGCTCGCCGAAGGCGTTGTACTTCACCTTGCGGATGGCGTCGTTGACGTAGGCCTCGTCGTCCTTCAGGATGTCGGTGAAGCGGAAGACCTTCTGACTCGGCACGTCCCATTCGGCCAGGATCTTCAGCCACTCCTCCAGATCCTTCTTCGAGAAGCCCTCGTCCAGGATGGTGATGAGCTCCGGCTGCAGGTGGTTCGCCTTCACGTTCTCGATGGTCGCGTAGCGCGGATCGTCCACCAAATCGTCGCGGCCGATGATTTTCATCATGTCGTTGTAATAGCGGTTGTGCTGCGGCTGGCAGATGTAGAGCCACTTATCGTCGGCGGTCTTGTAGGTGTTGTTGAAGGGGTTGGGCACGTCGGTGCGGGACTTCGGGTAGTCGGCGCCGAACTGCTGGGCGCAAAGGCCGATGGAGCCGCCCCAGATGGCGGAGTGGTACAGGTTCACGACCACCTTGTCGCCTTGGCCGGTGCGCAGCTTGTTCACGAGCGCGCCGAGAAGGCCGGCGGCCATCATGATGGCGGTGTTGTAGTCACCGAAGGCCTGCGGGGGGATGGCCGGCGAGGTGTCCTTCTCGGGGAAGGTACCGGCCACGCCGCCGCGGGCGGCCCAGCACACGGCATCGTAGCCGGGGGCATGGGCGAACTCGCCGAACTCGCCGTAGCCGCGCATCTGGCCCCAGATCAGCCCCGGGAACTCCTCGTGCAGGGTCTCGTAGTCGAGTCCGAGCTTCTTCAGGGCGGCGGTGCGCATGTTGTTCATGAAGATGTCGGCCTCGCCGATCATCTTCTTCGCGATGGCCAGGCCCTCGGGATCCTTCAGGTTGAGCGACACCCAGTTCTTGTTGGTGTTGTTCAAATCGATGGTGGGATCTTCCGTATCGGTCAGCTCGCAGCCGAAGCCGGGGCCCTGGGTGCGCTGGGTATCGCCGGCGAAGGACTCGATCTTGATGACCTCGGCGCCCATCTCGGACAGGACGCGGACGGTGGCCGGGGCGGCCACGTAGGTGCACATCTCGACGACCTTGATGCCGGCGAGCGGGCCGTAACCGTTGAGCTTCTCGGTGACTGTCATCGGAGCATCTCTCCTTTCATGCAAGTGGTTGGTCGGGCGGTTCGTTTGTTTGCATCCCTATCATCGCAGGGGAAAGAACCCCTATCTACGGACAAAATAGAATATGTGTGTAAAACAGACTCGAAATTGAGTAGAAAATACCACTAGATGGAGAAGTTATCCCTATGCAAACAGGACAACAAAGGTATTCTGTTTCAACAAATCAAAGGAGTGGTGTGCTAGGGTCATCGTGTAGAATGCACACTATAGTAAAGAGAAGGGAGCCATAAGGTGGACTTCACGCTGACCGACGGGCAGAAGAAGCTCGTCAGCGCCTTTCGCACGTTCGGGGCCGACACCTTCACGCCGGAGCGCGTGGCCAAGTGGTGCCGCGACCAGGGCCTGCCCGATACGGTGATGAAGGAGTTCGTCGATCTGTACTACGAGACCGCCGAGCCGGACATCGCGCCCGATCTGGCCCACAGCCTGCTCTCGCAGGTGCTCATCGTGGAGGAGCTCTCCCGCTGCGCCGGCACGACGCTGCCGTTCCAGAACGACTTGTTCAACCTGCAGATCATGAGCGGGTTCGCCGGGGCCGCCGAGGCCGCCTCCATCGCCGAGGACTATCGCGCCGACGGCCGCCTCATGTTCGCCCTGGCCATCTCCGAGCCCGACGGCGGATCCGACACCATGGCCATGAAGACCTCGTGCCAGACCGTGGACGGCCGACTGCTTCTGAACGGGCGCAAGTCCTATGTGAACAACGGCGAGTACGCCCCCTATATATTGGTGGCCGCCATCGACAAGGACGCGGGGGATACGGGCCGCTACCCGTCGCTGTCCTTCTGGCTCGTGCCCCGCAGCGTGCCCGGCATCAACGCCGTGCCCATCAGCAAGATCGGTCAGTCCATGCTGCCCTTCGCGCTCATCTCCTTCGACGATGTGGAGCTGTCGCCGGAGTGGCGCCTCGATGCGAGTGAGGGAGGGTTCCAGCAGCTGTTTCATCTGCTGGAATACGGACGCGTGCTTTTGTGCGCCTCCAGTTTGGGCATGGCCCAGGCGGCCATGGACGACGCGGTGGCCCACGCGCGCTCCCGCAAGGCCTTCGGCGTGCAGGTGGGGCGCTTCCAGCAGATAGAGACCCTTCTCACCGATATGGAAGTGCGCCTGCGCAACATGCGCTCGATGGTGTACCGGGCGGCCTGGTCCATCGACGCCGCCGACGAGACCGAGCGGCTCGACGTGGCCCTCATGAAGCGCTACGTGCCGGAGGCCTCGGTGCAGGTGGCCTCGGACGCCATGCAGATTCTGGGGGGTCTTGGCTATACCGAGGGCTCGCGCGTGAGCCGCATCTGGGAGGACTGCCGAGGCAACCAGATCGCCGAGGGAACGGATCAGGTGATGGTCTACATCGCCGCGCCCTTGATAATGGAACACTACCGTTCCTTCTAAGCTTACCGCACCTTCTCAATACGAACGATCATGGGAAACTGGGAGAGAAATACTCCCAGTTTCTTCTATTTGTGAAACCTATCAATCATAAATCCTTTCGATATTAGGACAAATTAACTAAATCTGTCCTATTTTTGCAAAGAATATGGGACAAAGCATCCCTTTTTGACCATCCTCAAGGGAATCGTTCTACGGTACAAATACGATAGCGGCGAAAGATCGCCGTCCACGGCTCACGCCAACAGGGGTTCGACGTTTGCGCAAGAGTAGAAAAAATCGATAGAGGAGGTTTACCTTGAGTGGGACCGCTACCAAAGAGAAGCTGACCGTGCGTCACCTTCTCGTCGTTCTGACGGGCATCATGATCACGTTCGGATGCTCGGCTCTATGCTTCTCCACCTGGGGCCTGTTCCAGCCGGTCGTGGCTGAGGGCCTGGGCGTTGAGGTCACCGCGTTCGCCATGTACGTCACCGTTATGTACCTGACCATGACCATCGCCTCGCCGTTTGCGGGCAAGCTGCTGCAGACCATGGACATCCGCATCCTTTTGTCCGCCTCCGCCGCCCTCGTGGGCTGCGCCTTTTTGCTGATGAGCTTCTCGAACACCATCGTGCTGTTCTACGTGGCCGCCGTCATGCTGGGCCTGGGCGAGATCACCATCCTGTGGCTGGCCATCCCCACGCTCATCAACCGCTGGTTCGTGGAGCGCGCCGGCTTCTTCATCGGGTTGTGCATGGCCTTCACCGGCATCGGCGGCGCCATCTGGTCCGCCGTGTTCACCGCGCTGACCGCCTCGGGCGTCGACTTCCACACGATTTATCTCATCTGGGGCGTCATCGCGCTCGTCACGAGCCTGCCCTTCACGCTGTTCTGCGTGCGCAACTCGCCCGAGGACTGCGGGCTGGCCCCCTACGGCGCCTCCATGCAGAAGGCGGCCTCGGGCGCTGAGGTGGCCGCCAAGCCCTCCGGCCTGTCCGCCGGCTTCGTCATGAAGACCCCGATGTTCTACGCCATCTGCATCTTCGCCGGCCTCATCAACATCGCCATCCTCATCGCCATGCAGTTCCCCACCTACACCAAGTCGCTCACCGACGTGGCCTTCGATGTGGCCGTCGTCGGCGGCGTCATGACCTCGGTCATGATGGTGGGTCAGGCCATCTTCAAGGTGGTCCTGGGAGCGGCGGCCGACAAGAACGCCAAGGGCGCCCTCATCTTCGCCTTCGCCGCTGGCGTGGCGGGCATCCTGCTGTGCTGGTTCGGCACCTTCTCCGAGTACGTGATGTACGTGGGCGCCTTCATCTTCGGCGGCTGCTACGCCACCGCCGTGGTGCTCGTGCCGGTCATCTGCCGCCAGTCCTTCGGCACCCGCGAGTACTCGGTCATCTACTCCCGCGTCTCCACGGTGTTCAATCTCATCGCCGCCTTCGCCGCTATGATCTGGGCGTGGCTCGGCTCGTCGTTCGGCTTCACCGTCGAGTTCATCGTGGCGCTGGCCATGCTCGTGGTCATCCTGCTGCTCGGCCTGTACATCTTCAAGGCCGCTGCTGGCTACAAGAAGGACTGGACGACCGAGTAGTCCGATCCCTTGAACCGCTGGCGGCCTTAAACGGGAAAGCGGGGAGTGGAGACTCCCCGCTTTTCGCGCTTATCACTTATAGGAAATCTCTATGAGCCAAGATGAGTTTGATAAACTACGATCAAGGTAGAATCGCGCAATCTGAGAACGGGCCGACCAGCCTTACCGTTGCCTTAGGGGGAACCATGAACCTCTCTCAGCTGAACTACTTCAAGAAGCTCGCCGAGGTGCTTCACTACACGCGAGCGGCGCAGGAGCTGTTCATCACCCAGCCGACCCTCTCCGGGGCCATCTCGTCTCTGGAGAAGGAGCTGGGCGCTCCCTTGTTCGAGCGTAACGGGCGCTCGGTGCTCCTCACGCCCTACGGCGAGGTGTTCTACGAGCACGTGTGCCTGGCCCTGCGCGCCATCGACGACGGCGTGGCGGCCGTGAGCGCGCGCTCCTCGGCCTCCTTCGGCACCGTGAACCTCGGCACCACCTTCACCACCCAGGACCACTACCTGCCGAGCCTCATCCGCGACTTCGAGGAGGCCTTCGACAAGCGGGTCATCGTGAAGGTGTCCCAGGGATTCACCAACTACCTCACCGAGCAGCTGCATCGGGGCACGCTGGATGTGGCCTTCTGCGGCAAGCGCGACAACGAGCCCGACATCGCGTATTTCCCGGTGAAGCACTGCGAACTGGCCCTCTACGTGCGCGACGACCATCCGCTGGCGTCTGCCGACACGATCACCTTCGCCGAGCTGAACGAGGTGGACCTGCACACCTACCGCCGGGGCACCCCCATCGGCGAGCGCGTGGCGAAGATGCTCGAGGAGGCCGACGTGCGCGGCGTGTCCCTGGGCTACGACGACGATGTGTCCATGGGGTCGTTCCTCTCCTACAACGGCGGCAACGCCGGAGCGCTTATGCTGGACTCGCTGGGCGCCCAGCTGTTCAGCAACCTGCACCAGGTGCGCGTCGAGGGCATCCCGGAGCACTTCTACACGGTGTATATGGCCTACCACAAGAAGCACGTGCACTCCCGGGCCGTGGCCGACTTCATCGACTTCGTGAAGGCCTATCCGGGCAACGACCTCATCGGCCAGGTGCTGCCGGCAGCGCCGGCCGAGTAGGGGCGCCGGGCCCGATCGGCCGAGACGGACGTGCGGCGGACGTTTGGGTGTCTGGTCGTTCGACTGCCCAGCCCGTCCGATCCTCCAGGCTGTCTGACTGCCGTCTGTGGTCATTTTGCGCCGTATGCGGCCACTTGTTGCGGGAGGCTGGCAAAGCGCGACCCGTTGTGGTATAAATAGGCCTGCTGTGCAGATCGACTGTACGGACATACTTTCGCTTCTGGAGAAAGTGGGACTTTTCCCGCTTTCTTTTGTTGTAGGGGCCTTTTGTGGCCCGGAAAGTGTGGGAGCGTAGGCAACGGAAAAGGAGGCAGACGAGGTGCTGACGGCCAAGGAGAAATCGCTTCTTTCCGCCCTGGAGCCCCGAGCGGCCTCCGAGGGCGTCGAGATCGTCACGCTGGAGATCGTCGGCTCGAAGAAGGCGCCGACCATCCGCGTCTACATCGATGCGGCCGGCGGCATCAGCTTCGACGAGCTGGCCCGCACTCAGGCCTGGGTCGGGGACGTCATGGACGAGCTGGACCCGTTCCCCGGGGCCTACATGCTGGAGGTGTCCTCTCCGGGCATCGACCGGCCGCTGCGCACGCCGGAGCACTTCGCGCGCTTTGCCGGCGAGACGGTGACGGTGAAGACGACCGGCCCCATCGACGGCCGCAGCTCGTTTACCGGCGAGCTTCTCGGCTTCGAGGACGGCTGCGTCATCGTGGCCGCAGACGGCGCCGACACCTTCCGCATTCCGTACGACAACATCAAAAAGGCCCGCGTTAAGGGCACCATCGACTTCAGCGCCTAGGGAAAGGATTAGATACGTGGCAACTTCAGAACTGATCGAGGCCTTGCAGGCACTGGCCCACGAGCGCAAGATCGACGAGTTCTACCTCATCGAGCGCTTGGAACAGTCCCTGGCGAAGAGCTACGAGCGCATCCTCGATCTGGAATGGGACGCGCGCGTGACCATCGACCGCCAGACCGGCAAGATCTACGTCTACGAGCTCGTGCCCGTGGGCGAGCCCGACGAGGAGACCGGCGAGTACAGCGAGTTCGAGGAGCGCGACGTCACCCCCGACGACGTGAGCCGCATCGCCGCCCAGAACGCCAAGGGCGTCATTTCCTCGCTCGTGCGCGAGGCCGGGCGCCAGTCCATCTACGACGAGTTCCGCGGCCGCGTGGGCGATTTGGTCACGGGCACCGTGTTGCAGGGCACGCCGGACTTCACCATCATCAAGATCCGCGAGGGCGTCGAGGCGGAGCTGCCGCATTACGACGCCAAGCGCAACCCGGGCGAGCGCAACGAGCGCCCGGCCAACGAGCACTACCGCCACAACCAGCGCCTGAAGGTGCTCATCATCGAGGTGCGCAACCCCAACGCCGACGCGCCCCGCGCCCGCGGCGAGCAGGCGCGCCCGGCCATCGTCGTCTCCCGCACCCACCCCGACCTCATCCGCCGTCTCTTCGAGATCGAGGTGCCGGAGATTTACGAGGGGGTCGTGGAGATCAAGTCCGTGGCCCGCGAGCCCGGCGCCCGTTCCAAGGTGGCCGTGTTCTCCCGCGAGGCGAACCTGGATCCGGTGGGCGCCTGCGTGGGGCCGAAGGGCTCCCGCGTCCGCATGGTGGTCGAGGAGCTGCGCAACGAGCGCGTCGACGTCATCCAGTGGAGCCCCGACCCGGCGGTCTACGTGGCCAACGCCCTGTCGCCGGCGAAGGTGAGCCACGTGAGCATCGACGAGGACAACAACTACGCCACGGTCATCGTGCCCGACGACCAGCTGTCGCTGGCCATCGGCAAGGAGGGGCAGAACGCGCGCTTGGCCGCCCGCCTCACCGGCTGGCACATCGACATCAAGCCCCAGAGCTTCCAGGGCGCGTCTTTGGTCGATGTCGAGATGGACGACGAGGTGGAGGAGGACGACGGCTTCTGCATCTTCGTCGACGAGGATGGCAACCGCTGCCGCAACCACGCACGACCGAACAGCCAGTACTGCGGCGTCCATGCCGATGCCGAGGCAGAGGCCTAAGGGGCAGAGCCTGATGGCAGTACAGACGACAAAGCGCCAGCGTACCTGCATCGGCTGCGGCGCGACCCTTGGGAAGGGCGCGCTTCACCGCATCGTGCGCAACGGCGAGGGCCTTGTGAGCTTCGACCCTACGGGCCGCCTCGCCGGCCGCGGCGCCTACGTCTGCTCTGAGGACTGCCTCGCCGCGGCGAGAAAGACCAGGAAGCTTGAGCGCGCCCTGCGCTGCAAAGTGACCGACGAAGATTACGAGCGCGTTCTTCGCGAGCTTGCCCTCGCCGAGGCACCGGGAAAGAATGAGGAGTGATATATGGCCAGCATGCGCGTACACGAGTTGGCGAAGGAATTCGATATGTCGAGCGGGGATCTGCTCGATCGCCTGAAAGAGATGAAGATACCGGCGAAGTCCCATGCGAGCATGCTCAACGACGCTTACGTTGACAAGATTCGCAAGAACCTGGAGCCGGAGATCCGCGCCCGCGCCGGCGCCCTTGAGGCCGAGGAGGCCGCGGCGCTGGCCGCCGAGCAGGAGGAGGCCGAGCGCAAGCGCGCCGAGGAGGAAGCCGAGCGAAAGGCCGCGCGGGAAAAGGAGCTCGCCGAGCGCGAGGCCGCCCGCGCCCGCCGCGAGGGTTCGCGCTCCGACGACGACGCCGAGGGCGAGGAGCACCCGGCGCGCAAGCAGGCGCCCAAGCAGCCCTCCGCCTTCGCGAGCCTCGAGCAGCAGATCGCATCAGAGAAGGAGCGCGTCGAGCGCGAGCGCCAGGAGGCCCGGGCCCGCGCCCGCGCCGAGAAGGCGGCCGCCGAGGTGGCCAAGAAGCGCGCCGTGGAAGAGGCCCTGCGCCGCGGCCACAAGAAGCCCGCGAAGGCCGCGCCCGCGCCTGCCCCGGCCCGTCCGGCCCCGGCTCCCGCGCCGTCTCGCCCCAAGAACAACTTCGACTCGCTGCTCTCGCAGATCGAAGCCGAGAAGCAGCGCATGGAGGCGGCCAAGAGCGCCCAGGCTGACACCCGCGGGACCCGCGGCGGCAAGAAGGGCAAGAAGGGCGGGGCTCACCAGGTGGTGCCCGAGCTCGAGGCCCAGATGACCGCCGGCGAGGACCGCTACGCCCAGATGGCCGTGCAGGCCGAGAAGCTGCAGCGCGACAAGGTGCTCGCCGAGGCCCGCGCCGCCGTGGCCGCGGCCAACACCCACGAGGGGGAGGGCCGCCGCAAAAAGCGCAAGGAGAAGCGCGAGGCCGAGGCCCGCGAGCGCGCCGAGCTGGAGGCCATCGAGCGCGGTCTTGACCCGACGCTGGTGCTGGACGACTCCGTGGTGGAGATCCCGCAGGGTGCGTCGGTGGCCAAGTTCGCCGAGCTTCTGGGCGTGCAGCCCAACGACGTCATCAAGCGCCTGTTCATGCTCGGCCAGGTGCTCACGCTCACCCAGACCATGAGCGACGAGACCATGGAGCTCATCGCCGACGACATGGGCCGCAAGGTGCGCGTCGTGTCGCCGGAGGAGGAGTACGCCGTAGTGTACAACGACTCCGAGGCCGATTTGAAGCCGCGTCCCCCCGTGGTCACCGTCATGGGCCACGTCGATCACGGCAAGACCTCGCTTCTGGACGCCATCCGCGATACCGGCGTGGTGGCCAGCGAGGCCGGCGGCATCACCCAGCACATCGGCGCTTCTGTGGTGAACATCGGCGACCGCCAGATCACCTTCATCGACACCCCGGGCCATGAGGCCTTCACCGCCATGCGCGCCCGCGGCGCCCAGGTCACCGACGTCATCGTGCTCGTGGTGGCCGCCGACGACGGCGTCATGCCGCAGACCATCGAGGCCATCAACCACGCCAAGGCCGCCGAGGTGCCCATCGTCGTGGCCGTGAACAAGATCGACAAGCCCGGCGCCAATCCCGACCGCGTGCGCCAGGAGCTCACTGAGTACGGCGTCATCCCGGAGGAGTGGGGCGGCTCCAACATGTTCGTCGAGGTGTCGGCCAAGAAGAAGCTGCACATCGACGACTTGCTGGAGACCATCATCCTGCAGGCCGACGTGCTGGAGCTGAAGGCCAACCCGGACGCTTCTGCCTCCGGCTTCGTCATCGAGGCGAACCTGGACAAGGGCCGGGGCCCCGTGGCCACGGTGCTCATCCAGCGCGGCACCCTGCACACCGGCGACGTCGTGGTGGCCGGCACGAGCTACGGCCGCGTGCGCGCTCTGGTGAACCCGCGCGGCGAGCACGTCGCCGAGGCGAAGCCCGCCGACCCGGTGGAGATCCTGGGCCTGAACTCGGTGCCCACCGCCGGCGACGAGTTCCGCGTCTTCGAGGACGAGCGCGATGCCCGCAAGCTGGCCGAGGAGCGCGCGCTGCGCGCCCGCCTGGCCGCCCAGGAGACTAAGAGCCACATGAGTCTGGACGACCTGTTCAGCCGCATCGAGGACGGCAAGACCACCGATCTGAACCTCATCGTGAAGGCCGACGTCCAGGGCTCCATCGAGGCTCTGCGCGACGCCTTCGACAAGATGGATCAGTCCGAGGTGCGCATCAACATCGTGCACTCGGCCGTGGGCGGCATCACCGAGACCGACGTCACCCTGGCCGCCGCCTCCGATGCCATCATCATCGGCTTCAACGTCCGTCCCACGGGCAAGAGTCGCCAGCAGGCCGAGAAGGAGAAGGTGGACATCCGCCTGTACCGCGTCATCTATCAGGCCATCGAGGACATCAACGCCGCGCGCGTGGGTCTTCTGTCGCCGGATATCGTGGAAGAGGACACCGGCATCGCCGAGGTGCGCGAGACCTTCAAGGTGCCGAAGGTGGGCACCATCGCCGGCTGCTACGTCGTGGAAGGCGAGATCCACCGCGACGACAAGGTGCGCATCGTGCGCGACGGCACGGTCATCTTCGAGGGCCACATGGCGTCGCTGCGCCGCTTCAAGGACGACGTGAAGTCCGTGAAGCAGGGCTACGAGTGCGGCATCGGCATCGAGAAGTTCCAGGACCTGAAGGTGGGCGACACCATCGAGGGCTACCAGGTGAAAGAGGTCGAGCGCACGGAGTAACTCGACTGTCCGGCGTCGAGGAAGCCCCGCATCCCCGTGCTCAAGCAATGGCTCGCTCGGCGGAGCAGTCCACTGGACTGTTCCGTTCGCTGCGCAACCTGCGCGCGGGGACACGGGGCTTCCTCGACGCCTACCGTTACAGTTTTGCTTAGTTTTCCACGACTGGCGCATGGCTCTTGGTTTCAACTCTATACTAAAACTATCTGTCCGCCTCGATTGAGGAGATGACGTCATGAAGCAGAGCGCTTCCAACCGCAAGGTCAACGAGCAGGCCCGCGAGGTGATCGCGAGCATCCTTCTGTTCGACGTGTCCGATCCGCGCCTCCATTTGGTCACCATCACCGGCTGTGAGGTCAGCTACGACCGTTCCGTCTGCAACGTCTACTACACCACCGACCCCGAGCGCTACGCCGGCGCCCAGGCCGCCTTCGAGGCCGCCGCGGGTCACATCCGTTCTCTCATGGCCAAGAAGCTCTCCTGGCGCGTAGCGCCGGAGCTGCGCTTCTACGTGGACACGTCTGTCGATCAGGCAGAGGCCATCTCCCAGGCGCTGAATTCTGAGCGCGAGCATCAGGAGAAGCGCATCGAGGAGGAGATCATCGGGGAAGATCGGGAGTACTAGTTTCATGACGGTGACGCCCCAGACCAACACGATGCTTTCCGAGATCGCCTTCGCGCTCGCCGAGCGCGACCACTTCGTCATCGGAGGCCATGTGAGCCCCGACGGCGACTGCCTTGGTTCGGCGCTGGGGCTCGCCTGGGCCTTGCGCCAGCTGGGCAAACAGGTCACGTGCGTGCTCGCCCGCGACGAGGAGCCGCCGAGCGATCTCATGTTTCTGCCCGGGGCCGACGGGCTCGTTCCCGCCGCGTGCTTCGAAGGGCCCTGCGAGTGCTTCATCGCCGTGGACGTGCCCACGCCGGAGCGACTCGGCGACGGGGCGCGCCTTCACGAGGCGGCGCCCTTCACGGTCACCGTGGATCATCATGCGGTGCCCCGGGCCATGAGCGACCTCAGCTACACCGATCCGGACGCCGCCTCCACGTCGCTGCTCATCTGGGAGCTGGCGTCGCTTTTGGGCGCCGATCGCGAGCGCCTCATCGCCACCTGCTGCTACACCGGTCTTATGACCGACACCGGCCGTTTCCAGCACGGCAACACCGACGCTGCCGCGTTCAAGGGCGCGGCCGAGATGGTGGCCGCCGGCGCGCGGCCCGGGGATATCGCCCGGGAGTTCTATCAGAACCGCAGTCTCGCCTCTATCGAGCTGGAGGGGCGCACGGTGGGCCATATGAGTCTGTCCGGCGACGGCGAGGCGGTGCTCTCGTGGCTCTCGCTCGCCGATTTCGCCGAGTGCGGGGCCGTGAAGGCCGATGCCGAGCCCATGATCGATCTTTTGCGCTCCCTGCGCGGTGTGCGCGTCTCCTGCATGCTGCGGGAGCAGGACGGAGAGGTGCGCGGCAGCTTCCGTTCCAAGGACGACACTGACGTGGCCGCCATCGCCGGCGAGTTCGGCGGCGGCGGACATAAAGCCGCGGCTGGATTTACCATTCACGACGATTTGCGCGGGGCCGTGAAGACCGTCGCGCGCCGTTTGGGCATCGAGAGCCCGACCTTGCCGGAGGAGCGTCTGTGAAGCGGGGGACGACCGATCTGTGCCTCGTGCTGGCCGTGGATAAGCCGAGCGGTATGACCTCCCACGACGTGGTGAGCCGCGCCCGGCGCATCTTCGGCGAGAAGCGCATCGGGCACACGGGCACTTTAGATCCACTCGCCTCGGGGGTGCTGCCCCTGTGCGTGGGACCGGCCACCCGGCTCGATCAGTTCCTCACCGGCCACGACAAGTCCTATGTGGTCTCGGTCGTCTTCGGCGCTGCCACCGATACCGACGACTGCGACGGCGAGGTCATCCGCGCGGGCGTTGTGCCCGATGAGGTGTTCGACCCGTTCTTCGCCAGCGTCTTCGTGGGCGGTTTGGTGGGGAAGTCCAAGCAGCTGCCGCCGGTGTACTCGGCCATTAAGGTGGGGGGAACCAAGGCCTGCGACGCGGCGCGCAAGGGGCGCGTTATCGATCTGGCGCCGCGCGACATCGAGGTGTACTCCGCCGAGCTTTTGGGCATCGGGGGCGCCGACGGCGCGGAGCCGGCCCGCTGGGACATCGCGTTCAAGGTGTCGAAGGGCACCTATATCCGCGCGCTCGCCCGCGACATCGGCCATAGCCTGGGGTGCCCCGCCCATGTGGGGGCGCTGCGCCGCACGGCGGCCGGCGCGATCGGCATCGCCGACTGCGTGACGCTGGAGGTCTTGGAGGAGATGGGGGAGCGCGCCGCTCTGGATCCGCTGAAGGTGCTTGGCATGCGCTTCATCTACCTCGACGATGCCGCTGCGGCGCGGGTACGCAACGGGAACCCGCTGGACGGGCGCGCCGTGGAGCTCTTCGAGCGCCGCAGCGTCGATCCGGCGGCGGAGCTGTGCGCCTGCACGGCGGGAGTGCGCCCCAGCTGCGAGCCGCCGCAAAATGGCGAGGTCGTGGCCCTTGTCGCCGATAACCGCATCGTGGCATTATACGAGTACTATGTTGATACGGGGCGCTTCGCCCCCCGATGCGTGTTTCCAATAGGAGTTTCCCGTGGCTGTAGTGATCTCTAGGAACGATCCCGCCTTCGACGAGGCCCTGCTCGATCGCGCCTCGGTGGCTTTCGGTGTCTTCGACGGCGTCCACGAGGGACACCGCTTCATCATCGGCGAGGCGGTGAACACGGCCTGCGAGGAGGGGCGTGCGAGCGCCGTCATCACCTTCGATATCGATCCCGACGAGGTGTTCGCGGCTGATCGGCTGAAGAAGCTCATGACCAACGAGGCGCGCATCGCCAAGCTGGCCGAGCTGGATGTGGACGCGGTTGTGGTGCTGCCGTTCTCCCGCGAGTTCGCGGCCCAGAGTCCCGAGGATTTCCTTAACGCCTGCTTTGGCGGCGGCGTGCCGAGCCACATCCACATCGGCAGCGATTTCCATTTCGGTCGCAAGGCCGCGGGCAATGTGGAGAGCTTGCGCGTGTGGGGCGCCGAGCGCGGCATGGAGGTGCACGGTCACGAGCTGGTCGCCGAGGGCGGCCGCCCCGTGACGGCCACGCGCATCCGCTGCCTTCTGTCCGAGGGCCGGCCCCGCGAGGCGGCCGACCTTCTGGGCCGTCCCTACGAGCTTTCGGGCCTCGTGCGCCCGGGCCGCGGGGAGGGCCGCGATTTCGGCTTCGCCACGGCGAATTTGGAAGTTCCGCCTCTGCTGCTCGCCGTTGGCGAGGGAGTGTACGCCTGCTACGTCATAGTGAACGGCGCTCGCTACAAGGCCGCCGTGAACGTGGGCATCCCCGCCACCTTCGCCGACACCGCCAAGGAGAACATCGAGGTGCATATCCTCGATTTCAATGAAGATATCTACGGCCAGGACATCGAAGTGGAGTTCATCGAGTGGCTGCGCCCCATGCGCACCTTCGAGAGCACCGACGAGCTCATCGCCACCGTCATGGGCAACATCGCCTGGGTGCGGGAGAATTTGTAGGGCAACACGGCGCGCTGAGGGCGAGGTCGGCCGCTACCGGCCGGAATGCTCCCCGAAAAGCTGGTCGTACTGGACGATGGCGTAGGACTTCAGGGCATCCTCGGCCGTCTTCTGGGCGTCGGTTTCCACGGCCTCGCCGAACCAGTGCCACGTTCCCTCGGCATCCCGGTATCCGTTCAGGTTCACGGCGGGCAGCGCCTGGCGCAGAGCCGATCGGTACAGGGCGCGGGAGTCGCGGGGCAGGCCCGTCGCATCCAGAAGCAGGCTTGAAAGATAGTTCAAGCTCGTGACATCGGCGTCCTCGATGCGCGTGAGCTTATCCCCGTACTTTCCGCGGGCCGCGGCGTTCGCCCAGATGAAATACGGCGTCCGGTAGCGCGCCTGCACCTCTTCCAGATTGGCGTCTTCCACGGGCTTGCCGAAGGTCTCCTCGAAGAGCCAGTCGGCGAAGCCGGGCTGGTGGTCGCCGAAGAACACGACGATGGTGGGCTCGTCCCGGGCGTTCAGCTCTTCTATGAGCCAGCGCAGATCCTCGTCCGAGCGCTTGATGGCCGCCAGAAACTCGTCCACCTCGGGGCTTTCCACCTCGTCCGATTCCAGGTGTACCGCATCGGCGGGGGGCACGAGCCCCGTGTCGTAGCCGCCGTGGTTCTGGATGGTGACGTCGAAGACGAACTGGGGCCCGTCTCCCTCATCGATCTTCTCCAGCACGCGTTCGTAGGTGGCGCGGTCCGTCACGAGATCGCGGAAGGTGTCGGCGTCCTCCATGGTGGTAATGTCGTCGAAGTCGTCGAATCCGAGCTGCTCGTAGATGCGGTCGCGCCGCCAGTTGGCCGCCTCGGCCGGGTGAATCGCGTGGGTGCCGTAGCCCAGGCCGCGGAAGTAGGAGGCGAGGTTGTCCGCCCCTTCCAAATCGTAAAGCACGTAGGGGTACACGCCGCCGCCCATGTTGCCCATGGAGGCGCCGGTGAGGAACTCGAACTCGCTGTTGCAGGTGCCCCCGCCCATGGCCGACACGTACACCTCGCCCGAGGCGAGCGAGTCGTCGGCCACCTCGTGGAAGAACGTCGGGGCGGCGTTCGTGCCCTCAAGGCCCGGATAGGAGGAGAGATCCGAGAACGTCTCGTTCATGATGGCGATGACGTTGGGCCCGTCGTAGGGGAGTGCTTCGGATTGCTCTGGTGCTGCATCGCTAGTGGTGGGCGCCGCCGCGCCCGGATCGCCCGTCGCATTGGGTGAGGCGGGCTCTGCCGTCGCGCCGTCCGTTGTCGTCAATGGATCCTCGGCGAAGGGGGCCAGGATGGCGTCCACGGCCTCGGCGGAGTAGCCCTCCGGGGGCTTGGGCGTGAGCTCTTGGGCCCGCGAGAGGAAGCAGAGCGCGGTGCCCTGGGTGGCGTAGGACCCGCGCACGTCCCATACGTCCACGGTCACCTCGCAACCCTCTTTGATGTCGATGGCCTGGTACTGCATGACGGCCAGCCACACCAGAAGGGCCGCCGCCAGCACGTTGGCGGCAACGTCCCAGCGGGCGCGCTTTCGTTGGGGGCACAGCTTCGCCAGGGCGACGCAATAGGCGCCGAACAGCGCCCAGCAGAACACCAAGCGCCCCGTGAGGAACAGGCTGTAACCGCCGGCCACCGAGGCGGCGGTGCCGAGGGCGAACAGATCCGCCGGCACGATGGGCTGCCCCTTGAAGGTGATGATGAAGAAATTGGCGGTGCCCCAGAGCAGGCAAAAGCCCGTGAAGACGGCCAGCGATGCGCGGGTGCGCTGTCCCGCCAGAAAAGTGATGGCGCAGCCCAGCCCCAGGATGAGCAGGTTGTCGATGACGTAGCGCTGGGGAATGGCGAAGACGCCGTCGTTCCACGGCAGCTCGAGGAGCAGGAAGCCCAAAACGACGGCGAGCGCGAAGAAGGCGCCGCGTCGCAGCGCGTCCATTGCCCGCGGCCGCCCCGTGGCGCCCGAGCTGGTTTCAGTTCGTTCCCTATTCAAATAACCCCTCCGGTTCAAGAGTAAAGCAACAAATTACCACGGTCGAGGCTGCTTTACTTTGGGCGTCACGGAACGTCCCGCCTGTCTCGGGAAAATCTCCATGGCGATTTGGGCCATGATTTTCGAGTTGTTAGCATTGCGAATGGCGTTCTGTGGTTCAATCAGCTCCATGAGAAGGTAGAAATTATCGCTAAGCGAATAACTGATGAGGCGAATTCCTCCAGTGGCGGCCGAGGAACGCTGTAAGCGATCCCTCCGATGCTAACAACTCGAAATTTTGGCGAAAACGTGGGTGAAGAATTGTCCGAGAAGACAAGGGGACGGCCCTGCGGGTATACTGCACCCATGATAGAAGAACGAAATTCCTGGGAAAATGAATACCCCGACGAGCTGGAGCGCGAGGGCCGCATGAGGCCGACGCTCGCCCGCGCCGTGCGCGATCATGAAGCCGCGGGCAACGCTGCTGATGAGACCGTCGCGGAAGCGGTCAGGGCGGACGGCGGCGGAGAGGCGGCCGCGCTGGATGCCCTCGGCGAAGGCGGTCGCGCCAAGTCCAGCCGCCCCCGCGAGACCCAGCAGCAGAAGCTCGCCCGCATCAAGCGCGAGCTGGAGGCGGTGCCCACCGAGCCTGGCGTGTATCTGTGGAAAGACGCCGGCGGCGAGGTCATCTACGTCGGCAAGGCCAAGCAGTTGCGGGCGCGCATGCGCCAGTACGTGAACTTCCAGGACGACCGCGCGAAGATTCCCTTGCTCGTGGAGGCCATTGACTCCTTCGACTACCTCGTCGTCGACAACGAGCACGAGGCGCTCGTGCTGGAGAAGAACCTCATCAACCAGTACAGCCCGTTTTTCAATGCGGACTTCAAGGACAATAAGAGCTACCCCTTCATCGCGCTCACCAAAGGCGATGTGTTCCCGGCCATCAAGTACACCCGCGAGAAGCACAAGTCCGACACGAAGTACTTCGGTCCTTTCACCGACGCCCGTGCCGCCCGGGAGATGATCGACATCGCTCGGCGCGTGGTGCCCTTGTGCGCCGCCACTTGCGCCGACTGGCGAGGGCTCGCCCGCGCGCTGGAAAAGGATCCGCTCGCTTTCTTGAAGCGCGACGCCAGACCCTGCTTCGACTGCCACGTGGGCCTGGGCCCCGGCGCTTGCTGCGGGGCCATTACGCCCGAGGAGTACGCCGTGAACGTGCGGCGCATCGAGCGCTTCCTCGCCGGCAACCACCGCGAGTTCGTCGACGAGCTGACGGCGGAAATGCAGGAGGCCGCCGAAGAGCTCGACTTCGAGCGCGCGGGACGGCTGAAGGCGCGCATCGACACCATCAACTCGCTCGCCGACAAGCAGCACGCCGTGTCCTCCCGCGACCTGTCCGCCGACGTCGTCGGGTTCTTCCGCGAGGAGACCGTGGCCGGGGTGAACGTGCTCGTCATTCGCGAGGGACGCATCGTGAACGCCAACGAGTTCGTCTTGAACCGCGGCACCGACGTGCCCGATCAGGATCTGCTGCGCAACTTCCTCATGCGCTACTACGACACCACCACCTCGATCCCGCGCGAGGTGATCGTGCGCGCACTGCCCGAGGACGCCGAGGCCATGGGGGAGTGGCTCACGGGCAAGCTCGACTCGGCCCACGGCGCCAAGGTGCGCTTCTGCGCCCCGCAGAAGGGGGAGAAGGCCGACCTTCTGACCATGGCCGAGACCAACGCGCGCCACGTTCTCATGCGCTACAAGGTGCGCACGAACTACGACGACAAGCGCATCAACAACGCCCTTCTGCAGCTGGAGAGCGCCCTGGCCTTGGAGGCGCCGCCCATGCGCATCGAGTGCTTCGACATCTCCACCATCCACGGCTCCTACACGGTGGCCTCCATGGTGGTGTTCACCGGCGGAAAGCCGGACAAGAACCAGTACCGCCGCTTCAAGATAAAGACGCCGCTCGACGAGGCCAACGACTTCCTCTCCATGCAGGAGGTGATGCGGCGCCGCTACGCGCCGGAACGTTTGAACGACGAGCGCTTCGGCAGCAAGCCGGACCTCATCATCCTAGACGGCGGAAAGCCGCAGCTGACGGCGGCGCTCGCCATGTTCGAGGAGATGGGGATCGACGACATCGCCATTTGCGGTCTGGCCAAGCGCGACGAGGAGCTGTTCGTGCCTTGGCAGGACACGGGACCGGTGGTGCTGCCCTCAGGCTCGGCGTCGCTGTACCTGGTGAAGCAGGTGCGCGACGAGGCCCACCGCTTCGCCATCACCTTCCACCGCGAGCTGCGCGGCAAGGGTATGACGGCGAGTATTCTGGACGACGTGGCGGGTCTGGGGCCCGTGCGGAAGAAGGCGCTGATGAAGCACTTCAAGTCGTTCAAGAACCTGAAGGCCGCGAGCCTCGAGGACATCAAGGCCGCCAAGGTCATCCCCGAAGAGGTGGCCGAGGAGCTGGTGCGCGTTCTCGCGCAGTATAATGAGCGGAAAGAAGAGAAGGAAGAACAGCTGGCGGAAGACGTTTCTTAGGGAAAGGAGGCCTGTATGGCCGAGGAGATAATGGAAGAAGACCAGATGCCCGACTTCGTCATCGTGACGGGTATGTCCGGCGCCGGGCGCACGGAAGCCATGCACGTCTTCGAGGATTTGGGCTACTACTGCGTGGACAACTTGCCTTCGAGCCTGCTCGCCGAGCTCGTGCGCGTGAACGAGAGTACCGAGCACGAGGGCGGCCGGCGTCGTCTGGCCGTGGTCTGCGACTCGCGCAACGGCGACTTCTTCGGCGATCTGGAGGCCGAGCTTTCCTCCATGCGAGAGGCCGGCGTCTCCTACAAGACGCTGTTCCTCGATGCCGCCGACGACAAGCTCATCGCCCGTTACAAGTCGAGCCGCCGCCGGCATCCGCTGTGCACCGACGGCACCACCATCTGGCAGGGCATCCAGCGCGAGCGGCTCATGCTCATGGGCCTTCGCGACCGCGCCGACTACGTCATCGACACCACCGATATGCTGCCCCAGAAGCTGCGCAGCACCATCCGGGGGCTCTTCGCCACGGGCAGCGAGCGCAAGGGGCTTGCGGTCACCGTGTACTCCTTCGGCTTCAAGCACGGCGCCCCCTACGATGCGGATCTCGTCATGGACGTGCGCTTCCTGCCGAACCCCTATTACGATCCGGAACTGCGGCCGCTGACGGGGCTGGACGCCCCGGTGCGCGACTTCGTGCGCATGCGCGAGGAGACCATCGAGTTCGAGCAGAAGTGGCACGACCTTTTGGACGTCGTCATGCCGGGGTACGTCGCCGAGGGCAAGCAGCAGCTGGCCATCGGCGTGGGCTGCACCGGCGGCCAGCACCGGTCGGTGGCGCTTGCCGAGGCCACGGGCGATTACCTGAAGTCGAAGGGCTATCGGGTGAGCGTTGCCCATCGCGATCTGCGTCTGGCCGAGCGCGGTCACGACGTGCAGCGCGAGAGCGACAACGTGCTGGACGCCCGTGCCGGCGGCGGAAAGGAAGCGTAGAAGGTGGCCGGCATAAAGAAGAGCACCGAGGCCTTCCGCGTCGATCCGGCGGCCACGGCGGCGTTCTCGGCCCTGCGCAGCGCGCTTCCGAACCTGCGGCCTTTGGATGAGGACGCCCGTGCGCTGAAGGCGGTGGTCATCGGCGGGGGCACCGGCGCTCCGGTCTCCATCCGGACGCTGCTCTCCTTAGGCGTGCAGACGAGCGCCGTCGTGGCCATGGCCGACGACGGCGGCAGCACCGGTGTTTTGCGCGAGGAGGCCGACGTCACGCCGCCCGGCGACATCCGCAAGTGCCTCGTGGCCTTTGCGAAGGATCCCGCCGACCCGCTTGTGCGGGCGCTCAAGTACCGATTCGCCGTGGCCCGCGACCATGCTCTGGGCAACCTCCTTCTGGCCGCGCTGGAAGATGCGACGGGGTCGTTTCCCGAGGCCATCGCCATCTGCGAGAAGCTGGTGGACGCCCAGGGGCACGTGTATCCCTCGACGCTGGACCACGTGGTGTTGTCGGCCCAGACCCAAGACGGGCGCATTCTGGACGGTCAGGCCGTGGCCTGCCATTCCAAGACGGCGCTTGCGCAGGTGTGGCTCTCCGCCGAGGACGGCCGGCCGCCGCGCCCTTACGAGCCGGCGCTTCAGGCCATCCGCGAGGCCGACCTCATCGTGCTGGGCCCGGGGTCGCTGTTCACCTCCATCATCCCGAACCTGCTCATCCCCGGCGTCGTCGAGGCCATCCGCGCCTCTCGGGGCCGCGTGCTATTCGTGTGCGCCCTGGCCGACGTGCAGGGGGAGACGTGGGGGCTGACGGCCCGCGAGCACTTCGAGGCGCTGGCGGCCCACGGTATGGAAGGCCTCATCGACTACATGCTCGTGCACTCGAAGGTGCCCCTGCGCGCGGAAAGTCCCGCCACGGGCAGCTTCGCGGCCATCTCCGGGGCCGAGCTGGAGCACGCCTCCACGAGTGATTTGAACGACGACCAGCTCATCAAGGGGGTGCGTCCCATCTCCATCTCCTACGCCGATATGCTCGCCATCCAGTCCCGCGGCCCCATCGTCATCAGCCGCAACCTCGTGGACGCCGAGCAGCCCACGTGGCACTCGCCCTTCGCGCTGCGCGATGCCTTCCAGAACGTCATCAAGCTCTCGCGGGCGCGCCGGAGCTAGGCTATGTCGTTCACGTCCGAGGTGAAAGACGAGCTGGCCCGGGTCATGCCCGCCTGTCCGCAGTGCGAGAAGGCGACGCTCGCGGCGCTGGTGCGCATCGAGGGGACGCTCTTCGTGAGCGGACCGGCCCGCTACCGGGTGGAGATCGCCACGGACGCACCGGCCTCGGCGCGGCTCGTCGTGCGGCTTTTGCACGGCATCTATTCGTTGAAGACGAACCTCACCATGCGCCGTTCGGTGCTGCACAAGACACCGAACTACCTCATCGAGGTGCCGGCCCAGCCCCATCTGGCCGATGCCTTGCGCGACATGGGGGTGCTCTCGGCCGAGGGCGGCCTGGAGATGGGTATCAAGGAATCGCTCGTGGCCAAGCCCTGCTGCGCGGCGGCCTACCTGCGCGGCGCCTTTTTGGGCAGCGGCTTTATCTCGAACCCCAAAAGCGACTTCCACTTCGAGATCACCGTGGAATCCGAGGCGCTGGCGGAGGGCCTCGTGGAGCTCATGGCCCGCAAGGACATCACGGCCCGCATCATGGCACGGCGCAGCTCGTACATGGTCTACCTGAAGAGCGGCAACGCCATCACGGAGTTCCTCGCCTTCACCGGCGCCCACCAGGCGGCGCTTTCCATGGAGGAGGAGCGCGTCGTGAAGTCTGTGCGCAACGACGTGAACCGGCAGATCAACGCCGAGCTCGCCAACCAGCAGAAGGCCGCCAGCGCCGCCGTGGAGCAGATCTACGCCATCCGCACCGTGGTCGAGCACTACGGTATGGAGAACCTGCCGCCGGCCCTGCAGGACTTCATTCGCCTGCGGGTCACCTACCCCGAGGCATCGCTGAAGGAGCTCGGTGAGCGGGCGACGCCGCCCCTTTCCAAGAGCGCTGTCTACCACCGCGTCCGCCGTCTCGAGTCGATGGCCGCCGAGCTGGACGCGGGGGAGTAGCGTGAAGGGCGCTCGCGAAATGCTTAGTGCGCCGTCGCCTTGAACTTAAGGGAATGGCAAGAAGCGGGCTCTCTGCCTAAACTGCACGAATCTCACCATGAAGGAAAAAAGAAGGACTCGGTTATCTGCGAACCGAGTCCTTCTCTCTGTCTTGCCTTATATAATTGTCTTACAAGGCTTGGTATCGCTTGAGACGACGTATCGCTAGGATCACGAGGCAGGACGCTGAGGCGGCAAGGATCGCGAGGGCCAGCGGGAGGTTCGCTGGCATCGTGTCGCCAGTTTTTGCAAGTGGCGTTGTCTTCAGTTTCGTCGCAGCTTCATCGTCGGGGGCCGGTCGCACCTTTCCGTCGTAGTTTTCAGGGTAGGCGACCTTCGATTCGGAGCGGTAGCCGGCTCCCTCGTCAGCGGCCTTCTCAAGTTCGTCGATTGCATCGTAGCGCGAGCCGGATGTGCCGGAAGGATTGCCTTCGAGCACGCTGCTGTCGGTGTCAGAGGGGTCGGTTCCGTAGGCGAAGGCTACATTGCCGATGTCGGTGCCGAGCGCCTCGTCTGTCACCATTGCGTTAACGGTAAGCGTAATGCTTTGGCCTCCTCGCACGGGACCGACGAATACCGTCACATCACCGCTCTGCGATGAGTAGACGCTGTCGGGGCAGTTAATTTCCGATCCGTCGACTTGGGTTAGCTTGATGCCGCCAGATAGCGGCACGATCCCTTTGGGAAGCTTGTCCTGAATTACCACGTCGTACCAACCGGTCCAGGGTTCGTCGTCGTTCGAGAATGTGATGGTGTAGCGAATGGTGTCGCCCACGTAAACCTCTCCAGTTTGGCGATCGAGGTTCACGGCGCTTTTGCTCGTGGAGAGTTTGCCGCGCTCGGGGTCTGCCGGAACCACGTCGTCGATGGGCGTCGGGGGCGTTTCGGGCGTTACGGCATCCTCGGGCCATACGTCGGGGTTGGCGGGATCCACCGGTCCAGGTGGTTGCGGATCGCGATCCTGCTTTACGGGCCCTTCTGGATTGGTTGGATCTTCGGGAGTTATCGTGTCTGATGGCGGCGTGCCGACGGCGCGAGCGACATTCACGGGGCGCGGCCCGTCCAGCAGAGCGGGGGTAACCGTGCATTCGAATGAGATGGTAGCGGAGGTTCCTCCAGGAACGTCTCCCACAGAGAAGGCGACGTCCGACGTGCCGTCGGCGAAATCATCAGGAAAGTCGGTATGCTCGTTGCCTTGGGCATCGACGATGACGGCGGTTCCTTTGACGTAGGCCATCCCGACGGGGATAAGGTCGCGCACGATGACGTCGTACCAACAGGTGCCAGGACGACTGTTGGCTACGGTGACGGTGTAGCGGATGAGATCTCCTACAAGCGCCACGGACTGATTTCCGCGCTGATCTCGGCCGGGAGTGATATTCTCAGCCTTCTTTGCCAGTTCGATATCGGCAGGGCCTTCGTCATCTCCCGCAGGTTTCGGATCGGCGGGGATGACGATCAGCTCATGGTCGTCGCGGTCGTCGGGATTGGGCCCGTCGGGATCGTAATCGGAGGGGATTGGCACCGTGATGATGACCTCTTCTCTTGAGGGGGGATCATCGGGGTGGTCGGGATCGTATCGATCGATGGTCACGGGGATCTCCACCTCGGTGGCGTCAGGATCCTCCTCGAGTTTCTTCTTGATTTGCCCGTCGATCTCCTTTTTCACGTCCTCGGGCGTTGAGGGATCGGGGGTGTCTCCGACGGAAACGATACGGTCGTTTGGCTTGATGGGGTCGGGCGTTCTCTTGTCCGGATCGTCGGGACTGTCGGGGTCGGGCTTCTCCGCCGTGTCAAGCGGGCCGCCGGGCACTGTGTTGCCTACCTCCACTCCCGGGTTGCGGTCGGGGTTGTCCGGATCTTCGGGGTTCACGAGGCCACCGCCAATGATGTCCTCGATGGTGGGAGGCTTAGGGGCATCGGGATCCGTCGGGTCTGCCGAGGTGGGATCGGCGTCGTCCCAAGCTTCGTCGGTCTTGTTGCCGGTGCCGGGGATGCGCGTGTCCCAAGGGTATTTCTCGTCATGGTCGGGGTCGATTCCGTAAACGCCGTTGGCCGTCGATTGACTGTAGAAATCCATATCGTCAGCTGATTTCGCCACGACATCGGGATTGACGGTTGCATCCATGGTGAAACGATAAGACTGGTTTCCGAACAGCGCCGGCAGACTGCTCACGGTAAGCACGCGCGCATTGGGCGTGAGGTCGGGTTTGCCGAGCGCGTAGGCGGCCAAGGTGCGCAGAGAGCGACCCAGGGGGTTCTCGATTCGATAATCGACGCCTTCCTTCAAGGTCCTGGTGCGACCTTCCGGATCGGTTACCGAGAGAGACTTCAGGGTAGTGTCGACCGGTACGGAAAGAGTGAAAACGGGATTCTGGAAAGATGAATTCGGCGTTTTGTTGGTGAACGTGGCCGAATAGCGAAGCGTGTCGTAGGGGCGGATGGAGCCGTCGTTTCGGGTGAGGTTATAGGCGGTCTCGACATCGGTAATGACGGGCTTGGCCGCAGGGTCGGGGTATATGTACACGTCGAACGTGCGGGTTGCCTCACGGAAGGCACCGGTAGAGGCGATGGTCGCGGTGATGGTGGTTCTGCCGGCGGCGTGTACGGTGGCCGTGGCTCCGAACCCGAAGTCCTCGTCGTCGGGATCGGTGAAGCGATCGGAACGACTCGGAACCTTGGCAGGGGAGATGGTCAGTACGTTGGGGTTCGATGACGTGAAGGTGACTTCTCCGATTGAGTTCGTGTCCACGTAAAGGGGGAACGTACTCGCGTTCGGGTTCGTGAAGTCCGCTATGTTGTAGAACACGGTCCGAGCGATATGGACCTCGTCCAAGATAGGGGTCGAGGTCTCATCGTCGGGGTTGTAAGAGGTGTCCTTCTCGTTGTAGAGATCGAATTTGCAGTCGCTCTTCTGAATTTGAACGAGCGTCTCCTCGGTTTCCGAGTCGTAGTAGTTGCGATAGACTGCCGACGGCGTGCCTGCAGCGGTGTCATCAAGAGCTAGCAGCGCTGCAGAGGCCGTCGAGACGCTTGAAGTGGCCGGTTTCGCATCAGTGCGACTCGAGTACTTGGCCATGACCGTGTGCTCGTCGTTGTCGGTCGATTTCAGGCCGTGGGCCTCCAGCTGCGAGCGGGAGATATCGAAGAGCAGCACGGTATGCTCGCGATTGCCGTCCGCAGGGTCGTTCACTATAAGAACGTTCTTGTTGCTCGGGTCTTCAAGATCGTTGCGCGTGAAGGTCATGACGCCGCCGTGGGCCGCTGAGATGGGGTCTCCGTCGAGGAACAGCTGCACTTGTCCGAAGGGTGCCTGGCAAGAGGGCTTGGTCATGTTCGAGCCGTCGACGATATCGCCGTTGGGGTAGGTGAAGCTTGTGATGTCCACAGGCACGATGAGATGGTTCACGCTGGCCTTGTTAGGATTCTCGGCGTCGTCCTGCATCCAGGTGGGGCCTTCGAGATCGGCCAGAGCAGAGCCGTCATCGGCGGTCAGCGTGAAGGGGACGAACGAGGTCTTGGAGTTCACAGGAAAGATGCTGACGTTCACGGTGGTCTCATGCCCCCAGAAGCTCTCTGCCGTTGGGGTGCCGGGTTGGGCGAATTCCGTGCTTTGGATGCGCACGCTGAGCGACCCCGAATCTGATGGAAGAATGCCGTGATCATGGGAGGCGGTGGCCGGATAGTATTCCTCTAAGGGTTTGCCGTCGTCTCCCAACTTCGCCGACTGGTAAACCAACTCGTCTCCCTTGCTTAGGACAGCGTTGGGATTGGCGCCGTAGGGGGCTGGCAATCCTTTCTCGGTGGTGTATGTCTCGACAGCCGTGATGAGGTTCGAGATGGAAACGCCATCGTAGTATTTCGAGAAAAGGTTCTCGTTTTCTTCCATAAATTCATCGGTAAGACTGTAGGAAATCCAGCGTTTGCCGAGGCCCGAGCCGGAAGAGTCGTTCGGTTTTGCCGTCAAGTCTTCGATGGGCTTCAGCTCTCCGTTTTCGTCGTAGCGCTTCAGCTTGACGGTAATCTCTTTGCCGACGGCAGAAATTGGGAGCCAGAGGTACAGTTTGCCTTCATCGAAGTAGGAGGGGGCACCGTACTCATAAGGCACGCCGCCGATCTCGAGATCCCAGCTGGCTACAGGCTCTGTTCCGATGTTGTCCGATTTAGAAAGGTCGACGCAGAACATGAAAATTTGTTGACGATTGGGGTCGCCGGGGGGTGCGTTGAACGCCTTGTTGCTCTCTCCGCTTTGGAACTTGTTTCCGGTGTAGGCCTGCCCCGCTTTAGCTCCCGTGAGCTTGATGGATCCGCCGGTGATGACGACGTATCCGCCGGCACCTCCAATGTCGTAATAGCTGCCATTGGACCAAGGAAGGAGAGTGCCGCCGGTTACCGTGATAGTTTTGCCACTGTTGTTGCCGCAGCAAGCCTGCCCAAAAGCGTTGCCATGACCCGAACTGTAAGACTTAATGTAACCGCCATTGATAGTGATGTCACCAGCTACAGATTTGTTGCCAATTGAAGCAGAGGTGTTATGGATAGCGTTGCCGTTCTGCGTGCTTGCTGCGGAGAAATAGCTAGGATTGCAGTAACCGCCGCCGATGCCCGACCCATGAAAAGCCGCTTTAGCGGTGATGGTTCCTCCATTGAATATGGTGACGCCACCATTGGCCATGTTGCCTGCTCCGATGCCGGCGCCGCCTGCTGCAGTACCGTCGTCGGTTGTGCGAGTTAGGTTGTCTTCGGTTTGGCTGGTTCCCATGGCGTAGATAATGCCGCCATTGAAGATAAGTGTGCCTCCGTCCTCAGCTGCTGAACCGCCGATGCCCGCCGACTGTGGTCGCGCGTATGCCTTCAGGGTACCGGGCTTAGGGCTGTCGAGGAGGTCGAGGGAACTCTGGGCCGTGACGATGGTGCCGTTGAGCGTAGTGCCATCGAAGCCGACTTTGCCCCCTTTCGGTGTGATGATATCCGCAACGTTGAGTTTGCTTCCGCCAGAAACGATGTTGGGGTTTTCGTCGTCTATGACAAGAGTTGAGGTTTTTCCGCAGCGCAGACCTGGGCCATAACCGGTTTCAGGCCTCAAGATATTGGTCGTGCCGTCTTTGATCGTCAGATAACAGTAAGTGCCTTCGCCCTGTCCCGTTCGATTGGTCAGCACCTCGAGGGTAGACGCGCCTGTGAGGTTGACGCCCGCCAAAGTGACATCGGCTTTCACGCCTTGACCAATATGGATAGCGTAGGTGGAAGAGCCCGTGAAGGTGAGAGGGGTTCCGGTCAGCACCTCAAGGGCGCTTCCGGTATCTTTGAAGTCTACGTTGAGTACGCCGCCGGAAACGGTCAAGCCGTTTTTGGTGTAGTCAGCTGCCTTTGCGTCTGCTGGAGAAGCGATGGCTTCATCGAGCGCATCGAGGTCATCCGAGTCGGACGGTGCGCTTGCGGCCTCCGAATAAAACGTCGCGCCTTGGGATGCGGCTGAAGTGGCCACCGAGACCACGGCCGCGCCTGCGACATTCTCCGTGTCGCTCGGAGTCGAGTCATCGACCGCGGCGGCTCCCTCCGGGCTCTCCTCGGCGCCTTCGGTCACTTGCTCGGGGGCGCCGGTCTCAGCGCTGTCGGTGTCGTCTTGCGCTGGTTCATTCACATCGGTGTCGAATGACAAATCAGTTAGCAGTGTCTGGGGGGGGGTGCCTCATTTGTTCGCGTCTCGTCGCCGTATGCACTCAGAGCGCCCGTGGGTAGCATGAGTCCGCAAGTGAGTGTGAGCGCAAGACCCATTCGGAGGAGCGCAGAGGTGGTTCTGGGCTTTTTCATTGTTCTGCTCCTATCTCTCTGCGGCGAAAGACCTTAAAGCGCGCTTTCGGTGCCTTCGTCTGTCTTCCACGAGAAAACCGTTGCTGAAATGTTGCTAAACAAATGTAAGTATAGCGTTTCAGCGGCGTTCGGGGAATGTCCTAGCTGGGGAGTTCTGCGCGATGGTCTCTCGCTGAAATCGAGCGGCATCAATGCAAGTCCTCTTCGATGTCGTCCTGAACCGCGCGGAGCGATCGATGGGTTGTTCCATGTCTTCTTTGTAGTTCTTCTTTGTAGTGCCATATTTCCTCCAGTAAGTTGTGTATAATGCAACTTACTGGAGGAAATATGGTAAAGACAACGAAAATGCTCCGCGAAGAGCTGGGCGGCTATCATGACCGGGCGAACAAGATCGCCCGCATGGTGCGCGATGGCGAGATCGTGCCGGTGGTGCGCGGCCTCTACGAGACCGACGCCGATGCCGCGCCCTGGCCGCTGGCGGGTTGCATATACGGCCCTTCCTACATTTCCTTCGAGAGCGCGCTGGCATTTTACGGCCTCATTCCGGAAGGGGTGCGTGCTGTCACGAGCGCAACGTTCGAAAAGGGGAGGTTCAAGGCCTACGAAACGCCCTTCGGATCCTTTTTGTACCGCGATGTTCCCGCGCGGGCATTTCCCTACGGTATCGTGACGCGAGAGGAAGGCGGCTTGTCGTTCCGCATTGCCACACCGGAAAAGGCGCTCTGCGACAAGGTGAGCACGATGCCGCCCGCTGCCAATCGGGCGCAGCTGGAGGCGCTCCTTTACGAGGATCTGCGTCTCGACTGGGAGGATCTGGCCGAACTCAGCGTCGACGATGTCGCCTTTTTGGCTGAGCGATACCCCTCCCGCAATGTGAGAAAGCTTGCGAAATATCTGAAGGACGGCCTGGAAGATGAATAGCGCCATACAGCAAATGCTCGCCTCGTACCATCCGACCTCGGCGGTCGAGAGGAAAAATACCGCCAAGGAGGTCATTCAGGAGATCGTGCTGTGTGGCCTTTCCCGAGGGGGATTTTTCGACAAGGCCGCATTTTACGGCGGCACCGCCCTGCGCATCTTCTACGGCCTCGACCGGTTTTCGGAGGATCTCGATTTCTCCCTTATGGAGCCCGATGCCGATTTCGATCTCTCCCGCTACTTTGAAGCTGTGCAGGCCGAGGCGCGCTCTTTCGGCCTGAACGTCGATATCGAGATGAAGGAGAAGGCGCGGGCGTCGGATATCCGGTCGGCGTTTCTCAAGGGGAACACTCGCGAGCATCTCCTGCTTTTCTATCCCAATGAAGGCCCCCTGAGCGGTGTGGCGCCCGACGAGAAGCTGAAGATCAAATTCGAAATCGACGTGAACCCGCCTGAGGGTGCTGGATTCATGCGAACATTCAGGCTCTTGCCTGCCCCTTATGAGATCAATCTCTACGATGCGCCCTCTCTTTTTGCGGGCAAGATACACGCGGTTCTGTGTCGCGGGTGGAAGATGCGCGTGAAGGGCCGCGACCTTTACGATTACCTTTTCTATCTGAGTCGCGCCACGCCGGTCAACTTGAGGCACCTGAACGCGCGACTGCGCCAAACCAGCTATCTAGCAGCTGGCGAGAGCTTGGATGTCAATGAGCTCAAGCAACGGCTCGCCGAGCATTTCTCCCGGATCGATTTCAAGGCCGCCGCCCAGGACGTCCGCCCGTTCGTTGCCGACGCCAGCACGCTTGATCTGTGGTGCCCGGACCTCTTTCAACAGGTGACGCAGTCTCTGACAGCGGAGTAAGGGGCGCCTGCTTTTTGTGCAGGCGGGACGGTTTTCGGGGCCGTCGGCTTTATCGTGGTGGGAATCGCTTAGCTTCGTAGTAAACTTGTGAGAGGCCTAACAGCTGATACGTGCCCATCGGGCTTCGCGAGTATCTTGTGAAAGGAGATACGCATGACAACCAAGGTAGGCATCAACGGATTCGGTCGCATCGGACGCCTCGTCTTCCGCGCCATGGCCGACGATCCCGAGGTCGAGGTGATCGCCGTCAACGATCTGGGCGACAAAGCCACCGCTGCTCACCTGCTGAAGTACGACTCCATCCACGGCATCCGCAATTTCGATATCGAAGTGACGGATGACGGCTTGGTGGTGGATGGCAAGCACGTGACCATGCTTTCCGACCGCGATCCGGCGAACCTGCCCTGGGGCGAGCTGGGGGTCGATGTGGTCGTAGAGGCCACCGGCATCTTCAAGACCGGCGAGCTGGCGCAGAAGCACCTGGATGCCGGCGCGAAGAAGGTCGTCATCACCTGCCCGGCCAAGGACGAGGACATCACCATCGTCATGGGCGTCAACGACGATCAGTACGACCCCGAGGTGCACAACATCATCTCGAACGCCTCCTGCACCACCAACTGCCTGGCTCCCTTCGCCAAGGTGCTGCTGGAGAACTTCGGCATCAAGCGCGGCTACATGAACACCATTCACTCCTACACCAACGACCAGAAGATCCTCGATCTTCCCCATAAGGATCTGCGCCGCGCCCGCGCTGCCGCCGTGTCCATGATCCCCACCACCACCGGCGCCGCCCGCGCCGTGTCCCTCGTGCTCCCCGAGCTCAAGGGCCGTCTCGACGGTTTCGCCACCCGCGTTCCCACCCCCGACGGCTCCATGGTCGACCTCACGGTGGAGCTGGAGAAGTCGGTGACCGCCGAGGAGATCAACGCCGCCATGAAGGCCGCGGCCGAGGGCCCCTTGCAGGGCATCCTGGAGTACACCGAGGATCCCATCGTGTCCATCGACATCGTCGGCAACGACCACTCCTCCATCTTCGACTCGCAGCTGACCATGGTGCTCGGCGGCGAGGGCAACTTCGTGAAGTGCGTCTCCTGGTACGACAACGAGTGGGGCTATTCCAACCGCGTGAAGGATCTTGTTAAAATTCTTCTTCCGGAGGAATAAGAATTTTAATCAAGATCGCCGACGCTGCGGTTCCGACAGGCACCTGGCCTTGCCCCTTGTTTGGGGCACGGCGCGGCACGAAGGCCGCTTGGCCCCAAGGCGGGGCAATTCCAGGCACCTGTCGAAACCTCGCTGACTTCCTTGGGCGAACCAGTGAGGCAAAATAATTAGTATTTTGAGAATCCCGGTTCCCTTAATGAGCCGGGTTTTCTCTTTGGGAAAGGAACGACATGGCGGATATCAAGACTATTGACGACGAGAATTTCGCGGGCAAGAAGGTGCTCGTGCGCGTCGACTTCAACGCGCCGGTGGACGCCGACGGCAACGTGACCGACGATACGCGCATCCGCGCGGCGCTGCCCACCATCAACAAGCTCGTCGGCGACGGCGCCCGGGTGATCCTCACGAGCCACCGCGGTCGACCGGCGGGGGAGGGCTTCGAGGAGTCCTTCAGCCTGGGCCCCATCGCGCGCCGTTTGCAGGAGCTGCTCGGCCGCGACATCGTGCTCTCGCGCGAGCTTATCGGACCTGCGGCTCAGGAAGCCGTCGACGCGCTGGAAGACGGTGACGTGCTGCTGCTGGAGAACATCCGATTCGATAAGCGCGAGAAGAAGAACGATGCCGAGTTTGCCCGCGCCCTGGCCGATCTGGCCGACGCTTACGTGAACGATGCGTTCGGCACGGCGCACCGCGCCCATGCCTCCACGGCTGGCGTTGCGGACTTCCTGCCCTCCTATGCCGGCTATCTTATGGAGCGCGAGGTGGCCACGCTCACGGGCATGCTCGACGAGCCGCGCCGCCCCTTCGTCGCCATTCTCGGCGGCTCGAAGGTCTCCGACAAAATCAAGGTCATCGACGCGCTGCTGGAGAAGGCCGACACCCTCATCATCGGCGGCGGCATGTGCTTCACGTTCCTGGCGGCCCAGGGCAAATCCGTGGGCACCTCGCTCATGGAGGCCGATTGGGTCGAGCGCGCCGGTGCCATGATGAAGAAGGCCGCCGACCGCGGCGTGTCGCTGCTGCTTCCCGTGGACGTCGTGTGCGCCGACGCCTTCGCGAACGACGCCAACCTCGCTACCGTCTCGGTGGACGAAATTCCCGACGACATGATGGGCCTCGATATCGGGCCGGAGACGGCCGAGCTGTACGCCGAGGCCATCGGCATGGCCAAGAGCGTCTTCTGGAATGGCCCCATGGGCGTCTTCGAGATGCCCTCCTTCGAGGCCGGCACCCGGGCGGTGGCCGAGGCCGTGGCCGCCAACGAAGAGGCCGACACCATCATCGGCGGCGGCGACTCGGTGGCCGCGGTGAACCAGTTCGACCTGGCTGACAAGATGACCTTCATCTCCACGGGCGGCGGTGCCTCCATGGAGCTCGTCCAGGGCGAGGCGCTCCCCGGCGTCGAGGCCCTTCGCTAGAAAGGAAGCAATATGCCCCGCAAGAACCTCATTGCCGGCAACTGGAAGATGAACAACACCATTCCCGAGGCCGTGGTGCTCGCTCAGGAGATCTCCAACCGCATGGAGCGCGACTGGCTCGAGCTGGTGGACGTGGCCGTCTGCCCGCCGTTTGTGGATCTCAAGCCCGTGAAGAGCGTCTTCGAGTTCGACCGCGTGGATATCGCCGTGGGCGCCCAGAACGTTTACTGGGAGCCCAAGGGTGCGTTTACCGGCGAGATTTCCATCGCCATGATCAAGAACATCGGCTGCGCCTTCTGCATCGTCGGCCATTCCGAGCGTCGCAATCTGTTCGGCGAGACCAACGAGGAAGTGAATTTGAAGGCCCGCGCGCTCATCGAGGCCGACATCACCCCCATCATCTGCGTGGGCGAGTCGCTGTCCGTGCGCGACGGGGGCACCTACCTCGATTTCGTCACGGCTCAGGTGCGCGCGGCCTATGCCGGCATGGACGCGGCCGACGCCGCCCGTACCGTTGTGGCCTACGAGCCGGTGTGGGCCATCGGCACGGGTCGCACGGCCACGCCCGAGCAGGCCGAGGAGGTCTGCGCCGCCATCCGCGCCACCGTGTCAGACATGTTCGGCGCTGAGGTGGCCGAGAACCTGCGCGTGCTCTACGGCGGCTCGATGAACGAGGGGAACGCGGCGCTGCTCCTCGCCGAGCCCGACATCGATGGCGGCCTTATCGGCGGTGCGGCGCTCAAGGCCGATTCGTTTATCCAAATTGTGAAGGAAGCCTGCTAAATGGAACGACCTGTTGTGGCGCCGGCCCGCGAAGAGCTGCGCCTTCCCGCCTGTCTCATCATCATGGACGGCTTCGGCCTGGCCGAGCCGGGCCCCGGCAACGCCATCTCGCTGGCCGCAACACCGGTGCTCGACCGCCTGTTTGCCGAGGCGCCCACCACGCGCCTGGCGGCCTCCGGCGAGGCCGTGGGCCTGCCCGAGGGGCAGATGGGCAACTCGGAGGTAGGGCATTTGAACATCGGTGCGGGGCGCGTGGTGTTCCAGGAGCTCACGCGCATCAACCGCGCCTGCCGCGACGGATCGATCGCCGTAAATCCGGAGATCGTCGCGGCCTTCGAGACGGCCAAGAAGCCGGGAGCCGCGCTGCATCTCATGGGACTGCTCTCCGACGGCGGCGTGCACTCCTCCAACGAGCACCTCTACGCGCTTGTGGACGCCGCCGTGGCGGCCGGGGTGTCGCGCATCATGGTGCACTGCTTCATGGACGGCCGCGACGTGCCGCCCGCCAGTGGGGCCGGTTATATGGCCGAGCTCGTAGATCATCTGGAACGGGCCGCATCGAAGGCCCCGGACGGCGCGCCCTGCGAGATTTCCATCGCCTCCGTGGAGGGCCGCTACTACGCCATGGATCGCGATAATCGCTGGGAACGCGTGGAACGAGCCTACGATGCCGTCGTCTGCGCCGAGCCCTTCCGCGACCTGGCTGCCGTGGCTGCCATGGAGGCCTCCTACGGAAGCGAGGTGACCGACGAGTTCGTCGAGCCGGTGGCCCTGGATGCCCGCGGTATGCGCGACGGGGATGCCGTCATCTTCTTCAACTTCCGCCCCGACCGCGCCCGCGAGATCACCCGTGCCATCACCGATCCGGCCTTCACCGGCTTTGAACGCAAGACGTGGCCGAGCGTGCATTTCGTGTGCCTCACGGAGTACGACCCGGATATTCCGGCGGCTGTGGCATTCCCCAAGGAGTTCCCGGAAAACGTGCTGGCCGATGTGCTGGCTGACGCGGGGCTTGCCCAGTACCACATCGCCGAGACGGAGAAGTACGCCCATGTCACTTTCTTCTTGAATGGCGGTCGCGAGGCCGAGAAGGCGGGGGAGAGCCGATGTCTCATCGCGAGCCCCAAGGTGGCCACCTACGATCTGCAGCCGGAGATGAGCGAGCCCGAGGTGGCCGACACCCTGGCAGCGGCCATTGACGCCGATGAGGCCGATGTGTACATCGTGAACTTTGCCAATTGCGACATGGTGGGGCATACCGGCGTCGTGGACGCGGCCCGCGCGGCTGTAGAGGCGGTGGATGCCGGCGTGGGGCGCGTGCTCGCCGCCATCGAGCGCAAGGGCGGCGTGGCGCTGGTCACGGCCGACCACGGCAACGCCGACAAGATGATCGCCGAGGACGGCGGCGCGTTCACCGCGCACACCACCAACCCGGTGCCGCTCGTGCTCGTGGACGCGAGCGGGTCGGGCCTCGCCCTTTCCGGCGCAGAAGGGTGCCTGGCCGACATCGCGCCCACGCTGCTGGCGATGATCGGCCTCCCGCAGCCGCCCGAGATGACCGGCGAGAGCCTTCTGGGTTGAAGATATTCCGATGCCGCCCGATGACCCTTGAAGGCGCGGGCGGCATCGGCTATACTAGTCGACTTGCGTACGCAAAACACTGGAAACGTAAAGGAAGCGTGACACGTTGAATCCCCTGGTAATCGTCTTCTTGGTTCTGCTGGTTCTGTCCGGCATCGGCCTTATCATCTTCATTCTCATGCACTCGGGCAAGGGCACGGGCATCTCGGATATGATCGCGAGCTCCATGTACTCCACCCAGACGGGCACGAGCATCATCGAGAAGAACCTCGACCGCATCACCATCGGCTGCGCCATCGTGTTTCTGCTTTCCCTCGTGGTTCTCATGATCATCTACCCCCACGGAACCATTACCCAGTAATTGAAAAATTCTTCTTGCATGCGCGACAGGTTCTGTTAGAATAATCGTCGCTGCAAAAAGCATGTCGGAGTGGTGGAACGGCAGACACGCTAGCTTGAGGTGCTAGTGCCCATTTACCGGGTGTGCGGGTTCAAATCCCGCCTCCGACACCAGAGAAATTAAAAGAGCCCGTAAGGGCTCTTTTCATTTCGCCGATGCTGCGGTTCCGACAGGCACCTGGCCTTGCCCCTTGTTTGGGGCACGGCGTTGGCCTAAGCCAACTTGGCCCCAAGGCGGGGCAATTCCAGGCACCTGTCGGAACCTCGCTGACTTCCTTGGGCGCTTTCGGGGCTCTTCTCCGGTTCTGAATAGTAAGAGGTGATTTGCATGACGACAGATGGCAAGACGGCTCATGGGCGGCAGGTGGAGAGGGTTCTTTGGATCGTTCTCGTCTTGAACCTGGTGGTGGCCGCCTCCAAGTACTTCTACGGTCTGGCGTCGGGATCGGCCTCCATGCAGGCCGATGGCATCCACTCGGTATTCGACTCGCTGGGCAACGTCATCGGGCTTGTCGGCATCAGCTTGGCGGCGCGTCCTGCCGACGCGGGGCACCCTTACGGCCATTCCAAGTTCGAGACCTACGGTTCGCTCGCCATCGGCGTGCTGCTCCTCTTCGCTGCCTTCGAAGTAGGCTCCTCGGCTGTGGAGAAGCTGGTCGCCGGCACCTACACGGCTCAGGTGACGCCCGTGTCCTTCATCGTCATGGTGGGAACCCTCGTGGTGAACCTGTTCGTGACCTTGTACGAGCGCCGCGCGGGCAAGCGGCTCAAGAGCGAGATTCTCGCGGCGGATGCGGCCCATACCCTTTCCGACGCCTTCGTCTCCATCGGCGTCATCGTCGGCCTGGGGTTCGTCGTCGCCGGGTTCCCCATGGCCGATCCCATCATGGCGCTGCTCGTGACCGTGGCCATCCTCGCCTCCGCAGTGGGCGTGTTCCGCACGGGGCTGCGCACCCTTTCCGACCACGCGCGCATTCCCGCCGCCGACATCGCCCGTGCGGCGGAGAAGGTGGATGGCGTGCGGTCGATCCATGCCGTGCGCACCCGGGGCACCGAGGCTGAGGTCTACTGCGATCTGCACGTGCTCGTCGATCCGCAGATGACGGTGCTTGCCGCCCATGACCTGGGGGACGAGGTGGAAGGGGCCTTGGTCGCGGCCTTCCCGCAAATCAAGGAAGTGCTCGTGCACATCGAGCCGGACACGGCCGTCGAGCGGGCCGAGGGCTAGCAAAAAGGGGCGGCGCCCGTGGGATCGGGCGCCGCCCCTCGACAATCTTTCGGGAACTTCCCTAGGCCTGGGCGGTGAATCGGATGCCGACGTAGAAGGCGGTGTTCGGTAGGCCCGAAATGTCGTAGACCTCGTCCAGCTCGATGACCGACACGCGCCAGTTGTAGGTGCCGTTGTCCGTGGACACGACGCCGGCCTGGTAGGTGTTGCCCGAGTCGTCCACGCCGCTGTCGGTGACCTCGGCATTTTCCAGCCCCTCCACCTGCATGGCCCCCTGGACGGCCTTCTCAATGGTGCCCGAGGCAAAGTCCGCATAGCGCAGGCGCATGTCGTCGCCCGCCTTGCGCGAGACGGTGAGCGTCCAGGCTCCCTTCAAAAGCTTCACGGCGTCGCCGGCCGACAGCTTGTCGATGCCCTGCACGTACATGAGCCCCGCTTCTTCCAGGGAGACGTCGGCGGGCAGCTTGATGACCTCGAAGCCGCCGTCGGGGTCGGTGCCCACGGGGGTGCGCTCGTATAAAGTGTAGCCGGCGTCGGTAAGCGCGGTCATGATTTCCTCGTCGGAAAGCGGCATGAGCGACGAGAGCAAAGGGAAGTCGTAGGAAACCTCGCGGGTCAGGTTGTCCTGCAGCGTTTGCTGCTGGCGGATGGGCTCGTTCATGATCTGGTCGAAGTAGCGCCCCAGGAAAAGGCAGCCGACAACAGCGGCCACGACCATGGCGGCCAGCATGATGGCCTTCACGCGCGGCGGCATCTCCAAGGGACGCGAGAGCTCGGCGCCGTCGTAGTAGCGCACGTCTCCGATCTGCACGGTGCTCTTCGGCTCGCGGGCCAGCGGGTGGAAGCCTGCACGGCGGGTGGGAGGCACCTCGGCTTCGCCCGATCGGGCATGGCTGGCCTTGCGGCGGCGCGCCTCCTCGGCGCGGCTTACAGCGGCTTCGGTTGAATCTACGGAATCGCGCAGGTTCTCGTCTTGGGTCATGAATGGCGCTCCTGTACGTTACGGTGTTGCTGCCGATTATACCATTGCTTCCCCGTTGGCTCTCTGCTAGGATAAACGGACTCCATGGGGGAGTAGCTGGCGCCTTCGGGCGCGGCTCGTCAACATCGTGGCCACGGTTGCGCGCATGGGCGGCAACGGCGGACCTGGCGAGCCTCAATTAGCGAGACTCATGGTGCAGGATTGACCGCGAAGGTCTGTTCTGCACCATGAGTCTTTTTTTGTGGGTCGGATGGGCCGGCCCGCGCGGACCGAGGAGGAAGACGTGGATCTTTCGATTTTTCTGACGCCGGAGGCTTGGATCAGCCTCCTCACGCTCATTTTCCTAGAGATAGTTTTGGGCGTGGACAACCTGGTGTTCATCTCCATCACCACCAACCGCCTTCCACCGGAGAAGCAGCATATCGGCCGCAAGCTGGGCCTGGCCGGGGCGCTCATCATGCGCATCCTGTTTTTGTGCTTCGCATCCTATTTGGTGCACATGACCGCGTCGCTGTTCACCGTGAACCTCGGCGCCTACAGCCACGGTTTCTCGGTGCGCGACATCGTCATGCTTCTCGGCGGCGGCTACCTCATCTACAAGGGCATCCGCGAGTTGGCCGATGTGCTGGCTCTCACCGAGATCAAGGCCGAGACCTCCGAGGAGCACAAAGCTCGCCATCTCATCGGCCTGCCCCAGGCCGTCGGCACCATCATGGTGATGGATCTCGTGTTCTCCATCGACTCGGTCATCACGGCCGTGGGCCTGGCCGAGCACCTTATCGTCATGATTCTGGCCGTCATGATCGCCGTGCTCATCATGATGATCTTCATCGACCCGATCTCCAATTTCATCAACAGTCATCCGGAGATGAAGATCCTGGCACTGGTGTTCATCTGCGCCATCGGCGTTCTGCTCGTGCTCGACTCCGCCGGCATCCACACCTCCATCGAGGTGCTCGACATGCACATGGAGAAGCTCATGGTCTACTTCGCGATGATCTTCGCGGTCGTCTTGGAGTTCATTCAGATGGCCTTCAATTCGCGGCTGAACGCGTGGAAGAAGCAGTTAGCCGATGAGGCCATCGAGGAGGCGGTGCGCGAGGCCGAGGGCGGCGAGGCGCCGGCGAAAGTGGGCGAGCAGGCCCGCGCCCGCGTGGATGCCGCCATCGAGAACGGCGAGCGGCTCGACTAGCGGTGCGGGCGTCGGAGGGCGTTTTCGGTGCTCCTGGCGTCCTTGGCGGCCGTTTGCGGACGAGTCTTGAATTTCTTGAAATTAGGGCTTGCATCGCCTGGCCGCTTCCCTTATAGTATCTCCTCGCGATGCGGACATGGCTCAGCTGGTAGAGCATCACCTTGCCAAGGTGAGGGTCGCGGGTTCGAATCCCGTTGTCCGCTCCATTGTCATCAGAAGGCCGGTCAGGCTCTTGTCTGACCGGCCTTTGCAATGACAGCCGCCAGGGAATGGCGACGTGGCCAAGTGGTAAGGCAGAGGCCTGCAAAGCCTTCACCCCCAGTTCGAATCTGGGCGTCGCCTCCAACCTGGAACTTATATGCGGACATGGCTCAGCTGGTAGAGCATCACCTTGCCAAGGTGAGGGTCGCGGGTTCGAATCCCGTTGTCCGCTCCATGATTTCACGAATCGAGAGCCTGCGGGCTCTCGATTTTGTGTATGAGGGCTTTTGTCAAGCAGCGTGCCTGCAGAGCGCAGTGCCAGCGTGGCTTTTTATCCCGAACGATAGGTGCTACGACATTTTGCCCCCTTTGGCTACAACCAGCCTGACAGAACTCAGTGTCTAGCTGCGAGTTTTTGCCCGATTTCGACTTGCAACCTGTAGCCCAAGGGGCTGTTTTGTCTAAAGCGGGAAAGGGAACTGGCAAAAAAGAGCCTCAGGCTGCGGGTGGCTTGTTCGATGGTACGACCATGCGGAGAGATCGCCCATCCTCAATTGTTGATCGCGTGCACAAAATGAGCGTCACCCTATGGTAGTATGGCGATACGGAAAAGATTCGGCCGTGAGAGGCGGTTGCCCATGGAGACGAGCAAAGTAAAATGCCGCGAGTGCAAGGCTCGCGCCACCCAATACGAGGGGGCGTTGCCGACCCGGGGCGTTGCGAAGGTCCTCGTGGCCGGGTTCGCCATCTACATTCTCGGTCTGTGGGTGCTCGTGGCTCTGGCGGGTTTCACGACCGGCGATGCTGCCGAGGTGGGCATGATGGATATGCTCATCGTGCTGGCCGTCGTCGTCACCCTTGCCACGGCCGGGGTGGTGTGGTGGATGTTCCGCCCGAAGGCCGGCAAGGTCGTTATCTGCGAGAAGTGCGGCGCCCGCTATGCGGTGGTGCAGCCTCCCAAGTACACCAACGGTTGGAACTACGACAAGATTGCCCCGGCATCGGGCCGCGAGCTTCCCGAAGGGGAGCCTGCATCCGATGAGGGAAGCCAGGCTCCTGCCCCCGCATCCGCGCCATCTGCCGCCAATTCCAAGGAATCCTGAAAAACCCTTTGACAGGGAACGGCGATCTGTTAAACTACTATCTCGCTGCTGAACGAAAGCGAGGCGGCAACCCCGAATGCGCGATTAGCTCAGGGGGAGAGCACCACCTTGACACGGTGGGGGTCACAAGTTCAAATCTTGTATCGCGCACCATGAATTCGCAGGTCGGAAGAGTTTTCTTCCGACCTTTTTCATTATCTCGGCAAGTTTTCGTAACGCAGCCCTTACGTGGAAAAGTTGTGGAAGCGAAATAACCTCACCTGGGGTATCATTGTTCTTAATGTTCCCCTACCGAGGAGTTGGTCTTTCCATGAGCACAGAATCAATGACCACGACGGGGGCCGCCGTGCCCCAGGCCGCAGCGGACGGGGTGACCAACCCCAAGGGCATCGGCTTGTTCCGAATGGTCACCACGGTCATCACGCTCATCGTGGGCGCGGGCGTGTTCTCGCTGTCCGGCGATGCGGCGGCCGGAGGCGCGAGCGGCTGGGCGATACTGACCGCCTGGGGCATTTCCGCCATCGGCGTGTTCTGCCTCGTTATGACGTTCTTCGCGCTTTCCCGGGTTAAGCCCGACCTCAAGGGCGGCATCTACACCTACGCCGCCACGGGATTCGGCGACTTCCTCGGCTTCAACAGTGCCTGGGGCTACTGGATCTCGGCCCTTCTGTGCACGGTCAGCTTCTCGGCGCTTCTGTTCGGCGCGCTGTCGTACTTTTTCCCGATCTTCGGTAACGGCACGAACCTCTACGCCGTCATCGGAGCCTCCTGCATCATCTGGTTCTACGCCTTCCTCGTGAGCCGCGGCATCAGCGAGGTGACCCTCATCAACGCGGTCATCACCATCTCGAAGTTCGTGCCCCTGCTCATCGGCATCATCGCCATCATCTTCATCGGCGCCTTCAAGCCCGACATCTTCATCGCGAACCTCACCACTGGAGCCGACCCGTCGCTCGCCTTCGTCGACCAGGTACAGACGGCCATGATGGTGACCATCTGGGTGTTTATCGGCATCGAGGGCGCGGTGGCCATCTCGGGCCGCGCCAAGAAGGCGAAGGACGTGGGCAAGGCCACCATCATCGCGTTCATCTGCGTGCTGACGCTGTACCTGACGGTGTCCATCCTCTCCATGGGCGTCATGCCGCTCTCCGAGCTGGCCAACCTCGAGAATCCGGCTTTGGCCTATGTGATGCAGGCCGCCGTGGGCGATTGGGGCGCCGTGCTGATCAACTTTGCCGTGTCGCTCTCGCTCATCGGCGCCATGCTTGGCTATACGGTGCTCGCCAGCGAGTCCCCCTTCGAGGCCGCCGAGGAGGGCGTGTTCATCAAGGCCTTCGCCAAGACCAACGCCAAGGGCGCGCCGGTGGTGACGCTGGTGGTCACGAACATCATCATCGAGCTGTTCCTCATCACCTGGCTGTTCACCGATTCCACCTACCAGTTCTTCTACACGCTGTCCGCCGGCATGATCCTTCTGCCGTACCTGCTGTCCGCCGCCTATTTCGCGAAAGTGGCCTTCAAAGAGCCCGAGGCCTTCAAGGGACACCTCAGCGGGCCGATTCTCTGGTGGCGCATTCTGGGCTGCGTGGGCGTCGTCTACAGCCTGTTCCTGTCGTGGGCCGCGGGCGTGCTCGGCGTCATCCTCATGTGCCTTTTGTACGTGCCCGGCATCATCATGTACATCTGGGGCAAGAAGGAGCGCGGCGAGAAGTACTTCCAGAGCACCTTGGACAAGGTGGTGCTCGTCGTTATCATCGCGGCGGCCTGCCTGTCCATCTACCTGTTGGTGACGACGCCCGGCCTCGTGTAGCGACGCTTCGGTCGAAACGAGAAAGCGGCTCTGGCATTGCGCCGGGGCCGCTTTTTCGTGGAAGGGGGGGTGGATCCGTGGAAGGGAAGGAGCGAGCCGGGGATCCTTGGGCGAGCGCGCTGGCCTCGTCGTGCGCGTCCCTAGTCGAGATTAAGCGGCGAAGCGCTCTCCTCGCCGAAGAGCTTCAGGCACTCCTCGCTCACGACGAAGCGCGCCGCCTCGGGCAGCATGCGCACGGTGAAGGGCGTGGTCGTCCCCGTCACCTCGCCGTCGTATTGCACATCCAGCGGCGGGTCGGCGACGACGGTGCATTCCCGGCAGCGGAAGACCTCCATCACATCGGGGCGCGCGGGGAACTCGCCGGCGCGGTCGAGCATGCAGCTTAAGATCGCCGGGATGAGGCCCACGGCGTCGTGGGTGTTCATGACCACGATGTCGAACATGCCGTCGCGCGGCAGGTTCTCGTGGACGAGCGAGATGTCGAACTGCAGCTTCGAGAAGTTGATGGCGAGCACCCCCACGCCCTGGGTCTCGACGGTCTTCCCGTCGATGGTGAGCGTGATGCGGGAGAACTGCGGCGCGAAGTTGGCGAAGGCCGCCGTGAAGTAGGCCATGGGGCCCAGAAGGCGCTTGGAGGGCTCCGCGCCCTCCATGATGGCGGCGTCGTAGCCGGCTCCGGCGATCATGGAGAATCCGAAGCGCTCGCCATTGGAGAGCTCGATCTCCCCGATGTCGAAATCCATGAGGCGCTGCTCGCGCATGAGATGGGCGAGCGCGTGGGGCTCGGCCGGCGAGGCGAGGTTCATGGCGAGCAGATTCGCGGTGCCAGCGGGGAAGGGGAGCAGCGGGATGCCCGTCTCGGCCAAAAGGTAGGCCACCGAGGCCACCGTGCCGTCGCCGCCGGCGGCTACCACGGCGTCGAAATTCTCGGCGTCGCGCAGAAAATCGGCGAGGTCGGTATCGCCGTCGGTGCAGCGCACGCAAATCTCGTCGCCGTCGGACGCAAAGGCGCGCATGAAGTCGTAAATGGCCCCGTCGCGGAAGCCGGAGGCCAGGTTGTTCACGATGAGGAGTTTCACATAATTCCTTTCCCTTGCTATTATAGGATGGTACTACAACCTCATCTCTTACAGACAAGGACCGTCGTGGAATACATTGCAAGCCAAGAAAACCTGGAGGCCTTCGTGCGCAGAGCGGCCTCGTCGTCGGTCTTGGCCATTGATACGGAGTTTCTGCGCGAGAAGACCTACTACGCGAACCTCTGCCTCATTCAGCTGGCCACGGATGCGGAAGTGGCCGTCGTGGATCCCTTCGCCATCGAGGACATGAAGGTGCTCGCCCCGCTGCTTACCGACTCTTCCATCGTGAAGCTCTTCCACGCCGGAGGCCAGGATCTGGAGATCCTCTATCGCGAGTTGGGCGTTTTGCCCGCGCCTCTGTTCGATACCCAGGTGGCGGCCACTCTTTTGGGCCACACCCAGCAGATCGGCTACGGGCCTTTGGTGCACAGCCTGTGCGGCGTGAACTTGAAGAAGAGCGACTCGTTCACCGACTGGTCGCGCCGACCCCTTTCCACTTCCCAGCTGGAATATGCCGCCGACGACGTGATCTATCTGCCGAAGATGTACCGCATCATGGTGGAGAAATTGGAGGCGAAGGGGCGTCTGCACTGGCTCGACAACGACTTCGCCGCCATGAGCGACCCGGCTCATTACGAGAGCGACCCCTTCGAGCGCTACAAGCGGCTCAAGCGCGTGGGCCAGCTTACGCGCCGGCAGCTCTCGGCGGCGCGGGAGGTGGCGTGCTGGCGCGAGGTGACGGCTCAGGAGCGCGATATGCCGCGCAAGTGGGTGCTCACCGACGAGCAGATCGTCGAGGCCTGCCGTCGCGAGTCCCGCACCATCGACGATTTGTTCCTGATCCGCGGCGTGCGCGAGAAGCTGAACACTCGGGACGCCCGGGCTGTGGCCACCGTGCTCGTCCGGGGTCTCGATGCCGCGCCCGATACGTGGCCCGAGCTGGACAAGTCGCCGAAGAGCGAGCGTAACGTCGATGCCGAGCTTGATCTCATGGAGGCGCTCGTGCGGCTGCGCGCCAAGGAGAACGACATCGCCATGCAGACGCTGGCCTCCCGGTCGGAGCTCGCCCGCGTCGCCCGGGGCTACACCGCCGACGTCGATGTGCTGCGCGGCTGGCGCCGCGCCATGGTGGGCGACGAGCTGCTGGAGCTTCTCGCCGGCCGGCTCGCCCTGTCGCTCGGCCCGGAAGGACTCGTGGTGACGCCGCGTTCCTGAGGCGGTTACGTATCTTTCACGCTTTCGGCGCCTCCCGGGCGACCGGGGCGCTCCCATGCCTATAATTGACTGCCAAAAATGCAAGGCATACGCAAGGAGAACCCTATGATTTCCAGCAGCTACCTCATGCTCGTCGTCGCGACGCTCGTCATCGGCATGGGCGCCCAATGGTACGTGAACCACAAGCTGAAGACCTACTCCCATGTGGCGAACTCCACGGGGCTGACCGGCGCCGAGGCGGCGCGCCAGATGCTTTCCTATTACGGCATCTCGAATGTGCAGGTCTTCCGCGGGGGCCCGGGCCAGGACTACTTCGATCCGCGCAGCAACTCGGTGACGCTCTCGCCCGAGGCCTTCGACGGGCGCACCATCACCGCCACGGCCACGGCCTGCCACGAGGTGGGCCATGCCTGCCAGTACGCCCAGGACTACACGCCCATGAAGATCCGCGGGGCCATCGTGCCGGCGGTGAACCTGGCCTCGAACGCCTGGATCTTTCTGCTCATGGCCGGCATCGTCCTGAACATCGCCGGGCTTACCGCCGCGGCCATCATCATGTACGCCGTGGTGGTGCTCTTCCAGCTGGTGACCCTGCCCGTCGAGTTCAACGCCTCCCAGCGCGCCATGGCCTACATGGGCCAGATTGGCCTGCCCGCCCAGGAGCGCAAGGGCGCCTTCGACGTGCTGCGCGCCTGCGCCTTCACCTATCTGGCCGCCGCCCTCACCTCCATCCTGCAGCTTCTGTGGCTGCTCGGCCAGCGCCAGGAGTAAACGGAGCCTGCTGTGGCGGTGGAAGAGCGCGAGACGACAACGGAAGAGGAGGCCGTCCCGGCCCTGTCGGTGTCGGCGGCCATGGGCCTGGCCAAGAATGCCCTGGAAGAGGTCGTGGTGCGCCTGGTGGGCGAGGTCTCCGAGGTGAACGACAAGCCCGGCTACAAGGCCGTGTACTTCACCGTGAAGGACGAGAAGGCCTCGCTTCCGTGCATGATGTGGATGAACCGCTACCAGGCCTCAGGCGTGGCGCTTTCCGTCGGCGCCCTGGTGGAGCTCACCGGGCGTTTCTCGCTGTACGCGGCCAAGGGGCGCATGAACTTCGACGTGTTCTCGGTGTCGTTGGCCGGCGAAGGGCAGCTGCGGCTGCAGGTGGCCAACTTGGCGCGGGAGCTCGAGGCCATGGGGCTGATGGATCCGGCCCGCAAGCGTCCTTTGCCCGCCTATCCCGAGACCATAGGGCTCGTCACCTCGCCGCGCGGCGCGGCCGTCCACGATGTGCTGCGTACCCTGCGCAGGCGCTATCCTCTGGCCCGCATCCTGTTCGCCGGCGTTCCCGTGGAGGGCCCCGGGGCGGCCGACGGGCTCGTGGACGGTCTGGCCAAGGTGGTCTTTGCCGGCGCTGAGGTGGTGCTCCTCGTGCGCGGCGGTGGCTCCTTCGAGGATCTCATGCCCTTCAACGATCGTCGGCTGGCGCGCACCATTGCCGCCTGTCCCGTGCCCGTGGTGACGGGCATCGGGCATGAGCCGGACACCTCCATCGCCGACATGGTGGCCGACGTGCGGGCCTCGACGCCCACGGCGGCGGCCGAGGCCGTGGCGCCGGCTCAGAGCGAGATCGCCGCTCGCATCCAGGGGCTCGGCGCCGCCATGGGCCATGCCGAGGGGCGCCGGCTGGACGGGCTGTCGCTTGCGGTGGAGCGCCTGGCGTCCCTGCCGTTGTTCCGCGAGCCGACGCGCCTGTTCGACGCCGAGGCGCTGGCCTTAGACGATCTGTCCGATCGGCTCGGCCGGGCGCTGCCGGCGGCGCTGCGCGAGGATCGCCACAGGCTGGGGCTTATCGGCGAGGCTTTGGGGCGCATGCTGCCCGGGCTGCTCTCGGCGCCTGCCGCATCGGTGAGTGCCGCAGCGAGCCGGCTTAACTACCTCGGCGAGCACTTCGGCGAGCGTCCGCGACAGCGTCTCGAGGGGGCTCGCGGCCGACTTGAGCGCGCCGGCTCGGCGCTGACGGAGCCCTATCGCGCATCGGTGGCCGTGAACGCGGCGCGCCTACACGACCTGTCACCTTTGGCCACCATCGGACGCGGCTACGCCATGGCGAAGGGGGAGGACGGACGAGTAGTGAGCTCGGTGGACGCCGTGGCGCGGGGGGATCGCCTCGTGGTGGCCCTCTCCGACGGCGAGCTGGACTGCACGGTGGACGACGTCCGCCGCATCCACAGCGCTGTTGAGGTCTGGGACTGACGATACGCGCAGCGACGAGTGATACACGCAACGATGAGAAAGGAAGCGCCATGAGCGATGCCGCGAACCTTGACGAGAAGAAGCCGGTGGAAGAGCTGACCTTCCGCGAGGCTTTAAGCGAGCTTGAGTCCATCGTCTCCGTGCTGGAGAGCAACACGTTGGAGCTGGAGGAGTCCCTCGCCGCCTACGAGCGCGGCGTCGTGCTCTTAGGTTCGCTGCAGAAGCGCTTGGGCGCCGCCGAGCAGCAGGTGGAGGTGCTCATGGGCGAGCTGGTCGCCGCCCCCGACGACGAGACCCAGGACACGACCCTCTCCTAGAACGGTGACGCCACAGATTCCGTAGGAGCCGACCTTGGTCTGCAAGTAGATTCCGTAGGGGCTGACCTTGGTCAGCCCTTCTCAAGTGAGGTTAACCTGCTTGACGAGGGGCGACCAAGGTCGCCCCCTACGGAAATCTTCCCGACTACGGTCGACACTACGGGGCAGGTCATGGAAAAGGGTGACGGGGTGTCAATCGGTGAGCGGCGCTCCGCTTGCCGATAAGGACGCGAGCAGGTGCGACGCGCCCTTATCGCACTTCTAAAATAGGGGAAACTATTGATTAGGAGGTAAGTCATTGAACGTCCTCGTCCTCAACGCCGGTTCTTCCTCTCTGAAGTACCAGCTCATCAATGTTGAAACCCATGAAGTGCTCGCCAAGGGCATCTGCGAGCGCGTCGGTTCCGCCGAGGCCTTCCACAAGCACGGCATCGACGAGAACGAAGTGGTCCACGATACTCCGATGCCCGACCACAACGCCGCCATGGCCCTCGTGCTGGAGGCGCTGACGAGCGGGCCTACCAAGGCCATCGACTCTCTGGACGACATCGACGCCGTGGGGCATCGCGTGGTGCAGGGCGGCAAGTACTTCGACCAGTCGGTGCTCATCGACGACGACGTCATCGCCAAAATCGACGAGCTGGCGGAGCTCGCGCCTCTGCACAACAAGGCCGCCCTCATGGGCATCGAGGCCTGTCGCGCGCAAATGCCCGGCAAGCCCATGGTGGCCGTCTTCGACACCTCGTTCTTCCAGACCATCCCGCCGAAGGCCTACATGTACCCGCTGCCCTACGAGCTGTACGAGAAGCACGCCATCCGCAAGTACGGCGCCCACGGCACCTCGCACCGCTACATCGCCGAGCGCGCCGCCGCCTTCATGGACGAGCCCTTGGAGGACTTGAAGCTCATTACCTGCCATTTGGGCAACGGCTGCTCCATCTCCGCCATCGACCATGGTGTGGCCGTGGACACCTCCATGGGCCTCACGCCGCTCGACGGTCTCATGATGGGCACGCGCTGCGGCGCCATCGACCCGGCCATTGTCCCCCTCATCATGGAGAAGGAGAACCTCACGGCGGCCGAGGTGAACGACCTCATGAACAAGAAGAGCGGGCTTTTGGGCATCTCCGGCATCTCCAACGACCTGCGCAGCGTGCGCCAGGCCTCCGAGGAGGGCGACGAGCGCGCCCAGCTCGCCTACGACATGTACTCGAACTCCGCGAAGAAGTACATCGGCCAGTACATCGCCGTCATGGGCGGCGTCGATGGCATCGTGCTCACGGCGGGCGTAGGGGAGAACTGCGACAAGATGCGCCGCATGATCTTCGCGGGCCTGCAGCCCCTCGGTATCAAGATCGATTTGGAGAAGAACCGCAAGGGCCTGCGCGGCGAGCGCGAGATCTCCACCGATGATTCCGAAGTGCGCATCGTCATCATCCCCACCGACGAGGAGTATATGATCGCCCGCGACACCTACCAGTTGGTGAAAGAGGGCTCCATGGAGATCACCGAGCTTGCTTAGGCGCTTTCGGCTCCGAAAAACTAGCCCCGGATTGACGGTTGTTCCGTAAAGATCGTCAATCTGGGGTTTCTTTTTCCTCGGATTAGGCTGTTTCGGGAAAATACTAGCCACAAATCGACGGTTCTAACGGAACAATCGTCGATTCGAGACTGGAAAACGAGATCGAGGCCCGCTGCGGGCCTCGATCTCGTGGGGAGGGATTGCGGGGCGCTTGGGTGCGCCCCTATCGCGTAAGGCGAGCTACTTCGCCTGGGCGAGCGCGTTGTTCACGGCGTCCTTGAGGGCCGTGGAGGAAACGGTGGCGCCGGCCACGGCGTCGACCTCGGTGGACTGGGCCTCGATGATGAGGGCCGGCAGCGCCTCGAGCGCCTTGCTGCCCACACCGGCGGTCTCCTGCTGCTGCACGATGTCGATGGCCGCGATCTTGCCGCCCTCCATCTTCACCTTCACGGCAAGCTCGTTGCCCATGCACAGGGTGGAGGTGCCGAGGTACTCGTTCTCGCCGAGCTGAACCTTCTGGGCCGGATCGGGATCGACCTCGTGGCTGCCGCTGCCCTGGGTGTAGACGATCTCGGAGGCCACGCCCATGGGCAGCGCCGGCAGCGGATCCTTCTCGGCCGCCGCGCCCACGCCGGCCAGCTGGCCGAAGATGAGGCACTCGGCCATGTTGCCGCCGCCGTTGTACTGGTAGGGGGTCATGCCGCCGAACTCGCCGGCCGAGTAGAGGTGCGGGATGGGCTCGCCGTCGGTGCCCACGACCTCGGCACGGGCGTTGCGGCGCGCGCCGCCCTGGGTGTTCAGGAAGGCCTGGATCATCTCAATGGCGTAGAAGGGGCCCTCGCCGAAGGCGCGCATGGTCTCGGCTGCGCGGTAGAACGCCGGGTCGTAGCCGTCGTTGGCCATCTTGTTGAAATCGGTCACGGTCTGCTCGAGCTTGCCGGCCGGGATGCCGAGCGCGGCCTCAAGCTCCGCGATGGTGGGGGCGGAGACGACTTGGTCCTCGAAGCCAGCCGGGATGCCGTGGTACTCGGCGATGGCCTCGTTCTGGGCGGCGTCCCATACCATGTAGGTGTTGCGCGGACGCTTCACGTTCACCCAGTCGCCGTTGCTCGGCACATGTCCGTGGCGGTTGTACACGTCCTCGCGCAGATAGCGCTCGCCGCCGTTGCCCACGACGATGACGCTGCCGGAGAGGTTGCGCAGGTCGTTGAACGTCTTGGCGTGCTGGTCCTCGTTCACCACGAAGGAGATGCCGCCGAGCGCGAAGCAGTTGCCCTCGTAGGCCTCCATGTGCCACAGATCGGCGCCGACGCCCATGGCCATCTTCACGCCGTCGCCGGTGTTGAACAGGGTGCCGGCCGGCGTGCTCTTGGTGAGGCCCAGGAAGTCCTCGACCATCTGCTTGTTGTTCTCGAAGCCGCCCATGGTCATGACGACGCCGTTCTTGGCGCGGATGTTCACGGTCTCGCCGGCCTTGTCGATCTCCACGCCGATGACGGCGCGGCTGACCGGATCCTGGAAGAGCTTGGTGGCGGGGGACATGTACCACACATCGATGTTGTCGCCCATGGACATCACCTTGTTGCGGTAGGTCTTCCACAGCGCGGAGTTGCAGACGTTGTCGCTCACCGTCAGCACGTGCAATTTGTCGCCGCCCTCGAGCTCGGGGTACTCGGGGATGAACATGGCGATCATCGGTTGGGCGGAGGAGTCCTCTTTCCAGTCGAGGAAGTTCTCCTCGGGCACGCCGAAGAAGTCGCGCAGCATGGTCTTCGTCTGGGTCAGGCCCTCGGCGTACACGTCGAAGAGCTCCTCGTCGATCTCGAAGTCGCCGGCCATGGCCTTATTGTAGGCGAGCATGGCCTCCTTGTCGTCGGAGTTCAGAATGATCTGGCCGCAGAAGCGCGTGTTGCCGCCCTCCATGCCCTGGGGCGCCTTGTCGATGAGCAGCACCTTCGCGCCGGCGTCAGCGGCGTAGCAGGCGGACACAGCGCCGGCACCGCCGAAGCCGATGACGACGACGTCGTACTCGCCGTCCCAGGCGATGGTGTCGGCGAAGGTGGTTCCCCCGTTGCCCGTATTGGGCATGGCCTTATCGGCCGGGGTCTGCGGCGCGCAGCCAGCAAGGCCGAGACCGGCGACGGCGGCCATGCCGACACCAGCGCTGGTGATGAACTGTCGGCGGGTAAATTTTCCCATTTTCCACTCCCTTGTGGTCGGTGTCTTCGCGCCGGACTGATGTCTGGCGAAGACGTCAGGTGACGCATTCGCTCCGGCGCTCCGGGGATCGCGGTGTCCCCGATCACGCTGGTCACTTTAGCGGCAGCATTGAGGTTAGCGTGAGAGATAACCTGTAGGTTAGCGATGGCGGAACTTGCTAACCGATCCCGCTAACCCACCTTTCTGGAAATGAGGAGAGACTGCCAATTTGCCGCTGGCGCTTACCTGCCTTTTGTGGTTTCATGGGAGGCAGCGAAAAAAGGGAGGGGTAAGCGATGAAGCATCTGAGAGACACAATCGCGGGGCTGCGCCTCGGGTTCGAGGAACATTTCAGAAGCGCTGGATCCATAAGCTTGTTCGTGGGCCTTGCCTGCAACTTGGCCTTTGTGGGCCAGGTGTACTTCTGGCCTGCCATGTGGCACACCTCGGCGTTCATGTTCTCCTATACCGATGCCTCCTATGTCGCCGAGTTCCTCTGCGCGCTCATGCTCGGGTGGAAGCTGCGGCGCGGGGGGCGTCTTGCCGTGAGCAGCCGATTGCTTTGGATTCTGGCCCTCCTCGTGCAGGCGACCCTGGTGCTGTACTGCGCATTGTTCGGAGCCGGCATACACGTGCCCGATCCGGTCAACTGGATTTGCGGTGCCGTCTTCGGTGTCTATCTGCCCGTGGCCATGACCTCATGGTTCGCCGTGCATGTCGATCGACGCCCCCTTTCGGTGATATGGAACGTCGTGCTGGCAGGAGTGTTCGCTTCTTTTGTCATCTGGGTGTTCTCGGGCCTTGAGGCGGTAAAGCTTTGCGTGTGCATGGGAGTGCTCATGTTCGTGGGGACGTTCGTGCTTTCTCGCAAGTTACGTTCGATGCGGGCGGAGGAGGATGGCTCTGCTGGGCCCCCAGCCGTGCCGGCAGAGGCCTTCCGCTACCCGGCCTCGGCGACGTTTCTGTTCAGCTTCTCCTTCATCACGGCCATCGCCTTTGCCGGTATCGGGGGCGACAGCGCCTCTTATGCTTCGGGGGATTTCTTCGCCCCGATGCTGCTTATCTGCGCTGTGGTGCTCTTGGCAAATGCGGCGGTCCTCCCGCTGACGACCATCGCCGTGCCCGCTATCATCGTGGCCGTCATAGCCGCCTCCTATCTTCACCTCGAGCCTGCGCTTTCCTTCGATCTGGCGGCGCTCGGCATGTTCCTCTTTCTCGCCTATGCTGTCGTGCTCCTGTGCGCCAGCGTGCAGGGAAATCGGCGGCGCACTCTTGCGGCCTTCACGGGCCTCATGGTGGCGTTTGCCGCCGGATGTCTCGTCGGCCGCCTGTGCATGGTGCTCTGCTTCGCATTCGCCGAGCAGTTCGCGTCGAACATCATGGTTCTGCTGTCAATTCTGGCTGCCAACGCCGCCATGATCATCCTCGTGAGACGGGGTGTCACGCCGACTCGTTCGGCGGAGCTTTTCGAGGGCGAGCAGGCGACGGGAGATCTCGATGCGGCCCGTCGCGCCAAAGTGGAACGCGTGGCCGCCGCCTGCGGTTTGGGCGAGCGCGAGAAGGAGGTGCTCACGTTGCTTCTGGAGGGTTGCTCGGCCAGCGAGGTGGCCTCTGCCATGGTCGTGGCCAACGGCACGGCGAAGTCGCACATCCGCCACGTCTACAAGAAGCTCGGCGTCCACAGCCGCGACGAACTCTTCGAGAAACTCGGCATCGAGAGAGAAAAGAAAAAAGGGTAGAGAGGGGAAATCCGCCCAATCCCAGAAGAGCAGGGCGCGAGGTAGCCGAGGGGGTGCCGCGCGCAGTTCATTGAAGTGCATAGAAAAATGAGACGACCCACGTCGAGCCCTGCACTTCAATGCTGTCTGAGCACGGCACCCCCTCGGCCACCTCGGGCCCGGAGGGATGGAAAGGCAAGAAGGAGCGCTATTTCCCCTGCGCCTGCACGGCGGTGATGGCCACCACGCCCACGATGTCGTCGGCCGAGCACCCTCGGGACAAGTCGTTCACCGGGGCGGCGATGCCCTGCAGGATGGGGCCGAGCGCCTCGGCCTTCGCCAAGCGCTGCACCAGCTTGTAGCCGATGTTGCCCGCGTCGATATCCGGGAAAACGAGCACGTTGGCGCGGCCCGCGACAGGAGAGGCCGGCGCCTTCGCCGCGCCGATCTCGGGAACGATGGCGGCGTCCAGCTGCAGCTCGCCGTCTACCGCGAGTTCGGGCGCGAGCTCCTTCACCTTGGCCGTCGCGCGCACCACCTTGTCGGAATCGTCGTTTTTGGCCGAGCCGTAGGAGGAGTGCGACAGCATGGCGATAACCGGCTCGGCATCGGCGAACAGCGACCGCCACGCCGCCTCGGCGTTGATGGCGATCTGGGCCAGACGGTCGGCGTCGGGCTGCACTTCCAGGCCGCAGTCGGAGAAGATGAAGGTGCCGTGGTTCCCCAAGTCGCAATTGGGCACGTTCATGACGAAGAACGAGCTCACCATCTGCGCGCCGGGGGCGGTCTTCAGGATCTGGAGGGCCGGGCGCAGCACGTCGCCGGTGGAGTGGCAGGCGCCCGAGACGAGGCCGTCCGCTTCGCCCATCTTCACCATCATCATGCCGAAGTACAGCTCGTTGTCCATAAGCTCGAGGGCTTGCTCGAACGTCATGCCCTTCGCCGCGCGCAGCTCGGCCAGCTTCTCGGCATAGGGCTCGCGCAGCTCGGAGGTGCGGAAGTCGACGATGCGGGCGCCCTCCAAGTTGCAGCTGGCGGCGGCGATGTCGTCGACGTCGCCCAAGACGATGAGGTCGGCGATGCCCTCGGCGAGAATCGCCTCGGCGGCCTTGAGGGTGCGGATGTCGTTGCCCTCGGGAAGCACGATGGTCTTCTTGTCCGCCTTCGCGCGGTCGATCATGGAATCGAGGAACTGGCTCACGGGAACGTCCTTTCTCACGGGTATCCTGCCCTCATGATAGAGCACGGGCCGTCGCCCCGCACGGCGCGACCGTGCGGCAGGTTCATTTATTCGGTTTGTATGGGGTTTGGAGGCCATCGGATGCGGGCTGGGTACAATATCCTCCGAACGACGCCGCCCGAGCGCCGGCGCCTCATTCGCATCAACGAGTACGAGGGAGAGAACCCGTTATGGCTGTTAATTACGCCGATTTCCGCGATATCGCCATCGAAGACTACGACGCCGTCGTTGTCGGCTCCGGTTTTGCCGGGGCTGTCAGTGCCCGGCAGCTTGCCGAAGAGGGCGGTCTTCGCGTGCTCGTCATCGAGAAGCGCGCGCACATCGCCGGCAACATGTACGACGAGTACGACGAGGCCGGGGTGCTCGTGCACCGCTACGGGCCGCACATCTTCCATACCAACGACCAGCGCGCCTACGACTATCTTGCCCGCTTCACCGAGTGGTCGAGCTACCAGCACCGGGTGCTTGCCGATTGGTATGGCACCTACATGCCCGTGCCCTTCAACAAGAACTCTATGGAAATTGCCTTCGGCGACGAGAAGGCGGCCCGGCTCATCGAGAAGCTCGTCGACACCTTCGGCGACGAGCGCAAGGTCACCATCAACGAGCTGCGCGCCCAGGAGGATCCGGAGCTTCAGGAGGTGGCGGACTTCGTCTACCAGAACGTGTTCCTCTACTATACCCAGAAGCAATGGGGCCTCACTCCCGAGGAAGTGGATCCCTCGGTGACCGCGCGCGTGCCCGTGTTCATCTCCCGGGACAACCGCTACTTCCAGGACGCCTTCCAGGGGATGCCGGTCGATGGCTACACGCGCCTGTTCGAGAACCTGCTCGGCCACGAGAAGATCACTGTCTGCCTGGGCACCGAGGCGGAAAGCGTCTTCGATCTCGTCTTCGCCGGCCGCGAGGAGGACGCCCCCTTGGAGGCCATTCATATCAAGGGCGCGCCCTTCGAGGGACCCATCGTCTACACCGGCCCCCTCGACGAGCTGTTCTTGGGACGCTTCGGGCGTCTGCCCTACCGCTCCCTCGATTTCGTCTACGAGACTTTCGACGAGACCTACCATTTGCCCTGCGGCACCGTGAACTACACGGTGACCGAGGACTACACCCGCATCACCGAGTTCAAGTGGCTCACGGAGCAGACCGGCGACAAGACCACCATCATGCGCGAGTACTCCCGGGCCTACGAGGATCCGGCGACCCAGATTCCCTACTACGCCATCATCAACGATGACAACGACGCGCTCTACGCGCGCTACCGCCGCCTGACCGACGCGCTGCCGAACTTCCATCCGCTGGGTCGTTTGGCCGAGTACCGCTATTTCAACATGGACAAGGTGGTCGCCGACGCCCTGGCCGCGTCCGAGAAGATCCTGACGGAGACGGCCGACGCCTAGGCCGCCGCGCGAGGTAGCACGCCCGCGCACCGAGACCCCGACGAAGGAGGCGCTTTTGAAGACCATCACGTTCGCCGTGCCCTGCTACAACTCGGCAGCTTATATGGACCATTGCGTGGAGACGCTGCTCGCCTGCGGCGAGGACATCGAGATCCTGCTCGTGGACGACGGGTCGGCCAAGGACGACACGGCGGCCATCTGCGACCGCTGGCAGAGCGAGCACCCGGATATCGTGCGCGCCATCCACCAGCCCAACAAGGGCCACGGCGGCGCGGTGAACACGGGGCTGGCGAACGCGAGCGGCTTCTACTTCAAGGTGGTCGACTCCGACGACTGGCTCGATCCGGCGGCGATGTTCCCGCTCATGGTGTACCTGCGCAGCCAGCTGGATGCGCCGGTGCCCTGCGACATGGTGGTGGCCAACTACGTCTACGACAAGGTGGACGAGGGGGAGCAGAAGGTCATGGGCTACGGCAACGTGCTGCCCGAGGGCTACGAGTTCGGCTGGGACGAGGTGGGAACCTTCCTGCCGAGCCAGTATTTGCTCATGCACTCGGTGTACTATCGCACCGAGATGCTGCGCAAAATGCACCTTGAGCTGCCCGAGCACACCTTCTACGTGGACAACATCTTCGTCTACGAGCCCTTGGTCTACGTGCGCACCATGCGCTACTTCAACGTGGACGCCTACCATTACTTCATCGGCCGCGAGGACCAGTCGGTCAACGAGAAGGTCATGATGGGCCGCATGGACCAGCAGCTGCGCGTCACACGGCAGATGATTGACAACGTGGACCCGCAGGCCGTGCGCAACCGCCATCTGCGCCACTACCTGCGCAACTACCTCTCCATGATGATGTGCATCTGCTCGGTGTTTCTGCGCATGCGCGGAGGCGAGACCGACGAGCAGGATCTGAAAGAGATATGGGCCTACCTGAAGGAGCAGAACCCGTCGCTGTACCGCCGGGTCCGCTCCAACGCGCTGAATCTGGCCACGAATCTGCCCACGGAGGCCGGCGAGAAGATCGGACTCAAGGGCTACCAGATCGCCCAGAAAATCTTCAAGTTTAATTAACGTCGTGTGTTCGCGGTATAGAGCTCCAGAAGGCCGCGGAGGGCGAGGGTCTGGTCGACGGTGACGGCGTGCGCCATGAGCGCGGCGATGGTCTCGGCGTCTTGGCCCACGAGGATGACGGGGGTCGTGTAGCCGCAATCGGCCCAGATCATGTCGATGAGGCCGTCGATGCGGGCCACCTCCCCCATGACGATGCCCGCCTGCATGGCCTCGACGGTGGTACGGCCGAGCAGCGACTTGGGGGCTCGAAGCTCCACGGCGGCCAGCTGGGCGGCCCCGCGGGCCAGTGCCTGGGCGCCGAGCTTCATGCCCGGGGCGATGATGCCACCGCGGAAGGCTCCCGTCTCGTCCAAAAGCTCGAAGGTGGTGGAGGTACCCAGATCGATGACGAGGGCCGGCGCGCCGTAGGTACTCTTGGCGCCCACCATCTCGGCGACGCGGTCGGCGCCCACGGCCACAGGATCGGAGAAGTTCATCTTGAGGCCCGTCTTCAGGCCCGGGCCCACGGTGAGCGGGCGCGCGTCCGTGAGACGCCGCGCCGCGTCGGCCCATACGCCGGTGAGGGCCGGGATGACTGAGGCGATGATGGCCCCGTCCGCCAAAGGCGCGCTCTCGGGAAGGTCGATGGCGCCGGGCGCGCCTTCCTCGATGGGCGCCAGGCCGCGGGCGAGGGCGTCGAAGAAGCCGAGGACGCAGGCCACGGCGCCGTCGGCCGTCTCGTCGGGATCGGTGGGGACGGCCCACTGGGAGACGAGCCGCCCGTCAAGCGCCAGCCCGATTCTCGTCCTCGTGTTCCGTATGTCGATCGCCAAAACCAGCGCCATGCTCGCTCCTTCTGTCGCGTTTACTGACGTCTATTGTAAGGGAAGCTACTTGTAGTCCTCGACGTTTTTCGAGGAGGAGCCGGTGGTGTTGCCGGATTGGCGCAGCTCGAAGCCGAAGCGCACCGTGCCATCGCCGAAGCGCTCCTGCAAAGCATCGGTGGCGGCGAGAAGGCTGCGGCGCTTCTTCTCGTCGCGGATGAGCGCTGCGCCTTGGGTCGCAGTCGGGCCGGCATCGTTTCCGAGGGCAGCGGCGTCGAAGAGCGCCTCCTGCACCGGGGCGCCGTCCTCCTCGAAGTGGGTCACGGCAACGCCGAGCAGGCGCACCTTCATGCCCGGGGCCCACAGCTCCTGTGCCAGGCGGTGCGCCACGGGGGCGAACGCGATGTCGTCGTCGGTGGGAGCGGGAAGCGCGCACTGGGCCGAGCGGGTCGTGCGGTTGTCGTAACGCACCTTCACGGCCACGGTGCGACCTTTGAGCCCCTTTCGGCGCAGACGCCTTCCCACCTTCGCCGAAATAGTGGAAAGCGCCGCCTCGATGTCCTCGCGCGTCTCCAAATCGCGCGCATAGGTCACCTCGTTGGAGACCGACTTCACCTCGTCATCCTCGGCCACTTCCGACCGATCTCGTCCCAGGGCCCTATCGCGCATCATCTCGCCGTTCTTCCCGAAGATCTTTCGCAGCAGGGCACCGTCGGCCCGGCCCATATCTCCCAAGGTGCGCACGCCGTGGGCAAGAAGCGTCTTCTCGGCGGCGGCGCCCACGCCGGAGAGCGTGCGCACGGGGAGCTTCTCCAGAAACGCCGCCTCGGTGCCGGGAAAGACGACGGTGAGTCCTCGGGGCTTGTCGCGGTCCGAGGCGATTTTCGCCACAGATTTGGAGGTGCCCACGCCGATGGAGCAGGTGACGCCGAGGGCGGCCACGCGCTCCTGGATGCGCTGGGCCACGAGAACCGGGTGCTCGGTGTTCACGGCGGTGGGGGTGACGTCCATGAAGGCCTCGTCGATGGAGACCTGCTGCACGTGGGGCGTCTCGTCCCTCAGGATGGCCATGATGGCGGCGGAAACCTCGCGGTAGCGGTGGAAGTTCCCGTGGGTCCAGATGGCATCAGGGCACAGCTCTCGCGCCAGCGACGAGGCCATGGCGCTGCGTACCCCGAAGGCGCGGGCCTCGTAGGAGCAGGTGGAGACGACTCCGTGGGCGTCCGCGTCGCCGCCGACGATGACGGGCTTGCCCCGCCAGGCCGGGTGGTCGAGCTGCTCGACGGAGGCGAAGAAGGCATCCAGATCCACCAGCAGGATGGCCGGCCCCTCCCACGGCGGCAGATAAGCGTCGTTATCGTTCACTGGCCAGGAAGAACAGGGCCATGGTGCCGGGGCCCGAATGGGCACCGATGACCGGATCCACGTAGTTGATGAGAATGTCGGTGACACCGAAGCGCTCGCGCACCAGATCGGCCACGTACTCGGCGTCCTCGAGGCAGTCGCCGTGGCTGATGAACACGGTCTGATCCGCCACGGGAGAAGTGGCCGTCTGCGCCATGTGGTCGACGAGCGCCTTCAGCGACTTCTTGCGCCCGCGCACTTTCTCGAGCGGGATGAGGTGCCCTTCGTCGTCCACGTGCATGACCGGCTTGATGTTCAGAAGGGTGCCGGCCCAGGCGCTCGTGCGGGAGGCGCGGCCGCCGCGGAACAGGAACATGAGGTCGTCCACGGTGAACCAGTGGGCCAAATGCAGCTTGTTGGCCTCCAGCCAATCGCGCACCTCGCGAATGCCCACGCCCTCCTCGCGCATCTTGGCGGCGTACCAGACGAGCAGCCCCTCGCCCATGGAGGCGGCCAGGGTGTCCACCGCGAGCACGGTGCGGTCCGGGTAGGCGTCGGCCAGCTCGGCCAGCAGAAGGTCGATGGCCTGGTAGGTGCCGGAAAGCCCGCTGGAGAACCCGATGTAGAGCACGTCTTCGCCCGAGGCGAGAAGTCCTTCCAGAAGTTCGCGGGAATCCTTCAGGTTCGGCAGCGAGGTGGTGATGACCTTGCCCTCGCGCATCATGGTGTAGAACTGCTTAAGGTCGGTTTTGTGCCCCTTGAGGTAGCTGTGGTGCTCCTCGCCGTCCACCATGAACGTTAAGGGCAGGACGGACAGGTCGAACTGGTCGATGACCTCCTCGGTGAGATTGGAGGAGGAATCGGTGACGATAGCGAAGGCCATGGAGGGCTCCTTATCGGTAGGGGGCGGCGCGCGGCGCCCGAGTTGCGTTGGGGACATTCTAGCGCAAATTGGGTTCGTTGCACCGGCTGCGGCCAATGAAGCCTTTCCTGAGAAAAAGTTGTAACCATTGCCCCTGTTGCGCCCCCTTGCCGTATACTTTGCAAGATGCGCTCACAGACGCCTGGCGCCCCACCGGCGCGCAGGCCGTGACATAGAGGACGATTTCAAAGTGGAAGAGGGAAGCGCCGTGTCAAACAGCTATAAGGACACCATGAACCTGCCCGAGACCGATTTCCCCATGCGCGGGAACCTGCCGGCCCGCGAGCCGGAGCGGCTCGCCACATGGCAAGAGATGGACATCTACCGCCGCGTGCTGGAGAAGAACGCCGACGGCAAGCCCTTCGTGCTGCACGACGGGCCGCCCTACGCCAACGGCCCCATCCACATCGGTCACGCCTTCAACAAGATCCTGAAGGACTTCGTCGTCAAAAGCCATGCCCAGCGCGGGTACTTCACTCCCTACATCCCCGGATGGGACTGCCATGGCCAGCCCATCGAGCACATGGTTGAGGTGACGCTCGGGCCCGAGAAGATGGCCGAGATCTCCCAGGTGGAGCTGCGTCAACGCTGCCGCGAGTGGGCCGAGAAGTACGTCGACATTCAGCGCAACGGTTTCAAGCGCCTCGGCGTGAACGCCGACTGGGAACACCCCTACCTCACGTTCATCCCGAACTACGAGGCCGGCAACGTGGAGATCTTCAAGGATCTGTTCTTGAAAGGCTCGGTCTACCGCGGCCGCAAGCCCATCCACTGGTGCACCCACTGCCATACGGCGCTCGCCGAAGCGGAGATCGAGTACTCCGACGAGGTGTCGCCTTCCATCTACGTGAAGTTCAAGCTGGACGCCATGCCCGGCGTGTTCGAGGCCTCCGGAGCCGAGGGCGACGCCTACCTTCTCATTTGGACGACCACCCCCTGGACGCTGCCGGCGAACACGGCGGTGTCGCTGGCGCCGGACGCCGACTACGTCATGGTCACGGTGGGCGGTGACAACCTCATCATGGCTAAGGAGCTCGTGGAAACCGTGGCCGAGGTGGCCGGCTGGGAGGACTACGATTTTGTGCGCGGCGCCGACGGCGAGCCGGTGGCGCTGACGGGCAAGCAGCTGTTCGGGCTCACCTACACCGCGCCTGTGCGCCGCGACATCAAGGGTACGGTCGTCTACGGCGACCATGTCACTCTGGACACCGGCACCGGCGCCGTGCACACGGCCCCCGGCCACGGCCAGGACGACTACCTCGTGGCGCTGGAGTTCGATATTCCCATGCTCATGCCCGTGGACGACAACGGCGTGTTCACCGGCGAGGCGGGCCAGTTCGCCGGCCTTTCCACCGACGAGGCCAACCCGGTCATCATCGACTGGCTGCGCGAGCAGGGGACGCTTGTGGCCGAGAAGAAGATCAACCACTCCTACCCGCACTGCTGGCGCTGCCACGAGCCGGTCATCTTCCGCGCCACGGACCAGTGGTTCGTCTCCATGGACAAGAACGCCCTGCGCGAGGACGCCCTGCGCGCCATCAACTCGGAAGTGGAGTGGATTCCCGCTTGGGCCAAGAACCGCATCGGTGCCATGGTGGCCGACCGTCCCGACTGGTGCATCTCGCGCCAGCGCAGCTGGGGCGTGCCGATTCCCGTGTTCAAGTGCGCCAAGTGCGGCAACACCGTGGCCACGGCCGAAACCTTCGATGCGGTCATCGAGCTGTTCAACACCAAGGGCGCCGATGCCTGGTTCACCGAGGCTCCGAGCGAGTATCTGCCCCGCGGCACCAAGTGCGAGGTGTGCGGGGGCACCGAGCTCATCCCCGAAAAGGACATCCTGGACGTGTGGTGGGAGTCCGGCGTCTCGCACACGAGCGTCTGCCGCCATCGCGCCGAGGCCGACGGCCTCACCTTCCCGGCCGACATGTACCTGGAGGGCTCCGACCAGCACCGCGGCTGGTTCCAGTCGTCGCTGCTCACCTCCATCGGCGCCTACGGCGTGCCTCCCTACAAGTCGGTCATGCACTGCGGCTTCACCGTGGACGAAGAGGGCCGCAAGATGTCGAAGTCGCTCGGCAACGGCATCGATCCGGAGGAGATGTGCAACAAGTTCGGCGCCGACGTGCTGCGGTTGTGGGTGTCCTCCTGCGACTACTCCCAGGACGTGTCCATCTCGGAGAACATCTTGAAGCAGGTCTCGGACGCCTACCGCCGTTTCCGCAACACCTTCCGCTTCCTGCTCGGCAACTTGAACGATTTCACGCCGGATGACTTCGTGGAGGACTGGGACGCGCTCGAGCCGCTCGACCAGTGGGCGCTCGTGCGCCTCTCACAGCTGCTCGCCGATGTGGAGGCCGCTTACGAGTCCTACCGCTTCAACAGCGTCTACCGGGCCCTCTATGATTATGTGAACGACATCTCCGCCGTGTACATGGACGTTACCAAGGATCGCCTGTACGCCGAGGCACCGGCCTCGCCGCGACGCCGCGCCGTGCAGACCGTGCTCATGAACATCCTGGAGGTGCTCGTGCGGGTCATGGTCCCCATCCTGTCGTTCACCACCGACGAGGTGTGGGAGTGCTACCCGCCGGCTTTCCGGAATATCGAGGGCCGCGAGGCCTCGGTGCAGCTGGCCGGTTGGCCGTGCGCGCGCGACTTCGTGCCTTCTCTGCCTGCCGATGCGGGCGCGCAAGTGGCGACCATGGAGGAGATGATGGCCGTCCGCGAGGTGGTCACCAAGGCGCTGGAGGAGGCGCGAAACGAGAAGATCATGGGCAAGAGCCAGGAGGCGTCGCTTACCGTGACGGCCCCGGCGGCGCTGGTGGCCACGGCCGGCTCTTTCGACCCGTCGGTCTTCGAGGAGCTGTTCATTGTGGCCAAGGTGCAGTTCGCGGAAGGCGACGGCGACGAGATCACGGCGGCGGTCACGGTGGCCGAGGGCGAGAAGTGCCCGCGCTGCTGGAACATTCGCGAGCTGGGCGGCAACCCGAACCATCCGGATGTGTGCGAGCGCTGCGGGGACGCGCTGGACGCCATTCAGGGCGGGGCCGAGTAAGTGGCCGCCCCCGAAACGTTAACCATAGAGAAAGAACAAGGGGAGGCCTCTGCCGTGGAGGAGAGGCTTCCCAGCCGGCGCAAGCGCAACGCCGCCATCTTCGTTCCTCTTGCCGCGCTGTGGCTTGTCCTCGATATCGCCACGAAAGCTTACTTCAACGGCTTTTCCGTGGGCCAGGTAGTGGCTGGTCCCTTTCTTGGTCTGGTGCAGTTCCGCCTGGTGCACAACACCGGTGCCGCCTGGGGTATGTTCGATGAATCGACCTTCGCCCTCGGGGTGATGTCGGTGCTCGTCTGCGTTGCGCTCACGGTGTATTTGTTCACGGCCGGCAAGCGCGCCGGCGTTATGGAGACGGTGGGGATCGCGCTGATTGTGGCCGGCGGCTTGGGTAACGCGCTCGACCGCTTCACGTTGGGCTACGTGGTCGATTTCATCGACACGGTGTTTATCAGCTTCCCTACGTTCAACGTTGCCGACATCGGGGTTACCTGCGGGTTCGTGCTGTTCTTCGCGGGGATGCTCTGGTCCATGAGGAAGGATGCGCCCGTGAAGGAGGTCGCATCGGAGGAGAAGTAGCCTGTTCGGGGGATGACCCTCTGGCAGGACGTCGATAGAATGGATGCCATGTCACGCTCGCTTTGCCATATCGCCACCACCGAGGACGCAGGAAACCGCCTGGATGCCCTGTGCGCCGCCCGGGGGCTCTACGCTTCCCGCTCGGCCGCCGCGCGCGCCATCGAGGAGGGCCGCGTTTTCGTGAACGGCGCCACGGTTTCCAAAAAGCATGCCGTGGCGGCGGGGGACACCATCGTCTACGAGGTGGACGACGAGCCGGAGTCCGTGGTGGTCTACGGCGAGCCTATCGATCTGGATATCCGCTTCGAGGACGAGGACATGCTCGTGCTCTCGAAGCAGATCGGGCTCGTCTGCCACCCTTCGGTCGATCACGCCCATGGCACGTTGGTCAATGCCCTTATCTGGCACTGCGGCGAGGAGAACCTGTGCAACGTGCAGGGCGAGGAGGCCGACCGGCTCGGCATCGTGCACCGGCTCGACCGCGACACGAGCGGGCTCATGCTGGCGGCGAAGACCGACGAGGCCGGATGCGAGCTCATGGCGCAAATTCAGGATCGGGCGGTCGACCGCCACTACATCGCGCTCGTGCACGGCATCATGGCCCACGATACCGGCATGATCGACGCGCCCATCGCACGTTCGGCCGACGAGCGCTGCCGCATGGCTGTGCGCGATACGCCGAGCGCCCGGGAGGCCATCACCACCTTCTGCGTGCTCGAGCGCTTTGAAGCTGGCCCCAAGGACGACGGCTACAGCCTCATCGAGTGCAAGCTGTTCACCGGGCGCACTCACCAGATCCGCGTGCACATGCAGTACACGCGCCACCCCATCGTGGGCGACCCGGTCTACAACGCCCACGGCCCCCGCGATGCCCGGGCCCAGCTGGGGCTGCGCCGCCAGTTTTTGCACTCCTACAGCATCGCCTTCGAGCACCCGACGACCGGCGAGCCCATGGCCTTCGCCGACAACCTGCCGCAGGATCTGCAGGAGGCGCTTGACGCGCTAGCCGAGCGCTCGCTGGGTAAGACCGACGCGGGGCGCGAGGTGGCCGAGCTCATGGCCGCCTCTCCCGTCCCTTCCGTGGAAGGAGAGGTACCCGATGAGTAAGAAGAAGGCCGCCGCGCCGCGCAAGGTGGGCGTCATCATTGCCAACACGGGCACCCCGGAGGCGCCAACGCGCAAGGCCGTGAAGAAGTACCTGTCTCAGTTCCTCATGGATCCGCGCATCTGCCCCATGCCGCGCCCGGTGTGGTGGACGCTTCTGCACACGAGCATCTTGCGCAAGCGCTCGCGCGCCTCGGCGGAGAAGTACGAGAAGATCTGGACGGAGGAGGGTTCACCGCTCATCGCCATCACGACCTCCCTGGAACGTGGGTTGAACGAGTACTACGCCGATCGGGGCCTGCCCGTCATGGTACGCGCGGGCATGAGCTATGGGAAACCGCAGATCAAGCGCGTCGTGAAGGAGCTGAAGGAGGCCGGCTGCACGGAGTTGGTGGTGCTGCCCATGTACCCGCAGTCGGCCTTCTCCACTACCGGCTCGGTGAGCGACGGGGTGGAAAAAGCGGTGCGCCGCGCGCGATTCAAGGGCGACGTGTGCCTCATCGACGGCTATGGCGAAGACGCCACCTACGTCCGGGCCGTGGCCGCTTCTATCCGCAATGCGGGTTTTTCCGAAGAGTCGGGAGATCGCCTTCTGTTCTCGTTCCACTCCATTCCGCTGAAGGACATCGAGGCGGGGGATACCTACGAGCTGCAGACCGGGGCCACGAGTTTGGCCGTGGCCGGCGAGCTGGGCCTCGACCGCCGGTCGTGGACCATCAGCTACCAGAGCCGCTTCGACAAGGGCCGCACGTGGCTGTCGCCCTTCACCCGGCCCACCCTCGTGCGCCTGGCCCAGGCCGCCGAGCCGGGCAGCCGCCTGTTCATGGTGTGTCCCAACTTCTCCGTGGACTGCCTGGAAACGCTCTACGACATCCCCTTCGAGCTGGAGCCCCTCTACCGCGCGGCCTTGGCGGGAGAAGCGGTGAACGCCGAGGAGGAGCCCGGTGCCCTGGAGAACACGGGCAGGCGCGCCGCCCACTGCGACGATCATCTCGCCGCGCGGCAGGCAGCGGCCCACGCCGGTCGCGACCGCACCGGCGAGCCCGCCTTCTGTCGCGGCAGCCACCGCCGCCCCACGCCCGAGGAGAGCTTCATCTATGTGCCCTGTCTCAACAAGTCGAAGGCGCACCTGAAGGTGCTTACCGCCGTGCTCGCCCCCTACGTGGGCGATGAGGGGTAGCTCGCTGCCCGTCTTCTCCCGAAACAGGCACGATCCCCTCTTGCCGTGCCCGGAACACCCACGGCTAGGCCCCAGTGCTCGCTTCAGTATCTTGCAAGAGGAACAAAAGGTGGAAAAGGTGATAAACCACGCATTTTTTGTTCAGCTATGGAATTCGCTAGACAAAAAAAGCAGATATTCCACGTTTGGGAGGCGGAAAAAAAGCAGCTTTTTCACCGTTCTCATCGAAACTATTTAAGATCGTCAAGATGCATAAGTCCTTGACCTGGGATTATATTGCCCTCCGTTTCAAGCTATGAATGCGCAGAAAGATGGCAACGTGGAATATCTGCTTTCTCCCTTTTCGAATTTGCCAATACCAGAGAAATTGAACAAAAAAAGCAACTATTCCACATTGCGGTGGCGGGGCAGCGGCTACCTGCTTTTCTGAGGCGAGCGAGGTGCCGCAGGCCGGCGAAAAGCGATGCGCATATGTGGGGACAAGCTGCGGCCACGGGCGAGTCTCCGCGTGCCAAGCGCATCTAGCACCGTCCGCGCACGGCGGTGATCAGCTCCTCCTTGGAGTGCAGGCCCATCTTCTTGTAGATATGCCGCACGTGGGTGTCGATGGTGGATTGGGAGATGTACAGCTCGTTGCGGATATAGGGCAGAGAATAGCCCTGGGCCAGGTAGGGGAGGATCTCGCGCTCGCGCTTGGTGAGCCCGAACTCGTCGGCCGCAGCAGCGCAGGCCAAGGCGAAGCGATCGGCCGAGGCGTCTTCTGCGGGCATCGCCGTTTCGTCGGGCTGCGACGACGGCGCGCTCGCTGCGCTCTGTGTCGGTGCGGACGATGCGGAACAGTCGCGGCCCGTCTCTTCCAGCGTGAAGGCGAGACGGTCCTGATTGGCAATGGATACCATGGCCAACACGATGAATCCCGTCAATGCCACGAAGAGAACGCCTTGGTAGAAACCAATCTCTGCTGCCCAAGAGGCGGCAGGCGGCCCCAAGAGCAGCCCGACGAGAAATCCCCCTTCCAAGAAGAAGCGGCCCAATCCGAAGACGCGCTGGGCCGAGGCGCCCGTGCGCTGGGACAGCTCGGCGAAATAGATGAAGGTTGTCAGGTTCAAGAGGGCCTGGGCTGCGTTGACGAGAAACGCGGCTCCCATGATGGCGCCCGGGATAGGCAGCACGAGCAGCGAGAAGGCCACGGCGATCAGCGGCAGCACCCAGCGATAGAGCGTCCCCAGGTTCAGTGCCCGAGAGAAGCGCGAGAGGTAGGCCGTGATAAGCACGGCCACCACTGATCCCGACAACACCGAAGTGGTGAGCACGCCGGCGGCCGCAGGCACGATGCCGTCATTGGCGAAGGTCCAGAACAGGGATACGACGGTGGTCGCCCCCACGATGCCCAACCCGAGCCGCACAAATCCGGGCACGTTCAAATGACCGAGCCTCCGCGCGTCTTTCCGATTGCGAACGCACGGGGCGCTCTCGTTGCCGCTGTGGGCAGCTGCAAGGCAGAAGGCCGATAGGAAGGGCAGGCACCCGACGAACAAGATGGCAGGCAAGCGCGGCAGGACGAGCACCACAGCGTAGCATGCGAAAGCGGCTATGAGCGAGGCTGTGGCCATGCGCTCGATGCGCGTCATGTCGAGGGAGGCGTAATGGGCGCCCCAGAGCACGGTGAACACCGCTGTGCCCACGGCCGACACGAAGCCTCCGGCCGCCTGCAGCGCGTGGACGCCGACGTCGCTTGCCATGGAGGGCGAAACGGTTAACAGGGCCACGCCCAGCGTCATGCTAGCCACCGCTCCCAGGAATGCGAGGGTGCGGGCACGTGTTGTGGTCAGGGACACGGGCAGCAGGAACAAGGCGAACAGCCCCACGGGCGCCCCGATCATCGAGGCGAGCCAAAAGACGCCCATATTCGCCGTGTCGCCGGCTGAGAACACCGGCGTGAACACCGTGGCGAGGCCCCAGGCCACGATGAAGCCCCATCCGATGTCGGGCAGGCTGTGGCGCAGGCTCCCGTTGCGGGCGCGCAGAACGGTCGGGGTGGTTGCGGTGTCGGTCATAGGGCTTCCTCCTGACAATATTGTACGCCAGCACTCCTGCGATGCTGCGGCCATCACGTGAATCACCTGATTTTCCCGATCAGGTGATGTTCTCATGGGGATTCCCGATAGGCGGCAAGGGCCCGCGCGGCTTATGGTGGATTCGCGGCACGCCACAAGAGGGCCGTATCGTGGACTACTACCAAGGAGACCATAGGAGGAAACCATGACAGCACTTACTCGACGTCATTTCATTGCCGGTGGCTTGGCGGCCGGCGCCCTGGGCCTGGCGGGCCTGACCGGCTGTGCGCCCGCGGCCGAGAAGACCGGGGAAGACGCGTCCGCTTCCGCCGGCGCAGACGGCGCCGCCACGCCGGCGGCCGGCGAGCGCCCCTGGGAGATCGCGCCGGCTCCCATCGCCGAGGACCAGATCACCGAGACCGTGGAGTCCGATGTGGTCATCATCGGGTTGGGAGCCTCGGGCACCTATGCAGCCACCTCGGCCATCGAATGCGGCCTGTCCGTCACGGTGCTCGAGCGCAACGACACCTACAATGCCAATGGCGGGTCGCATTATATGTTCAACTCCCGGGCCCAGCTGGAGCAGGGCGAGCCGGTGGACGTTCCCGTGGCCGTGAAGGACTTCCTCAACATCGGCAATTTCAAGATGGACGGCCAGGCGGTATGGACCTGGGCGAACCGTTCGGGCGAGGCGGCCGACTGGTTTGCCGATGTGGTGGAGCCCTACGGGCTGCATCCGGTGCTTCAGCACTCCGATGACGAGGTGATCGAGCGCATCTACCCTGGCACGATCATCTTCATCGGAGGGGCCAACGAGCCCACCTCCGCCATCGATCAGGATCCCTACAACGGGGATTTGGGCCTCGGATTCGTGCCCGAGATCGATCTGCTCGGCGCGCTGCTCGGCCACATCCAGGACAAGGGCGCCGATATTCGCTTCAAGCACACCTCTCAGCAGCTGGTGCGCGATGGCGACGGCCGCGTGAGCGCCGTGATCGCCGCCGACGAGACCGGTGCTCTGAAGAAGTTCGTCGGCACCAAGGGCATCGTGATCGCTACGGGGTCCTACAGCCAAGATGCCGCCATGCTCGAGTACTTCTGCCCCATGGTGACCCACAACCCTGTGGGCGACAAGGTGGCCCAGTTCAACATGGGCGACGGAAGCGGCATCAAGCAGGCACTGTGGGTGGGCGGCACCATGCAGAACAACGGCGACCATCCGCCCATGATGTTCTGGGGATCCACCAACTGCATCAAAAATGTGATGGTGAACAGCACGGGCCGCCGGTTCATCGACGAGAACGCAGGCCAGTCGAACTTCGCCGCCGCCCAGTTCAACCAGCCTGGGGGCACTATGGTGGCACTGTGGAACGAGGCCTACGCGAGCCAGCTGCCCGCCATTTCCTACCGCGCTGACGACCCCTCTTGGGCCGCGAAGCCCGAAGAGCTTCTGGCGAAGTGGAACGCACTCGTGGAAGAGGGGATCTTCATGAAGGCCGACTCGCTTGACGAGATTGCTGCCGCCTACGATCTGCCCGCCGATGTGCTGGCTCGCACGGTGGAGACCTACAACGGCTACTGCGCCGCAGGCGAGGATGGCGAGTTCCATAAAAATCCCGCCACCCTCCACGAGCTGACGGGCCCGTACTTCGCCACCAAGTACGACGTGCCCGCGTCCCTCGCCTGCATGGGCGGCCTGCATGTGAACGCGCTGTCCCAGGTGCTCACCGAGACCGAGGAGCCCATCGCGGGGCTGTACGCCATCGGCCTGGCCGCGGGCGACTTCTACGCCAACCAGTACAGCACTCGTTTCGCCGGCAACAGCCTTGGGCGCTGCATGACCTTCGGCTACCTTATCGGCCGCCAGCTGGCGGGCTTAGAATAGCTGCGAAACACCCTCCCCTTCGCGCGACACCCCATTCCAAGCGCCTATGCGAAGAGACCCCCGAGCATCGGGGGTCTCTTGGTTGGAAGGAGCTGCTGGCGGAAGGGGAGGGGACGCCGCCGGCAGCGGGGGTCGTCGGCGCTTAGGCCTCGGCCAGCTCGTGGCCGAGCATATAGCCGAAGGTGATGCAGCGGCCGTGGCTGTTGCCGGCCACGTTGATGGGGTAGTCCACCGCGGTGATGTCGCCCATGATGTTGCCGAGCACGTAGAGGCCCTCGATGACCTCGCCGTTCTCATCGAGGCACTGGAAGTCGTTGTTGCACTTCAGGCCACCGCAGACGGCGAGCAGCGCCGGACCGACCTTCAGGGCGTAGAAGGGGCCCTGCTTCACGGGCGTGAGGAACACGGGCTTCTTGTAGTAGTCGGTGTCCTCGCCGGCCTCGCACATGCCGTTGTAGCGGTCGACCGTGGCCGTGAGCGTCGCAGCATCGCAGCCGATCTTGCCGGCGAGCTCCTCAATGGTTTCGGCCTCGTAGGCCATGCCCTGCTCGATGTACAGTGGAATCTGGGTCTTGAAGTACTCGGGTGCCAACTCAAGATCGCTGCCGTAGGGACGGAAGGAGTCCCAGAACATGCCGCCGCCGTAGGGCAGGCCGTTTACGAGATCCGTCGGCCAGTTGGCGTCGAAGACCGACCAGGCCTCGCCGTTCGGCTGCTTGTTGATGGCCAGGGACTTGCCCTGCACCCAGGTGTCCTCGCACATGAAGCGCTCGCCGTTGTCGTTCACGAACAGGAACGGGCCGTGGAACCAGCAGAAGGCCTGGGGATGCATCATGGTGGGGAAGGGGAGGTCCTGCAGTTGCGCGCCGACCCACATGCCCATCTTATGGCCGTCGCCGGTGTTCACGCCGGCCGGGGTGTACTGGCTGCGGGGCTGGCCGTACTCGGCGCAGATGGGGGCGTAGGCCTCGCACATCTCCAGGCTGCCGCCGATGTCGCCGGTGGCGAGCACGACGCCCTTGGCCGCGTTGTACTGCACATATCCCTCGGAGGTCTCGCAGATGCAGCCGGTCACTTTGCCAGAGTCGTCCTTCAAAAGCTGCACGGCGGGAGAATCGAACACGAACTCGGCGCCGTCCTTCACGGCGTCCAGGTAGCACAGCTCCGCGCCGGCGAAGCCGGTGGAAGTGAGGCCGGCCTCCTCGGGGATCATGAGCATGTGGTAGCCCGGCTGCTCGGCGTAGACGTCGTCGTGGCTGTAGAAAGCACCCACCATGGCGGAGCCGCCCAAAGCCTCGCATTTGTCGAGCAGCCAGTTGGAGGCCTCCTCGGAGTTGTTGAAGAACTTCACGATGAGGTCCTCGTTGGTGCGGCTGGCGCACTGGGCGATCCAGTGCTGCTTGGCGTTCACCTTGTCCACCTTGACGCCCAGCTCCTCCATGTAGCGCGAGTTGATGGCGCCGAAGCCGCCGCCGCGCCCGTTGAAGCTGCCCGTCTTCTCGACGACGGTCACCTTGCCGCCCTTCTCGGCCGCAGCGGCCGCGCAGGCGCAGCCGGCCAGGCCGGCGCCGATGACGAGGATGTCGGTGTCAACCGTGGAAGCGATGTCCGTGATGGGCTCGGGCGCGATCTCCCACTCGTAGGTCGCGGTACCCGTAGCGGCCATGGCGGTGTCGCCGGCGGCCGCGGGCGCGGGGGTGTCGCTCTCGGACGCCGGGGCGCAACCGGCCAGTCCGGCCATGGCGGCTCCTGCGGCGGCGGTGGCGCCCAGGCCGAAGAAGGCGCGGCGCGACAAACCCTTGGCATTGATGTCGGTCATAGGATCTCCCTTTCTTCTCAGCGCGAAGCCCTCCGCTTCGCGTCTGTCCTTAGGGGAACACCGATCGGAAACAGTTGTATCTTCCCGTCTCGGCATTGCCCTCCCGCCCTATAGACTGACAAAATGTCAGGTACTGATCATCTGCCGAAGGGTCTCATTTTCCCCGTTCAGGCAAAAATGAGCCGAAGTGGCCCATAGCCATTTTTGAGTACTTTGGTAGTTTTGGAAGAGAAGGAAGCAGCTCGGTCCGCAAGAAGGCCGACTGTGCGCTATGCTGCAGGGCGTGGTTGTGGCCGCGGCTTTCGCGAAAGGTCTTGGGAGGGACGCTCGATGAGGGAAGCGATGACGGATCGCGTCGCCGATTGGCGGCTTTTGGGGCTCGGCTTCTGGCAAGCGTGGCAGATCGTGGCTATGTGCACGGATATCGTGGCACCCACCTCGGGCAAACTCTTTGACCAAGGGAACGCCCTGTTGATCCTGCTCGTGCTTATGACGGCGGCCTATCTGGCCGTCGTTGTGGCCTCGCGCCGCTATGCCCCCTTCGCGGGACGCGGCTCTTCCTACGTGCTCGCGGCAGCGCTTATGGCGGCCGGCACGCTCGCCATGCCTGTTGCCCTGCATTCTCTGGAGGGAATCGTCGGCATTGGTGTGTTCGTGATGGCTGCAGCGTCGGCCTCCCTCGGCAACGCCCTTCTCCTCATCATGTGGGGCGAGCTGTGGAGCGCGTTGGCCACTGGTCGCGTTGGCCGCCATCTCTACGCCTCCTACACGTTTGCGTTCGTGTTGTTTTTCCTGATCTACTTCATGCCCCAACCCGTAGCTGTGATGGCCACGACGTTGCTGCCGATCATCTCGACGGCGGTGCTCTACGCCTGTCGCCGCGAGCCGCGTCGCGAGCCGTCGGTGGTGCCTCTTGATGTGCATACCATACCGGTGGGGCGCCTGCTCGTCTGCCTCTTCATCATCAGCGTTATCTGGGGCCTTACCCAGGGCATCGTGGGAACCTTCGCCGAGGGCGACGAGTTCCATATGGCGAAATCGCTTCTTTTGGCCGGCGGCGGCATCGGCGCCATCACCCTTTCCATGGCCGTGACCTCATCTCCCTCCGAGGCCCTTACCTTGTACAAACCTGTCATCCCCGCCATGGTGGCGGGGATTGTTCTTCTGCTCTTGCAGCCCGCGGTCTATCCCTTCCTAGGGTCGGGCCTCATCATCATGGGCGTCTACTGCCTCGATATGCTCCTCATGCTCGTCTCCACGGACATCGCCTTCAGGGGACGCATCCCCGTGGCCCTCTCCTTCGGCGTGGCTATTTTGGCGACTCGCGCCGGCACGCTCGTCGGTTCGGTGGTTGCGGACGGATTTCTGTTCGCGCCGTTCTGGACGGCCCAGCTGCGTACCGATATCTGCCTGGTCGCGGTGCTACTGCTTGCCATCATCGGCATGCTGTTCTTTACCATGGCCGACGTGCAACGGCTCTACGTGACGCCCCGGGCCCAGCGCACCGACGAGTCCCTTGAGCAGAAGTGCGCGGCCGTGGCCGCCATGGGGCATCTCACCAACCGGGAATCAGAGGTGCTCGTGCTGCTGGCCCGGGGACGTTCGGTTCCCTACATCTGCGACGAGCTTTCCATCGCCCAGGGTACGGTGAAGCACCATGTGAGCAATATCTATCGGAAGCTGGGCGTTTACGATCGCCAGGGGCTGCTGGATGCCATCGAGCAGGGCGGGGTGGGACGTTCGGCGCTCGCGTGATCGGCTGCGAGTTTGTGCGTTCCGCATACCCTTAGGACAAAGGTCGGTTATTGTCCCTGTGGGAGTGCTAAAATCCTCCTTACGCTTGAATAGACCCAGGAGGTATCGATGCTCTCGGAGCGCATGCTCACTACCGTCGTCCGCGCCATGACCGACAAGACCCTGACGCTGCACCCCGTGCCCGAAGGCGCGCTTCCCGACCCCGTGGAGGGGCGACCTTACACCCTCTACGTGCACGTTCCCTTCTGCGAGCGGCTGTGCCCCTACTGCTCCTTCAACCGCTTTCCCTACCGGGAGCAGCGCGCTCGCGACTACTTCCAGGCCCTGCGCCAGGAGATGCGGATGCTCGCCGATCAGGGTTACGACTTCGAGAGCGTGTATGTGGGCGGCGGCACGCCGACGGTGGACATCGACGAGCTGTGCGAGACCATTGATTTGGCCCGCGACCTCTTCCACGTGAAGGAGGTCAACTCGGAGACGAACCCGAACCATCTCATCCCGGAGTATCTGGATAAGCTCAAGGGCCGCATCCAGCGCCTTTCGGTGGGCGTGCAGTCCTTCGACGACGGGCTTCTGCGCCAGATGGACCGCTACGAGAAGTACGGGAGCGGGGAAGAGATCTTCGAGCGCATCGGCCAGGCGGCCCCGTACTTCGAGTCGCTGAACGTGGACATGATCTTCAACTTCCCCACGCAGACCGAGGACATTCTCATTTCCGACTGCGAGAAGATCGCGCTGTGCGGCTGCCATCAGACGACGTTCTCGCCGCTGTACCAGTCCCATGCCACCACGCGCAAAATGGAGCAAGTGCTGGGAAAGATGGACTACGACAAGGAGCGGCGCTTCTATCATATCTTGGACGAGATTCTGGTCGGGGGAGAGAACCCCTTCTTCGAGCGGCGCACGTTGTGGACGTTCAACCGTCTCGACGAGAATCACGAGCGCAAACAGCATTTGGAAGTGGACGAGTACGCCGTGTCCTATGAGGAGTGCGTGGGCATAGGCTCTGGCTCCATCACGCATCTGGGTGACAACCTGTTCGTGAACACGTTCAATCTGGAGGAGTACGGCGAGCTGGTGCGCGCCGGCGCGACGCCGCTGCTCGGCAAGACCGATCTGCCGCGCCGCGACCTCATGCGCTACAAGTTTTTGCTGCAGCTGTACAGCCTGCGCTTCGACAAGCACGAATTCGAGCGCGATTTCGGTGTGTCTGTGGAGCGCGGGCTGCCCGTTGAGATGGCCTTCATGCGGGCTAATGGCGCGTTTGCCACCGACAACGCCGACGAGCTGACCCTCACCCCGGCCGGCCGCTACCTCACCGTGGTGCTGTACCGCCAGTACCTCGCCGGTCTGAACAACCTGCGCGAGCAGGCCCGCGCCAAGCTCCCCGGCGACGAGCGCGACCTCCTGTTCGGCGACGGCACGGAGAAGTAGCGCAGCGCACGGCGGAGGGCACTTTTAACGAAGGTGGACAAAATGACGTCGAGTGAGTTCTCTGGAGTTCGGATGTGCGCCGTATGGCGGCTTGTTGCTTTCATTTTATGCGCAAGACGTTAAAATGTTGCTCAGTTTGGGTCGCGAAAGACCTCTTCTCAGCTCACTGGACGCAATTTTGTCCATTTCTGGCGTAAATACTCTCCAAGGGGCACGCATCATTCGCCACCGCACAGGGCTATGAGCTCCTTGCGGGAGTGCACGCCGCACTTCACGTAGATGTGCTGGATGTGGGCCTTCAGCGTGCCGGCGGCTATGAACAGCTCCCGCTCGATCTGCTGGTTGGTCTTGCCGCCCGCGATGAGGCGGCAGATCTCGTCTTCCCGGGGGCTCAAGTGGCACGATGCGGACACGGCGTCGCAGCGCTCGGCGATAGTCTCGGCCCGCATGCTCTCCTCGGCGAGATTATCGGTCTCCAGAAGCCGGATGCCCCAGCGGCTGGCCAGGTCCTTCTCCGACAGCAGCATGAGCGTGCTCGCCAGCACTAGCATGACTACGGCCACGGTGATGGCGATGTTCTGGGTCGTCGGAGCGAGGCCCGAGGCGCCTAAGAGCTCGGCCACGTTGCCGCCCCACAGCGTGAACAGCGAGTTCACGCGTACAACGCCCGTGAGTGCGATGATGGCGATGCCCATGCGCTTGGACAGGTCGTAGAACAGAAGGGCGATGAGCAGCGAGATGAGGGACATGCCCATGGAGATGAGGTAGCCCGCCGCCGTGGTGCCGAGGATGCCCTCGGCGGGAATGAGCAGGAGCCCGCATACCATGAGCAGAAGCGGCGAGCGGAACAGGGCGCTCACCGAGAAGCGGTCCGAGAAGAAGTACACGACAATGAAGAACCCGCCCATGACAATGGCGGTCGACAGCGACGAGTGCACCCCGGCGCCGGCGGGCAGCTGGGCTGAGCGCAGCCCGTAGGCGAAGGCGTAGATGCACAGCACTGCGAGCGGCTTTACGGGGAACGAGAACTTGGGGTAGGCCCGCGGCGTCGTCTCCCGCTCGGGCAGCGCTCGGAACGCGAGGGCGAGGCTGCCCACGGCGACAAGCGGCAGGAGCACGAGCACGACGGCGAAGCGATCGCCTGAAAGTCCCTGGCAGAGGTAGGCGAGCGGCACGGCGATGAAGCGGGAGGTGGCCGAGCAGGGTGGCGGCGATGCCGAAGCCCGCGTACAAGTAGTCGAACAGGACATGGGGATCGAAGGGGACGGCCAGCCCCGCCCACGGCGCCGCGAAGGTGAGCGTCATCCACGTCCGGGCGCAGCCCAAGGCGAACAGATAGGGGATCATCTGCTCCAGATTGTCGAGGCGGCGCTTCTCGCGCAGTGCGGGTGTCTTTTCCATGGGGCCATTATAGCGGGTTGCGTTCATTGCGCCTCGGTTCGTCGGGAAACAGGGCCTTCCCCCATGCGCCACCGCCCCGCCGGCAGGGAGGGAGGCCGGCGGGGCGACAGGTGGGGGAGGGTTATCAGAGCTACAGGGCCGCCACGTAGCGTCCGGTGACGTAGCCGGAGGTGATGGCGCGCCCGATGGAGAGGCCCTCGACGTCCATGGGATAATCCACGCCGCCATAGAACTGGCCCGAGGCGTTGCCCACGGCGAACAGGCCCTCGATGGGTGCGCCCTCGGCGCCGAGGCACTGCTGGTTCTCGTTCACCGTGAGTCCGCCGAGCACGGCCGGCACGGAGTTCGCGCCGCGGGGCACCGCGAAGAAGGGACCCTGCTCGATGGGAACCAGATAGTCGGCGCGCTTGCCGAACTGCCCATCGGCCCCGGTCGCGCACAGCTCGTTGTAGGCCTCGATGGACGCGACGATGGTCTGCTCGTCGATGGGGTCGATGTGCCACTCCTCGGCTTCCATGTAGGCGTTGATGTTGGCCGCCAACTCGACGAAGGTCTCGCCCTTGACGAACTGATCCTCCGAGGGAATCTTCATGTTGCCCACGCCGAACTTCACCTCGTTGGGATGGGCTGCGGCCCACTGCTCGCCAATCTCGACCCAGTTCGCCGGCATGATGGTGAAGAACTTCGCCGCCATGGGGTTCTGGAAATCGTACTCCTCGAGGTACCCGCGCATGAGGTTGTTCAGGTAGGCGAAGGACAGAACTTCATTCATGAAGCGCTCTCCGTGGATGTCCAGGTTCAGGAAGGGCAGCTCCAGACGGGTCAGCGCACCGCCGCCGTGAACCATCTTCGAGTGGTTCACCGGCGTCATCTGCGCCCCGGCCCAGATGCCGGCTATCATGCCCATGCCGTCGCGGAAGGGGCTCATGGTCTTGAAGCCTCGCAGGTCGGGACAGTAGTAATCGCGCATCTCCTGGTTGCCGGAGCAGTCGCCGGAGGCGAGGATGACGCCTTTGGCGGCCTTGAAGAGCACGTTGCCCTCCTCGGTCTCGCAGATCACGCCGGCCACGCGCTCGCCCTCCTTGTATAGCTGCACGGCCGGGGAGTTGAAGAAGAACTCCACGCCCTCGGTGGCTACCGAATCGCAGACGGCCAGGGCCGCGTCGTTGTGGGCGCCTTCCAAGTGGTTGTAGGTGTTCGCGTGCAAGTAGTAGGTGTAGCCGTTGTACTCGCGCTCGGAATCGTAGGGCTTCGACTCGGCGCCGCCCTCGGCCGCCGTGTCCGCCCACCAGGTAACGGCCTCGTAGGAGTTGCGGGCCCACGCTTCCAGCAGCTTGCGGTTCGAGCGGTAGGCGTTTTTCTCCATGAGGAAGGCGACGCAAGCCTGAATGCCGGTCTCGTCGGTCTTGGTGGTGTCCACCGAGGCGCCCATGTTGCCCGTCGTCTGGGCGGTTCCGATGTTCTGAACGCAGGCCACCTTGGCGCCGGCGGCTACGGCGGAATGGGCCGCGGACAGGCCCGACTCGCCGGCACCTACGACAACGACGTCGTACTCGCGGGTGTCTGCGAAGTCGGTAATGGGCTCGGGAGCTTGCAGGAAGGCGGGCAGCCCGGCATCGGCAGAGCCGGTATCCGCGAGCGTGGCCGTCTCCGCGGCGGTTTTCGGGGCGCAGCCCGCAAGGGCGCTCGCTCCCACGACTCCGGCGGCGGCCAGTCCGGTGAACTTGAATAAATCGCGACGGGTGACTTCCATGATGACCCTCCTGAACGACGGGCGGCTTCTTCGAACCGCGCTCCCTTCGCGCTTGGCTGGTGGAACCGTCCTCTTCGGCTCTGTCCGATTGCCGAGCGCTGCTGACGGGTTGCATCATGGCCCGGTTCGCAAAACCGCGCATCGGGCCGATCGGCGAAATTGGGTTAAATGCCTAACCCAAGGCATAACCCAGAGCGTGACCTGCGAAGATGGGTCGTCCTGAACGGTGACATAGCGAATCAAATAACTCGCAAGATTTTGGAAATAGTTGGAAGTTTCGAGCAGAGTGATGTTGCGAGATCGGAAGTATTTGGGAGTTTCGGGCGCGTTTCGAAGCAAAGTGCCTGCAATGGGTCGATTTGCTGCTCGAAATTCCCGACTATTTCTCTCGTGATGCCCGAAACTCTGATCTAATTCCTGACTGACTTGCCCGTTAGCTCTGAATACGCGCTCGTAGTAAAAGAGCCGGCATTATGCCGGCTCTCTAAGTTCTGGTCGGGTTGACAGGATTTGAACCTGCGGCCCCTTGACCCCCAGTCAAGTGCGCTACCAAACTGCGCCACAACCCGTTGGTGCTTTTGAGCTCTCGCTCAAACAGCTTTGCTATGATAACCCGACCGCAACGCCTTTGCAAGAGGAAATTTCCCGAATGGTTCTTCGCCTCTCTTTTGTTCGACAAAGCCACCGGTGATAATCCCAGCATCCCGAGAGTGTGCATATTAGTGCGTACGGAAAAGCTTCGATGCCAGTTTAGTGACAAGCCCGAATTAAGTATCCGTTCTTAAGGTTATAGGACTCCTGATCCCCGCCGCATTAAGCTTCCGAGGCGGGGAAGCGCCGATACTCTCATAGGAAGACTCGATAACTCGGGTTTTGCTGTCGTGGTAGGCTATGCCCAAACAAGCAGGATCCGGCGACAGAGCCGGGAAAATGCAACGAGGAGGTTCCCATGGAAGTTATCGTCGCACCCGATCCGATGGACTACGAGATTCGCGGGATGTACCGGTTCGCCGCGTTGCGGGAGGACTCGGGTCTTGCCGAGGCCGTGCGCGGGCGCTGGCCCGAGAACCCGCGGCTGCTCATGATCGCGGCCGAGCCGGATAACGACACCTATACCGAGAACCTCGCCATGGATCTGGCCACGGCGCTGGTGAAGGCCGATCTTCCGGTGGGGGAGCTGCGCGTGCTCCAGCGCGAGACGGCCGACGTTGCGGCCCAGCTTATCGCCGGTGCCGATGTCATCGTGCTCGCCGACGGGGAAGGGGACGATGCCGATGCGCAGCGCGAGGCGTTCTTCGCCGAGTTGGGCGTGCCGGCCCTGCTCGTCGACCTCAAAGAAGGCGCCGTGGTCATCGCGCTTTGCGAGGCGGCGCGCGACGCCATCGGCTAGCTGAGGCGCCCTTGACGATTTTGTGCCGCTTTGGCATTGGCCGGGTAACTGCCGCCCGGATGCGTCATCATGGCCCCTTCGTTCATCGACAATAGATGCGTAAACACCCGCATCGACGCCATGAGAAGGGAGGCGCCCGTGAACAGAGACGCGCTGGTCGTCGGTTTGGCGCTGTTCGCCATGTTCTTCGGCGCCGGCAATCTCATCTTCCCGCCGTACCTCGGCATGGAGTCGGGCACGCTCTGGCCGCTCGGCCTGGCGTGCTTCGTGTTCTTCGACGTGGTGGTCTCCTGCGTGGGCGTCTTCGCCATCAACAACGCGGGGGGCTCCATCCTCTCAATCCAAAATGCCCTGGGCAAGAAGGCCGGCCTGGCGCTGAACACCGCCGCCATTTTGTGCGTGGGCATGCTCATCGCACCGCCGCGCTGCGCCGCCACCACCTTCGAGATGGCCATCGCGCCCTGGTTCGGTGATACTATCGGGCTGCTCCCGTTCTCCATTGCCTTCTTCGCCGTGGTGCTCTTGCTGACGCTTAAGCCGACGCGCATCATCGATGTGGTGGGCAAGGTGCTCACGCCGCTTCTGGTGGCCGGCATCGTGGTCATGGTCATCGCCGGCATCGTGAACCCGCTGGGACCTGTGGGCGCTCCCGAGACGGACACCGTCGTCGCCGACGGCGTGCTCGCGGGCTACCAGACTATGGACATCCTCGCGGTCGTCGGGTTCTCCATCCTCGTGCAGGAATCGGTGCGGGCGGCCGGCTACGGCGAGAAGCGCGATCAGATGCGCGTTACGGCCCGGGCGAGCCTCGTGGCCTGCGTGCTGCTCGCCGTCATCTACGGCGGTCTTACCTACTTGGGCGCCACGTCCGCCAGCGTCGTGCCGCACACGGTCAGCCAGGCCGAGCTCATCACCATGATCGTGTGGAAGCTCATGGGGGAGGCCGGCGTGGCCGTGCTGGGCGTCGTCGTGGGCCTGGCCTGCCTCACCACGGCCATCGGGCTGTGCGGCGCGACGGCCGATTACGTCGAGCGCGTCACCATGCGTCGGGTGAGTTACCGGACGGCCCTTATCATCGTGGTCGTGGCGGCATTGCTCATCTGCAATCTCGGCCTTACGAACATCATCGCCCTGGCGAGCCCGATTCTCTCGGTGGTCTGCCCGCCGTTCATGACGACGGTGGTGCTTTTGCTGTTCCGCAAGCACCTGCGGGGCACCTGGGTGTTCAAGGGCGCGGCTTTGGGCGCGGTGGCGGCAAGTCTCGTTCTCACCGTGCATGACCTTACCGGGGCCTTCGCTTTCGTCGAGGCGGCGCCTTTGTACGCCTACGGTTTCGCGTGGCTCTTGCCGTCGCTGGTCGGCGGCGCGGCCGGCGCCCTTCTGGGCCGACGGTTCGATTCGGCCGCGAGCGGATGAGTTCTCGCAAAAATTGATCAACTGCATAATTACGATGACCCTTTTACCGAGTATTGCTCATGAGTCGGGGGAAGGAGGCGCGATTACCTGCGCCTCCTTTGCTATGGTAGGGGGCAAGATCCGAGGGATCTCGCCTAACCGCAGAAAATATGAGGCTGCGGAAAGGCCGATATATTAGGTTAGGAGGATCCTGAATGGAGTTCAGTTTCGGACTGATGGGCTTCCTTATCGTGTTCCCCCTCATTGTGGCCGCTGCGCTCTTGTTCGTGCGGCAGGAGGGGCCGCGCCGCGTCATCGTCTGCGTGTCGGGCGTTGCCATCGCGCTGGCGTCGGTCGTTCTCGTGGTCATGAACCTGGGGGCCAGCTGTACGCTCTTCGCTTTCGAGAGCATGGCCATCGACTTTATCTGCACGGGCATCTCCGTGGCCATCGCGGCGGTCATCGTGTGGTTCGCCGTGCGCTACAAGAACCTGTGGGCCGCCGTGCTCGCCGGCGTGCAGGTAGTCGGCACGCTCATCCTGGAGTTCATGTTCTCCCACGGCATCGAGGTGCCCTACGGCCTGTACTTCGACTCGCTCTCGCTTCTGATGACCTTCATCATCGGCGTGGTGGGAAGCGGCATCTGCATCTACGCTTTGGGCTACATGGAGGATTTCCAGGCCCACGAGCCTGAAGGGGCGCCGGATCGCCGCCCGATGTTCTTCGCGCTGATGTTCGTGTTCCTCTCCGCCATGTACGTCATCGTGTTCTCGAACAACATGGAGTGGATGTTCACCGGCTGGGAGGTCACGACCCTCTGCTCGTTCCTCCTCATCGGCTACACCCGCACCGAGGAGGCCATTGCGAACGCCTTTCGCCAGATCATCATGAACCTGGCCGGCGGCATCGGCTTTCTGGTGGCGCTGTGGTGCTGCGCGCTCACGGTGGGAACTTTCTCGTTCTACGAGTTCCTCGTCATCGGCCAGAACAACCCGGCCCTGACCACCTTGGCCGTCACCGCGCTGGCCTTCGCGGGCATCACCAAGGCGGCGCAGATGCCGTTCCAGACCTGGCTTCTGGGCGCCATGGTGGCCCCCACGCCCACCTCGGCGCTGTTGCACTCCTCCACCATGGTGAAGGCCGGCGTCTTTCTGCTGGTGAAGCTGGCGCCCGTGCTCCACGTGTCGCCGGCGCCGGCGGTCATGGTCATGCTCGTGGGCGGCATCACCTTCGCGCTGTGCTCGTTCATGGCCATCTCGCAGTCCAACGCCAAGCGCGTGCTGGCCTATTCCACCATCGCCAACTTGGGCCTCATCACGGCCTGCGCCGGCGTGGGCACCGCCGAGGCGGTGTGGGCCGCGTGCTTCCTCATCCTGTTCCATGCCATCGCGAAGTCGCTCCTGTTCCTGTGCGTCGGCACCGCCGAGCACCACATCGGCAGCCGCGACATCGAGTCCATGGACCTTCTGTTCGACCGCATGCCGCGCCTGGCCCGCTTCATGATGCTCGGCATCATGTGCATGTTCATCGCGCCCTTCGGCATGCTGCTCGCCAAGTGGGCCACGCTCGTGTCCTTCGTGGACACCCGCCAGGTCGCCCTCATCATCATCTTGGCCTTCGGCAGCGCCGCCACGTTCATGTTCTGGGCCAAATGGCTCGGCAAGCTCTCCGGTATTGCCGGCGAGCCGGAGAACGTGGAAGTCACGGTGAAGCCGACGGAATGGGCGGCGCTGCTTCTTATGGCCTGCCTGCTCGTGCTGGCCTGCGTGTTCCTGCCGTTCATCTCCGGCACCCTCGTCGAGCCCTACGTGGCCAGCGTCTACGGCATGCTCGGCCAGGACATCGCCACGGACAACCTGTGGCTCGCCTCCATCTGCACCGTTATCGTGGTGGCCGTGCTGTTCGCTGGCCTCGGAACCAAGCAGAAGTCGCGTCGGGCGAACGTCTATCTGGCCGGCATCAGCCGCGACAACGACTCCCGCGCCTTCCAGAACTCGCTGTCGGGCACCACTGAGGCCACGACGCGCAACTGGTACATGGAATCCGTGTTCGGCGAGGCCCGCATCGCGCCGGTCGGCGTGGCGTTCAACACGCTCATCATGGCCGCTGCGTTCGTCGTCGCCATCATCGCGGGCCCGATGGGCTTTTAGGAAGGGTGTGATCTCATGACTTTGCTTACGACACTCATCGGCACCCTCCTGTTCGCCGTGGCGGGCCCCGTCATCGGGTGCCTCCTGGCCGGTCTCGACCGCATCATCTCGGCCCGCATGCAGGGCCGCGTGGGGCCGCCGCTTCTGCAGCCCTACTACGACGTGCGCAAGCTCTTCGAGAAGGAGCGCGTCTCCGTCAACTCCGTGGAAGGCGTCTACGTGGCTTGCGCGCTGCTGTTCGCGCTCATCGCCGGCGGCATCTTCTACTCCGGCGGCAACCTGCTTCTGTGCGTGTTCGTCATCACGCTGTCGAGCCTGTTCTTCATCATGGCCGCCTACTCCACGCGCAGCCCCTACGCCGAGGTGGGCGCGGCCCGCGAGACGCTGCAGGTGATGAGCTACGAGCCCATGGTGCTGCTCATGGCCGTGGCCTTCTTCCAGGCCGCAGGCTCCTTCGACGTGGCCGAGGTGTTCCAGCTCAACCACCCGATCATCTGCACCATTTGGCTCGTGTTCTTGGGCGTCCTCTTCATCCTCACCATCAAGCTGCGCAAGTCGCCCTTCGACCTGTCCATGTCGCATCACGCCCACCAGGAGATCGTGCGCGGCATGACCACCGAGATGAGCGGGCCTACGCTCGGCATGGTGGAGATCATGCACTGGTGCGAGAACGTGCTCTTCCTCGGCTGGATCGGCATGTTCTTCCTGTGGGCGAACCCCGTCTCCATTCTGGTCGCCATCGTCATCGTGCTTCTGGTGTACTTCCTGGAGATCTGGATCGACAACAACTTCGCGCGTGTGAAGTGGCAGTTCATGTTCAAGTCGGCGTGGCTCGTGGCCCTTATCGCCGGCGGCGTGAACGTCGCGTTCCTCGCGTTTCTGTAAGGAGGTAGGCACATGGCATTCGCATCGAAATCGCCCTGGGTCATCCACTACGACGGCTCCAGCTGTAACGGCTGCGACATCGAGGTCTTAGCGACGCTGTGCCCCGGCTTCGACGGCGAGCGGTTCGGCGTGGTGAACACGGGCAATCCCAAGCACGCTGACATCTTCCTCGTCACCGGCAGCGTGAACGAGCAGAATATCGGCGTCGTCCGCGAGATCTACGACCAGATGCTCGAACCCAAGGTGGTCGTGGCCTGCGGCATCTGCGCCTGCACCGGCGGGGTCTTCCACGACTGCTACAACGTTATCGGCGGCGTGGACAAGGCCATCCCCGTCGATGTGTACGCCCCGGGCTGCGCCGTGCGCCCGGAGCAGATCATCGACGCCGTGGTGGCCGGCGTGGCGAAGCTCGACGAGAAGTCGGCGGCCCTGGCCGCTGCCAAGAAGGGAGCGTGAGAAATGACGACCTTTGAGCAGACCTTCGAGGAGCTGCCGCTGGCCGGCGTGCACGACTTGGCCGCCGCGCGCCATGCCGATGGCTGGCGCTACGTGCAGATCCTCGCGGTGAACACCGAGGAGGGCATCGATCTCGTCTACTCCTACATGAAGGACGGGCATCTCGCCAACTTCAACGTGAGCGGCGTGAAGCAGACGGACGTGGTGCCCTCCATCACCGACCTGTACCTGGAGGCCTTCGTCTGCGAGAACGAGATCCACGACCTGTTCGACGTGGCCATCAGCGACATCGCCATCGACTTCGGCGGCATGTTCTACCAGCTGGCGGAGAAGGCCCCCATGACCGTGGTGAGCCCCGAGCAGCTGGCGGCGCGCGAGAAGGCGAAGAAGATCGCCGCGGCCAAGGCCGCCAAGGAGGCGAAGGCGGCCGCACCGGCCGAGGCGCCAACCGGCCCCACCGAGGAGGAGATCCAGGCGAAGATCGCCGGGCTCGACCCTGAGAAGGCCGCGAAAGTGAGGGCGGCCATGGAGGCCAAGGCCAAGAAGGCCGCGGCTGCCGCCCCGGCGCCGGTCGGTCCTACGGAGGAGGAGATCGAGGCCAAGATAGCGGGCCTGGATCCGGAGAAGGCCGCGAAGGTGCGCGCCGCCATGGAAGCCAAGGCCCGAAAGGCCGCAGAAGGGAAGGGAGAATAGCATGAGCAAGGCGACCGTCATTCCCTTCGGGCCCCAGCATCCGGTGCTCCCGGAGCCTTTGCACCTCGATCTGGTGGTGCAGGACGAGACCGTCGTGGACGTGCTCCCGCAGATCGGGTTCGTGCACCGCGGCCTGGAGAAGCTCGTGGAGACCCGCGACTACAACCAGTTCATCTACATTGCCGAGCGCATCTGCGGCATCTGCGCCATGGGACACTCCCTCGGCTATGCCGAGACCGTCGAGTCACTCATGGGCGTGGAGGTGCCGAAGCGCGCCGAGTATCTGCGCGTCATCTGGCACGAGCTGTCCCGTATCCACTCGCATCTTTTGTGGCTGGGCCTTGCCGCCGACGCCTTCGGCTTCGAGTCGATGTTCATGCACTGCTGGCGTTTGCGCGAGCGCGTGCTCGACCTGTTTGAGAAGACCACCGGGGGACGGGTCATCCTGTCCGTGGTGAAGGTGGGCGGCGTCGTGCGCGACATCGATGCGAGCCAGATGGCCGAGGTCGTCTCGGTGCTCGACGGTATCAAGGGCGAGTACACGCAGATCATGAACACGCTGCTCACGGACACCTCGGTGAAGAACCGCACCGTGGGCGTGGGCCACATCACTACCGAGGACGCGGCGGCGCTTTCCATGGTGGGGCCTTTCGCCCGCGCTTCCAACCTGCCCTACGACGTGCGCTCCTTCGGGCGCGGCGCCTACGGCGATCTGGCGGACTTCGCTCCCATCACGGCCACCGAGGGCGACTGCTACGCCCGCGTGAAGGTGCGCTGTCTGGAGGTGCTCCAGTCCATCGAGATCATCAAGGAGCTGGCCGCGAAGATCCCCGCCGGCGACATCGAGGTGGCGGTGAAGGGCGCGCCCGCCGACGGCGCTCAGGCGTCCAACGTGCTCGAGCAGCCCCGCGGCGAGTGCTACTACTACGCGCGCGGCAATGGGTCGAAGAACCTGGAGCGCATGCGCATGCGCACGCCCACCTCGCAGAACCTCGCCGGCATGACCGTGGCCCTGAAAGGGTGCGACTTGGCCGACGTCAATATGATCATCCTGACCATCGACCCCTGCATCAGCTGCACGGAAAGGTAGGCGGATATGGGAAGCTTCAAACTGGGCGGCATGACCTTCGGCTCTCTGTTTAAGAAGCCCGAGACCGTGCTGTACCCCTTCGAGCAGAAACCGGCCCCGGCGGGGCTCAAAGGGCATATCGAAAACGATGCGAGCCTGTGCATTCTGTGCGGCATCTGCGCCAAGAGCTGCCCCGCCGACGCCATCGCGGTGGAGAAGAAGGAGCGCACCTGGGCCATCGATCCGTTCCGCTGCGTGCAGTGCGGTACCTGCGTGCGCGTCTGCCCCAAGCAGTGCCTGACCATGGATCCCGCCTACACGCCCATCGCCACCGCGAAATCCTGCCGCGTGGTGCACGTCCCCGACCCAAAGGCGGCGGTGACGGAATCGTAAGCTTAACCGCTCGTTAAGTTTCGTGGTGAGTCTGAGAAGGGCTTGCCGCTCTGCTAAAATATGCCGTTATCGGCACGTGCGCCGGACCCTCGTCGAGGGTCCGGTTTTTGTAGGGAAGGAGCAGGACGCCTCATGGCCGAAGGGCAGCGAGATGGGGAAGAGATCCCCGAGCAGGTGACAAGCGAGATCTTCACGGCGGCCAACGTCGTCTCCTTCGTGCGCCTGTGCCTCGTGCCCGTGTACCTGTGGCTGCTGCTCTCCGGCTTCAACCTGGCCGCCACCCTCGTCTTCGCTGCGGCTGCCGCCAGCGACTTCATCGACGGACAGCTGGCCCGGCGTACCCATACGGTATCGAAGTTGGGGCAGATCCTCGATCCGGCGGTGGATCGCATCCTCATGATCACCGGCGTCCTCGGCGTGTTCCTCGTCGGCCGCATTCCCCTGTGGGTGATCGTCGTCGTGGTGCTGCGCGACGCCTACCTGCTCATCGGGGGCGCGTGGCTTCTGTCGCGCTACCGCATCCGCGTGCCCGTCGTCTATCCGGGGAAGTTCGCCACGACGTTTCTGTTTATCGGCTTTGCCGGGCTTCTCTTGAACGCGCCGCTCATCCCCGGTTTGGGCTGGTGCGACATCTCCTGGTTGCCCGGGTTCAACGGCGAGGCCGTCTCCTGGGGCATCTGGTTCATCTACGCGGGGCTCATCCTGTCTCTTGGCGTCACTATCTACTACACCGTGGCGGCGGCGCGCGCCCTGGCCGCCGTGCTGAGACACCGCAAGGAGGCCGCTTCGGAAAGTTCGAGCGCCCATGGCGACGCGTAGGCCCTCCGACGAGCGTCCGAGCAGCGAGGAGCGCCGTGCGCGGGCGCGGGCCGAGCGGCGCATCGTCATGCCTTCGAACCGCGTTTCTCGTCCGAAGGGCACCGTTCGATCGTCCTCTTCCGCAACAGCGCAGTCTTCCTCTGCTCGACCCTCCTCATCCGCATCTCGTCCGTCGGCGCGGGCCGCAGCAAGACCGAAGAGCTCTTCGAAGGCAGTAACCCCGCACAGCGGTGGCGCGGCCGCCGGCGCGACAGCGAAGCGCGCTGGCGGCGCGACGACGGCGCGCCGTGCCGCATCTCCGTCGAATCGTTCTCGCGCCACGGTTTCGCAGGCCAAGGCTCCGCGCAACTTCTGCGCCCCGCGAGGCGCGAGTGCGGGCCGTGCCGGAATTGCGAGCCGTCCTGCCGCCAAGCGCCGTTCCCTCGGGCCCCGCATTGCCCTGGCGGCAGTGCTGGCGCTTTTAGCGCTCGTCGGCGGCGCCTGGGCCATCGACGGCGCGGTCAACGGCTCCCGCATCTACGATGGCGTGTCGGTGGGCGCGGTGGATGTCTCCGGCATGACCGAGGAGGAGGCCTGTCGCGCCGTGAGCTCCTTCTACGAGCCTCGCGTTGCCGATGGCCGGGCGCTTATCTTCGCCAGCGAGGAGGCCCGCGACACCCTTGATGTGGAAAGCGAGCTTGCCGAACAGGACGCCCAGGCCGAGCAGCTCTCTTTAGAGGAGGCCCGGGCCAACAAGCAGGTGTGGGTCGCCGAGAGCGGCACGCTGGGCGCGAGGCTTTCCGTGAGCGAGCTGGTCTCCCGCGCCTTCGCCGTGGGCCGAGACGGCGGTCTTGCGGAGCGTATGGAGGCGGCGCGCAACGGCGTTTCCGTCGACGTCGCCCTTTCCTTCGACGAGGAGGCCTTGGAGGCGCTGTGCTCCTCCATCGATGAATCTGCCGGCGAGCCGCGCCTCGATTACGGCATCGCCATCGAGGCGGGCGCGGTGTCGGTCACGGAGGGCCACGGCGGCAAGGCCGTCGACCGCGCCTCGGTGGCCCGTCAGCTCTCCGAGGGCTTTCTCGGCGAAGCGCCCGGCAAGGTCGTCATCGTGGCGACGCCCGATGAGGCGGACGTGCGCATCGGCGCCGATGAGGCCGCTCGGGTCGCCGACGAGGTCCAGGCGGCCCTCGATCGGGGCTGCACCTTCTCCTTCGAGCAGACCGAGTGGCCGCTGGGGGCGGCGGATCTGGGCGCGTGGGTGCGCACCCGGGTGGAAGAGCGGGAGGAGGGCTTCGCCCTGGCTCCCTACCTTGACGAGACCGAGGCGGCCTCGGGGCTGCTCGGGCTCATTCGCGACGCGGGCTACACCTCGGCGGCCACGGTGTCATTCGACGTCGATGGCGGCGAGGTGTGGGTCAGCGCCCGCGAGGGCTCGCGCTATCCCCATACCGCCGATGCGGCAGCGCAGGCCCAAAGCGCCCTGTTCGGTAGTGAGGCGGCCGGCTCCGACACCCCTTCCATCGCCATCCAATGGGGCGAGGCTCCGTCCCGGACTACCTTCGACGAAGCGCTCGAGATGGGCCTTATCGCTCCGATCTCCTCGTTCACGACCGAGTACAACGACAGCCCCGCCACGGCCAATCGACGTCACAACATCCATACGGCGGCCGACTTGCTGAACAATTCCATCGCCCGGGCCGACGGAGGGGAGTGGTCGTTCAACGACACGGTGGGCGAGGCGAACGAGGAGGCGGGCTTCCAGGCGGCGCACGCCATCATCAACGGCGAGTACGACGACGCCATCGGCGGCGGTATCTGCCAGGTGGCCACCACGGTGTTCAATGCGGTCTACGAGGCGGGCTATCCCGTGACCGAGCGGCGCAACCACTCGCTCTACATCTCCAGCTACCCCACGGGCCGCGACGCCGCCATCGCGTACCCCGACCTCGACCTTACATGGGTCAATGACGGCACTTCGGATGTTTTGATGCGCTCGCGCTACACCGATTCCAGCCTAACCGTTACACTGTACGGTATCGATCCGGGCTACGTGGTCTCCACGCAGACCGGCGACTGGGAGACCGGAGAGCCCTTCAAGAAGCGCACCAAAGTCGACGAGAGCGAGCCTGAAGGCACGCGCTACGTCAAGACCGCCGGGGCCGACGGGCGCAGCGTGACCGTGCACCGCACCGTCCGCGACCGCGCGGGCAACGTGCTTCACGAGGAGGATTTTACCTCCAACTACGCTCCCATCGACGAGGTGACCGTCGTGGGGCCGAATACGCCGACACGCGAGAGAGAAGATGCCGATAAGGAAGCTACGGACAAGGAGGAAGCCAGTGTACTTTCAACCGGAGATTGAGACGATGCCCCGCGAGGAGCTGCGCGAACTGCAGCTCGAGCGCATGCGGGAGTCGTTGCGCAACGCCTACGAGAACGTGCCGCTGTACCGCGAGCGCTTCGATGCGGCGGGCGTGACCCCCGACGACCTTGAGAGCCTCGAGGACATCGCCAAGTTCCCCTTCGTGGTGAAGCAGGACATGCGCGACAACTACCCCTTCGGCATGTTCGCCCGCGAGAACGCCGACGTGGCCCGCATCCACGCCTCCTCGGGCACTACGGGCCAGGCGACGGTGGTGGGGCATACCGCCAACGACCTCGCGAACTGGGGCGACTGCTTCGCCCGCGGCATCGCCATGGTGGGCGGTGACGAGAATTCCACCATCCAGGTGTCCTACGGCTACGGCCTGTTCACGGGCGGTCTGGGGGCGCATGCCGGCGGCGAGGCCATGGGCTGCACCGTCATCCCCACCTCGTCGGGCAACACCAAGCGCCAGGTGCAGATGCTCAAGGACTGCAAGACCGATATCCTGGCCTGCACCCCTTCCTACGCCCTGCTCATTGCCGACACGGCCATCGAGATGGGCTATGACCCGGCCACCGAGTTCCAAATCTCCGGCGGCATCTTCGGCGCCGAGCCCTGCTCGGAGAACATGCGTCAGGAGATCGCCGACAAGCTGGGCATTCAGTACTGCGATGTGTACGGCCTCTCCGAGATCATGGGCCCCGGCGTGGCCATGGAATGCGCCGAGCGCGGCGGTCTGCACATCGCCGAGGACCAGTTCTACTGCGAGATCATCGATCCCGAGACGCTGGAGGTCCTCCCCGACGGCGAGGTGGGCGAGCTCGTCATCACGACGCTCGCCCGCGAGTGCTCACCGATGATCCGCTACCGCACCCGCGACGTCACCACCATCAACGCCGAGCCGTGCGCGTGCGGGCGCACCCATCGCAAGATCGGGCGTCTTCTGGGCCGCACCGACGACATGCTCATCATCCGCGGCGTGAACGTGTTCCCCTCTCAGATCGAGCAGGTCATCACCGAGTTCCCGGAGATCGCCACCCAGTACCAGATCATCCTCACCATGAACGGCCCGCTCGACCATGTGGAGCTGCAGGTGGAAACTGAGCCCGACTTCCCGATCGACGAGGTGCGCCGCCTGGAGGACCTGCGCAATCGTCTGGCCGCAGCCCTCAAGAGCAACTTGCAGGTGGCCGTCGACATCAAGTTCGTGGAGCCCAAGACCATCGCGCGCTCCGAGGGCAAGGCCAAGCGCGTCATCGACCTGAGAGGGGAGAACCAGTAATGATTTCGCAGCTCACCGTTTTTCTCGCCAATGAGAAGGGGCGGCTCGCCGCGGCCTGCCGCACGTTGGCCGATGCCGACATCAACATGAAGGCCCTGTTCATCGCCGACACCGCCGATTTCGGCATCGTCCGCATCTTCTGCGACACACCGAAACGCGCGGTGGAGGTGCTGGGGCAGGCGGGCTTCCGCGCCTCGCTCACGCCGGTCATCGCCGTGTCTGTCGAGGATGCTCCCGGCACTTTGGCCGATCTTCTCGGATTCTGCCAAGGGGCCTCGATGAACATCGAGTACGGCTACTGCTTCTGCACCGCCGACGGCAAGGCCGTCGACGTGCTGAAGATCGAGGGCGACGGTGCCGAGGCGGTTCTCGCCGAGGCGGGCTTCGCCGTTCTGGCTCCGGAAGAGGTTTACTGCGTTGACCCTGCTTAGCCCTATCGAAAACGGCAGTGCGCACCAAGGAGGCGCCCGTCTGTCAAGGCGGGCGCTCGGCTTCGCTTTGGCTCTGCTGCTGGCGCTGCCTTTGGGCGCGCCGGCACGGGCCTTCGCCGACGTGCGCGGCACCGACGAGATCCTGGGTGCCTCCGTCGAGGCGCGCGGGCTGCCGGCGGTTGCCTGTCCGAATGTCACGGCGTCCTTCGCGCTGGTCATGGACGACGAGGGCACGGTGCTCTTCTCGCGGGGCGCCCTCGAGCGGTCGCACATCGCCTCCATCACCAAGATCATGACCGCCATCGTCGCGCTGGACTCCGGCGTGCCCCTGGACAGCACGGTGACGGTGAGCCAGGAGGCCGCATCGGTGGGCGAGTCGTCGGCGAGTCTGTGGGCGGGCGACACGCTCACCCTTGAGGCGGCGCTCGCGGGACTCATGATCCCCTCGGGCAACGACGCTGCCATCGCCATCGCCGAGACGTTGGGCGAGGGGATGAAGACCGACGATTCGCAGACCGCCAACGAGGCCTTCGTGGCGGCCATGAACGCCAAGGCCGCCGAGCTCGGGATGACCGAGACGCTGTTCTCCAACCCCCATGGGCTCGACATCGGCGCCTATGACAACGAGATGTACAGCTGCGCCCGCGATGTCGCCCTCATGAGCGCCTACGCCATGGGAAACGAGACGTTCCGCTCCATCGTGTCGAAGGAGTCCGCCCAGATCACCGTCACGCGCGCCGACGGCAAGCCCCAGGTCATCGACCTTCAGTCCACCGATCGTCTGCTCGGCACCTACGAGGGCGCCTGCGGCATCAAGACCGGCTACACCGAGGCGGCGGGCAATTCCTTCGCTGGCGCGTGCGACCGCGGCGACGGCCTTTTGTACGCCATCGTGCTGGGCTCGCCCTCCGAGGACGCGCGCTTCCAGGACACCGAGACGCTGTTCGACTGGGTCTACGACAACCGCGTGAGCTATGCGCTGGCCCACAGTCCCGAGACCGTGGCCTTTGCAGCCGACGGCGGCACCGAGGTGCCGCTCATCGCCCGCGTGTCCCAGAGCGCCTGGCCGAACCGCACCGTGGCGGCCACCTTCGCCGATCCCTCGGCCGCCGTCGAGGTGTTCGCGCCCGAGGGCAATGTGAGCCAGGAGATCGTCGCCGAGGAGCTGACCGGTTCGGTGGCCGCGGGGGACGTCGTGGGCGTCGCCAACTTTTACCAGGACAACGAGCTTGTCGCCACCCAGGACCTCATCGCCTGCGAGGATTCGCCGGCCCCCGGTTTTCTCGAGGGCATCGGCATTTGGTGGAACCGGCTGTGGGGCAACGACACCCCGGCACCGACCGAGGTCGTCAACGAGACGCCCCTCATCTACAGCAAGTCATCCTCTCGCGAGGATCATCAGTCCGTTGCGGCCATCGCCGCAGGCGTCTCAGACGACGCTCCCGCCGACGGTGCCCGAAGCGGCGCGGGCGCGGGTGCCGCAGACGCCGCCAACGAGTAAGGAGGTGGGCCATGAGCGAGCGCTGCCCCGTTTGTTCCCACGAGATTTCACCGAACGACACCGTGTGTCCCACCTGCGGATTCAAGCTGCTCGGCGCCACGCAGGCCATGCAGCCGCTCGTCATGAGCGAGACGCCGGCCGCAACCGTTGAGGAGAGCGTCCCGGCCCGTGCGACGCTCAACGTCGTGCGGGGGCCGCAAGTGGGCATCAGCTTCGTGCTCACCGGCGAGCCCGTCACCATCGGCCGCAGTCCCCAGTGCACGATCTTCCTGAACGACATGACCGTCTCGCGCATGCACGCCACCATCGAGCAGGAGAACGGCTGCTACGTCATCCGCGACGCCAACTCGTTCAACGGCGTGTGGGTGAACAACGATTCCGTGGAGGCCCGTGCGCTGCGTCCGGGTGACTTCATTCAGATCGGCACCTTCTGCATGCAGTACGAGGAGAATTAGGGCCGCGGGCGCGACGGCGGCCGCCGAAGGGAGAGGAAGAGACATATGGAGCTGATGAGCGGCAACGAGGCCATCGCCCAGGGCGCCTGGGAGGCGGGGTGCACCATCGGCGTGGCCTACCCGGGCACGCCGTCGACGGAGACGCTGGAGGCCTTCGCCAAGAAGGAGGGCGTCTACGCCGAGTGGTGCGTGAACGAGAAGGTGGCCGTGGAAGTGGGCATCGGGGCCTCGGCCGCCGGCGCGCGGGTGCTCGCCACCATGAAGCATGTGGGCGTGAACGTGGCGGCCGACCCGCTGTTCACGGCCGCCTACACCGGCGTGGGCGGCGGCATGGTCATCTTGGCCGCCGACGACCCGGGCATGTACTCCTCTCAGAACGAGCAGGACTCGCACTACTACGCCCAGGCCGCCGCCATCCCGTGCCTCGATCCGGCCGATTCCGCCGAGGCCTTGCGCTTCACTCGCGAGGCCTACGATATCTCCGAGCGCTTCGACGTGCCGGTGATCATCCGCTCCAGCGTGCGCATCTCCCATACGAAGACGCCCGTCGAGGCGGGGGAGCGCGCCGAGGCGCCGGCAAGGCCCTATGAGAAGAATCCGGCGAAGTGGGTCATGATGCCCGCTTTCGCCAAGCCGCGCCGCCTCGTGCAGCTGGATCGCATCGATAAGCTGCGCCAGTGGGTGGAAACCTGCCCCTACAACGAGGTGATAGAGGGGAAGGGCACTGTGGGCGTCGTCTGCGCCGGCGCGGCCTACCAGCACGTGGCCGAGGCGCTCCCGGACGCGAGCATCTTCAAGCTCGGGGTCACCTGGCCCCTTCCCGCGGCCGCCCTGCGCGATTTCGCCGATTCCGTCGAAGCCGTGTACGTCGTGGAGGAGGGCTCGGAGTACCTCAAAGACGCCGTGCGGGCCTGCGGGGTGCCGGTGAGCGATACGCCGTGCCCTCTGCCGCGGGCCGGCGAGCTGTCGCCGGGGCTCGTGCGCGCGGCCTTCGGCCTTGAGCAGCCGTCCCATGCGCCGGCTGCGACCGATCTGCCGGGACGTCCTCCGGCGCTGTGCCCGGGATGCCCCCATCGCCTCGTGTTCAAGGAGCTCTCGAGGATGCGGGCCATCGTGACCGGCGACATCGGCTGCTATACCTTGGGCGCCCTGCCGCCGCTCTCGGCCATGGACACCACGGTGGACATGGGAGCCTCGGTCTCCATGGCCCACGGCTTCGAGCTGGCGCTGGCCGGCACGGAGCATCGTCCCATCGTCGCCGTCATCGGGGACTCCACGTTCGCCCATTCGGGCTTGAGCTCGCTCATCTCCACGGTGTACAACCGCGGCGGCGGCACGGTGTGCGTGCTCGACAACCGCACCACCGCCATGACGGGGCGCCAGGGCAACCCCTTCAATGGCGTGACCCTGCAGAACCGGCCCAGCCGCGAGTTGAACATAGAGGCCGTGGTGGCTGCGCTCGGCGTCGAGGATGTGCGCGTGGTCGATCCCAACGACGCCGCCGCCGTGCGACGGGCCCTCAAGGAGGCCACGGGCAGCGACGACATTTCGGTCATCGTGTTTCGCTCGCCCTGCGTGCTGCTCGAGCGCCACGTAGAGCCGCCGCTGTTCGTGAGCGGCTCCTGCACGGCCTGCGGCGCCTGCGTCACGTTGGGCTGTCCGGCCCTCGGCCGCGACGAGATGGGACGGGCGCTCATCGATCCCGCGCTGTGCATCGGCTGCGGCCACTGCACCCAGTACTGCCGCTTCGACGCCATCGTCCAGGAATAGGAGGCCGTTCATGGAAAATGCCACTAAGACGGTGCTTTTGTGCGGTGTGGGCGGCCAGGGAACCATCCTCGCCGCCGATCTGCTCGCCTTCAGCTGCATGAAGGCGAATCTTCAGGTGAAGGTGTCTGAGATCCACGGCATGGCCCAGCGCGGCGGCGCCGTGACCACGGTGGTGCGCGTGGGCGAGGACGTGAAGTCCATGGTATCGGACGCGGGATGCGCCGATGTCGTCGTCGCCTTCGAGACCACCGAGGCCCTGCGCAATCTGCCCCAGCTCAAGGAGGGCGGCTCGCTCATCGTCAATGATGTGGCCATCCGGCCCCTGCCGGTGCTCACCGGTGCCGCCTCGATGCCCGAGAACGCCCGGGAGCGCCTGCGCGAGGCCGGGGCTCTGCTCATCGACGCCGACGCCATCGCGCGGGCGGCCGGCAATGCCAAATGCGCCAACGTGGTGCTCGTGGGAGCCTTGGCCGCACGCCTCGATATTCCCGTCGAGGTATGGGAGGAGACCGTGGCCGAGCGCGTGCCGCAGAAGACCGTCGAGGCGAACCTCGCCGCCCTGCGCGCGGGCCGAGCCGTCATCGAGAACGAGGAGGGAGAATAGCATGACCGTTTCCCAGATCAGCGTATTCGCCAACAGCCGCCCGGGGCACATGAACCGGGTGCTCGACCTCTTCGAGGGCGCCGGCGTCTCCGTGCGCGGCTTCTCCGCCGCCGACACGGGGGAGTACGGCATCCTCCGCTTCATCGTCGATAGGCCCGAGGCGGCCATGGAGGCGCTTAAAGATGCCGGCTGCGCTTGCGTCGTATCCCCGGTCATCTGCCTGAAGCTCGTCGATACGCCCGGCGAGCTCTCGCGGGTCATGGGCGTGCTCGCCAAATGCGGCATCAACGTGGTCTACAGCTATTCCATGATCTCCACCTACATCGTGCTCTCCACAAGCGAGCCGGAGCGCGCCCAGGCGCTTCTGGCCGACGAGCCGGTGGAGCTCATTTCCCAAGAGGACATCGCGCGCATCGTCGCCGAGCGCGCCGCGAAGGAGGCGTAAGGGCGCATGAGCGAGGCAATGGAGTCCATCGACGTGACAAAGAAGGGCGCGGCGCTGGCCGCCGCCGAGGCGGGACGGTTCGACGCTCTGCCCATTTACAAGCCCGAGATCGAGTGCGCCTCCCGCGAGGACATCCGCGCCCTCCAGCTGGAGAAGCTGAAAGAGACCGTGGCCTACGCCTACGAGCGCGTGCCCTACTACCGTCAGAAGCTGGACGAGATGGGCGTGGCGCCGAGCGACATCCAGACGCTCGAGGACGTGCGCAAGCTCCCCTTCACCGATAAGGCCGTGCTGCGCGAGACCTTCCCCTTTGGCCTGTTCGCGGTGCCGCTGGACGACATCCGCGAGCTGCACTCCTCGTCGGGTACCACGGGAAAGCCGGTGGTGGTGGGCTACACCGACGACGACATGGCCGTGTGGAGCGAGTGCATCGCCCGCCTCGTGCAGATGGCCGGCGTCGTGCCCGGGGACATCGCCCAGATGGCCTTCGGCTACGGCATGTTCACCGGCGGCTTCGGCCTGCACTACGGGCTGCAGCGTCTGGGCTGCGCCATGATTCCCGCCGGCTCGGGCAACACCGAGCGCCATATCCAGATGATCGAGGACTACGGCACCACCGTGCTCGTGGCCACGCCTTCCTACGCCATGCACATCTGCGAGGTGGGGGAGAAGATGGGCTACGATTGGGAGAAGTCGCCTTTGCGCGTGGGCCTTTTCGGCGGCGAGCCCTGCCCGCCGGGCCTGAAAGCCGAGATCGAGCGGCGCATGCACATCGTCTGCACCGACAACTACGGCCTCACCGAGGTTATGGGGCCGGGGGTGTCCGGCGAGTGTCTGGCCGAGCGCTACCAGCAGCATATCGCCGAGGATCATTTCCTGTGGGAGGTCATCGATCCGGAAACCGGCGAGCCGGTGGGCGAGGGCGAGATGGGGGAGCTCGTGCTCACGCCCCTTTGCAAGCAGGGCATTCCGGTGCTGCGCTACCGCACCCACGACTTGACCGCCGTGCACACCGAGCCCTGCGCCTGCGGCCGTACGCTGGCCCGCATGGACAAGGTGCGCTCCCGCTCCGACGACATGCTCATCATCCGCGGAACCAACGTGTTCCCCTCGCAGATCGAGGACGTGCTCACGGGCATCGAGGAGGTCACGCCCCATTACCATATCATCGTGGAGACCCGCGGCGGCATGGACGCGCTCATCGTGGAGACCGAGCTGCGCCCCGAGGCCTTCCGCGACTCCTTCGAGGCCATGGACGCCCTGCGCGCCCGAATCGCCGAGAAGCTCAAGGGCACACTGCTCGTGGCGCCGGAGGTGCGCCTGGTGGAGCCCGGCGGCATCGAGCGGACCGTCGGCAAGGCCAAGCACGTCGACGACCGGCGCGAGAAGTAGCCCGGTTTTAAGACTGCGTCGGAAAGGTTTCATTGGCTATGACGGAAAGCGGCGCGATAGAGGCGACACCCGTTGTCGGCCGCTTCGCGCCGTCGCCGACCGGGCGCATGCACGCGGGCAACATCTACGCCGCGCTCATCGCATGGCTCGTGGCGAAGTCCCAGGGCGGGCACATGGTACTGCGTATCGAGGATCTCGACCGCGAACGCTCGAAGGCCACCTACATCGACCAGATACAGAGGGACTTCGAGGCCCTGGGGCTCTTCTGGGACGAGGGTCCGTACTTCCAGCATGATCGCGACGAGGCCTATGCCGAGGCATTCGGGCGCCTTGAAGCCCGGGGGCTTTTGTATCCGTGCTTCTGCACGCGGGCCGACCTTCACGCCGCCTCGGCGCCCCACCGGGGCGAGAAGCTCGTCTATGCCGGCACCTGCCGCCATCTGTCGGACGCGGAGGTGGAGGCGCGCTGGGCAGCGGGACGCATGCCGGGCTGGAGAGTTGCCGTGGACAGCCGCACGATCGCCTTCGAAGACCTCGTTCAGGGAACCTACGCGCAAAAGCTCGACCGCGACTGCGGCGACTTCCTCATACGCCGCTCCGACGGCGCGTTCGCCTATCAGCTGGCAGTGGTGGTGGACGATGCCGCCCAGGGCGTCAATTCAGTCGTGCGCGGCGTCGATCTGCTTTGCTCCACGCCGCAGCAGCGCTACCTCCAGGATCTTCTCGGGCTGCCGCACCCCGCCTATGCGCACGTTCCGCTGCTTGTGGCCGAGCAGAACCGGCGCCTCTCGAAACGCGATCGGGACGCGGCCTTAGACGAGCTGCTGGCCCGGTTCGGAAGTCCGCGAGCCGTCATCGGACATATCGCGGCGGTGGCGGGGCTTGTTCCCGAAGAGGCGCCGGCGACGCCGGAAGAGCTGCTGAAGGACTTCTCGCTGGAGCGTTTTCGCGACGGACTGCCCGATCTCGTGCAGATTCCCTGGCGCTCCTAAAGCAGGAGGGAGGCGGCGTAGAATGCGCCCAGAGCCACGTTCACGCTGCAGATCTGGCCCATGGCGCCGATACGCGTGGGCGCCGCGAGCGGATTTTTCCACAGGCCCATCATGAGGGGGTAGCAGCCGAGCGCCAAGAAGGGGAGCACGACGATGCCCCGGGGGAACCAGATGGCGACGATGGCGAGGATGGCGAGAACCCAAACGACCATGAGGGCGTGGTAGAGGGCGCGCGCCCTTTCGCGGCCCAGCAGCACCGGCAGGGTGCGGCGAGAGGCCTCGATGTCCTTCTCGATATCGCAGGTGTTGTTCGTCATCATGATGAGGCCCACGCCGATGATCGTGGGCGTGGCCCAAAGGAGCGCTATGAACGTGAACGTGCCCGAGAGTACCTGGTAGCATGCCAGCGGAATAAGACCGCCCATAACGATGCCGCTCACCGCCTCGCCGACGGGAAGGTAGGAGAGAGGCGTCTTGCCTCCGGAGTACATCACGACGATGACGGCTCCGATAAGCGCAATGACGAGGGGGACAGGACCCGCCTTCCCAATAACGTACAGGCCGAGCAGGAAGGCCACGGCCAGAAAGCCGATGGCCAGCCCGAGGGCCGAGCGCGGATTGACGTCGTTGTAGACGAGCACCGAGTCTGAGGCCTCCACGTTGTCCTCGGCTGTATCGGTTCCCTTGATGAAGTCGAAGTAGTCGTTGAAGGTGTTCACGGACGCCTGCATGAGGATGCAGATGAGGAGCAGAAGCCACGCCATGCCCACGTCCAGCGACCCGGTGTTGGCCAAGGCGCAGGCGGCGGCCACGAGCACGGGCATGATGGCCGCCGGCCAGGTATGGGGCGCGGCCAGTTGAAGAGCGAGGCGAGGGGAGAGGGGAGTCGTCGCTCCCCCGCTGTTCTTTTTTGTATGGGAACCCATGTTCGATTTCTCTTTTCGTCGCGAGAAGCGTTGTCGATTACCTGGCATTATAGAAGAAGGGCGCCCCAATGGAGCGCCCTTCAAGGGGTTTGCGCGTTGACGGCGTGTTTAGTTGGTCATCAGCGCGGCCGCGATGTCGCCCGAGGTGGACGAGGCCGGCTCCCAGGTTCCGTCGACCTTGGTGTAGGTGATGGTGATGGGCTGGGTGGCCGCCAGCTCGACGCCGTCGAGGGAGCCGATGACGATCTCGCCGATCTTCTGGTTGATCTCGTCGTTGGAGAGAGCGGCAAGAGCATCGGGATCGGCGGTGACCTCGTCCACGGCCGTCTGCAGCGCCTGAAGGTAGCCGGTATAGCTCTTGCAAGTAAGGGTGATCTGGGCCGTGGCGCTGTCGCCGTCGACATTGATCGAGTCGATCGCGTAATCGAAGCCGCTCAGGTAGGACTTCATGAACTCGACGCCGTCGATGCCGTAGACCGAAAGCTGGCTCATGTCGATGGACTCGGAGAACTCGTTGACGAACGCATCGTCGATGTTTTTGATGCTGTCCAGTTCGGACGCGAGCGATGCGCGAATGGCGTCTTCATCGCTCGTGCCGCCCGAGCAACCGGCCAACCCGACCATTCCAATGGAGAGCATCAAAAGAGCAGCGAGAGCCACTAGAAAACCCTGTATAGATGATCGTGATTTCGATTTTACATAATCCATAACATGCAAACCTCTCTCTTCGGTATTTCGATGAGTACGTAGATATTGAATCAAAAAATCTCCTCTCAGGTTTGCAGAGCGTTTGTACGTAAAACTCATTCTAGCAGTTGACAGCATCTGCAAACAACATGCGAGACTAAACAAGTCTATTAACCATGTATTTCGAGAAGTTCAAATAAACGAAAACGATAAATAGAGAAGTCCCTTAAGGGACTTCTCTTCGTCTAAGCAGGAAAAGTTGATTTGAGATATTTTGGTGAGGGACGGCCCCCGTATCGCGTCCTCTAGTCAACGAAACCGGATAGCGCGGGGGCTTAATTATCCCCGGAATTGGAAGGTTTTAGCAGAACCCAACAATCCCTGACAAGTACCTTACGCAGAAAGGAAGCTTGCTGATGACAGCTTACAACGACGTAAAGCCAACTGCAAGAGGCTACGAAACATTGCCATACTACCGAGTGCAGCTAGCGTTATCAGAGGAAAAGCTCGATAAGCACAGCATACCGAGTCGCAATACGATTGACTCTAACAACAGCGCCTTGCGCAACGTGATGCTGCAAACAGACCTTTCGGTGGCTTGCAAAGGTGTTTATGGATACCTCTATGCGAAGGCCTATCCGTTTTCATCCATCAGGATACGAAAAGTTGAGATGCAACGCGATCTCGGCATGGACAGAAGAACACTCAAAGCTTACCTCGATGTACTCGAGAGACGCAACGCAATAGTGGTGCAAAGACAAACGTCTCCCTACGCCTATGTAATTCCAGAATTAGAAGAGGTGGTACGCGTTGGTCTCGCAAGCTAAAACAATTGATGCGTGCTTAGGCGTAGCGACTGATCCCGACTACCCAAATGCTGTCATGTACAACGGAACTGACGTCATGTCCATGGGATACGGGATACTGCCTAAAATGGTTATGAAAGATACGCGCCTTAGTAAAGAGGCAAAGCTTATCTATTGCCATCTGTCATGCTATGCTGGTGCGGGCCCATCGTCATACCCTTCGCAGGATCTCATTGCCAAAGAAACCGGGATACCTTATAAGAGCCTCAGCAAATATCTCAAAGAGCTCAAGGCTTATGGCTATATTTCAACACGAGAACGGCGAAACAATCGTCACGAGTTCGCAGGCAACATCTACATAATCGAACGTGATCCCGTTATAAACCAAGAGGTGATGGAAGAATTTCTTGCAGGGATCGAGAAGGAAACTGCTCGGCGCAAAAGGTATGCAGAAAAGACAAAAACTCCAGTAAAGAAAATGGCGGAAACAAAGCCGTCGACAGGCACTGAACTACAGAAAAATGCTGTGGATAACTCTCAAAACGATGCTGTTAATAACTCTGCCGCGGTGGAAAACTCAGAGTGCATAACTAAGGAGGATTCACAAAACCCCAGTTCGTTCCCGTATCCGTCCAGGACGGTCACGGCTCCCGTATCCGTCCAGGACGGTCACGGTCCGTATCCGTCCAGGACGGTCACGGATAATATAGATATAAATAACAGTCCTTCTTATAATCAACAATCAATCTATCCCAAAGATAGTCTGACTAGTGGCAAGGGCGGTGTGGAAAACTCGTCTCAAGATACGGGCGGTGGAGCGCCGCCCGATGGTTTGATGGATGGAATGATTGATGGTTCAAAAGGAATTGTTCAAGGAGGCTCTTCGTCGGACACCTCTGGCGACGACAGCCCGTATTCTCCCACCGAGAGACGGAATCTTCTCGATTCCTTCGAGACGCTTTTGGCGACATCGATCAAACCTGTACGAGACGAATCCCGTACAGCAACGTGGCGTGCCTTCCTCAATGCCATCGATGAAGGGTACGGACACGGGCAAATTGTCGAAGCCTACAAGCATTATCGCAAACGGTACTTTGCCGAGCAGCGTTCGATCAAGTTCGCTATGCAGCTAAAGGACTGGCTCATACGTGGTAGTGGTCTGTCGGCTGACATCGAGATGATGGCAGCAGAGGTTGAATCTTGTGACAGAAGACCCTCGAATGCACGCGAGAGAACCGACAAGCTGATGCGCGCTACAGATCACGACCTCAAGCGGGCACTGCGGGATGCAGATCCTCAGTTCGCAGCCCTGATCGAAGAGGCCAATGGCGCTGGAGCGGCAGGTGATGTGAAGAGGCGTAATGATGTCATAGATCAGGCGATGATGTACTTCACGACTCATCGCAAGCAGGCTAGAAATGCCTGGCTTGAGAGGCAAAACGCTAAGGAGGCGAATTAGAACATGGCCATGGGAGATGCCGGAGACGAGTTTTCGGAGCAAGTTCTCAAAGAAATCATGAACAGTCTTAAAGATGCAGGACGATGGTTGCGGGGGTCGAACGGAAACGGACACGGGAAAGTCTTCAAAGCCTGCAAGGACGCTCGCGAAAAGGTACGCTCTGCAATAATGGGCGATGCTGACGAGAGAGCGCGCCCTGGGGATGTCGTCTTGTGGGCTACAAGCAAAGATGAAATCGCAAAGATCAAGGGCGTCTGCGCTGATATGGAAATCGAATGCAAGCCGGGAAAGCGCCGTGAAAGCGGGATCACGCCAGTGCTGCTACCCGCTAACAGCGAGATGGAG
>ENA-OUPA01000035-OUPA01000035.1-human-gut-metagenome-genome-assembly--contig:-NODE-35-length-115142-cov-52.3374_pt1 | contig 115142 bp, 94 predicted proteins | sample MGYA00237939_ERZ548770 | MGnify/ENA primary metagenome ERZ548770 (study PRJEB26490, sample SAMN05356877) | human gut metagenome | biome: terrestrial biome; feature: human-associated habitat; material...
TCACTTTTACATTTTGGACAAAAGAGAGGAAAATTTTTAAGTACGGTATCTTCCCCAAGAATAATCATGCGTCAGGATTGTAGATGGACCCGTAATCTTCACATGGTCACCGATGGTGATTAGATGTGGATTTTGAATATCGACCGTCATTTCTTTGGGGCAGTAAAAAGTCACATCGTCCCCAATGGCAACGCCTAGTTTTCTCAAACGGCTAATCAGTAAATCGTTATTGAGAAAAATAGAATTATATAAATACTTTAGTCCATCAATTAAAGCCATGTTCAAGCCTCCAATCTAGAAAACCCCAGATGAAGCGGCCATATAGAGAATACTCGCGGCACGCCGCCTCAGCAGTTCCACAAAGACTCTCTGTGTAAAGCCGAGTCTCTCGCATGGATAGTCGCTTATCACCTTTGACAGGCGATCATCACTCGCCATTCTTCGTATAGCATCGCAGGCATCGCGTCGGCTCTTACCACTAACGCGAGTCACTTCCTGCGAGATGCACATCTTCATATTGATAAACAGGGTCTTTTTTAACCTCAAAACGCATTCCGCTTCCGAAGGCGAGTCCGCCACGAGTCGAAGGGCGTAGTCGTAGAAGAACAGACTGGCGTCGAAGCGATCTGGCCTATAAGAAGTACTGAGTGACGAGAGGTTCGTGCGGTACGAATACCCCACGCAACTCGTCGTTACCACCCTGTTGCTAGTTCGGAGGTACTTGTATTTAAAGACGAAATCCTCGCTGATCACCTCGCGCTCCGAGGGAAAGCGCAGGGCATGTTCGTCTATGTTCGTCTTTGCGAATATAGACGAACATGCCGACATTGGAATCGAGTCGGACACCTCGGGCGCGCTGCCGCACACGCGGGGGACGAGCCTCTTTGCTAGCTCGTCGCCCTCCCACACGGCGTCCTCGAGCTTGAATTCAAACTGGGGACTTCCTTTATCATCTCGCTTGGTGAAACCGCCCAGAACACAATCAGCCCCGGTGTCCTCTATGGCTCGGGCGAACGTCTCAACCATGTCGGATTCGAGCCAGTCATCCGAGTCAACGAACATTACATGCGTTGACTCAGGATGCAGGTTGTCAAGCCCCGTGTTACGCGCGAAACCCAGCCCCGCGTTCTCCTTATGCACTGTCCGCACGCGATCGTTCTCAGAGGAGAGTCGATCACACAGCTCACTCGACCCGTCGGTCGAGCCGTCGTCGACGAGCAGCACCTCAAAAACCGAATACGACTGTTCCAGAATTGAGCGGACGCACTGCTCGAGGTAACGCCCAACGTTGTACACGGGCACGATAAGGGTTATGTTCAGCTTTTGATTCACTTTTAAGAAGGCTTCCTAGTCGTATCTCTTTATCAATCGAGCGGGCGCACCAGCATACAGCGCACCTGACTCGTTAAGGTCGCACGTGACAACAGAGTTCGCCGAGACGAGAGAGCGGCACGCAATCGAGCAACCGCGCGTAACGACCGCATTAGCGCAAAGCCAACAATGCCGACCAATCGAAACCGGCGCGTGGATTAACTTTGAGCTAACCCCCCTACTGTCGAATTCGTGGTCGTGGTCGTAAATCTGAACATTGGGACCGAAGAGCGTGTCTGCACCGATGTGGGCGGATTCGACTACCGTCACTCGGCAGCCCTCGTTCATGTAGACGCCGTCTTCCAGCACTAAAGTTGCGCCTTTATTAACCTGTACGAAGCACTCGGGGCTCAAATAAACGCCCGCACCGATGCTGAGGGAAGCGCCCTCGCCCAATATCACTCGTGCGCCCTTGCCCAGGTACAATGGTTTGCCTGGGGCGATCTTGAGCCGATTTCCGGTCACAATGCGCACTCTGGCAACCCGTAGGGCGGAAGCACCCCATTTAAGCGCCTTAGCAATTTTGTTCATCAGTGCTTCCGCTTCTCGTAGGGTCGAAGTTGTTGGAAGCACTGACGCGCCAAGCCTTCAACTCATGCGCAATACGTTTGTCGGCAGGCGGGAGTGACATATAGTCCCCATACATTATCGAGAGATAGCGGTCCGCATCCTCAAAGCCAAAGAACCGTTCGTTTTCGAATTCGTATTCAACCAAGTTGCTAAACAGGCTTGCGGGGAAAACTTCCAGCGACTGGCTGACCGCCCAAGCCAGATTGGCAGCAGTGCCGATAGTCGAAAAGGAACCGTTATCCGTCATCGTTCTTAGCTTGCCGAGAGCCCACTGTTGCAGAGGGGTGTGCCTGGCAATCGTGCCGAAGACGGTTTTGAAGCAGCCAGCAACTCCTGGCTGTCCCGAGCTCCATCTTGATGCTTGGAACAGGTGCTTATATCGAACTGCTGCGTCCCAGGCTTTGTTGGCTTCGGCCTCGCTTTCGAAAGAGACGATCGGGAAGATATCGATCCACACATATTCGCGGATGCCCTCTGCAATGAATGCAGACTTTACCTCAATGCTGGTATCCACCAGTTTTTCAAAAGGAATCGCAGCAGAAACTTTAGAGTTCAGCTGGCTGGCAAGCTTGACATGAGATAACTCTGCTCCAGCACGTGAACCGAAACTTTTTAGAAATTTCCTATAATCCTCAACAGGCATAACGACATCGATATCGTCATCCCAGGGAATGAACCCCTTGTGCCTAACCGCACCGAGCAGAGTTCCGGAGCCCATTGAGTATCGCAGATTGTTCTCTCGGCAGTAGGAGTCGAAAATGCGAAGGAGACGTAGTTCGGCATCTTTCACCTCTTGCATGGATAAATATTCAGTCGGCATATTACGCCCCTTTAGTCATATTTCTATAGCGATCAGAGAGCTGCTTGTAGAGCGACCGCGTGGTGTAACCCGCTTTATCAAGAAACGGAACGTAGTCGACCTTGGCTGTAATTTCCCTTTTTCCGGCGCAGGCTTCCAGCAGATCGGCCCACTCCTTGTCGGAAAGCGAAAGCCCTGCTCGCTGGAGAAGGCCCGTCAGATCGGCCTCCTGGGTAACCGCGTCAGAGCTGAGGATGGGCAAGCCGTTAGCCTGTGCTTCTATGAAGGCTATCGGGAGCCCCTCGTGGAAAGAAGGTGCGAGCAGCGCGTCCATGGCACTGTAGTACCTCCAGATATCGTCAACGGTACCGATGAAAACCGCCGATTCGCCCAGCCCCAATTTAGCTGCCTTCTCCTTCGCCAGGGGAAGTTCCTCAGCTTGGCCGAAGAGCAGAAGGCGGTCATCGGCATCCATGGACCGCAGCTGATTGAAAATATCGAGGGCTCGCAGGGTATTTTTTGCAGGAATGCCTGCCCCCACAAAACCAATGACGGCAGCATCGCCCGGGATCCCAAGCCGATGCCTAACGGCGGCCCGGTCAGAGGACGAGAATCGGAATTTTTCAGTATCGACCCCGTTGTGTACCAAGGCATAGTCAGCGCCCTGAAAAAGATATCCACCTGCGACCTCGCTGCATGCCCAGCGCTCACTCGCCGCCGGTAGAAACCTATCTATCATGGCCACGTTGACCATATTCTTCAAACGCGAAGCGCTGCCAAGCGCGCTGTTATGGCAGTGCACGATGCGCGCTGGAACTCCTGCCTTTTTGGCTTCTGAGGCGAAGACGAAGCCGAGCGCATTGTTCGTGTGAATCTGAACGATATCGAAACGGTGCTTCGATAGAAAAGCGTCAAGGCGCTTCGCCCCCAGAGTGCCAACCAGTAGCGGGCTGTAGCTATCGATTAAAGGACCGAAGAATCGCTCTCCGAACCTATCCCCTTCGACTCTTCCCACCGACAGCACGCTCTGCTCGATATCGGGAGCCGGGCAATCGAGCATCGTGGAGACGAAAGTCCTCACCCCGCCCCTTCCGGGCCCTAGCTGTTGAATGATGTGCAGGACCCGAATCATCGCGACCGGCCAGCCAGCACGTCCGCAATCCGCTCGCTCGCATGCCCGTCTCCGTAGGGGTTGGAGGCGTGGCTCATGGCTTCGTACTCAGACTCGTCAGAGAGCAGGCGGCTGAACTCACGATAGATGACGTCCTCCTCGGTGCCCACGAGTTTCAGCGTGCCGGCCGCCACACCCTCGGGACGTTCGGTGGTGTCGCGCATCACGAGCACAGGCTTGCCTAGGCTAGGCGCCTCCTCCTGGATTCCGCCCGAGTCGGTCAGGATGAGGTGGCTCGCGGCCATGAAGTTGTGGAAGTCGAGAACCTCGAGCGGGTCGATGATGTGAAGTCGGTCGAAGCCGTCCAACTCCTCGTGCGCTGCCTTGCGGACGAGCGGGTTCATGTGGATGGGGTAGATCGCCTTGGTGTCGGGATGCTCCTCCATCACGCGGCGGATGGCGCGGAACATGCGGTGCATGGGCTCTCCCAGGTTCTCGCGGCGGTGCGCCGTGATGAGGATGAGACGCGAGCCCTCCGCCCACTCGAGCTCGGGGTGGGTATAGCCATCGCGAACGGTGGTGCGCAGGGCGTCGATGCCGGTGTTTCCGGTGACCCAGATCTTGGACTCGGGCTTGCCCTCGTCGAGCAGATTCTGCTTGCTTGCCTCCGTGGGGGCGAAGTAGTACTCGCTCACGATATCGACCGCCTGACGGTTGAACTCCTCCGGCCAGGGACTGTAGATGTCGTGCGTGCGCAGGCCGGCCTCCACGTGGCCCACGGGGATCTGCAGGTAGAAGCACGCGAGCGCAGCGGCGAAGCTGGTCGTGGTGTCGCCGTGGGCCAGGACCACGGCGGGCCTCTCGTTCTCGAGGACGGCCTTGAGCTTGAGCAGTACGTCGCACGTTACGTCGAACAGCGTCTGGCCCGGCTTCATGATTGCCAGGTCGTGGTCGGGCGTTACGTCGAAGACGCGCAGCACCTGGTCGAGCATCTCGCGATGCTGGCCGGTCACGGTCACGACGGTCTCGAACTCATCAGCGCGCGCCTTCAGCTCGTTGACGAGCGGGCACATCTTGATCGCCTCCGGGCGGGTTCCGAAGACCAGCATTACTTTCTTCTTAGACATTGGCCTTGCTCCTCTTTGACTCCTTGCGGAGAAGCATGTAGAAACGGGTGTTGCCGACCACGTAGCGCTTCACCAGGCGCTTGGGCTCCTGCATCATGCGGAATAGCCACTCCAGGTTCGCGCGCTGCATCCACATCGGGGCGCGCGGGATGTTGCCGGAGACGACGTCGAACGAGCCCCCCACGCCCACGAAAGCGCCCTTGGCGCCCAACTCGCGGAAACGCTCGATCAGGCGTTCCTTCTTGGGCGAGGTGATGCCCACGAACACGATGTCGGGCTCGGCCTGCTCAACCTCGGCGACCACGGCATCGAACTCGTCGTCACCGAAGTAGCCGTCACGGTAGCCCGCGAGGACCATATTGGGATACCTCTCGGACAGGACCTCGGCGGTCTCGGCGACCACCTCGGCCTTGGCACCCAGCAGGTAGACCCTGTGCCCCTCGCGCTCGGCCAGCCCGCACAGCTCCCACATGAGATCGATGCCAGCCACGCGCCCGGGAAGGTCCACGCCTAGTTTCCTGGCGGCCATGACCATGGAGGCGCCATCTGCGTTAACGATCTCGCAGCGGCGCACGCACGCGTCCATCTCGGGATCGTCGCGCATCTGCAGCAGCTTGTCGGCGTTCACGCCGATCAGGTGGGCGAAGCGCCCCTCCTTGATGAGGGCGTCGGTCGCCTCGACGGACTGCCCCATCGTCCAGGGGTCGACTGGTGCGCCCAGGACTTCGACTCGCCCGGGAAGATCAACCGCTGAACAGGTGCCTTCGTATTTCTCTGGTGTCTCTTTAGCAAGCGCCATTTCCGCTGACAACCTCAATCACAGTGAGTAGGATTATTTTCAAATCGAAGAAAACGCCCCGTTTGGCGATATATTCCAGGTCGCGACGGACCATGCCGTCGAATCCCGTCGAGTTGCGCTCAGTGACCTGCCACCAGCCGGTAATACCTGGTTTCACTGCCAGGCGCTGCAGGTCGTACTCGGTGTACTCCGCGACCTCGTTGGGCAGCGGCGGGCGCGGGCCGACGACGGACATCCCTTTTGTCAAGACGAAAAAACAAGATTACCTGCAGAAATGCTCCGACTAGATAGCTGAGCTATCTGTTTCCTAGAGTTTGAACCTCCAGACTTTTGCAGCTCATTCCGACCGTCATCGACGATGAACCAGCTCCGAAAAGCTGCCTTCGAATCGGATAGAAAATCGTCCCATTGGGGCAGATTCCCAATGGGACGATTCTTCGCATCAGCGTCGACGTATACATAAATCCAGCATCGAAAACGATGCAGACCCCCATAACCGCCACGCATAGCCGTCCAGTCCAATATTCGCAAGATCACGCCTATGGGCAGGAGGCGCCGACGCCTCCCCCGTTCCTTCCTCGCCGAGGGGCCGAGGGCTAGTCGAGCCTTATCGGCCTCTCGGGCCTCTTCCTCCCCGAACAGTACGGGCAGTAGCCCGGCTTGGCCCCCACCCTGTCGCGGACGGCCATCTGGTAGACGTGGCCGCACTCGCCGCGCCACCATGCGAGCTTGCGGCTTATGGCCTGCACGCCGGCGGGCTTCAAGCGCTTGTTCATGCGCGGGTGCCACATCGCCGCTATGTCGGGATGCGTGGTGGCCAGGTCGTTGTAGCCGGCGAGCACCTTGCGTCCCGAGCAGTACGGGCAGCCCGGGTCCGCCTTGCCCTTGCGCGCTCGGTTCACTATGAGGCCGGACCACTCGTGGCCCTCCCTGCACTTCCACCAGACGCGCTTGTTTGAGTTGGCGATCACGTCGGTCGGCTTCAGGTCGCCGTTGCGCTCCTTGTTCCACTCCCTCGCGATCTTGGGATGCGTCGTCCTCAGGTCGTTGTAGCCTTTCAGCACCTTGCGGTCGCCGCAGTAGGGGCAACCGCGGTCGGCGCCGCCGGTCCTGTTGTAGGAGGATATCTGCCATGCGTGCCCACGCCCGCATCTCCACCAGACCCTCCTCGCGCTGCCGGAGACGATGCCGTCGGGCCTCAGGTCGCCGTTGCGCTCCCAATCCCACTCGGCCAGAAGCTCGGGATGCCGGCTCGCGAGGTCGTTGAAGCCGGCGAGCACGCGATGGCCCGAGCAGTACGGGCAGCCCAGCCCCTCGGCGGCCCGCTGGCGCGGCGACATCTGCCATTCATGGCCGCAGCTTCCCCTCCACCAGACCTGCTTGGTCGCGTTGAACCTCACGCCGTCGGGCCCCAGGTCGCCGTTGCGCTCGAAATCCCATTCGGCCACGAGCTCGGGATACGCGGTGGCCAGGTCGTTGAAGCCGCGCAGCAGCTTGCGGTTCTTGCAGTACGGGCAGCTGTCGTCGACGCGCATGGAACGCATGCTCACCTTTTCGCGCCAGACATGGCCGCACGATCCGCGCCACCACACCATGGCGCCTGCGTGGGCGTGGAGATCCTCGGCGCGCAGGCCGCCGTTCAGCTCGGGGTCGAGCTGCCTGGCGACGTCCGGCCTCTTTGACCCGAGGTCGTTGCTGCCCTTGGCGAGATAGTGTCCCCTTCCCCCATGGCACGACGGGCACTTGCGGCTCCCTTTGCGAGTCCCCCGCAGGCTCTCGCGCCATTCATACCCGCACGTCGGGCATTGCAGCCAGATCCTCTTGGCCGTACGGTCGGAGACCTGCGAAGGCTTCAGGTCGCCGTTCTTGGTGGGATGCCAAAGGTGCAGGATGCCCGCGTCCAGGCACTCGGCGCTATTGAAGCCCTCCAACGTCAGCCTCCTGCCGCAATACGGGCATCCGGCATCGTTGAACGCCCTCGTCCTCACGGACAGCCGCCAACTGTGGCCGCACTCGCCGCGCCACCACACTCGGGCGGAATCGCAGCGCGAGACGTCGGACGGCTTGAGGGGCCCGTTCCGCTCCTCGTCCCATTGCGCCAGCAGATCCGCATGCCCGAACCGCAGGCACCATTCCTCGAAGCTGACGTTGAGTTCCGCCTCCCTCAGAAAGCGCGACCACTTGACGCTGGACTTGCCGTGGCCGATGCCGTGGCACGCGCGCCCATCGGCGGCGTCCAGCGCCCGGGCCTCCTCCACCAACGAGTCGAAGGGGGCCAGCAGCTCGGCCCGCCCGTGCTCTTCCAGCCACTTCCGGGGATTCTGCCTCCAGATGCGCGTCATCACGCCGTCCCACAGATAAACCTCGCGGTGGCTCGCGATGCTCACCGCGTCGGGCGTCAGGTTCCGGTTCTTCACGGGATGCCAGAGCTCGGCAAGCTCGGGGCACAGCGTTGCGACGTCGTTGAATCCCTTGAGGGCCTTCCTGCCGGAGCAATACGGGCAGAGGGCGCCGTCACGGCTGTTGACCCTCTTGGCAATCGGCGCCCGCCACTCGTGACCGCACCTGCCGAGCCACCACACCTGCTGCTTGAAATCGGGGAAGACCGCGCTCGCGGGCAGCGGGTTCCTCGTCGGATGCCACTCCTCGGCGATGTCCGGCCTCACCGTAGCCAGATCGTTCTTGCCCGGGACCAACGCGACGTCCGCGCAGGCTAGGCAGTCGTCGAAGGAGCGGCCCGTTCTCCTGGCGGGCGCCTCCACCCACTCGAACCCGCAGTCGGGGCATCTCCAATGGACCGGCCTGCCAGAGCGGCAAACGCAGTCGTGCGGGCCCTTACCGCCGTTGGCATCGTAGTCCCATTGCTCCAGAATCCGCGTGCGGCGATGCTCCTCGCACCAGACGTCAAGCGGCTTGAACCGGTCGGGGTGCACGCCCGGCAGCCCCTCGAACGTCTCGGCGCCGTCCTCCCTGCGCGGATGCCTTGCGATGCACTGCCGCCTGTCGGCGGTGTAGACCTCGATGGCGTCCTCGGCGATGCGCACGGCGACCTTGCGGTCGGCATAGCGCGGCGGCACGCCGTAGAAGTTGCCGCGCACCCTCACCACGCCGTCGAAGGAGACGCCGACCTTTCTCCAGGTGACAGGCGCGAACTCGGCCTCCGGCAGCGGCTGCAGGCATTCGCGCTCCTCTGACTCGAAAATCTCGTTCCTGCTGCGCCCCTTGAATGCCACGACTGGCCGGTCGTTGTAGACCTCCAGCAGCTCGGCGATGGCCAGATTGAGCTGGCCGAGGCTCGTGAACCGCATCTGCTCAAGCACGCCGGCGATGCTGTTGGCCATGATGCGCACATGGCTCTCCACAGCCGCCTTGTCGGTGGGCGTACGGACCCGTGCGGGCAGGACCATGGCGCCGTAGTGATCCGCCAGCTCCTGGTAACGCGGGTGGATCGAGCGCTCGCGATTCTCGTCGAACACCACTCCCGTTGCGAGGTTGTCCGGCGCGACGAAGAGCGGCGCGCCGCCGAAGTACGAGAACATCGCCTTATGGTGCTCAAGCCACGACTGCATGCCCATCTCCAGGCTCGCGCGCACGAAGGTCTTGTCGCTGTAAGGCAGCGTGGCCACGAACAGCGACACCGGCGTCACCTCCTCGCCGGCGCCGTACAGGCTGAGCTTCCTGCCGGCCCAATCCACCTGCACCTCCTCGCCGGGATGCCAATTGACGAGCATCTTCGCGCCCCTCGCCTGGGCCTTGACCAGCTGCACGAACCTCTCGCGAAACGTCGCGAAGACATAAGGCGGCCTGTCCACGGAAAGGGCGACGTACGCCGCATACGCCTCCTCGACGTCGTCCGCATCCAGCCTGCGCCCGGCACGGCCTTGGATATCCTCCAGGTCGACGGGGTTGCAGCGCGCCGCGTCGCGGGGATCCACCAGCCTGGCCAGCTCGTCGTCGCTGAGCTCCACCGGCACGGGCCAGCCCAGGCCCAGCTCGGCGGCTCGCCTCGAGACGGCGGACGCCTTCGTGGCGCTGCAGCCGCAGAGGAAGGCGACTTTCTCGAAGCTGAGCCCCACCGAGCGCAGCTCGATGATCTCCCTGTAGGGCAGCGCGCTCATTCGGCATCACCGGCCAGCTTCTCCATGACCTCGGCAACGCCGATTTCCCCGCCGCCGTCCAAGACCGCGCGGCACGCCTCGTCCAAAGTGACCCCGGCAGCCGACGGCGTCTTCCTCAAGTCGATCAACTCCTTGCAGGTGCGGAACCCCTTGCCTTCCTTCTTGCAGGCGGAGAGCACGCGCTTCATGACGCGCACCACATTGGGGCCCTCCTCACTAGCGAGCGCCAGGAACCTGTCGTCCATCCTTTTTGCGAACCAACGGTGCCCGGGCGGCCTGTGCGCGGGGTCGGTCACCGTGCACCGCCCCCGCATCTCGGTCATGCGCTCGTGCCGGGCGACCAGTTCTCCGTTGAGGTATGAGCGAACCTCGCCGTCGGTCCAGCTGACGCGCACTTCCTCGTTCGAGTAGCGCCATGGCACCGAATAGCGCACGCCGTCGACAACGAAGTGGTAGTCGTCCCGAACGAGTCGCGTCGACCACGTAGCGAAATCGGCGTCCTCCGCCGGAAGCTCCAGCATCTGCGGAAGCTCCCGCTCCTTGAACAGCGTCCAGCGGGCCGGCCCGTCCTCTGATCCCATGGCGTTGTACGCCTCCAGCTTCCCCTCGACGTAGGCATCGAGGTCCTCGAAGCTCGCGAAGTCCATGCCCGCTACATCCGCGATCACCTTTCTCGCAACGTGCGAGACGGTCCTCGCGTCCAGCGGCTTCCCGGCGCCCTCCGCCCCCTTCGCGGTCTTCGGCCTGGCGCCGTAGAGCACCGTCCGGTAGTGCCGGGCGAACGCCTCGATCGTGCTGCGAGCCGTGACCGAGACCTTGCACTGCGCGCAGTCGGTCACGTACGGCACGCCGCCGAACGACCTGAATGCCCGCTGGCAACAGGCCATCCAGCTCTTGGTCCCCATGTCGTCAGCCCTGCATAGGAACGTGGCGTCGCTGTAGGCCATCGCTGCGACGAACACCGGGAACGCCGCCTGCTCGCCGGCGATCAGCGCCGACCCCCTTGACCAGTAGGTTCTCATGTACTCGCCCGGGTACCACTCGGGAATCCCGGCGGCCCCCATCTCACGCCGCCATCCGCGCAGGCCCGCGCAGAAGCTCGAGTACGCGTACGGCCTCTCGCCGGCTTCGCGGCACGCGGCCACGTACTCGGAGTATGCGTACTGCAGCCGCCATCCGCGCTGGTCGCCCATGCGCTTGGCAAAGTGCTCGTAGCTTGGCAGGGCGCAGAAGCGCCGGCATCCCTGGGCGCTCACGATCTTGCCGCTATTCGGTTGGAGGCTTGCGGGAGCCTTCGCCTTCACGCCCCCGAGCAGCTAACCGTCGCCGTCGCCGCCCTTCGGCAGGTTGCGGTACAGCGTGCTGCGGCTGATGCCGGTGGCAGCGGTGATCTCGGACAGCTTGTGCTCGCCGCTCTGATACATGCCGATGGCGTTGGCCAGGGCGCTGGGGTCGACCTTCGACTTGCCGCCCGAATGCCCGGGCTTCGCCCGAGGACCCTTCCGGCCCTCGTCGACGCCCATGATGGCGGCGGCATGCCGGAAGAACGCCCCGTGCTCCTCCTTTGACGTGTCGATGCCCTGGTCGAGGACGACCAGCTCGGCGGCCTTCGCCCCGATCTCGAGCGCCGCCCTCACCGCGGACGCGGAGGTGGAGCCCAGAGCCCCGAGCGACGCGACCACAACAACGTCGCCGGCGTCGACCGACCCCAGCAGCGATGCGATGCCGCTGTCCACCACGAGCTCGCAGCCAGCCGCCTCCAGCGCCTCCCGTTGCTTATTCGGACCATGGCCAGCTGGCGGCCTGCAGTAACCGACCCTCATTCGCGCTCCTTCCGCTCGCGTACATTCTAAGCCCCACGCCCCCCGCGCACCGCGAACGCGCCCCGAAACCGCGCACGCAAGCCCCGCGACCCCGCGCCGTCGCCGTCGACCCGCCACCGTGCTCTCGAACACGCACGCTCGCACGCCCCCGCTCATACCGCGCAAGGGCCGTCGACGTTCTCCGATTTCTTTTCCCCAGCGCCCCCTGGGACGCCGGGGAAAACAAACCGCCCTGCGGGCTTCGGGCAACGGCGCCTCCTGCCGTCGGCTTCTCCTTTCCCCCTTGCACGGCAGCGGGCCCATGCGGCCCACGCGCCGCGAGGCACGCCAAAGGGGCGGGCCGGAAACGACTCAGGAGGTCACTTATGAAGAACTTGCACGAGCGCGCGGTCGAGGCAGCCATCCGATTCGTGGAGCGCAAGGGCTACGAGGTCTTGGACCGGAACTGGAGCTGCGAGGGCGTGGCGGGCCGCCTGGACCTGGTGGCCATGGACGAGGACGCCATCGTCTTCATCGACGTCACCGCGGCCAACCGCGAGGAGGGCGGCTTCAGCGAGGGGAACCTCACCCGCGAGCAGTTCGAGCTGCTGGCAGCCACTTGGCTGGAGGGCTACACCCCCGAGGGCGACGTCCCGGTCCGCTTCGACGGCATCGACATGATCGTCGTCAACGCCGGCAGGGCCCCGCTCAGGCACCACATCAACAAGCTGGGCTCGTTCGCGGAGTCCATCGCGTAGCGGCCGGCCCCCGGAGCACGGAGGGGCCGCAGCCGGCGGCTCCTCCCCCTCCGTGCTCCCAACTCGCCGCGGCACCTCGGCTGCGAGGGACCCGCCCTCGCGCTCCCGGGCAGCCCGGACCCCTGCACCCCTCCCGCCACGGGTTTCCGGCGCGCTTGCGCCGGCTCTGGGATGCCGCCTGGCCCTTCCGCCGGGAAAGCCCGCCGAAAGGTGCCGCATCGCGCACGGGGCTGCGCGCCCCATGCCCCGCCCAAGGGGCACGCCCCCTTGGGAATCCCATGCGCGTCCTCCGAGCCGGACGGGCTCGCAGCGCTCAGGCGCCGCGGGGCTGTCGCGCGCGAAGGCCCCGGCTGCGCCGCCCACACGACATCCCCGCAAAACCCGGGGAAGGGCCCTGCGGAAACCGGGTTTGGCGGAGATGGCGGCTCTCGCCTTCGTGAAGCCGGCTCCGCCGGGGCCGCCGCGCGCGGATCGGCATCCAAGCGGATGCAAGCCGGGCTTGCATCCGGGCAGGGCCGGATCGGGCGAAAAGAAGGGAACGACGCAGCATGAGGGCAGCAGCCACAGGAAACAGGGTCGGGATGATCGCGCAGCCGTCGGGCGCAAGGGCCGCAACGACCGCCGTCGCGGCGCGAGGCGGCGCGGCAGGCGCGAGGGGCATCAAGACCAGGGTCAGCTACGCGGGCGAGTGCAGCCTCGAGGAGGCGGTGAGCCAGTACCTGGCCGCCAGGGCGAACTCGAGGGCGATCCCGGCCCTGGCCGAGGCCGGCGCGTGACGGACCCGGGAAACCGGGGCGCGTTGGACACTTTCGCTGCCCGCCGACCCGACGGGCAGCGGCGCGCGCCCCGCTGCTAGCATCCGACCCGTATCACAGCGGGCGCGAAACCGACTAAGGAGGAAGACCGTGAGGGTAATCACCGTAAGCAACTTCAAGGGCGGCGTGGGCAAGACCACGACCGCCGTCAACCTGGCCACGCTCTGCGCGAGGCACGGAAAGAGGACGCTGCTGATCGACCTGGACCCCCAGGCGTCGGCGACGGACTACTTCGGCCTCTACGAGCAGGCGGAGGACGGCGCCAACGTCATCGGGCTGCTCTACGAGGGCATGACCGTCAGCGAGATGGCCTACGACAGCGGAACCGACAACCTGCGCGTCATCCCGGCCACGCTGGCGCTCATCAACCAGAACGAGCTGCTGCTTGCCGAGCAGTCGCTGCGCTTCGCGCTGGACGACGCGGCAGGCGAATACGACGTCGCGATCATCGACACCGCCCCCAGCGCAAAGCAGCTGGTGCTCTGCGCCTACGTGGCCACCAGCGGGCGCGGCGACGTCATCATCCCCGTGAAGCTTGACTCCACCGTCATGCGCGGCACGGCCTCGGTGGTGGACTCGCTGCGGCTCGTGGCCACCAAGCTGCGCCTGCCCGTGCCCAGCTGGAGGATCCTGCGGACCTGCGTGCCCGGAAGGATGACCAACGCCGAGGCCGTGGGCGAGGCGATCCTCGACCGCTTCTTCCCCGACCAGCAGTTCCGCACCGTGATCCACGAGTCCGCCAAGGTGAAGGAGGGCAGCTGGGAATGGAAGCCCATCGTGGAGTTCATGCCCGGCAACCGCGCCGCCGTCGACTACGGGAACCTGGGGAGGGAGCTTGGGCTATGGGACGAGTAGACGACATCGCCAAGCGCTTCAGCCTGGCGGGCGTGCTCGACGAGGACAGGCAGGCGAAGCAGAGGTTCCCCGTCGAGGAGATCGAGGTGGCGGCCATCGAGGACCATCCGGCGAACGTCGCCTACTCCATGGACGAGGACGGCATAAAAAGCCTCGCGGAGTCCATCAGGAAGGACGGCCTCACCGACATCCCCATGGTCCGCCGAAAGCCAGACGGCGGCTTCCAGATGCTGTCGGGACACAGGCGCAAGGCGGCCTACGCGCTGCTTGCCAAGGACGACCCCGCGTTCGGGCGCATGCCCTGCCGCATCGTCGAGGGCGTCAGCGACGACCAGGCGGTCACCCTCCTGCACACCGCGAACTACTTCACCCGAGAGCTCAACGTCATCGAGCGTGCCAAGGCCACGCAGGCGCTCGGCATCCAGGTAGAGCGGATGCGCGCCGAGAACCCGGAGCTGAAGGGAGTGCGCACCGCGGAGCTGAAGGCGGCGATCATCCGCAACCAGACGGGCCGCAACGTCAGCCCCGCTACCATCAAGCGCCAGGAGCAGACCGCGCGAAGGGTCGAGCAGGGCCTCACCGAGGACTGGAGGTCCGAGGCGATAGAGGGAAACCTCTCGGACACCGACATCGCCACGCTCGCCGCCATGGACCCCGATGCCCAGGCGAGGCTCTACAAGGAGAAGTCCTCCGCGAACGCCGGCAAGGCGGACACCTCCAAGCTGATCCGCGAAGCCGGCGGGCCCGGGGCAGAGGCGGTCGGCAAGCTCGTCGCCAAGGCCCTCAAGACCCTGCGAAAAGCGGCGGGCACAGCCGACGAGAACGCCGCCGTCGACGCCTCCCAGCTCGACGAGATCGAGCGCTGCGTGCGCGACCTGCGCACGATCGCGGGCCCAGATCGACCCCGCAGCGATGCTGAGGCCGCGGGCTCAAAACGAGCCCGCAGACGGACCGGAACCACGGGCTCATTCTGAGCCCGCTGGCAAATGGCCGGAATCTGAGTTCCGGCCCCTTGGGCTAGCAAGCTACCTATCCCGTATCACAGATACGGGATAGCGCTTGCGGCGGCGGTTCCGGCGGAGCGCCGCGGCGGCGTCTCCGACCTCCTCCCCGCCCGCGGCATTCCGCCGGGGCCGCCGCCGAAACGGGCGGCATGGCGCGCCGAGACCGCGCGCCGGCAGCCCTCGTGCGGGGGATTCCCCGCGCCCCTGGAGACACGCAACCGACGAAGGGAGGCAAGTCCATGGACTACCCCAAAATGGTCAGCTGCCGCATGACATCCGACGACCTCGACAGGCTCACCGCCTCGGCGCAGCTCGCCGGCATGGCCCGCTCCGAATACCTGCGGACCCTCATCAGGATCCCGGCAAGCGCCTCCGGCAAAGGCGCCGTCTACGTCATCGACAACCGGACCATGGCCAAGATGCTCGCAGAGCTCATCCGGTGGGGCCGGCACTACAACCAGGCGGTGCGAGCCTTGAACACCATCGCGCTGTTCATCCGGAGAGGGAGCCCGCCTGAGTACGGCACGTTCGGCCAGATGCTGTCAGAAGCCGAGGAGAAGCTCGAAGAAGTCGAGCAGGGCCGCCAGGTGATCGAGTACGTGCTGACGGACATAGCCGGCTCCACGATCGTAAGCGGTGACTAGCATGCCCGTTATAAAACCCATAGCCGGGCACACCAGCGTTCGCGGCGTCTCCGACTACCTCCAGAAGGACGGCCGCGCCCTGGCCGTCGACCTGTACAACCTCTCGTGGGACGAGGAGCGAGACGCGGAGCTCGACCCCGATTTGAAGCAGGACGTCGACTGGGCGGCCGAGATGGACCTCACCCGCATCGCCAACGGCAACGACACCCCATGGCGCGGCAAGCGCGCGCGAACATACATGCACTTCATCGTCTCCCCCGACCCGAAAGACAAGGTGACGCTCCCACAGCTGCGGGAGCTGACGAGGGCCTGGGTCCGCGAGAACTGGGACGACTACGAGTGCGCCGCCGTGTTCCACGACGACAACGCCAACGAGGTCATGCACGCCCACGTGGTGGTTAACAACACAAACCTCGCCACAGGAAACCGATTCCAGAACCCCGACCCGCGGAAGATGCAGGCCTCGATCCAACGGCTCGCCGAAGAACGCGGCTTGAGCTTCTTCGTCGGCGTCTCAGACGAAGAGAAGCGGCGGTCGGCCGCGAAGGGCAGGGCGGCTCCGAAGACCAGGCAGGCCGTCTACGTCAGGAGGGCCGAGCGCGAGATAGCCGGGAAGGGCGGCTACTCGTGGGTGGCCGACATCCGCAATCGCGTAACGATCGCGAAGAGGGCGGCGGAAACGCCGGGCGAATACCTGCAGATCCTCGGCTTGATGGGCGTCGACGTCAGCGAAGCCTCAAGGAAGGGCGGCCGCTCGGATTGGCTCTACTCGATGGCGGAAGACCCGTCGAAAAGGATCCGCGGGGAGAACCTCGGCCTCGCCTACGGGCGCAAGGCCGTCGAAGGCGCCCTGAAGGGCAGCACGGCGATCGACCCCGGTCAAATCGCGGCCATCGCAGCGAAGGCGGTCGAGGTAAAGGACTACGCGCAGCTGGAGAACATGGCGACGGCGCTCGAGCTCTGCTCGAGGTACGGCATCCGCTGCATGGCCGACTTCGGCAGCCGCATCGCAGCTATGGAGCGCAGGGGCGACGACAGGGCGGCGAGCGAGCTGCGCCACGCAGAGGAGACCACCGAGGAACTGAGGCTGCTGCCCGCCAAAGCGGCGAAAGCAAGACCACGAACCGCCATGGACCAGTACGCCTGGCAAAGACAGCGCGCCGACGCCTCCGCGCGCGCAGGCGAGCAGGCGGCTCGCCTGCGGCAGATCCAGCAGGAGCAGCAGCGAAGCGACAGGGACAGGAGAGCGAGATGATTCTAGAGATGACGTACTCGGATGGCCACCACGAGTGCTTCGACAGCAACAGCCTCACCGGCGGCGCCGTGTTCGGCAGGGCGAACATCCTCACGGAGTTCGACGTCGTTTGGGAGGAGGGCGAAGACGGGCAACACCTGGTCGTCTACGAGCACCATATGGAGGAATCGGCACCGAGCGACGACGAGGCGTCGGCGAATGCCGAGCGAATCCGCGGGCCCAGGCTCAAGCTCATCGACTCCAGCGAGGTGCCGGGCATCGAGAGCGTTTCCCTGGACGGCCGGCTCTTAACCTGGTCCCAGGGCGGGTGCCTGGTGGATGCCGCCAAGTTCGAGCTGGCGTGCATGAAGTGGTACTCGGGCCCCATGGGCGCCGGCGCCAACGCCAAGGCCGTCGCGCTGTTCAGGTACCTGGAGCGGGCCCGCCCCGAGCTCGCCAGCGACGAGGCCGAGATATGCCCGCTGTTCGGCTACCCGGTTGCCGCCTTCAGGGAGGCCGAGGACGAGGAAATGGCCCAGGCAGGCGGCGCAGATTGCGGGGAGGAAGGTTTCGATGAAATGGATTAAACGGGCCATCGTCGCCACAGGGGCGTTCCTCGCATGGCTCTTCCGAGCCGTATTCAGATGGTTCATGTGAGGCGGCGCTGCGCGAACGCCCGCTAACGTCATCGCGTGCAGCGCCCCGGCGCTCACCTATCGGACCTGTCGGGGAGGCGCGGCGCGTGGTCGTCGCGGGCGGACGCCCTCCTTGCGATGGCCGCGCGCTCGGACAGGCTCCTGCAGGCTGCGTCCGGCTTGTGCTCGAGGGCGCGGACGCGCTCGAGCCCTTCTGATTCACGGTTCTCGGCCATCTTCTGCTCCATGCTGCCGATGATGCCATGGGCAGCGCCGCGTATCTCGTCGAGCGAGGCCCTCAGCTCGGAGAGGTCCTTGCCCTCGCTCCACCCGGCCACGTACCCGAAGCTGTAGTCGCCGGTGTCGAGCCCAAGCCAGCTCGAGACGATGAAGGCGACGCTCTCGGCCTGGACCTCGCGAGTCGCACGGCCCGGCAGGGCGGGCCCCTCCCCTTCCGACCCGGAATCGTGCATGACGCTGTGGGCGAGCTCGTGGATGGCGGTCTTGAGGGTCTGCGCTTGGGACATGCCCTTCTGGATCACGATGCGCTTGGGCTCGGACCTCGAGAAGAATCCCTTCGCGCCGCCCGGGATGTCCTCGAACGAAACGGGGTACCTGCTGACTTCCGAGACGGCGCGCATGGCGGCCTCGTACCGGGCGACGCCGCCCGTCAGCTCGTCGACCCCCAAGGCAGGCAGCTCCCTTCCCTCGGTCTGGCTCACGTCGAACACGGTGGCCAGGCGGAAGCCCGCGAGCCTGCGCCTGGGCCCATCTCCGGCGCTGCCGTCAAGCGCTTCGCCGACGTCGTCGCCCTCCCCTTTCACCATGACCACGACCGGGCTGAGGATTCTCATGCCGCGCTCGCCCTTCCTCACCTGCCTGCCGAACTTGTCCTGCCAGGCCCGATAGCCCGCTACCAGCGTCGCGTCCGGGCGTTGCATCGCGATGAGCAGGCAGTTGTTGGCGCTGTAGCTGTGGAATCGCGACATGACGGCAAGGTAGCGGCGATACCTTGCCGACTCGAAGACGCCCCTCACGCCCTCCTCGAGGCGCTCCATGGTCCGCCTGAGCTCCTCGTCGCGCTTCGCTGCGGCCTCGGCGCCGCCTCTTGCCTTGCCTTTTGCCATCGATCTCGCCTTTCACGTGCGGACTTCCATGATTCACATCGCACGCGCCCGTGCTTCGTGCGACAGGCGCGCATCGGCGCCGAACGCGCCCACCCCTGCATCACCCGAGCGCGTCGACGGCGCATATCACCAGCGTGCGCTCGTTGCCCCAGCGGTTATAGCTGCAGGTGCAGAGGGTGACGACGCTTTTCACGGACGAGAAGTCGAAGCCCTCTCCGACGAGACTCAGGTCGGCGTCGGCCACGACCCGGGCAAGCCATTGCGCATGCTCGGCGTCGTCGGTGAACTCAACCTTGGCGCCCTCGCGGCCGGCATCGACAACGTCGACCGCAAGCACCCTCAGCCCGGCGTCGCCCTCGGGGGTCTGCAGGATGATCGGGGAATGCCCCTCCGCGTAACCGGCGTCCGAGAAACACGCCAACGCGGAGAACATCGTGCCGTCGTTGAGATGGTGGCCGAACACCAGGGCGTTGCCGGCGCCCAGCAGGCCATCATCTGCGCACTTCCAGTGCAGGTAGGGCACGCCGTGGTAGTTCCAGCCGCCGTACACGTCGTAGCGGAGGTAGTGGTCGGGGTCGCCCTCATGGGCCTGGACGATCGGGTAGTCGATGCCGGCGCCCGGCACGGTGACCCATCCGATGATGTCCGGGTTGACGCCCTGCCAGTAGCCCCAGTCGACGCCCCCGGAGCCGTCGTTTTCTCCGGCCGCCTCGTCTTCGGCGCCGATTGCCTCGACCCCGCTCGGATCGGGATCGAGGTTGCTCGCCCTCTCGGTCAGCCAGGCCATGGACGACAGCACGCCCACGGCCCCCAAGGCGAGCGCTGCGGCGAGGACGAGGGCGATGCGCGATTTGGCCTTGCCCCTCATCGATGCCCGCCATCGGAGCGCTTGCCGCCGCTTCCCGTCTTCTCCAACGCTCCCGCGACGTCCTCGATGCCGGATTCTCGGGTGGTTCCTTCCATGGTTTCCTCCATATCCACAAGGAAGGCGGCCCGAGGCCGCCTTCCTGCTTTCGAGCGGGCGTCGGCCTTAGGCCTCGCGCTCCGCCGCTTCCTCTCCGTGCCCGTGGTCGTCGGGCTCAGGGTCGTCGGGGTTGCGTCTCTGCAAGCCGTATGCAGCGAGTGCCAAGGCAGCCGCGAGGGCCATACCGGCGCCCAGCATATAGGGCATGAGGTCCACGCCGGTCTTGTCCAGCTTCTCGCCTGGCGCATCGGGAACTTCGGGGGTGTCGGGGTTGTCGACCACCACCGTCTGGCCTTCGTCGTCGACGTCCTCGTGGACGGCGACGACGTTGCCCTTGGCATCGAGACAGCGCTCGAAGGCCACGAGGGCCGCTCCCTCCTCGAGATGGGACGCGTCGAACTCGAAGGCGACCTCCACAATGCCCTCGGCCGCCTGGGGGGCGAACTCGGCGGTGGCGGTCACGGGATTGCCTCCGGCATCGACCAGCGTCTCGCCGGTCGACTTGTCGATGAGCGTGCCGTTTGCGGTGTAGGTCTCGCCAGGGACAAGGCCCTTGTACTCCACGGTGTCGACGAGCTTCACCTTGCCGTTGGCAACGACTTGGTCGCCATCCTCGGCGTCGGTGAGCTTCGTGCCTATCTCGACGACGGTGACGGTTTGCCCCTCGTCGGAAAGGTCCTCGTGTGCTGCGAGCTGCGCGCCGGCGGCGAAGAGCTTCTCGAACACCACGACGCCCTTACCGCCCAAGCCGGTGCCGTCGAATGCGAGCTCCACCGCCTGGACGCCGTCGGCTTCGTCGGGGGCGAACGTTGCGGTTCCGGCAACCTGCTTGCCGCCGACGGTCACGGGGTCGCCGGTCTCGGCATCCATCAGCGCAGCCTCGAGCGTGTACTCGACGCCGGGGGTCAGTCCCTCGTATGCGACCTCGTCGACGATGGTGATGTCGACACCGGTGACGAGCTTGTCGCCGTCCGCTTTGTCGGTCGCCGTGGTGCCGATGCCCACGAGGTGAACGGTCTGCCCCTCATCATCGATGTCGGCATGGACCGCCACCTCCACGCCGCCCGACACCAGGGATTCGAAGGCCACGACGTCCTCACCCGCCAGCAGGCTCCCGTCGAAGGCGAATTGAAGCTCCACCTCGCCGGAGCGCTGCTTGGGCCTAAAGGTCTTGCTCGCGGTCACGGGGTTGCCATCAGCACCGACGAGCGCCTCGCCGGTGGATTTGAGCATGAGGGTGCCCGTGACGGTGTACTCGGTGCCGTCGGTCTTGAGGTTCTCGTAGTACACGGTGTCTGACAGTGTGACTTCGCCAGAGACTTGAGCCACATGGTCGCCGTCGGACGCGTCCGTGGCCTCGGTCTGGACCTTGGGACCCTCCTTGTCGTCGAGGCTCATCCACACCGCCTTGGCGGCGGAGGAGTCGCGCTCGATGACGAACGTCTTCTTGATCAGGTCGTAGCCCTCGTTGGCGTCGCTGCGCAGCTCCTCGAGCGTGTACTTGCCGAAGGGCAGCGCTGCCAGACCGTCGTCGACTTCGGCGACGGAGCCGTCCTCGCCGAGGGAGAACCACACGCCCGCCTTGGGGTCCATGTCCGAGGCGTTGACTGCCCCGACGCCCAGCAGCCGGTCGTTGCCGTTGGTGTTGGCGCTGTGCTTGTTCCAGGAGGACGCCGTGGAGACGTTGCCGTTCTTGTCGGTCACGACAACATGGGCCTCGCCCGTCGCCTCGTTGGTCACCTTGAAGGCGACCTGCAGGGACTCGTTGGTGTCCTCGGCCATCTTCGCTATCTCGAGGTCGTTGCGGATGACCTGGTCGAAGAACTCGAGCTCGCCGCCGCCCGAGGAGGCCTTTGCGATGGCGCCGTTCTCGCGGACCTGGAACGTCTTGGGCTCGCCGTCGGTCAGCAGGTAGGAGTCGTTGCTCTTGGTCTCTCGGATCGCGTAGGTGCCGTAGGGCAGCGCGTCGGCGGCGGTCTGCGCGGTGTAGGCGCCCGCCTCCTCGTTCCACGCCGTGGTCACGGTGGCCACCGTCTCGCCAGGCTCGAACCACTCGCCGCCGACCAGCACCTTAGCCGCCGACTCGTTGGTTATGGCGAACTCGATGCCGGAGAGCGTGGAGCCGCAGCCCAACGCACCGTGGGAGTCGCCGCCCAGAGCCTCGGACTTGCCGAGCTCCCTGTCGGACTTCGTGACCTGCACGCCGCCGCGGGCGACGTCGTCCTTGCAGGGGCCGCCCGTCAGGTCGACGACCTCGCCGTTCTCCTTGATCTTCGCCGTCTTCGACCAATCCGAGGCGAGGTACCCCTCGGGGGCCTGCGACTCGACGACCTTGTAGACGCCGCACGGCAGGTCGCCTGACCCGGTGGCGGCCACGTACGCCTTCGCCGCAGCGTCCCACTCTGCCTCGATGGTTTTCACGACCTCGCCGTCGCCGTAGGACCTTCCGTCGACCAGCGCGCTCTTTCCGGAGGCGTTGACGATATCGAACCTCGCTCCGGCGAGGCTGGCGTCGCCCTGGGGCGCGCTGCCTGCCTGCGAGTCTTCCTTGGCGACCTTGAGGCCTCCCGTCTTCCAGGTGAAGCTCATGAGCACCTGCGTCGCGGAGCCGGTCTTCACCGAGAAGGCCTCAAAGCCCGTGGACACCTCGTCCGCACGGTTCTTTACCTTGGACCAGGTGTCGCCGAGGAGCTCGTCCTTGGCCCACTTCTCGAACTGCGCGTTGGTCCCGTAAGCCGCCTCGCCGCGCGAGCCCTGGTAGGCGAACGACAGCAGTACGTGGCTCGCCACCAGGTACTTATCCTCGCTCCAACCCGTGCCGTCGTACCACCTTTCCGGGAACACGGACTCGTCGAAGCCCGGCGCGCCGTAGCTGAACCACATCGCGGCGGCCAGGTCGCCGTCGGAGATGCCCGACTTAGAGTAGGTCCCCGGCGCGGGCGTGCCCGCCGCGGGTTCGGCGCAGTAGGCCACCTCGCCGTCGGCCCACATGCGCGTCGTGAAGTAGCCGGCGTAGGGGACGTCGTCGCCGACGGTCACCTCGACGGACTCGGAGGCCTGCGCCTGCATGGGCGCCGATGCGCACATGCCGACGAGCAGAGCCACGCTCATCATGATCCGAACGATCTTCGACAAGGCGGCGGTCTCTGTTGCTCTCGCTGTCATGGCCGCCTCCTTAGAACGGGATATCGTCGTGCGCCAGGCCCTGCCGGCGCGGCTGGTCGTCCTGCGCGCGGCCGAGCGCGCCGCGGGTGGCCGCATCGGCCCGGTCGTGGAGACTTCGCTGCTTCAAGGAGGCGAGGTAGTCCTGCCGCTGCTGGTCCAAGGCGAGGCGAACCTGCTCCGGCATGACCTTGACCGTCTCGCGCACCTTGCCGCCGTCGGCGTCCAGCACCGGCTTCCCGTCCTCGCCGAGAACGGTCTTCTGCAGCCACACCTCGCGGCCCTTCAGCAACGGGATGTCGCGATAGTCCTCCCCCTTGCGCGACTCGTTCACGTACAGCGGGGAGAACTCGAAGAAGCTCACGTCCCGGCCGTCGATCGACGTGCCCCTGGGCATGGTTGCCGAGTTGAACGTGCGCTGTTCGCCCGTCTCGCGATCCGTGTAGGGGATTCCCTCCCTCACGAAGTTCTTGTGGAGCGTCACGTAGACGCTCTTGCTCTCGTTAGGCATGCGCCCTTCCTTTCAAAACGGTTCGGGCGGGCCGTGCGGCCCGCCTCGTCGGACGGGCGGCGCGCTCGCGGGCAGAAAGCCCTCCTTCCCGGGAAAGGTCCGCGGGCGCGCCGCCCTACCCCAAGTCGGGAAAGGCCGCCGTTTGGACAAGGCGCGCCGAAAAAAGGGCGGCACGGGAGTCCGTGCCGCCCTTGGCTTCTCTGTGTGGCCAGGCTTTTCGAAGACTCGCGCCCGGCCCCTATCCGCCCATGACGTCGCGAGCCCAGGCCCCGCTCTTCACCAGGCTGAGTATCAGCAGGACGCAGACGGCCAGATACTGCAGCGCGTAGCTCAGGCCTCCGACGACGCTGTCCATCGGCGTGCCCGTGCCGGCGTTCACGGCATCGAGCCCGCCCAGCACCACGGGAAAGCTTACGAGGATCACGAGGATGATGACGCCCGCCAGGCACACGCTGGCGAAGCTGCGCAGGTACCCGATGCCGATCTGCCTGGTGTCCTCCAGGCCCATGAGGCTCAACGGTATGGGGCTGAACGCCGCCATCAGGTAGAGCTGGATGGCGCGGGCCCAGCTCACCACAAGCGCCACGATATAGGCCACCAGTACCACGACCCAGCTGACCAGCGCCACCACGGCCATCCCCAAAAGCGCTGGCACGTCGTCGTCGGTGGTGGTGATGGACACCTTGCCCATGTCGAGCTCCGCGCCGTTGCCGAAGAGGTCGGTCACCCGCTGGATGGCGATGCGCGTCACCTCGTAGAGCGCCTGCATGAGCTCGAAGGAGTGCTGCACCAGGAACAGGAACACGGCGAAGAACACCAGCAGGAAGACGACCTCCTTCACCGCCGGCATGCTGGAGCTGCCGTCCATGCGCTGGCTGATCTTGATGAGCTGCACGGTGAACACGAAGGAGAGCACCCCGCAGCCGATTGGCAGGATGGCGCTCTCCCACACGCCGTGAACGATGTCGTACATGCTCACGGTGCCGGAGCCGCCCAGCATGGTCTCGAAGCTGGCGGAGAGCACGCCCTCGGCGCCGATGGACCTGAGCACGTCCACCTGGGCTCCGAAGATCCAGTTGCAGAAGTCCCGCAGCATGCCGCAAAGCCACGAGTTGACGGTGTCGGCGATGTCGGCGTGCGCAGGCTGCGGCAGCCAGAGCATCGCCGCGCAGAAGAGCGCGCTGCCCGCGAGCGAGAGCAGGAACCTCCGCTGCGCAGGCGCCGCCCGTCCGATTCTCTCAAGCAAAGCGACCCCCTAGCCCGACACGGTGAACTTGCCGTCGGCGTACGTCACCACGAGGACGGTCCTTGCGGCGTCGTCGGCGTGGAACGCGGCCGAGACGGTCTTGGCGTTGAAGTCGACGGACGCCTCGCCGTCGAAGGAGGCCGACGCCGCCTGGGGCACGTTCTTGGCCATATAGGCAGCCAGCGCCTTGCGCAGCGGCTCCGCGTCGCCTCCGACGAGGCCTATGTATGCCTCGTCCATCCCGCTGACGGATACGGTGCCTTCGGCGACGCCCTCCGAATACTTCTTGCTCACCTTGAAGTCGTCGCTGGACATGGTTGCCGCGCCGCCGGACCGGTCGAATATCAGCGTCCAGGTGACGCTGTCCTGCGAATCCTCGTCGGTGCCGGCGACCGTGAACACGGCCTGCTTGCCGGCGTCGGCCTCCTCCACCTCGGAAACGGTCAGCACGTGGATCTTGCCGTCCGCGCCCTTCTCGATGACCATGCCCTTGGACATCTGCAGCGAGCCCGCGTCGCTCTTCCAGCCCTTGGAGCAGGCGAGCTCGTAGGACGTGAGCGCCGCGGGCGCCGCGGCGCCCTGGCCTTGAGCGGCCTCCTCGACGGGCGCCTCCTCCTGTACGGCCTGCTGATCCGTCTCCGCCGAGCGCAGGGCGCAGCTCGCGACCGACAGCGCGATCCCGATGGCCAGCGCGCCCGCCGCGATGGCGGCCAGTGCCTTCGTCTTCTTCTCCATTTCGAAATCTCCTTATCCGGTGTATCTGAGGGCGCAGGTGAAGAACGAGATTCCCGTCGCCTTCCTGCACACGTCGCCCGTGCGCGGTTCGTGTATGTACTCGTCGCCCCCCACGTAGATGGCCACGTGGCCGTACTTGTAGAGGATGTCGCCCGGCCGCGCCTGCGACAGCGGCACGACGGTGAGCTCCTTGAGCTGGTCTTCCGTGTAATGGCTGATGCTTATGCCCGCCTGCCGGTAGCAGTACTGGGTGAGGCCGCTGCAGTCCAACCCCACGCCGGGCGTCGAGCCGCCCCAGACGTAGGGCACGCCCAGCTGGCTGTAGGCGGCCTGCACGATGGCGTCGCCGCCGGCCGCGCCCTTCTCGAAGTCGTCGACGCCCATGCCGTCGAAGCGGTACAGGTTGTAGGTCCTCATGACCGACTTCAGGCTCTCCACATACTCCGAGCTCGTGGCGTAGCCCGCGTCCTTCAGGCCCTCGGCCATCTTGTCCGAATCGCGGTCGGCGATGGCCTCCTTGATGAGCGCGTTGTCCGCATAGCGGCTGTTCTGCAGGAGCACCCTGCTCCTGAACCTTATGCAGTCCGCGTCGCTCTGGAACACGGTGAAGTCGGCCATGACGGTGACGGCCTGGCCGTCCACCTCCTCGTGGGTGGCCCAGCTCGCCTTGCCGGCGACCTCCGGGCAGCTGGCGAAGCTCGATGCCCACTTGATGCCGAAGAGGTTGTGGTCCCTGGTGGCCAGCTGGCTCATGGCGTCGCCCTGGCCGCTCTCGCAGATGATCTGCGCGATGGTGCAGCCTGCGGGATGCCCGTACTCCTCCTGGCACTCCAGCGCCTCGAGCACCATGTCGTAGGCGATGAAGCCGGGAAGGCCCTCGATCATGGCCCTGTCCTGCTCGTCTTGCCAGAAGCCGGCGATCGCGCCCAGGAGCGTCGAGAGGATGAGGCTCGCTGCTACGAAGGCGGCGACGCCCGCCAAGACCCCGCCCAGAACGGGCGCGGCGGTCGAGACGGCCGCCGCGAGCCTTCCGCCGGCTCCGGCCTTCGCTGCGGCGGGCCCAGCCTCGGCGGCCTGCAGGGCGGCGCGCGACCTGGCGTAGTTGGACGCGGCCTGGGCCTCGCCCAGGGCGCTGCCGCCGGCGGCCTTTCCGCCGGTGGTGGCAGATCTGCGGGCGGCCTTGCCGCCAAGGCCCTCCTTGGCCCTTGCCAGCAGGGATTTCGAGCGGGGCGCGCTTTCTGAGGAACCGCCCGGCCCGGCAACGGCCCTGGCTTCTCCGACGGCGCGCTTCGTCTCCTTTGCCGCGACGGCGTTGGCGTCGACAGCGTCCTCCACAGGCGCGAACGGGTCGGGCCCGGGCCTTGCCCTGCGCCGCTTCCGGATGTCCGCAGCCGCCCTTCCTGCGCGGTAGGCGCCTTCGGACCCGGAGAGCTCGTCGCTGTCGTCGAGCTCCCCGACGAAGCCGGCCGCGATGATGCTCCCGGCCCTGCCGGCGAACCCGTCTTTGGCCGCGGCGGCGTCGGGGGCGCCATCGGCCGCTCCGCAAACGCCGCCCTTGCCGCCCTCGGCGAAGGAGCCTTGGTCGGGTACCTTGAACGTGCCGCCGCCCCTGCTCTCGAACCTGGCGTTGCCGGCCTCCACCGACTCCGCGCTGGCGAAGCCCTGCCTGCGGGCGCCGGACCCCCTACCCGACATCGCCCGCCGCCTCGGCCTCGTCGGCGCCGGCCGCGGACCCCGCCGCGCGTTTGGCGAAGTAGGCGGCGCGCTTGCGCTCGGCGATCTCGTCGGGCTTGGTGTTGAACAGGTCGTAGAGCGCGCCCTTGGGGAAGTCGTCCACGATGGGCACGCGGGACCCGCCCGCTATGAGCAGGCCGTCGCCGGGGTTGACCGACTCGTCGATGTAGCCCTCCTCCTGCTCCGAGAGGTTCAGCAGCTCCGACCACTTGGCCTTGTCGGCGAACGACTGCCTGTGCAGCATGAGGAAGTCGGAGTTCAGGATCAGGTTGCGGCCGTCCTTGTGGCTCAGCAGGTAGGTGCAGTTCTGGGTGATGCCGGTGCAGATCAGGTTGAACTTGCGCCCCTCCGCCCAGAACCGGCTGAAGTAGCTGATGGTGGCAGGGTGCCCGAAGAGGCTCTGGACCTCGTCGATGTAGAGCCAGGTCGTCACGCCGCGCTCGAAGTTCGCGTACATGCGGTTGCGCACCGCCTCCAGCACCGCGATGATGCCGAAAGCGCGCATGTTGTCGGGCAGGTCCTTGAGCCCCACGCAGGTGATGCGCCTGTCGAAGGCGACGTTGCTCTGGTGGTTGAAGATGGAGAGCGCCCCGGAGACGTATCGCTCGAACCGCAGCGCGACGACCTCGGCCTCGGGCTCCGGCTGCTGCCTCAGAATGTCGTAGAGGTCCTGCAGCTGCGGGATGGCTCCGCTCTTGCCGCAGGTCAGGTACGCCTTCTCCACGCAGCGGCTGATGATCGAGCGCTCGACGTCCGAGAGGCCCTCGTTGCCCTCCGCCATGGACGCGGCGGACAGCGCTAGTACCGCCTCGATCTTGTAGGCCAGCTGGGTCGTCTCCAAAAGCTCGGAGACGTCGCTTAGGTCGAGCGGGTTCAGGTACGTCTCCGAGTCCGGGCCGAACGCCACGTTGCGGCCGCCGAAGGCCTCGGCCAGCAGGCCGAACTCGCCGGCGGGGTCGATGATGACGACGTCGTCCTCGGGGTAGAGCAGCGCCGTGTTGGTCATCTCGCGCTTGGCGCCGAAGGACTTGCCGCTGCCCGGCATGCCGCTTATGATGCCGTTTCGGCTGGCCAGGCTCTTGCGGTTGAGCATCACCAGGTTGCGGCTGCCCTTGTTCTGCCCGTAGTAGCCGCCCCCGAAGTCGTTCAGCTCCAAGGTGGCGAAGGGGGACTGGATGGCTATCTCGTCGGTGAGCATCAAGCGCCCCACCTTCACGTGGTTGCGTCCCAGCGGCAGCACGGAGTTCAGCCCCTCGCGCTGCCGGTAGTCCAGGTTCGCGAGCTCTATGCCCTGCGCCTGCGCCACCGATATCAGGTGCATCGCCTGCTCGTCCAGCTCTTCGCGGGTGGGGGCGTAGGTGAACACCAGCCCCGTGTAGCGGAACATCCGCTGGCTGTCGCCCTTCAGGCACTCGTAGACGTCCTGGGCCTCCTCGCGGGTGAACTTCAGCTCGCTGGGGATGAGGTTGAAGTCGTAGCCCTTGCTCACGGCGTCCATCTGGTCCTCGGACATCTCCTTGTCGATCCACTTCAAGCGGCGGCGGACGTAGTCCTTGGACCAGCGCGGGTTCATGGCCCTCACGTGGAAGCTGATGGCCAACGGCATGGGAAGGTCCACCATGTCCGCCAGGCAGCGGTCGGTCAGGTTGCTCTCGAAGCTGCGGAACGCCAGCACCTGGCACCATACGCCGTCGCTGGTGAAGCAGCTGGCCGAGCCGCCGGGCTTGAACTCCATGGTGTCGGGGCACGCCAGGTCCTTTGCCGTGATCCCGCGGGTGACGCCCAGGTCGTCGTAGTCGAACTCGGCGCGCTCGCGCCCCGGCCGCGTCATCGACCGTATCAGCTGCAGGCGCTCCTCGCCCCGCAGCACGCGGGTGCCGCTGCGCATGCCCGAAAGCACGCCGTCCGCCATGGAGCGCAGGCGCGCCAGCTTGGGAACGGATTCCTCCACCGTGTCGGCGGAGACGGAGAACGTCAGGTAGCGCTCGCGCATGATGTTGGACACGCCTTCGGCCATCTTGTCGTTGAGGATGCGGCTGTACTCGGCGGCGTAGGGAGCGGCGGGCCCCTCCACGCGGCCGAAGAACCTGCGGTTCGACATCTCGCCCTTGGTGAGCGGGCGGTTGAACAGCAGAAGCTGCAGCCCCACGTCCGGCGTCAGGCCGTCGTAGAGCTTGCGCATCTGGCGGCACACCGACTTCTGCGACTCGTCTCCCATGCTCTGGTAGCTGATGTCGCCGAAGCTGACCGTCTGGCTGAACAGCCCCGGCTCCACCTGCGCGATGCCGTCGGCGTACAGGGCGTCGAAGCCGATGAGCCTGTAGACGTCCTTGGCTGCGCGGCGGGCCCTCTCGGCCGCGGCCTCGCCGGCGGCGCGCTCGCGCCGCTGGTTCTTGAGCCGCTTCTCGATCGGGACGTACCTGCCGCCCCGACGCCCGGGCCTCGCCGCCGCCCTCTTGCCTTTCCTGGCGCGCTTTGCGGCCGCCTTGGCCTCCTTGTCGGCGGCCTTCGCCGCGGCTTTGGCGTCTTTGACGGCCCGCTTGGCGGCGGCGACGTCCTCCTTACCGGCCTTTCGAGGGCTCATAGCGCTCCCCTCCCTTCCGCCAGCCCTTGGCCAGCCTGTTCCGATCGTTGAATCTCCTGCGCTTCTCGTCGGGCCATGCGCCCGCAGCCAGGGAGAACCCGGGCTCGTAGGTGACGACGCCGTCCTCGGCCCAATGCCGGTATGCCAGCGGGACGAACTCCTCGGGCTTCATGCCCTTGGGCCGCCAGAAGGCCGCCAGCCAGAACGGCATCGAGCACATCATCACGGGCATGGTGGCATCGGCCACCTCCACCCCGACGACCAGGTGCGCGAAGGCGGCGGCCGCCACGCTGGCCGCGATGCCGCCGCCTACGCAGGCAGCCACGCGGGCGGAGAGCTTGCCGACGACCTTCTCCTCGTACTCGCTGATGTCCTTGTGCACGTAGACAACCTGCATGGGCGCCCCCTAGTTGGGCATCCACGAGGTGTCCAGCTGGCCGAAGTACACGGCAGCCGCGATGATGATGGCCCCGCCCGCGATGGTGGAGATAGCCCCCGCGATCTGCGCGCCGCCGCGGGTCTCGTCCTTGATGGCGAGCCCCAGGCTCACCGCGCCCCAGACGACAACGAAGCCGCCCAGGAAGGTGATGCACCCGGAGACCAGGCTGATGATGTTCGATAGCATTTGGATTCCCTTCTGTCGTATGCCGCCCGCATCGGGCGGCCGCCTGCGTTGCGCTCGGTTCTAGGAGGAAGCCGCCTCCCGCCGCCTCCTCTCCTGCAGGTACGCCCCGTAGTCGAATCGTCCGGGGTACCTGCTGCCCGGATGCCCTGCCAGCAGCTCGTATCGCGGGTGCCTCTGCGTGGGGTACTTGGAGTCGCGCAGCGGCGCGGCGTTGCTGAACAGCACGAGCGCCCTGTCCCTGCCCATGCGGCCAACCTCCGAGGCCTGCATCAGGTCGCGCTCGATGTAGCTGGTGTTGGTGGTGGTCGAGCCGCCGTTGCCTCGGCTCACGTTCTGCGTGTTGACCTCGACGGTCTCCTTGCCGATCATCTCGGAGATCATCTTCTGGGTGTCCACGCTCTTGCCGCCCAGGTAGAGCAGCGTGTCGCAGTTGTCCACGATGGTCTGGGCATCGTCGCCGTAGGCGCTCTTGAGCTGGGCGAAGCTCTGCAGGATGATGGACATGTAGACGTTGCGGCTGCGGATGACCGAGACCACGTGCTCGATGTCCGGCAGCCTGCCCACGTTGGCGAACTCGTCGCAGATGAAATGCACAGGGCGCGCCAGGGAGCCGCCGGGCAGCGCGTCCGCCTTGTCGCAGAGCATGTTCACCGTCTGCCACAGCGTGATGGCCAGCATGAAGCTGAAGGTGGAGGACGTGTCCGAGCTCACCACGAAGACCGCGCGCTTGCCGCCCGCATCCCCCAGCTTCGAGAGCTCCAGCTCGTCGTGGTCGGTGAGGTCGCGCAGCTGCGGCACAGAGAAGGGCATGAGCCGCGTGTTGCAGCTGATGAGAATGCCCTTCATGGTCTTGCCGGCGGCGTCCTTGAAGGCCTTGTAGCACCACAGCACGAAATCGTCGTCCACGCCCACCGGCTCGCCAACCTGCACCCACCTGAAGCCCGAGGATGCCCGGCGGCCGAACGCGCGGCCCGGCTTCCTCGCGCCGTCGCCCGCCGGCGCGCCGCCCGTCTCCACCAGGCGCATGCCCGTCTCGACCTCCCTGAACAGGAGGTCCAGCGGGCTCGTGTAGTCATCGTCGTCCTCCCTGGCCTGTGCCAGCGAGAGCAGCGTGACGAGCCCGCCGAAGTTGCGGTCCTCGGGCGGGCAGTAGAACATCAGGTAGCCGATGAGGGCGGTGTAGAGCAGCCGCTCGGCCTGCACCCAGAACTGGTCGCCCACGTGGTCCTTGTCGCCGGTGGTGTTCGCGATGAAGCACTCCGCGAACTCGATGATCCCCACCTCGTCGCGGATGAGCGAGAAGGGGTTCACGCCGGCGGAAGCCGACATGCGCACCAGGTTCATGCAGCTGATCTCGTAGCCGCTCCCCACCAGCGCGTTGCCGAGCAGCGGCAGCTGCGTGCCCTTCGAGTCGATGACGAAGTAGTCCGCGTTCATCTGCAGGATGTTGGGTATGGAGTACCTCCAGGTCTTGCCGGCGCCGGTGCCCCCGATGACGAGGACGTTTCGGGGGCGCTCCTCCAGCCTCTTGCCCCTGCGCTTGCCGGGGTCGACTGCGAGCCCGTAGCTCTCGGTGAGGATGACGTTGTTGAAGGGATCCTCGGTGTCCGCGAACCTCAGGCCCTCCGCCTTGGTGCCCCAACGCGCGGAGCCGTGCTCCTCGCCGATTCGGCGGTTGCCCTGCGATTGCACCAGGTAGGCCCATGCAAGCCACACCGCGAGGAAGCAGATGGATCCGCCGAGCAGGGCGTTCGGCTCGGCTGAGATGCCCTGCGTCGTCAAGATGGACGGCACGGCCTCCATGGCCGCGCCGACGTTCTGCAGCCAAGGCCCCTCCAGGGAGCGGAGCGCTGCCGCCCAGAGGTCGCCCAGCGCGAAGGCCGCGGCGGAGAGCAGGCCGGCGGCAATGAGGCCTTCTTTCGAATAGCGCCTCATCGGCCCTGGGCCCTCTCCCTGTTGAACGCCCTCTCCCTATCGGGAACCTCGTGGGCGTTCTTGCGCAGCTCCTCGGCGGCGGCCTTGGCCATCTCGGCCTTGTCGGCGAGCCTCTCGTTCGCGCCGGTCCTCGCATGATCGCCATGCGTGCGGTCCTTGCCCAGGTCCCGTGCGCGCTCCCTTGCCCTTGCGAACTCCGCCGCAAGCTCCGCCGAGGCCTTCTCCTTGGCGGCGTCTACCGCCCGGGACATCTCGTCGAAAGCCCTCACCAACGACGGCGCGTCCTCCGCCCTGAACAGCAGGTAGGTCTTGCCCTGGGCCTCCTTGTGCCAGTCGTGCGCGATGCCGCAGTCGTCCAGCTTGCCGTCGATGATGTCCTGCAGCGTCGGCCAGTCCTCGATGGAGGCGAACTCGTGCATGTCGAGCTTCGCCCATCGCGCGGGACCTCCCGCCTCCCGCCCGCCGGCTTCCATGCCGGCGGCATCGCGGCCTTGGGCGCCCGCACCCTTGCGCGCGTTGTCCAGCGCCGCCTTGAGCCTGTCCGCCGCGGCCATGGCCGCCGACCCCCCGGCATCCTGGCCCATGCGCAAGATCCAGTCGAAGAGCTTCTCGCCCGAGTAGTCGCCGAAATCGTCCGCCATCTCGAAATCCTTTCTTCCCGTTTACCTGACGCCGTCGAGGATCCGCCGCACCGCGGCGCGGTTCTCCTCCGCCTTCGCCGCCCTGAAGCTGGGCCCGTCGAACATCACCGGCTGGCACCGCTCAAGCACTCGGTCGTATATGCGCGTGCGGGCGAGCCCCCTGGGATTCTTCAGCTGCGCGAGAGGCACGTTGGTGGTGACCACCAACGGCCTGCCGCTGCGGTAGCACGCGTCAACCAGGTCGAAGGCCCTGGAGTCCATGTAGGACGAGTCCCGCTCGGCGCCCAGGTCGTCGATGACCACCAGGTCGTAGGAGCGGATGCCCTCCAGCATGCGCGTCCGCTCATCGCCTTTGGCGTCCCAGAGCACGTTTTCCGCCCTGGAGACGCTGGTCACGAGCGGCACCTTGCCGTCGTGAATCAAGAAGTTGGCCAGGCATCCAGCTGCGAAGGTTTTGCCCGTGCCCGGAGGCCCGATCAGCACAAGCCCGTGGCCTCCCTCGGCCATCTGCTCCCAATGGCGGGCGTACTCGCGCACGATGCGGAAGCCCCGCCTGTCGTCGCGCCCCAGCCCGAACTCGTGCCCGGGATCCAGGGGAAGGCAGAGCTTGTGCGAAGGCGAGCCCTCCACGGACCTGACGCGGGCCGCGGCCCTGCGCGCGGCATCAAGCCGGTCGGCCTCCTCGACCTGACACCTGCACATCACGGGCATGATCGTCGTCTGACCGCCCCAATCCACGCGCACCTGCTTCCCGGCGCCGCACTTGCCGCAGCGCAGCAGCCCGTCGTCGCCGACGAAGTCGCCCTCGTCGATCTCGCAGCTGACGGGAATCGGGTCCATGGCCGCAAGCCTGCCCGCCCTCATAGGACATCACCTGCCACGCAGGCGTACTCGGGCAGGCCGCACCTCGCACGCGGCCGCGCACCCTTTGATGGGTACGTGTTTGATAGGTCTTTACTTGATCCCTCTTTACTTAATTGCCCTGGCTTTGCCAATGCAGGCCTTTCCCGCACGGGGGCATCCTGCATTGGAAAATCCAACGCAGGCTCGTCGGACTCTGGCAGAGAGGTCCTACCGACGGCGCGCTCGTGCACCACGTACTCGGTGCCGGCCAGGCGGCCGGAGCCGTCGCGCAGGCGCCGCCGCTCGAGGTAGCCGTGCTCCTCGAGTTCGCGCACGCCCGTGCGGATGGCGTCGACGCCCTCGCGGTTTATACGGGACAGCCCCTCGAGCGAGTAGTCCCACTCCTCGGGCAGGCTCAGCATCTGAGAGAGCAGCCCCTTGGCCTTTAGCGACAGGTCGCGGTTGCGCAAATGCTCGTTGGACATCACCGTGTAGTTGGCGTTCTTCTCGACGCGGAACACCGTCACGACGGATCGCCCCCGCGAAAGCCGCTGGGCGCCGGCGGAAGCATCGCGGCTTCCTCGGCGCGCGAGCACTCCGACGACGTCCTCAGCACCGCCCACGCCGCAAGCGCCATGGCGGCCGAGGCCGCCCCCAGTGCGTAGCCCGCGGCGAGCCACAAGAGAGCCGTTCCCATATCTGCGCCTTTCCTCGTTGGTTTTTCCCTGGGTTTCCCCAACCAAAGGGCGCGTCCGCGCAAGTTTTGGACATCGGATGGGCACAACCGGGCGAACGGGCGGCGCCGCGCCTCACCGATAGGTCCGAAAGGTGAGCGCCAACGGCCATGGGCCAAAACCGCAAAGCGGACAGCATGCCAGGTATAATCGAGCCGTAATGCAACCAACGTCTAATCAAGAAGGGGGCCCGATGGCCAAGGAACTGCAGCAGACGGAAGAAGCCTGCAGCGAAAAGGAGCCAAAGCAGCAGAAACCCAAACTCGCCATCGCCGAGCAGATCACCCACCTAAAGTCGAAGGGCGTCAAGTTCGCGATATGTGACGAGGAGGAGGCCACCTCCTTCCTGGCAGACGTATGCGACTTCTACGAGGCGACGTCCTACAGGAAGCTGTTCACCAAGCGCCAAGGTGGGAAGCACGACGGGGAGTACATAGACCTCGACTTCGCCCAGCTCAAGGCTTTCTTCGAGCTAGACCAGACGCTGCGCGAGACCCTCTTCCCTATGACGCAGCACATAGAGCACGCGTGGAAGGTAGCGCTGAAGCGAGCCGTCGCAGACCGCGACGGCGAGGACGGCTATTCCATAGTCGTGGACTATATGGGATCGCTCTCGCCGAAGGACCGGAAGTACCGCGACGGCGAGATTAAGCGGAGCTCAAGAAACCCCTACGCCCACGGCGTTTACGAGAAATACGCCGACTGCATGCCCGTATGGGCATTCCTCGAGCTGACGTCGTTCGGAACCCTCGCCGACTTCGTCCGCTTCTGCGGGAACCGCTGGGGTGACAAGTCGCTCGTGAGGGCCCATTACGACTTGAAGAAGGTCAAGTCTGTCAGGAACTGCGCGGCGCACGGCTCTTGCATTATCAACGTGTTTGCAGAGGGCGAGAACTCCAGGCACACGACGTCGGTCGACACGCTCGACGCGGTCGCAAGGGTAAGCTTGTCCAAGGCCACCAGGAAGAAATGGATGCGCAACGCGGCAGCGCAGGAGATAGCCATCACGCTCGTCCGCTACTCCAAGGACGTCCGTGACGCCGAATCGAGGGAAAAGGCTGAAAGATGGTTGAAGGGATTCTTCGACGAGGTACGGCAGGACGCCGATCTCCTGCCGCAGACCGGCCCCGACGCGACCTCCGCGGCTGCGTTTAATTTCATGGAGGCCTTGACAAAGAGTCTCGGACTGATAAAGTGAGCTGCAGATCAAAAAACCCTAGGGTTTTGGGGGCGGGATGGTGAGAGCCAAACTGCCCCATTTTTTTCACCGAACCACCCACCTGTATCGATTATATCTCGTTCAAACATTTCTCGCCGAATCGGCTATGTCGGCGCCTCGTTGAGGTGGGGTTCGAGCCAGAAGGCCTTTCTACCCTTCCATCCCATATCAGAGCGTAAGTTCTTTTTCTGCACCAAGACCCTCGCCCCGCTCGAATGCCACAGCAGTTCTACCGCATGGGAGGCAACGGCTAGCGCCGTCCAGTGGATTGACCAGTAAGTTGACCAGTAGATTTCACTGTTCTACCAGTTCGTCGCGCTGGTAACGATGTTTACGAGACCAGTGGATTGACCAGTAGACTGACCAGTGCGACACACATGGGAGAAGCATTGCGAAAGCGTCCGCGCATGTTTTAGACATCGGATGGGCGCAAACGGGCGGGCGGCGCTGCGCCGGCCCGTCGGCAAAGGGAATACTGAGGAAATCGGGAATGGCCAGAGGTGCTCACCGGCGCTATCGCTCTACAATCGTCCTGCAACAATCGAAGGGGGAAATAATGGGCACGGCATCGGTGACCATCAGGGCTGAGGAGTCCACGAAGCGCGCCGTGCGCGCCCTCGCCGAGAACTTCGGCTTCGACATCTCGTCCATCGCCCGCGCCTTCTACAAGCAAATCGAGCGCGAGGGGAAGATTCCCCCGAGCCTCGCCGAGTACCTGAAGCCCGACAAGAAGCCGCTGAAATAAACGCTTTGCGAGAAACCAACGCCTTGGTTCGAGAAGAGACGCCCGCCGAATCCGCTTGCCTACCATCCAGGCAGCCATAGTGGAAGCAGGCCGTATCGCTCTCTCGATTCTACCCATACTCCAACCATTCTAACCACCATGGTTAGAATGCGCCGATTTCCCAGAAGGGTTTATCTCAGCACTGCGCCCCTCAAAGCCTGCGGCCGAGGAGCGCAGTTGCCCTGCCCCTTGAGGCCCCAAAGCCAAGGGCGCGGTGTCTTTGATAATGCGAGATGGCGATCAGCGCATCACGACCTCCAGGCGCGGGCCTTCGCGCACCAGCACCTTCTCGACGATGCGCCTGAGCAGCGCCCTGTCGACGTCATCGAGCCTGTGCTCCTCCAAAGCGGAGAGAAGCGCCGCCCGCTCCTTCTCGCCGTCGGCCTCGAGCAGCCTGTCCGCGCCGGACGGGAGCAGCGAGGCCGACGCGGCGGCGTGCTGCGCCGCGGCCGTCGCCGGAGTGCCGAGGACTTCGAGGTCGGCGGCCGTCGCCTTCCCGAAAGCGTAGCGCTCGTAGGCCGCGAGCTTCGCCGCCGCGGTGACGCGGGGCTTCGGCTTCCGGTCGGGTTCGCGCTCGGCGCAAGGCCGCGACGTTGAACCGCCTTCCCTCATGGCAGCCGCGATGGCGTCTGCGACCTCATCCTCCGTCACCCGCCGCCTGTCGCCGCCGGCGCAGTCGCACTTGCAGGTGAAGGCGCCGCCCGCCTTCCATGCGCGGTAGCTGAGCGAGTGCCCGCACTCGGCCCGCCTGAGAAGTCCACGCGCGAACGGGCTTTTCGGCGCAGACTTCCCCACTCCCTTGAGGTGCTCCTTGGTCCTAAGACACGCCTGCGCGGCCCGCCAGAGCCCGTCTGCGACCAACGCGGGATGCGCGCCCTCGGTGACGTAGCGTTCCGATTCAGGCACCACGTCGACCGGATGCCTGTTCATGACGCGCCTACGCGTCTTGCCGGTCACGAGCGTCCCCGTGTACACCGGGTCGCCCACGATCTTCTGCACCTGCGTGCCGGTCCAGCGGCGGCTCTTCGGCTCGGGGCGCTTGCCGTACCCGTACAGCCCGAGCCTGCGGTACGCCACGCCCGGCGTCTCGATGCCGTCGGCGTCGAGCGCCGCGGCGACGAGCTTCGGATCGGCAAGCTCGGCCGCGAGCTCGAACAGCCTGCGCACGCCGGGGGCGAAGCGCTCGTCCGGTGCCAGCCTCATGCGGTCGGCTGGGTCCACCATGTAGCCGAACGGCGGCGTGGGGTGCGGCCGTAGCCCTCGCCGCCACTTCGTCTGGAGCGCGCTGCGCACGCGGATCGACGTGTCCCGGCAGTAGGCGGCGTTGGCTATGTTGCGTATGGCTATGCCCGGCGCCGCCGAGTCGAGGCTGCACGCGGCCGAGTCATAGCTCTCGGCGATGCTCACGAACCTCACGCGCAGGAAAGGGAAGACCTGCTCGATGTAGGTGCCGGCGTCGATGTACTCCCTGGCGAAGCGGCTCAAATCCTTCACGATTATGCAGGAGACGCGCCCCTCCTTGCACAGGGCGAGCATGCGCTGGACCTCGGGCCGATCGAAGCTCGACCCGCTGAAGCCGTCGTCGACGAACTCCTCGACGGGCTGGCAGGAAAGCCCCGGGTCGCGTTCGACGAAGGAACGCAAGATGGCCCGCTGGTTGGCGATGGAATTGCTCACCGCGCCCTCGCCCTCCAGGTCGCCGTCGGCCCTCGAGAGCCTCATGTACAGCGCGATCATGCGAGCCTCCGCTCTATAGAAGCCACCCTGTCGCGCCAGTCACCGAACCTGAACTCGATCACGATGCCGCCGTCGCGGCCCACCTCTATGCGCCTCACCAGCGCCAGCACCAGGTCGCGGCTGAACGTGAACAGGTCCTCCAGCGCCGCGACCGCCTCCTCGAACGCGACGTCTGAGGCGAGCAGCGCGTCGAAGTCCTCGAGTTCGCGGTTGGCCGCTTCGAGCGCGGCCCGGCAATCGGCCGCCCTCCCGTCGGCCTCGGCCTGCATCTCCTTGTACTCGGCCAGCGTCACGCCGCCGCATGCGTACAGCTCGTAGAGCCGCTGCCGCTCGCGCGACAACGCGGCGGCCCGCGCGGCCAGCGCGTCGACAGACGCCTGCAGCCGCCTCCTCTCCTCGACCGCTCCCTCGCTGCCCCTGAGCCCGGGAAGCACCCGGTCGAGCTCCAGCGCCGTCGAGACCTGAACCCTGACCTCGTCCATGATGGCTATGCGCAGCGCGCGCTCGGCGACGCGCACGTCGTTGCCGCAACCGCGCCCATGGTGCCGCCGGCACTTGTACACGCTGCCCCGGGCCTCCCCCGTCTTCGGGTTGAACCTGCGGTCGAGGATCATGCGGCCGCCGCACTCGGCGCAGAACAACACGCCCGCCAGCTCGTCGGGCATGGCGTTGCGGTCGGCCTCCTTGGCCGCCACCTGCGCCCGCTTCGCCGCCTTCTGGGCGCGCCGCTTGGCGCGGACGCGGCCGAACACCTCGGCCGACACGAGCGCCGGGTGCGCATCGGGGAAGACCAAGCGCTCGCCCTCGGGCACCGTGTGCGCGGGAATCCCGTCGTAAAGCGACCGGTAGGTGTTGCCGAGCACGAGCGTGCCGACGTAGACGGGGTTGTCGAGCATCTTGGCGACGTAGCGCGCCGACCACGGTCTGTCGCGCCACGCGCCCGCGTAGCCCGCCGACGACTGGGCGTCCAGGTGGTCGACGGGCGTTGGCGCGCCCATTTCCGCAAGCGCCGCCGCGATGTCGACCAGCCGCTCGCCGTCGAGGAACATGGAGAAGGCCAGCGGCACGAACGGCGCGGTGGCGTCGTCGACGTCGAGCCTGCCCTCGCCGCGCACCACGTGGTAGCCGTAGCACGTGTTGCCGTAGATGACCTCCCCCTCCTCCATCTGACGGTGCTTCACCGCCGACACCTTGCGGGACGTCTCCACCGCGTACATCTCGTTGACCAGCCCCTTGAAGGGCACGACGATGCCGCCGTCGCCCTGCAGCGTGTCGAGCCCGTCGTTCACCGCGACGAAGCGCACGCCCAGAAACGGGAAGATGCGCTCCAGGTAGGTGCTCGTCTCGTACATGTTGCGCCCGAAGCGGCTCAGATCCTTCACGGCGATGCAGTCGACGGCGCCTGCGCGCACCTCATCCATGAGCGCGTCGAACGCGGCCCTGCCCTCGAACATGGTGCCTGTGCGGCCGTTGTCCTCGTAGACGCCGACCACCTCCACGCCCTCCATGCCCGACAAGCTGTCGCGCACGAAATCGACCTGGGCCCGCAGGCTGCTGTCGCCTGCCAGCCCGTTGTTCCTACAGCTCAGCCGCGCGTAGACGGCGCACCTCCATACCTTGGCCGCGGGCGCTGCGGGAACCGCCGCGACGCTTGCCGCCGCTTTCCTCGACTTCCTAGCCACGGCAGGGCCTCCTTCCCTCGGCCTTAGTCGGGCAGGCATAGCGGTTGCGCGCAAGCCCCTCGTTGGCCTCCTCGAACAGCTCCCGGCCGACCAGCGCCGGGTGGTGTCCCTCGATAACGGGGAACGACCCAATCGGGATGCCGCTTTTGCGCATGCGGATGCTGGCAAGGCGCTCGGGGGCGAAGTCGCCCGTGTAGAAGGGGTTGGTCACCATGCTCCTGATGGCGGCATAATCCCAGCCTTCAATGGCATGCCGATTGTGGCCGTAGAGCTCGTTGGCCCTCTGCCTGGGCCCGGGGCACCCAAGCTCGCGCACCTGGCCCTCCAGCTTGCTGCGCCACCAGCGCCCCTGGGCGGCAAGCTCGAAGATTCTGGGGACGAAGGCCGCCACCTCGCCGTCCACGCGCACGCCGCAGGGCGCGTCCTCGTCGAAGACGTAGCCGAAGGGAACGTTGCGCCTTATAAGCCCGCCGGAGGCGAGCCTGTCGTGCTCGGCATGCAGGGCCAGTGCGTCGGACATCTCTGTCTGCAGCCCCTTGAAGTACGCCCGCACGTCGCCGCCCTGCGTGTCGAAGCCGCGCGCACAGTCCACGAAGCGGAATCCCATGGGCACCAGCACCTCCTCGACGTAGAAGCGGGCCTCCGAGAAGCACGGCGCGAACACCGCTATGTCGGGCACGACCACGCAGTCGGCCCTGCGGTTCTCGATGACGCGCATGAGCTCATCGAAGGCGGCGCGCACGTTGCGCACGGCGCTGCGGTTCCTGATGGTCTCCGCCTTGCGCGCGTCGCCGTGGGCGGAAAGCCACGCCTTGCACGCCGCCGACTGCGCCGGCATATCGGGGGCGCGAAGCCAACCGCTCATCCAGTCATAGGCGGAAAGGTACACGACGCAGCGCCATCTGCCGTCCTCGCGCGCCCCGGGGATACCGCGCGCCGCCGCCAGCACGTCGGAGAGGTCGAAGCCCGCCATCACGCCACCCCCTCTTGCCTCGTGGCGCATGCGGCGACGGGGCCACCGAACCGGAAGACCACCTCGATGTCGCCGCCCTCGCCGACGAGCACCCTGTCGATGAGCTCTACGACCATCACGCGCTCGAGGCCCTCGGCGTCGCGATAACGCGCCAAGGTTTGCTCCCAGGTCTCCGCGTGCACGTCATCCAGCTGGGCCGTTTCCCGCTCGATGCCGGCCTTCTCGCCCTTCAGCTCCTGCAGCCTGACGTCGACAGCCCGGGCGAGCTCGGCGTACTGAGCCTTGTCGATAACGCCCGCTGCGTAATCGGAGTACATGCGCAGCCGCAAGTCGCCGTTGTGCTCGATGCGCCCCTCCACCGACTCCAGGCGGCAGGCGAGCTCGGCGCGCCTGTCGTGGCGGTACGCCTCGGCACTCCTCACGACGCCATCGCCGTCGACCGCCGCGAGGGCGTGTCCGTGCACGGCCCGCATCACCGCCGCCGAAAGCTCGTCCTCCCACACCTTGTGCATGCCGCACTCGGCGCGGTTCTTCCTATGGGTCTCGCAGGAGTAGTAGAAGCGCTTGCCGCTGGAGCAGCGGCTCGCATGCCGCGCCATCGTCGCGCCGCAATCCGCGCAGAAAAGGAACCCCGACAGCGGCAGCGACCGCTTGGCGCCGGGCGACAGGCGCATGTCGCGCCGCGCCAGCTTGCGCACCAGGCCGAAGGTGGCCGGGTCCACTATCGCCTCGTGCGCGCCGGGCGAACGGTCCCACTCGGACTCGTCGACGGAGAGCACCGCCTTGCGCCGGAAATCGGGCTTGCAGGTCTTGCCCTGCACGAGCGTGCCCGCATAGGTCTCGTTCGACAGGATGCGCAGCACCGTGCGCGCGTCCCAGGCGGTCCTCTCCCCCTTGCAGAAGTTCGAGCTGCGCGCCGCGCCCTTTGCCGCGAAATACTCGTAGGGGCTTGGCACAAGGCTCTCATTGAGCATGGCGGCTATGCCGGCGGCGCTCATGCCGCCGATGCGCGCGTCGAAGATGCCGCGCACAACGCCGGCGGGTTCCGGGTCGATCACAAGCCTGCCGCGGTCGGGGCCCGACCCCTTGGCGTAGCCGTAGGGGGCGAAGGCGCCAACGAACTCGCCGCGGCGGCGCTTGGCGGAAAGCGACGCCTTGGTCTTGGCGGAGGCGTCGCGGCAGTACATGTCGTTGAAGAGGTTCTTCACCGGCAGCATCAGCGCGTCGGCCGGCGTCTTCTCGGCTGCGGAGTCGTAGCCGTCGGTGATGGCCATCACGCGCACGCCGAGCGCCGGGAACACCTGGTCCAGGTAGCGCGACACGTCCAGGTAGTTGCGGCCGAGGCGACTCAGGTCCTTGACGACGATGCAGTCGATCTTGCCGGCCTCCACGTCGGCGAGTAGGCTGCCCCAGCCGGGGCGGTTCTCAAAGGTGGAGCCCGAGAAACCGTCGTCGGAGTACTCGGCGACGATGCTCAGGCCGCCGTTCGCGTCGGCGAAGTCGCGGATCATGGCATGCTGGTTGAGCACCGAGCCGCTGGTGCCGTAGCTCTCGTCATCGACGGAGAGCCTGGCGTAGCTAGCGGCGCGATAAACCCTTGCCGCTGGTTTTGGCGTTTTGGTTCTGGGCATGAAAAGGCCTCCTTTTGCACATATGTGTACGTGCGCCAGGAGGCTCTGAGATGTCCTCGGGATGCGCTGCGCTTCCCGCCAAGAAAACAACCGACGCCGAGGACTCTTGTATGCGTCTGACGCAATCGTACCACGCCTTCAGCAGCTCTGCGCCGGCAAAGGCGAAAATCTCAGGGTTGATGGAGTGTTTGCCGATGCCGGTCGAATCGCGTCAGGCAAGCTCCTCGCCTATGACGTCGCGCACGTTCTCGCTCGCAGCCAGGTAGCGCGACACGGCCTCCTCGATGCTGCACTCGCCGGCGTAGGATACGCGCACGCGGATCGATCCGTATCGGACGCAAAGCGCATCGCGGGCAGCCGCAGAAGCGTCCTGCTGAAGCTCGCGCGGCAGCGCACCGGCAACCGCAGCTTCGCTCGGTCCGTTGTCGGCAAATGGCTCGTCGCCGCTGCAAGGGAACATCCCGTCCTGCGCGGCTTCCATCTGCTCACTTCCCATCGCGACCGCCGATCCCAAACATAGCCTCGAGCTCGGCGCGCGTCTCGTCGTCAAGCTCCTCCAACTCCTCAAGGACGATTTCCTTGAGGACGGGATACGAGCGTGCCAGGCGCTTGTAGATCGCGTAGACGGTGACGTACTCCTCCTCGCTGTGCTGCTTGACGGTCTTGCCCTCGAAATAGATGGCGCGGATGGTGCCTTGGCTGGACTCGCTCAGGAAGGATATCGCCCAGTCAAGTATGCTGTGCATGATCGAATGTAGCTCATCCTCACGGACGCGCTCCTGCTCAGAGGCGGGGCTGCGATCGTCTGCGAACAGTTCCTCGGGGTTTATCACCCCCTCGCCGTCGCTCCGCATGAGCTGGCTGAACAGTATCGGACGCGCGGTGACGCCCTTGATCTTGACGATGCAGTCGTAGCTGCTGCGGCAGCCTCGCGATGAGGGCATGTTTCCTCCCCTGGGTCAGGGAGCGCGGGATTGCGCTCCTGCCCAGAGGCGGAAAACGGGGTATTTTGGACGTGCCCTAAGGGCGAGCGGCGGCCACGACGAAAGAGGGCCTTTTGACGATTGTCACCCCCAGTAGTTAACGACCGTTAACCAGCAGCGAATAATCCGCCCAAAGACCAAGAAACCCCGCAACTCGGTTTGAGTTGCGGGGTAGGAACGACAGAGGCGACGCAAATCAGATTCGACCAGTTACGTAGCCTTCAGTCTCTCGATTGCATTTAGGCCTTTCTTTTATAGGCACTGAGCCGACAAGCACACCCAAGATAGCGGGGAGACGGTAGCCATTGTAGCTAAAGCTCAGGTTGTTATAGTGAGCGCCAATACGCGGTCCCAAGCACACGCCGTCAATGACATCGCAGGTGCTAAGGCCGCACGAAATGCCATGAGCCCGCCATAGTCCGAAGTATCTACTACGCTATGCACCATCTGAAGCGTTGGAAAATGTCTTGGCTTCATCCCCTGGCAAAGCAATCAGCCAGTTTATTTTGAAGCTCAAAACAAAGCTCAACCATTCGAAAAGCGCCACCATGCTTAATTACGCTGAGCAAACACTCGCTTACATACATATTGAAGCAGGGCATCACTGCAACCGTCCTCGACTACCGCAGATCCCTATAACACCGCTCACGCTTCTCGTAAAACAATGTGTTCGCTGGCACATCTTTTGAGACGACGCTGTTCGCGGCAATAACCGCATTATCCCCGATTGTGACGCCCTTGAGCACAACAACGTTCGCGCCCAGCCACACATTGTCTCCGATGCGGACTGGCGAGGTCTTGGTCGGCTGGTCGCGGTACATCGTGCCGTCCTGCGCCATGCCGTGGTCGAAGTCATATACATGCACGTTAGGCCCGAACAAGCATCCCTTGCCGATGTCGATGCGTTCGTGGGCAATCAAAACACACCCGTAGTTGAATGAGGTCCGCTCTGCCACTTTGATGCGTCCCGTAGCCGACACGCGGCAGTAAAAGGGCCGCCTAAACGCCTTCGTCATAATTATCTGGCCGGGAAACCTGCCCATTAGGAAAGCAAGTTTGCCGCGAACGTAAGCCCAACACGCTGCCCGCTCGATGAATTCCATAGGATTCAAAGGAAGTCACCCTCTTCTTCTATTTGTTTGTCAAACTCTACCCATAAGGCGCTTAACCAGAGTCTTAACAGTCTTGACGAACCCGTAGGCCCCCACATAGCGCGCCGCCCCTTCGAAGCCATGCTTTTCGTACGCCCGCCAAAAACCCTCTACGTCGTCCTGGGGCGCTGAGGGCCTTTGCAGCATGGGGTTGCCGGGAATCACCTCGTCGATTGTTATCTTCACGGCCCCAGGCTCGAAAACACCCTGGCCTACAATATCCTTCGCAAGCTCACTATTGACCATGACGACAGAGAGGCCTCTTCGGTCATTAAGTTCTTTACGGCACCTGTCCACACCAAGAAAGTCAGCGAGAGTGAAATCGGCAACCCTGCGAATATCGGTGTAGAGGCAGCGGTAGCAGCAAGAGTTCAGCCCATCGTTGCTGTAGAAGACGTCTCGCCACGTATTGCTCTCAATCGTATCGTAGAGCGTGCTGCCATCTTCCAAGGCCGCCTTCTCAACATGAACCCCCCAACCCCTGTCCTTCGGGCGATGGCAGTAGCCGATCACCTTCTTGCCGCTTTTCCGTTCGAGAAACGCGATGTACTCGCGGAACAACCGGTTGCTCGGCGTCCCGTGGCATATCAGGTCACAGGTTACCAGCTGTCCGGAATAGCTCTTCTTGGAAAGGAAGCTCCGCAGACCCGCAATCTGGCAGGGGGTACCTGTATACAGCACGCACCTTCCCTGCCTCAGATCTTCATAAACCTCGCCGTACGTCGTCCCCGTAAAACCCTGTGAATACTTCGACCCCCTACATGCCTGCGCCTCACCCTCAGTGACGCAACGTCTCTGCACAATGCGGAACTCGTCGTCGAAACAGGCGCCATACACTACGCCGCCCTTGCCAAGCGCATATTGCGCCAGCGCCCAAAAGGCTGCACCCGAGGAACTCTTGGCCCTCTCTTGGTCGGTGCCCTTGTACGCTAGCACTTCGAGCGGTCCCCTCTTCAATTCCTCCGCCATCCCCCCGTTGGCAGGACACGTTGCCTCGCACAGGCCACATTGCACGCACTTTGCCTCATCCACATTAGGACGATAGAATCCCCGATTATCCTCGATCACAGTGATTGCCGAGAGTGGGCAAGCCGATTGGCACGCCGAACACCCGCAGCACAGCTGCGGATTATTACAGATTTCCATGGATCGCCCCGTCCTTGCGCTTAGTGTCAATCCCGCATATAGCAAACACGCCGACGCACGACATGAAGTACGGTATGTAGCACTGCGGATCGTAAAGAGGATTGCCCGAAAAGCAATAAACCAGGAAGAAAATCTGCGCGCCCACGCAAGCCCAAAGGCAGAACGACTCCCCGTAGAGTCCTCCCCCGCGATGCGCAGCCGAACGCCGCATCGCCGCGATTAGCGTGACCGCAGCGGGTACTAGGAACAGGGCCAGCCCCACGATGCCCGTCTCGGCCAAAAGCTGCAGATAGACATTATGAGTACTCATCGACGTGAATCCCAAATTGTTATACATGGCGCCAAGCGATGTCGTCGCAACGTACTTCGAATACGACCCCCACCCACTTCCAAACAGGGGATTCGAATAGAACATACTCCAGGCGCAGTCGTACAACTCGCTCCTGCCGTTACCAGTCTCGTCTTCCGACAGTTCGACGAATCTTTGAAGGGTTGCCTCGACGCCCGGCACGAATGTCGCCAGCACGCCCACGGCAAGAATAGCCAGCATAACAATAATCAGGGCTTTCAACGCCGTACCCGTGAACTTATCTCTGTTGACGAAGAGGTAGCATATCGAAACGGCAACGACGGATGCGACGAGCGGTCCGCGCTTCGTCGTCAAGAACAAGGAGAGCAGAAGCACCACACCCAAGATTATGTCTTTCGCTCGCGGCTTGGATTTCTCCCCAATTAGCCCGCACGCCCAACACACCAGGCCAAAGCTCAAATAGATGGAGTTGGTGCTGTAATGGGCGGTGAAGCCCGATCGGTAGTCGCTTGCCATGTAGCTCGAAGAGAAAAACGCCGCCTTCACAGGCGCATACAATGCAGGAAAGAGCCAGAAGGCTATCGTGCATATGGCATGGAAGGCCGCAAACGCAACCAGCACCTTGATACACGTCGAAATCCACTCCTTCTCCCCCGATGCGGCGTACATGCACACGAACAGGATGGTGTAAACCACCAGCAGCGTCAGGTTGTTCACTCCAAAAACGAAGCTATGTACATAGAAAAGGATGAAGAACGGGACCCACGCAATCTCCAGGCCGAACTTCTTGTTGGCAAACCTGCCGTTGGCAAGAAAATGCATGACGAGCGACACGAAGGAAACGGCGAGGCACGCGTAAAGCACCACGGAAGACGAGGCAAGGGATTGGCAGAAAAAGGCGTAAAAGAGCAGGGGGATGAAGACCATCGACCCATTCTTTAGGGAGAAACGCGCTCCGCGCTGAGCAGAGAGCGCCGCATCGATTTGCGACGAGGATGCAAGACACATGACTATCTATTCCTTACGAAGCGTTTGAAGATGGAGCGGAAGCTGCCCTTGTCGAGCAGGGCGAGCGTCAGACACACGACTGCGACGCCCCAAAGAACCAGGGCGGCAGCGACGGCAGCCCAAAGGGTCCAGGTGCAAGCCAAGCTCGAGAGAAGATACCCGGGCATCGCAATAAGAGCAGTCTGCAGGACGTACAGCCCGAAAGCCGAAAGAGAGCTCGACACCGTGTCCCTGGAAATCCTGGTGGGCTCGAACAACAGCAAGTCAACCACACGGTAGGCATTCGACACGCAGGAAGCTGCAATGGTGCCTACGATACCAAACCCCATTGTCAGGGGGATGCCCAAGACTATGATAATCAGAGCCTGCATGCAGGTCTGCCACCTTGTTTCATGATACATCCCTGCGGCTATGACTAGAAGTCCCTGGGAAGACTTGCCATGGTAGAGGAACACATTCAGCACCACGAGAAAACCGAGAAGTGCGTTATGGTAGTCTGCGTCGTGGAAATTCCCTGCATATAAATCAACAAAAGGCAGTATCAGCGAGAAGGCGCATCCACAGGCAACAGCTGACACCGAATAGACCAACGCCCTGTAAGGCCTGTACGAAACGCGAAGCGCCCCGTAATCGCCATTTGCAATCTGTCGTCCAAACGAAGCCTGCAGGCCCGTACCCAACACATTGGGAATCATCTGCAGTCCGTTTGAAATCAGTAGGTACACCGCCAAAACGCTGACCTCGCTCATGTTTCCGCACAGCACGGTGGCCAAGATAACAGGCGCACCCGACTGTACCGCACCCAGAATCTGCAGGAATAGAGCATCCCAGCGCTGCGGCAACTTGAAGTCCCCATAATCTACCTTGCAGTCAAACTCGGGGTACCGCCGTCGCGTATACACCGCCAGGATGGCGCTTCGCGCAAACACGGCTGCGAGCGCCAGCGCGTAGACCGCCACGACAGGCGCGCGCAAATACGAGAACACGATGATAATTCCGGTATTCAGCAGTGTGTAGACAGTCGAGGCGAGCTGGATGAGCCAGTTTTTCTTGTCGGCAGTGAGGAACACCCTATACTTCGAGAGCGAGAAGAAGTCAACAACAACCTTCGCGCCCAAAAGGAAGGTCAACGCCACGATCTCCCATGGCAGCATCGCGCCCGCCGAAACAAACACCGGGTAAATAACCGAGAGCCCTACCATCAAGGCCAGGAATACAGCGCCCGATTTCTGGTAAAAGGCCCGCGACGCGGACGCGACAATGTTGACACCCCTCCAATCGCCCTGGGCGAGCGGCTTGTACAGGGCGAACGTCGCCGCACCGGATATTCCGGCCTCCACGAGCGCAAAATATCCGATGAACTGGGTAAGGGAGGTCACCAGGCCGTTGACCTCGGAGCCGTACACTCCGATGATGGCCCTTGGGACCAGGAAGCCGGCGACCACGGCGGTCAGCTGGTAGACAAGATTCCAGAAAGTATTCTTGGCAAACATAGGATAGTACCGGCCCTAAAGCCCTATGCACTCGGCGATGAACGAAAGAGCGTTAGCGCGGTCGCGATCCAAAACCTGGTTAGCACGATCGTAATCCACATTGCACGCCGACGGATCGCCAGCGGCGTACAGGCAGTCCTCGATACCGTAGCGCGCCAAAAGGTCAGTGATCCTAACGTTGCTCTGAACAGCGGCTTCGGAGGTCTTTACAACAAATTGCTTATTAAAGTTCAGGGAAAAGCATGCGCCATGGAAGGAATCTGTGCACACGAACGCCGCCCTACGCACCAGCTCAAGAAAAGCAACGGGACCAACGTCCCTCACATTTAGCACACCAGGAAAATCTTTGGTGTTGTAATGCAGGCAGACGACGGGAATGCCCAACCGCCCCGCAACCTCCAAGGCCCCGTCCAGAAGCTTCTGCTCAGAGTTGAGCGTGTAAAGCAGCACGTATTCCTCGGGAATGGAATCAAGGCCTTCCCCTGTGGCAAGCTCCGACCAATCGTCGCACGAGAGCAGAAGCGTCGGATCTGGCATGAAAACAGGCTCGAGACCCATGCCACGCAGCACTTCCATGGAGCTAGGCTCCCTCACCGAGAGTCCCGAAAATGTGGCAAGCCTCTCCGCAGCGCCCTTATCACACGCAGTGATTGCCTCAGCCGTCGCATCGCCCAGGCTGGCCGCATACGAGGCGACGCGGGCAACATCTGCGATACCCGCACCCAAAAAAACGGGGTCGTGTCCGTTTACGCGAGGGTTGAAAACCTGATCGCTGCCGATAAGAATACAATCAAGCGTCTTGGCCTCATCGATGAGAGCCGCCCAGTCAAGCCTGCTCGTAAGATTCAAGTTGGTTTCGGCAAAGCGCGAAAACGCCGCTACCCTGCGGCGTTCGAACCCCCGCCTCAGAAAGTAGCGCGCAGCACCCGATGGGCTAAACGAGAAATGTGTTCCCAGCTCGCGATCGTCAAGTTCCCTGTTACTGTAATTAAGAATCTCGCAGTCGCAGCCCAAAGACTCCACAGCCCTACGAAGTGCGCACGCCTGGAGCGACGCCCCATAGTTCACGGTATTAGAGAATGTGAGTATGCCTACGTGTTTCAAAATGCGTTTCACCTATCCTGAAGACTGAACTAAACCAGGTTAATGATGTAACCCTCGGTCGCATTTTGCCTTTCAATAACCTTGCAAGGGCTGCCAATGACGATCGAATGGCTGGGGATGTCTTGATTGACAAACGTATTCGACGCAATGAAAACATCATTGCCGATGGTAACGTTACCCGCAATCGTGGAGTTAATGCCCAGATAGACACGGTCACCTATCGTGGGAACGCCCTTTCTTTTTCCGCGGTTTTCCTGGCCGACGGTGCACCCCTTGTGAATATTGACGTTGCGCCCCAACTTAGCATCCACGTTGATCGTGATTCCATAGGGATGGCCGATATAGAACCCCTCGCCAATCTGGGTTGATGGAGAGATTTCAAGCCCGCATTTCCTCGAAAGGTGCTTCCTAGGCAGTGTGAAAATAAGCTTTCGCAATCCCCCCGCCTGGCACATCCTCAGGTAGAAAACGTAACGGTACCCAAAATCGCCAATCAGGCGCCCGAATTTCACACCCGGTGCACCGAAGTAGTGAATTGTGTCTTTAGAGAAAGTGCTCACGTTAGTCTTCCCGTCCTTTCGCGACCTTCTCTCGAGCAACACCGAGGATACGCTTCGACCCTTCAATCAAACCCCCGTCGCTCACCTCCATGAGAACTCGTCCGAGAATCTGCGCAGGCCGCCTGCCAATAAAAGGCGAGCACTTGCGCACTACGCTCCTCTTGATACGGTACTTGGGCTCGACCCAACTACCCGAAGAACGGTGGATGCTGTATGTACACGGCTTAATATGATACCCGCCGAAACCATACACGGGGTTGAATGCCCTGGAGTCCATAACGCGCCAACCTCCGAAAGACTGCTCTTTGTCCTCGCGCCTGAATCCAATTGTCTCAAGCTCAGCTGTGAACACCTCGTTGACAGTGGTCTTATCGAGAAATACGGGGTCGATAGAGAACTGCATAGACTCATACCTGGCAACGCATGCTCCGATTATAGGATCATGCGGCTCAACCGCAACAATCAGCCCGGTCGTGGCGGTCAACGAGGATTCCTCTATTGCGGTGAAGGGAACGCTACCCAAAAGGGGCGTTATGTCGCGGATAAGCTCACTGCCCACGTCCATGTAGATCCCACCGTATTCATGCAGCACCTTGAACCTGGCGTAGTCCGCAACGAAAGCCCACATCTTTGCTGCATAGGCATCCCTCGACCACTCACAGGTTTCGAAATCGAAGTTATCCTCATTCCATTGTCTCAATTCGAATCCAGGCGCAAATCTCTTCCATGAAGCCAAGGACTTCTCGGCCGTATCAGAAAGAGGCTTTCCTCCGAACCAACAGTAATGAATGACCTTTCTCATAGTCGCATCATACCTAAATAGCTGAAATCAATCGAAATCATTTACGAATGATCTCGTAAATTGTATCGATTTGGTCCATATAGGCATCGAGGGAGAATGACTTCTCGATACATGCGCGACCGCATTTGCCAATTCTTTCTTTCAAGGCATTATCACTCATGAGAACGTCAAGCTTTTCTGTCAGGGCAGTGACGTCATCGACCGGAAACAGGAAACCGTCCACGCCATCGTTGATGATTTGAGGAACGCCTCCAACAGGAGTCGCAATCGTCGCCAAGCCGTACGACATCGCCTCGAGCACACTCATAGGCATACCTTCGTTTTTAGACGGAAGGCAAAAAATACTGCAGTTTTGAAAAGCCTCGTCTTTCTTTTCGCCAGCCGCCCATCCGATGAAACGACATTTATCGTATATGCCGAGCTCATCCGCTAGCTTCTCGTATGCACGCACATCACCATCTCCGCCGAAAACAAATCGGGCATCTGGATGCGCAGGAAGAGTGCGAGCCGCAGCACGCAAAAGCACGTTTGGGCTCTTGCGTTCGTCAAGACGCCCCATGAACAAAACGGTATTAGAGGTATAGTCCGTCACGTTTTCGCCCGGAATATTCACTGCGTTATGAAGAACCTTTACTTGCTCAATATCACAAATACGCCTGTTAAGCAGGAAGTCCCTCCACTCCTCGGACAGAACGACAATCCTGCTGCAAAGACGAAATGTTTGGCAGATATCACGCCTTTGGCCCTCTGTGCATTCCTCGTCATACCACATAGCAAACTCGCTACCATGCAAATGAAGAAGAACCGGCTTTTTATGCGCAGCGGCTGCTGCAATGAAAGCCTTCTTCCGAAAGTAACTGCCGCGCGAAGCCATGTGAACGTGAACGAGGTCACAACTCTTCAGCCTTCTTAGGTACCTCGCATACGCAACCATAGCCGTTGCCAGCTTCCTAGCCTTGCCCCCTTCTATGGTCGTTGGTAGAAATGTAACTTCTTCGCCTCTACGGTGCGCCGCCTCAAGCATGTTCTTCTCAACTGTTGCAATGCCGCCCATAGATTCTGGACTAGGCCCAACCATCAAAATGCTAGGCATCGCTATCTCCCGCAAAACTAATGCCTACCTGCCGGGATAAAGCACTATTTGTATTGAAGCCACTTCCCTCAGGCAACACAAAGAGCTCGCCAAGCTCTCGGTCCAGCTTATCCGGCTGCTCTTCAAGAGCATAGAAGGGATCATAGCCTCCGCCCGTGTAAAAAGTCATCTCACCAAAGTATGGCTTTCCGCCGATGTTGTACCAGTCAACACGAACGTGCGGAAAGTCCGCAGACAACCTCTCAGAAAGTTCAAGCATGAGCTCATAGTTCTCAGGCTTCGGCGTGGGTTCATGGTCGGAAACCTCGTGATTAATGTCGCCGCGCTGCTCCCACTCTGGCGAAAAATACTGCATGTCGTGGTTGGTGAACCTGTCAACGTCCGTCTGCACGAGCGCCGCTTTGCCATCGAAGCAATAAAATTTATAGTCCGTCGGGGTCTCCCTGCCGGGCTCATCAAGGTACGCTTCGGCAACTACACGTGGCACAATATCAAGGTATGCCCACTCACGACCTTGCCAATACCAATTGCGGCCAAGAGCCACACGCAATCGCCTCTTGGCCTCCTCGAAGTCGAACTTCGTCTTATCGGTGCATACGAAAGTGCTTTGCGAATCATGGGTGCACTTAAGCACAAACTTCTCAGGCAACTTTTCCAGGTCAATCTCTTCGACTGAGCCATATACACCGTAGAGGGGGACCAAATACTCGGCACCAACAAGCTCTTCAACGAAGGAACGGACACCGTACTTGTCGGCAAGCTGCGTCAAGACTGGGTTATGATAATTAAGCTTATACCACTGAAGCTTTTCATTAAATGTCTTGGGGTTCTCAAAATCGGGTTCGTAATGGAGCTTCGCTTTGAAATACATGCGCATGTACGCTTCATCAGGTATGAAGCGTAGATTGTTCTTGAGAGAAAGGGTGAACCTCTTCTTCAGTTTCATCGATTGCCTCCCAGCACATCCGCAATACGCTCACTCGCATGCCCGTCGCCGTAAGGATTTGAAGCCTGGCTCATCTCTACGTACTCATCCTCGTCTGATAGCAGCCTGCTAAACTCTCGGTAAATTACATCCTCCTCAGTGCCGACGAGCTTCAGGGTGCCGGCAGCTACGCCCTCGGGACGCTCAGTGGTGTCGCGCATCACCAGCACCGGCTTGCCCAGGCTCGGGGCCTCCTCCTGGATGCCACCTGAGTCGGTGAGAATTAGATGGCTCGCCGCCAAGAAATTGTGGAAGTCGAGCACTTCCAGTGGGTCGATGATGCGCAACCGATCGAAGCCATCAAGTTCCCCATGGGCCGCCTTGCGCACCTCTGGGTTCATGTGTATGGGATAAATCGCCTTGGTGTCAGGATGCTCCTCCATCACGCGTCGAATCGCGCGGAACATGCGATGCATGGGCTCGCCAAGGTTCTCACGACGATGTGCAGTGATTAAGATCAGGCGGCTGTCGCTAGCCCATTCCAACTCCGGATGGGTATAGTCCTCGCGCACTGTGGAGCGCAGAGCGTCGATACCGGTGTTGCCGGTCACCCAAATCTTCTCGGCACGCTTGCCCTCGTCGAGCAGGTTCTGCTTACTCGCCTTGGTGGGCGCAAAGTAGTACTCGCTGACGATATCCACGGCCTGACGATTGAACTCCTCGGGCCATGGGCTATAGATGTCGTGAGTGCGCAGGCCCGCCTCTACATGCCCCACGGGAATCTGCAGGTAGAAGCAAGCGAGAGCCGCCGCAAAGCTCGTAGTCGTGTCGCCGTGCACGAGGACCACGTCAGGCCTCTCTTCCTCGAGAATCGCCTTCAGCTTCAGCAGCACATCGCACGTGACATCGAACAGCGTCTGCCCCGGCTTCATGATTGCCAAGTCATGGTCGGGAACCACATCGAAAACACTCAGAACCTGATCGAGCATCTCGCGATGCTGACCCGTCACGGCCACAACCGTCTGAAACTCGTCGGGGCGGCTCTTGAGCTCGTTCACGAGCGGGCACATCTTGATGGCCTCCGGACGCGTCCCGAAGACGAGCATCACTTTCTTCAAACCTGCTTCTCCCTGCATCTCTTTAATGAATTACAGCTTGTAGACGTTCTCACCGTCACCACACACGTTGCGCGGGTCGATGAGGATGCGGTCGCCGAACACTTCGGGCTTGCCCTTGATCTGGGAATGGCCCACCATCACTATCACCATCTCCAGACCATCCAGGAACTCTTCCATAGAGTGCACCTGGCCCGGAACCTCGTCGCGCTCAACCCACGGGTCGTACACCTTCACGGCACCACCGCACAGGTGCTCCTCCATGGAATCGAGCATCTGCAGCGTCGGGCTCTCGCGCACGTCGTCAACGTCCTCCTTGTAGGTCAGGCCGTAGATGCCCACCTTGGAGGCGTCCTTGATCCCGCGCTCGGCCATAACCTCGTGGGCACGATGCAGCACATACTCAGGCATGCCCGCGTTGGTCTGAAGCGCCAGACGGATGAAGTTTGCCGTTTCGGGGTAGTCGCCCACCAGGAACCACGGGTCGACGGGAATGCAGTGACCGCCCACACCGGGGCCGGGCTGCAGGATGTTCACGCGCGGGTGCTTGTTGGAGATGCGAATGACCTCCGCCACGTCCATGCCGCCGATACGGCAGATCTTGGCAAGCTCGTTGGAGAACGCGATGTTAATTGCGCGGAAGGTGTTCTCGACGACTTTGGTCATCTCAGCGGTACGGATGTCGGTCACACTGATTTCGCCCTGACAGAAGGTTGCGTAAATCTTAGCAACCTCCTCGCCCACCTCGGGGTCGTCCGCGCCAATCGTACGGTTGTTGTGCAGCAGCTCGTAAACCATGTTTCCGGGGATGATGCGCTCCGGGGCGTGCACGAGCTTAACATCCTCACGCTCGGCCTCAATGAGCAGCGGGCGCACAAAGCGATCCACCGTGTTGGGCGAAATAGTCGACTCGATTACGAGCACGGCGCCCTTCGGGGCGACCTCGAGCACCGTCTTGCAGGCGGCAATCACATAGCAGGGGTCGATCTTCTTATCTAGCTTATCGTAGGGCGTCGGCACGCTCACGATGTAGGTATCGCACACCTGATACTCTGTCGTGAATTTGATGCCCGATTTCAACGCGTCGACGAACAGCTCGTCAAGCCCCTCCTCCTTGAAGGTGGTATGCCCGGCATTCAGAGTTGCCACAAGTTCCTCGTTGTAGTCAGTTCCCACGACCTCCACGCCGTGCGTGGCCATCATGAGAGCGGTGGGCAGTCCGATATAACCGAGACCGATAACGTTAACCATTCTTTATTCGCCTTTCCCTGAGAACTTATATCGGTATGTAAGGGCAACAAACTTTGCGTTACCCACGATGTAGCGCTTCCAAAGCCTGCCAGGCTCCTGTATAAACCGGTAGAACCATTCCAAGCCGTGATCCTGCATCCACTTTGGCGCGCGATCGGTCACCCCAGCCACCACGTCGAAACTGCCGCCAACGCCCATCACGAAAGGAATTCCTATTTGATTAAGGTATTTGTGCACCCAATACTCTTTCTTAGGAGAGCTGAACGCGACAAACATCATGTCCGCCCCAGATGCAGCCATGTCCGCCACAATCTGCGGCTCGTCGGCCTCAGTGAAGTAGCCATTGCGATAACCGACTATCTGAATGCCGGGATAACGCTCCTCGAAAATCGCCCTAACCCTCGAGACAACTTCCTCCTTCGCGCCGAAGAGGTAAACCTTGTAGCCCTTCTCAGCGGACAGCTCCACCAGGCGCTGGAACAGATCAATGCCCGTCACGCGCTCGCTCAGGGGCACGCCCAGCTTCTTGGCAGCCCACACGATGGAGGCGCCGTCGGCGTTGATGAGCGGGCAAGCGTTAACAATCTCGGCCAGCTTCGGGTCGGCCTCCATCAGGTTCACCTTCGAGGCGTTCACCACCACATGTTGGGTGGGCACGCCGGCAGCAATAACCTTCTCAACCTCGGCAACCGTCTCGTCGAGCGAGAGAGCATTAACGTATGTGTTGAGAATGGGATAGCGCCTGGATGCTTTTATAGTTTTTTGAGAATTCAACAATTGCCTAACTTCCCTGTGCTGTAAGCACGACGCCCACGGTCTGAATAATCAGCTTCAAATCGCTCCATGCGGAGCACTTCTTGATGTAAAGCAGGTCAAGGTCGACCCACTCGTCGAATGTGATGGAATCGCGGTTGCGACGGGTTTGCCAGTAGCAGGTCATGCCCGGCTTCACCAGCAACCTTTGGCGCTGGTAGTCGTCGTAAGTCGCAACCTCAGCCGGCAATGCGGGACGCGGGCCCACGATGCTCATATCCGAGCGCAGGACATTGATGAACTGGGGCAGCTCGTCGAGCGACAGCTTGCGCAGCCACTTGCCCACGCGGGTGATACGCGGGTCCTCGGCGATCTTGAATACCGGGCCGGTCTTCTCGTTGAGCTCCCTGAGCTCGGCGAGCTTGTCTTCGGCATCCACGCACATGCTGCGGAATTTCAGCATCCGGAAGGTTCTACCGTCCTTGCCAACTCGCTCCTGACTGAAGAACACGGGGCCCTTCGGATCGTCGACCTTGATGAGGATCGAGATGATGGCGAACAGCCAGCAGAACACAACGAGCACCGCCGCGCTAAAAACGATGTCGAACGCACGCTTGACAACGCGGTACGCCACCCTGTCCTCGATGCCGGTGACTGGCGCGCTCCCAAGCTCTTCCTTGAGGCGCCTTGCGCGCTCGAAGCTTTCGGTTGAGCCCCCGCCGCCATTGATGTCGTACGCGAAACCGCTACGAACAGTTTTACGCTCCAAGGCACCGCTGTCCGCCGTCGCTCGGCTGGCTTTGCCTGACGACGATTCCCGCATGCCGGACCTCGCCTGCGCGGGCTCGCAAACGGCCGTGAAATCACTGGCCACTATGCGCACACCGCCTTAAAAACGGGTTTTGCAAGAAATTGCCCTCCTATGCTGCCAACGCGTTTACAATTGAACCCAGAAATGCGGTGCATCCGCAGGCCGCTCGCGAAACAGCTCACGACCTGCGAAAACACCTTTCCTTTGTTCGTGCTAGATTTGGCGGGAAGCGCGAACGCACCATGGATTCCTCAGAGAATTCCGGGCGCGTTTTTAATATGCGCAAAGGGATCTGGCCCAGAAATACGTTCAGGAACTGCGGGAACTCGTCGATGGAGTGCTTACGGATGAACTTGCCGATCCTGGTGACGCGCGGGTCTTCCTTCGTCTTGAACATGGCACCGGCGATCTCGTTCTGCTCCTTGAGATCTGCCAGGCGCTCGTCGGCGTCCTTGTACATGGAGCGGAACTTCCACATGCGGAAGGTTGACAGGCTGCCATCGCGGTGGGTCTGGCCCACGCGGATCTGGCTGTAGAAGGGGTTGCCCTCGCTCTCAAGGCGGATGGCCGCGGCAAGCACAAGGCTGGGAACGGAAATGACGGCCAGCACGCAGCCGCTGAACACGACGTCAAAGGCGCGCTTAACGGCGCGGTAGACCAGGCGCGAACGATCCCAGTCCATGATGGATTGCATGGCCTTGTAACGGCCGACGCCCTCACGCCGGTCCATGGCCTGAGCAATCAGTGCCGCCCCACGGGCGCATCAGTTGCATATTGATTTTTATCCGGCACGTTCTCTTCCAACACTTCGTCCCCGCGTCGGGGATCCTCCCTGTTCTGTGTGGCGACCGCCAGCAGCTAGGCGATTGCCTTTTTGATGTTGCGCATGGCGCGCTGCTCGTTTGAAAGCACCGCGAGGCCGACGCGAGTGGTTACGCGTCGGCCGCACAGATCGAGCTCCAAATAAGCGGTGCTCTTGCGCCTGTTAATGGTTTTGATAAGGCCTTCGTGGCCCAGCAGTGGACCTGCCGTCACTACGACCTGATCGCCGTCTTTTAGGGCCTCACTCATGGGCACCACGCGGTCTCCCCTATGCGTAAATCCGCCAATAAGCTGGACCTCTTCTTTTGCCAGCGGCACAAACTGACCGTCCTGGGATAGCACTCGGGCAAAGTCGTCCATGCGTAGCAGAAACTGTTGCACGGTTCGGGGATCTGCCGTATCGCAGATAAGATAACCGGGAAAGAGCGGCTTGGTCGTATCGACCCATTCGCCGTGTACCTTGATTTCTGTTTGAAATTGGGGATAAAAGAGCTCATGCATGGCATTCGCCGGCACCACATGCTCGATGCGCTCGCGCATTACATCTTCGCGACCGTTAATGACCTGGATCACATACCACACGAGCACCACCCCCTTGCTGTCTTACGTGTGGCTCACGGGGTTTGTGTATGGCTTCGCCAGGGCGCTTGTGCGCGAAGGCGCTCCATATTCAAACCCTGAGCCCAGTTAGACAAGCACGTGGCTCTGCCCCACCGTGAACGGTATGTATAAGCGCAGTTGCTGGAGACGCGGACGTGTATCGCAAAATGACCGCGACTCCAGCTGGCTGCGTGCGACCCAGTCAAGCGGGTACAAAACTGGACCGCACGCAAACAGCTGAAGGACTGCTACGTTTTGGCATGCAATCAATTATTTATTTGCACTAAGAAATTAACTCAATACAAATAAATAACGTCGCATGACTTCTTTATTGGAGCTCGTGGTGTTTCTGGCACCGCCGTTACGGCCGGATGCTGATCGACCCTGCGCTTTGCAACTTGTTGGAGCCGCGAGCACAGTTGAACTCATGTAACGTTAGGTATCCTAGCACAAGCTGGTAGCGAAACTGATTTGGCTTATGGTGGACAACATATCGTTCATTTGACGTGCTTAAGGGGGCTGTTTTGGGATGTTGTTCACGTTAATGCAGGTTATTGGGACGCCAACGGAGATTAGAGGCGTTCCTGAAGCCCAAATGGAACGGCGATCTACACTGATAATCGCGTTTGGCTAACAAACTATGTACAGACATGGGAAAAAATTTGTTCAACTTTTTGTTGGCGTAGGTGGGGTTTGTGGCGCATGGTGTTTTGGTATGAAAAAAGGCCTTCGGAATTCCGAAGGCCTTTGCATTCACGATGGTGGAGACGAGGGGGATCGAACCCCTGACCTCTTGACTGCCAGTCAAGCGCTCTCCCAGCTGAGCTACGCCCCCGTGACGGTGAGATACTATAAGTGAAGTTGGCGCGACGTGCAAGGACTTTTTTGGGTCAGATTCTAAATGCCTATTGATATAGGTAAGCGATGGCGGTGCCGGTGTGGACTTGGATCGTGGCTGTTGACCTGACGACGTTGCTGATGCCCGTGTCGGCCAACAGGTCCAGAGAGCTGTGATCTAGCTCCCACTCTAGACCGTGTTCGCTTACCTCGGTGTTGGGGGCTATGGCGATGATGGAGAACGTCTTGCCTTCGGCGCTTTCGATGGTCCACGATTCGCCTGCGTGCAAGATGCGGGCCGTGGTCTCGTCTTCGGCAATCCAGATAGGGGCATCCTCGTAGCCTGCGAGCAGCCCCAGTACGGAAAGCGCCATGTCCGGACGGCCGCCCGTAGCGCAAGTCGCAACTACTTCGGCACCCGGCCAGCGACGACGGACGGAATCGAGCGCCAGCGCCAGATCGGTATAGTCCTTGTACGGGTCGTGGCGCTCAACTTCAAAGTCGGTGGCGGCATCGACTAGCGCGCGACCCGCATCGCTCACCGTGTCGGCATCCCCCACATAAACGTCGCAGCCCAGGCCGGCGCCCAGCAGCGCGTCGAGTCCGCGGTCCACGGCGACAACGTGGTCGCACTCCCCCGCCAGCCTACGCAACAGATCTGCGCTCGCCACCACGGGTGAGCCGCAGACCACTAATACCTTGCAAGCCACGGCCCTCGCCTATCCCTCAAATGCAAGCACGCGGGGCAGATCCAGCTCTTCGTAACTGTCGATAAAGATATCGCAATTGGCGCGCACGTCATCGCGCTTCATGCGGCCGTGCGGGTCATAAATACCCACACGCTTAAAGCCTGCGGTGCCAGAGCTCTTAAGGCCAAAGACTGCGTCCTCAAACACCCAAGCGCGCTCAAACTTTTGCCCATGGCGCTCATCTAGGCGGCGCAGCGCCAGCTCGTATACGTCGGGGAACTGTTTGGAGCGCCCCGCCTCGCCCGTCGTGGTAACAAACTCCATATAAGCGTCGAGCCCGGCGCCCGCAAGCGCAGACTTAACCAGCTCGGCCGGCGTGGACGTGGCAACGCACATTGCAATGCCCGCCGCCTTCGCCTGCTCCAAAAATGCAAGCAGGCCGTCGCGCGGCGGCACCTTGGAGTATCCATCGATCAGGATGTCGCTCAGCTCGCGATACAGCTCCTCGCCATTCGCGCCAATGCCCCACGTGTCGTGGTAGGCCTGGCACTCGTCTTCCAGTGACAGGTGCTCGAATTGGGCAAAGTCATCCACGGTCACGTCAATCCCGTGGCGGTGCAATAACTCTGGCTGAGCATAAGCCCAAACGGGGGTGCTATTAACCAGCGTGCCGTCGCAATCGAAAATAAAAGCAACCTTGGGAGCGGCGGTATGGGACATAAACGTACCTTTCGATGTCAAATGGTAAACAACCTGCTAAAAACGTTTTACCAAACGTCAGCCTAACATTTTTGAAACCCTAATTGGTAAAACTGTCAAGAGTTTTACCATGGCAATTCTGCCAGTGGTATAAACATGTCGCTTACCGATTAAACGCCCCCACAAATCCGCTTTCGTCCATAAAACTAACGCACAGGTGTTATCGTAGTTTCTGCCGAAAGTTCCACCGAGCACGCGAGGTGGAACGAATCACAGAAACTTCGCCGTCCCTTCGATTCGTGCAGCCTTGGACCTTTCGCATCTAGTCACCAAGGCAACACGCTGCCGCGTCATGATGGGATCAAACGTGAGCGATACAAAGCTAAAGCCAACGGCTAAAAAGCCCGCAATCCGTAAAGCCGCCCCGCACGCACCGGAGCTCTCTAAGGACGATGTCTATCTGTTTGGCATTGGTATGTGGGAGCGCAGCTGGGAAAAGATGGGCGCGCATCCCGACACGCAGAACCGTACGCGCGGCTGGCGCTTTTGCGTTTGGGCGCCCGACGTAAAGAGCGTCCATGTCATTGGCGAATTTAACGACTGGGATGAGGAAGCCAACCCGCTGGTGCCCGTGCATACGAGCGCTATTTGGGAAGGCTTTATTCCTGGCGCCGAGCAGGGCCAGCTCTATAAATATCTCATCGAGACCAACGAGGGCGAGAAGCTCTACAAGGCCGATCCGTATGCTTTTAAGGCCGAGTGCCCTCCGGGTACCGCGAGCGTGCTGTGGACCCTCGATGACTACAAGTGGAATGACGCCGCGTGGCTCAAGCGCCGCGCCGGCCACAACCACATGTCGCAGCCACTCAACATCTACGAGGTACATATTGGCTCGTGGAAGCGGCACGGCGATGCGCCGCAGGGCGAGCCGGACGAGTACGGTAACTACCCCGGTCCCATGGATCCCTTCCCCGCGCAGCGCGGCGAGTTCTACACCTACGACGACCTGTCGGTGGAGCTCGTGGACTACGTGCGCGACATGGGCTATACGCATATCGAGGTCATGCCGCTTATGGAGCATCCCTTCGATGGCTCCTGGGGCTATCAGACGACCGGTTACTATGCCGCCACGTCGCGCTACGGCAACCCGCAGCAGCTCATGCACTTTATCGATGCGTGCCACAAGGCTGGCATCGGCGTGATCATGGACTGGGTGCCCGGCGGGTTTTGCGCCGACTCCCACGGCCTTGCCACCTTTAACGGGCACATGCTGTTTGAGCACGAGATTCATCCCAACTGGGGCACGCACAAGTTCGACTTCGCCCGCGGCGAGGTCCGCTCCTTCCTGGTCTCCAACGTGCTGTACTGGCTCGAGAACTTCCACGTTGACGGCATTCGCATGGACGGCGTGTCCAGCATGCTGTACCTCAACTTTGGCATCGATGATCCCGGCCAAAAGAAGTTCAACAAGTACGGTACCGAGGAGGACCTGGACGCCAGCGCGTTTATCCGTCAGGTCAACTGCGCCGTGGAGGCCCACTTCCCCGACGTGATGATGATGGCCGAGGAGTCCACCGCGTGGCCGCTCGTGACCTATCCGCCGCAGGACGGCGGTCTGGGCTTCCACTACAAGTGGGACATGGGCTGGATGAACGACACCCTGCACTACATGCAGACCGATTTTCCGTGGCGCCCTGGCAACCACGGGCTGCTCACGTTCTCCATCATGTACGCCTTTACCGAGAACTTCATTTGCCCGCTCAGCCATGACGAGGTCGTGCACGGCAAGTGCTCGCTGATCGGCCGCATGCCGGGCGACTGGTGGCGCCAGTTTGCCGGCCTGCGCACGCTGGCCTTCTACCAGATGACGCACCCCGGTGCCAAGCTCAACTTTATGGGCAACGAGATCGGCCAGTTTATTGAGTGGCGCTATTACGAGTCCATCCAGTGGTTCCTGACCGAGGAGTACGAGACCCACCGTCATCATCAGGCGTTTATCAAGGCGCTCAACCACCTGTACACCGCCGAGCCCGCCCTGTACGAGCGCGGCTACACCGACGACGGCTTTACCTGGATTGACGCGGATAACTCCAAGCAGTCCATCGTAAGCTTTGTGCGCCAGGGCGAGGACGTCGACGACGATCTGGTGATCCTGATCAACTTTGACCCGGCGAGCTACGAGAGCTTCCGCGTGGGAGTGCCGCGCGAGGGCGACTGGGAGGTCATCTTCGATTCCGACCGTCCCGAGTTCGGTGGCAGCGGATATGCCGGTGAGGAGCCCTACACCTGCTCGAGCGAGCCCTATCCCTGGAACGGGCAGATGGATTCCATCGAGATAAAGGTGCCCGGCCTGGCAGGTGTGGTGCTTAAGCGCCGCGGTCCCAGCAGCTACAAGCCGCCCGTGGTCGAGGAGCCCAAGAAGGCGACGCGCAAGCGTGCATCCTCGGTGAAGCCCAAGACCGCGGCAGCTAAGAAGGCTCCGGCTAAGGCAAAGACTGCCAAGTCTGCCGCCAAGGCTTCGACCAAATCCACCACGGCCAAAAAGGCAACCACCAAAAAGGCTGCTCCCAAGGCCAAGACAGCTGCTGTTAAGGCTCCTGCCAAGAAAGCGTAACAAAAGCGTTACCACTGTAATTACCCGCCCCGCCGGGGCGTAGGATACAAGTCATAACCGTTCCGGGAGAAACATCCCCGGGGGAAAGGAACGTATGAATAAGATCTTCGACAACAAGCAGGAGTTTACCGAGCTCTATCGCGATGCCGTCATGAGCATCAGCGGCAAGAGCGTCGAGGCCGCCAGCGACCTCGACCGCTTTAACGCCCTGGCCAAGCTCGTGGCCGAGAAGGCACGCACCGTTGCCACCAAGAGTGACGCCCGTGCAGCCGCCGAGGGCAAAAAGCGCGTGTACTACTTCTCGATCGAGTTTTTGATCGGCCGCCTGCTCGACAACTACCTGCTCAACTTTGGCGTGCGCGACATGGTCGCCGAGGCGCTCGACGACATGGGCTTTGACCTGTCCGTCATCGAGAACCAGGAGCCCGATCCGGCGCTGGGCAACGGTGGCCTGGGCCGTCTGGCCGCATGCTTCCTGGATTCCATGGCAGCCGAGGGCATTGCCGGCTACGGCAACGGCATGCGCTACCGCTACGGCCTGTTTAAGCAGGAGATCGTCAACGGCAGCCAGGTCGAGGCCACCGACGAGTGGCTCACCCACGGTTATCCCTGGGAGGTCCGTCGTCAGGACAAGGCCGTGACCATTAAGTTTGGTGGCCACGTCGAGGGCTTTGAGGAGAACGGTCGCACGTTCTACCGCACGGTGGACACGCAGGACATCCTGGCCGTCCCTTATGACATCCCCGTGGTGGGCTATGCCGGCAAGACCGTCAACAAGCTGCGCGTCTGGGCCGCCGAGCCGGTCGAGGAGCACTTCGATCTGGAGGCCTTCAACCGCGGCGACTACGCCCTAGCCGATGCCGAGCGCGCCGAGGCCGAGGCCATCAGCGCCATCCTCTACCCCAACGACGCCGGTGAGCACGGCCGTTTGCTGCGCCTGAAGCAGGAGTACCTGTTTGTCTCGGCCGGCATCTACAGCCTGCTCGACACATTTGAGAAGGAGCACGGCGAGAACTGGGAGCTGCTGCCGCAGTTTGTGGCCATCCACACGAACGACACGCACCCCGCCATGTGCGGCCCAGAGCTTATGCGCATCCTCATCGACGAAAAGAAGCTCGAGTGGGACGACGCCTGGAACATCGTGACGCAGGTCGTGAGCTACACCAACCACACCATCCTGCCCGAGGCTCTGGAGAAGTGGCCCATCGGCACGTTCTCCAAGCTCCTCCCCCGCGTGTACCAGATCATCGACGAGATCAGCCGTCGTTGGCACGAGTCGTTCGACACCACGCAGGAGGGCTGGCAGGAGCGTCTGCGCCAGACCGCCATCCTGTGGGACGGCGAGATTCGCATGGCCAACCTGTCTGTGATTTGCAGCCATAGCGTCAACGGCGTAGCCAAGATCCACTCCGACATCATCAAGAACATTGTGCTCAAGGACTTCTATGCCCTGACGCCCGAAAAGTTCAACAACAAGACCAACGGCATCTCGCATCGTCGCTTCTTTGCCGAGGCCAACCCCACCTACGCCAAGCTCGTCACCGAGGCCATTGGCGACGGCTGGCTCAAGGACGCCTTTGAGCTGGAAAAGCTCAAGGAGTTCCAGAACGACACCGAGTTCCTGAAGGCCGTGGGTGCCTCCAAGCGCGCCAACAAGGAACGCCTGGCCGCCTACGTCAAGGCCGAGACCGGTCTGGTCATCGACCCCAACACCGTCTTCGATGTCCAGGTAAAGCGCTTCCACGCCTACAAGCGCCAGCTCATGAACATCATGAAGGTGATGGACATCTACAACCGTCGCATCGCCGATCCCAACTTCCACGTGACGCCGACGACCTTCATCTTTAGCGGCAAGGCTGCCTCGAGCTACACCTTTGCCAAGGAGACCATCCGCCTTATTAACTCCGTGGCCGAGGTCATCAACAACGACCCGCGCGTCAACGAGGTCATGAAGGTCTGCTTTATCCCCAACTTCCGCGTGAGCAACGCCCAGCTCATCTACCCTGCCGCCGAGATCTCGGAGCAGATCTCCACGGCCGGCAAGGAGGCCTCGGGCACGTCCAACATGAAGCTCATGATGAACGGCGCCATTACGCTGGGCACCCTCGACGGCGCCAACATCGAGATCGCCGACCTGGCCGGTCGCGAGAACGAGGCCATCTTTGGCCTGACCGCCCCCGAGGTCGAGCAGCTCTGGGCATCCAACAGTTACTTTGCGTGGGATACCCTCAACGGCGACCGCGAGCGTCTGGGCCGCGTGATGGACGAGCTTAAGGACAACACCTTTGCGGGTCTTTCGGGCAACTTCGAGAGCATCTACAACGAGCTCATGAACAACAATGACCCCGACCTGGTCATGGCCGATTTCCGCAGCTACGTGGATGCATGGGAAAAGCTCACGGGCAGCTACGGCGACCAGGAGACCTGGAACCGCAAGGCGCTGCTCAACACCGCCTCCTCCGGCTGGTTCTCGAGCGACCGCACCATTCGCGAGTACCGCGACGAGATCTGGCACGCGTAAAGGCGCGCGAGCTCCCTTATGCCAGCACGGCATTACTCGACGGGCGCGACCGAGCGCCGCGCCCGTCGCTAATGGGTTTAAGAACATCGATGACAGAAGGAGAAATCGATGAGTAAGAAAGAATGCATCGCGATGCTCCTCGCAGGAGGACAGGGCAGCCGATTGGGGGCACTCACCCAAAAGATCGCCAAGCCGGCGGTTAGCTTTGGTGGCAAGTTCCGCATTATCGACTTTTCGCTGTCCAACTGCTCCAACTCGGGCATCGACACGGTGGGCGTTCTGACGCAGTATCGCCCCTACCTGCTGCATGCCTACGTGGGCTCCGGCGAGGCGTGGGATCTGGACAGCCGCGACGGCGGTGTGTCGATCCTGCCACCGTACGAGACGCAGACCGGTGGCGCCTGGTATGCGGGCACGGCCGACGCCATTACGCAGAACCTCGACTACATCAAGGCCAACGACCCCAAGTACGTCCTGATTCTGTCTGGCGATCACCTGTATCGCATGGACTACCGCAAGATGCTCAAGACGCACATTGAGAACAACGCCGACCTCACGGTGAGCGTTATGCCCGTGCCTTGGGAGGAGGCCAGCCGCTTTGGCATCCTGACCACCGACCCCGAGGACGGCCGCATCACCAAGTTCACCGAGAAGCCCGATAAGCCCGATTCGAACCTCGCGTCCATGGGCATCTACATCTTCTCGGCCGACGTCCTGATCGAGGCGCTCGAGGAGGATGCTCTGGACCAGCGCTCGAGCCACGACTTTGGCAAGGACATCATCCCCAAGCTGCTCGGCGAGAACAAGCGCCTGTACAGCTACGAGTTCCATGGCTTTTGGAAGGACGTCGGCACTATCGCCAGCTTCCACGAGACCTCGATGGACCTGCTGGGCAACAACCCCGAGTTCGATCTGTTTGACAAGCACTTCCCGATCATGTCCAACATCACCACGCGTCCGCCGCACTACATTGGCCCGGACGGCCGACTGGACGACTGCCTGGTCTCCAACGGCTGCAAGATCTACGGTACCGCTCGCCACTCGATTCTTTCGACCGATGTCATCATCGAGGAGCGCGCCGTGGTCGAGGACTCCGTGCTGCTGCCGGGTGCGCACGTTAAGAGCGGCGCGCACATCTGCCGCGCTATTTTGGGCGAGAACTCCACGGTCGAAGAGGGCGTGAAGCTCGGCTCTGTCGATACCACCAAGGATACGGCCGTCGTTGGAAATGACGTCGTTATCGGGAAGGGGGAATGATCCGATGATCAATCGCAAGGCCATCGGTTATATCACCGCTAATTACTCTTCGACCTACGGCAGCGTGCTGCTCAAGGACCGCCCCATCGCGTCCGTCCCGTTTTTGGGCCGCTACCGCCTGATCGACTTCCCGCTGTCCAACATGATGAATGCCGGCATTAAGACCGTCGGCGTCGTCATGCCGGGCAACTACCGTTCCCTGATCGACCATGTGGGCTCGGGCAAGGACTGGGGCCTGGACCGCAAGAAGGGCGGCCTGTTCATGGTGCCCGGCAACGCGTATGGCACCACCAAGGGCGGCATGCGCTTCTTGCTGCGCGACATCATCTCCAACAAGACGCTGTTCCAGCGCTCGGACAAGCCATACGTTGTGATGATGGGCACCAACATCATCTTTAACATGGACCTCAACACCATCATCGACGCGCACGAGAACTCCGGTGCCCAGATGACCGTGGTGTACTGCAAGGCCACGCGCAACGTCGATGACGAGACCAAGCTACAGATCAACGAGAACGGCCGCCTGACGGGCGTGAGCGCCGGCGTCGTGTACGGCGACAACGCCTCTATGGACTGCTGCATCGTCAACCGCGAGACGCTGCTCGAGATCATCGACCACTACCAGGCCGCCGACTATCTGGACCTGCTCGAGGCACTCCAGGGCGACTTTGGCAACATCGACGTGTGCAGCTACGAGTACAAGGGCGAGGTCGTGGGCGTGTTTAGCGAGAAGTCGCTGTATCGCCGCAGCATGGACCTGCTCGACCAGACCGTGGCCGACCAGCTCTTCGATCCCGAACGCCCGATCCTGACCAAGGCCCATGACGTGCCGCCTTCACGCTATGCGACCGGCAGCCACGCCTGCAACTCGATCATCTCGGCCGGCTGCATCATCAAGGGCACCGTGCGCAACTCGATTCTGTCTCGCGGCGTCGTGGTCGAGGAAGGCGCCTCGGTGACCAACTCGATCATCAACCAGAGCTGCATCATCAAGAGCGGCGCCCGCGTTGAGAATGCCATCCTGGACAAGAACAACGTGGTTCCCACCAACACCGAGCTTCGCGGCACGCCCGAGAACATCTTGGTGCTGGGCAAGGCTCCGTTAACTTCCGATACCACGATCGTACGTTAACGTTGGCACCGCAACATCGCTCGTAACATGTAGAATAGCCGCCCGGTTCGCGCCAGGCGGCTATTCTCGAATTGCAACATGGGAGACAATATGGCTGATTCCAGCAAAAAGATGCAGATCGTGTTTGCCTCGGCCGAGTGCGCGCCGTTTGTGAAGACCGGTGGCCTGGGCGACGTGGCGGGCTCGCTGCCTGCGGCGCTTGTGCGCGCCGGCGCTGAGGTCATCGTGATGGTGCCCAAGTACGCCACCATCAAGGACGAGCACAAGGCGCAGATGGAGCACTTCTCCGACTTTTACGTGAGCCTGGGCTGGCGCAACGAGTACTGCGGGCTCGAGAAGCTCGAGCACGACGGCGTCACCTATATGTTCATCGACAACGAGCGCTACTTTGCGCGCGACTATCCGTACGGCTTCTTTGATGACGGCGAGCGCTTTGCGTTCTTCTCCAAGGCCATTACCGAGAGCCTGCAGCACCTGCCCGAGGGCTTTGAGTGCGACATCCTGCACTGCAACGACTGGCAGACAGCGCTGGCGCCCGTGTTCTTGCGCGAGTTCTACCAGGGCCTGCCGCTGTATGACCGCGTCAAGACCGTCTTCTCGATCCACAACGTGGCGTTCCAGGGCCAGTTTAGCGATACCGTGATGGAGGACATCCTGGGTGTGGCGCACATTCCGGCGGCCGCTTCGCAGCTGCGTTGCGACGCCTGCAGCATCAACTACATGCTGGGCGCGCTGCACTATGCCGATGCTATCACCACGGTGAGCCCCACCTATGCCAACGAGATCCAGACGCCTGAATTTGGCGAGGGCCTGGACGGCGTTCTGCGCGAGCGTTCGTACGCGCTGCAGGGCATTTTGAATGGCATCGACGTCGCGGGCTTTGACCCGGCGACCGACAAGCGCATTGCCGCCAACTACACCGTGGAGGACCGTTCCGGCAAGGCCGTATGCAAGGCCAAGCTGCAGGAAGAGCTGGGGCTCGAGGTTCGCGACGACCGTCCGCTCATGGTGATGGTCACGCGTCTGACGCGCCAGAAGGGCCTAGACCTGGTCATGTACGCGCTCGACCGCATCCTGGCCGGCGGCGTGCAGGTGGCGGTGCTGGGCACCGGCGACCGCGACTACGAGGACGGCCTGCGCTACTTCCAGGACAAGTACCCCGGCACCATGGCGGCTCGCATCGAGTTCGATCCGGCATTGTCGCAGCGCATGTATGCTGCCGCCGACATGTTCCTGATGCCTTCGAAGTTTGAGCCCTGTGGCCTGTCGCAGATCATCGCCATGCGCTACGGCACGCTGCCCATCGTGCGCGAAACCGGTGGCCTGAAGGACACCGTGCAGCCGTACAACGAGTTTACCGGCGAGGGCACAGGCTTCTCGTTTAGCAACTTTAACGGCGACGAGATGGGCGATGCGGTATTCCGCGCAGCGCGTCTGTTCTGGGATAACCGCGAGGCCTGGAACCAGCTGGTCACTCAGGCTATGAGCCAGGACTTTAGCTGGACGCGCTCGGCCGATAAGTATCTTGACCTGTACTTCTTTATGCATCCGGAGATTGAGAGGCCGGCGGCGGTTGTCGACGAGCCAGAGGCTGTTGCTGAGCCGGTGGCCGCTGAGGAGCCCAAGGCCGAGGAGAAGCCGGATGAAGCTGAGCCCGCAAAGGCCGAGCCTGAGGTGAAGGCTGAGGTTGCTCCTGAGGCAGAGACCGAGGTCAAGCCCGCTGCAAAGCCCGCAGCTAAGAAGACCACGACTCGCAAGACGACGGCCAAGAAGGCTACGACAACCAAGACTGCCGCCACCAAGACCGCCGCAGCAAAGACGACTGCTGCCAAGGCAACGACCACGCGCAAGTGCACGACCGCCGCTGCCAAGAAGGCCGCAGAAGCCGAGGCTGCTCCCGAGGTAAAGGCCGAGGTCGCTGATGCCAAGCCGGCCGCCAAGGCTCCGGTAAAGACCGCTGCCAAGAAGACGACCACGACCAAGACCACGACCGCCAAGAAGGCCACGGCTACGAAGTCGACAACGACCAAGGCCGCTGCGACGAAGGCTGCTACGAAGACCACTACGAAGGCTGCCGCAAAGCCCGCCGTCAAGGTCGAGGAGGCGGGTGCCGAGCCCAAGGCCGAGGCAAAGCCGGCCGCCAAGACCACCACGCGCAAGCGCGCTACGACGACGGCCAAAAAGGCCACGACCAAGGCCGCTGCTCCCAAGGCAGAGGCTACGGCCGAGGACAAGCCCGCAGTAAAGGCCGAGCCGGCACCGAAGGCCGCTGAGGTCAAGACCGCTCCGAAGGCTACTGCAAAGACCGAGCCCGCCAAGGAGAGCCCGGTCTCCCCCGCCGCTCCGGCAGAGAAAAAGGCTCCGTCCAAGAAGACGTCCGTCCGCAAGGCCACGGCCACCCGCAAGCGCCGCTAGCCCACAGACGATCCAAAACCTAATCAAACCCTATGTAAGGGGCGCTCCAACCGGGCGCCCCTTCTCTGTTGATAGTTGGTAAAACGATTTTCTAGGACAACCGTTCGCCGAAGGTAAACGGATGTTGTTTATACAGCCTGTGTACAACAGATATACTTACATCCTGTGCGTAAAGCCCATGGCCCGCAGGCCGTGATTCTATTGAACTGGACCGTACTATGAGATTGATACACAACAGCCGTCTGCCGCAGTTTCGCACTCCGTTTGGCGCTGTGACCACTGGAACTTCCGTTTCCCTCTCGGTGATTTTGGAGGATGCCGACCCCAACCAGGCAACGCTTACGCTGCGCACCTGGGTCGATGAGATCGGTGAGTCTCGGTATCCCATGACGCACGAGGGCGACGGCATCTTTACCGTCGAGCTGGAGTGCGCCGAGCCCTGTCTTATCTGGTACAGCTTTATCTGCAATATCGAGGGCCAGCCCGAGGTTCGCCTGGGCGCACCGCAGGGCCGCACCGGCGGCGAAGGCATAACCTACGATTACGCCGAGGTGCCGTCATTCCAGGTCACCGTCTACAAACACCGCGAAGTTCGACCCGAGTGGTACGAGCGCGGAATGGTCTACCAGATCTTCCCCGATCGCTATGCCCGCGACGAGCACTGGCGCGAGCGCACGCTGGCCGAGGTCGAAAAACCGCGCAACGGAATCCAGCGCCGGATGGTCGAGGACTGGAACGAGCCGCCTGTGTACGAGCGCGCCGAGGACGGCTCCATCAAGACCTGGGACTTCTACGGCGGATCGCTCAAGGGTATCCAGGAAGACCTGCCTCGAATCGCCGAGCTGGGCTTTACAGCCATCTACCTCAACCCCATTTTTGAAGCCGCGAGCAACCACCGCTACGACACCGCCGATTACACCAAGATCGATCCGATTCTGGGCACCGAGCAGGACTTTACTGAGCTGTGCGAGGCAGCCGAGAAGCTGGGCATTTCCATCATTTTGGACGGTGTGTTCAACCACACGGGCGACGATTCGATCTACTTCAACCGCTACGGCAACTACCCCGGCGTGGGCGCGTGGCAGAGCAAGCATTCGCCGTGGCGCGATGCGTTTTATTTCCATGAGGACGGGTCGTACGACTGCTGGTGGGGCGTGGGCAATATGCCCGCCATCAATGAGAGCTCCGAGCTGGTACGCGAGCGGCTCCTGGGCAAGGACGGCGTGATTCGCAAATGGCTGCGCGCTGGCGCCCATGGCTGGCGTCTGGACGTGGCCGACGAGCTTTCCGACGACTTCTTGGCCGAGATCAAAAAGGCCGTACTTGCCGAAAAGCCTGACGCACTGTTGCTCGGCGAAGTCTGGGAAGACGCTTCCAACAAGATTAGCTACGGTCATCTGCGCCGCTACCTGCAGGGCTCCGAGCTTGACTCTGCTATGGATTACCCCTTCCGCGACATGGTCATTGGCTTTTTGATGGGCTACAAGAACGCCTATCAGGCTGCCGAGGATATCGAGACCCTGCGCGAGAACTACCCGCGCGAGGCATTATCCTGCGCGCTCAATCTGCTGTCGAGCCACGACCGCCCGCGCATTATCTCGGTGCTCGGCGGTGGCCCCGACGAGTCGCAGCTGCCCGAGAGCGAGCGCAGCAAATGGCGCCTGGACGAGAACTCCATGGGCCTGGCCAAGAGCCGCTTTTGGCTGGCGACGCTCATGCAGATGACGTTCCCGGGCGTTCCCTCAATCTATTACGGCGACGAGTACGGCCTGGAGGGCCTGACCGATCCGGGCAACCGCCGTACCCTGCCGACCAAGGACCAACTGCACGACTTCGACACGCTGGCTATTGTCAAGAACGCCTCCGCCGTACGCCGCGCACTGCCATTTATGATCGATGGCGAGATCAAGGCTTTCGCGCTCAACGACGAGGTGCTGGCCTACAACCGCACGGGCAAGAATGGCGAGTCCGCGACGGTTATCATCAACCGCAGCCTGCGCAATTCGCACCGCGTGACGATTCCGGCACTCGGCGAATGCGCGAGTGACGTGATCAGCGGTCAAGAGTGCGAGATCCACAACGGTACGGTCACGCTCGACCTGTATCCGCTGGGCTCGTCGATCATCTATCACCATGCCGAGCAGCGTCTGCAGGAGCCGCTCGATCACGGCGCGGGCGTCGTGTGCCATATCACCTCGGTGCCCACCGACGACGGCAAGCCCGGCACGATCGGTGCACCCACGCGTCGCTTTATCGACCATCTGGCCGCTATGGGCATGCGCTACTGGCAGGTTCTGCCTGTCAACCCGACGGACTTCTTCCGCTCCCCTTACGCTGGGCCTTCGGCCTTTGCGGGCAATATTGACCTGCTGCCCGAGAGCCAAGAGGAACTGGCGGCAGACTTTGAGACTTGGAAAGCCCGTGGCGGCGAGGATGCAGACCCGCTCTACACGGCATTTAAGCATCGCAACGCCGATTGGCTCGAGAAGTACTGCGTCTACATGGCCGTCAAGAAGTACTTTGAAGGCGAATCACGTCACGATTGGCCGACAGATGTCGCGCGCTACAACGAGCATCTGATCGATGACACGCGTTTCCACGACGAGGCAGAGCTGCAGGCGTACATGCAGTACCGCTTTGACCTGGCTTGGTGCGAGCTCATGAACTACGCGCACAAGAAAGGCATCGAGGTCATCGGCGATATTCCCATGTACGTTTCGGACGATTCGGCCGATGCGTGGAGCGAGCCCGAGAACTTCTGGCTGTCCGATACCGGCAAAGCGATTGAGATCTCTGGCGCGCCGCCCGATAATTTTGCGCCCGAGGGTCAGGTGTGGGGCAACCCCACCTTCCGCTGGGATCACATGAAGGAGAACGGCTACCGCTGGTGGATGGACCGTCTGCGTCGCGCGTTCTCGCTCTACGACCGCGTGCGCCTGGACCACTTCCTGGGATTCCACAGCTACTTTAGCATTCCCGCAGGCAAGGCCTGTGCCGACGGCCGCTGGCTGGCAGGTCCGGGCAAGGATCTGTTCCAGACTGTCTATGATGAGCTGGGGCCGCTCAACTTTATCGCCGAGGACCTGGGCTACCTGACGCCCGGCGTTCGCGCCATGGCTTCGACCTGCGGCTTCCCCGGTATGGACGTATTGGAGTTTAGCGATTACGACGTCCGCTGCGGCGTGCATCCAACGCCGGGCAAGATTCTGTACACCTCGACACACGACACGTCGACGCTCGCCGGTTGGTGCACGCGCTCCTTTGCGGGCGGCGACGAGCCGAGCGGTGTTGAGGTGGCGGCCAAGCTGATGGGCGACGCGCTGGCAAGCGACGCTCCCCTGGTGATGATGCCGCTGCAGGACATCCTGGGGCTAGGCGACGATGCGCGCATGAACGTGCCGGGTGTCGCCACGGGCAACTGGACCTGGCAGGCCGATGAGGCCTACGTTGCGGCCGCCGAGGGCAAAACCGCACATCTCCTGCGCAACACCCATAGATTCTGGGGCGAAGCGTGATAAAACCCCCGATATAGGGTACAGTTACAGCTGTTTGAATTTATGCGGGCAGAGCGATCTGCCCGCTTTGTGCTGAAAAGGAAGTATTATGGCGCGCTACGATTACAAGTGCTCGAGCTGCGGCAACGTGTTTGAGGTTGAGCATCCCATGTCCGAGACCCCCGAGGTAGTGTGTCCCAGCTGCGGCGCTCCGGCGGCCAAGACGTTCTCGGCCAGCGGCATCAAGTTTGAGGGCAGCGGCTTCTACAACACTGATCAGCGCAGTGGCGGCTCCAGCACCAGCGCCACCAGCGGCTGCTGCGCCAACTGCCCGCATAGCCACTAGAAACAACGCGGCCCCGCGATCGACATCGATCGCGGGGCTGATTCTTTAGCTACCCAGGCATCTCTATGAGTTGCGGTGAAATAAGGACTGTTTGGCGGTTGGAAGCCGCTATTCAATCCCTATTTCACCGCAACTTAGTAGTTACTTGTGGACCAGGCGAGCGCAGAAGTGGCCGTCGTAGGAATCGGCGTTTACCGGCACGCTTTGGAAAAGTCCTCGGTCGTTCTGGCGTACGGAAACGAGCTTCTTGGCCTGATCGAACTCGGGGAGTTGCAGAATCTGCGCCTCGGAGAGCGGTGCGACGCTAAAGTCGACGCCCTCGGGAGAGGCCAGGAAGGCATCCACGACTTGCGTGTTCTCTTCATCAAAAACCGAGCAGGTGGCATAGATGAGCTCTCCGCCGGCGGCCACGCGCGCAGAAGCCTCCTTAAGCATCGTCAACTGAAGCTTGGGTAACTCGGCCGTCACATCATTCTCGGTTAGGCGCCACGGGATCTCGGGATGACGACGCATGGTTCCGGTGCCAGAGCACGGCGCATCGATAAACACGGTATCGAACTTGACCCGATCACCGCGCATGGCATCAAACGATGTGAGCACCTCATCGAGCTCGCAGGCATCACCCGAAACCGTACGAACGCCCTGAATACCCGCCTTGTGAAGGCGCGCGAGATTCAGGTCGCACTTACGGTCATGAAGATCAAGTGCCGTATGCTGACGCTCATAGCCAGCACGCTTGGCCTGGCACATCATCACATAGGTCTTGGTACCGCGACCGGCACCAATCTCAAGGCAGCTTCCAGGACGCGTGGCAGCTGTGGCGATGAGCTGCGCGTTGAGGTCAGATGCCACCGCGGCAGCACGCTCAAACACACCGGAAGCAACGGTAACCTGGGCATCAACCGGAGCATGGCAGCCCGGGAAGACAGGCGCGACGAGCTGCGAGATATACGGATCGGGCTTAGTCGCAAAGGCGTTCTCATGCAGGGCCAACGGCGCGGGGGCCAGATTACCGGCAAAGTTAAGCGCACCCTCTGGTGTGTCAAACGACGCCATAATACGAGCGCACAGCCAACGCGGCAGACCCATCAGGCGCGACAGACGAACCAAGCGTCGCTCAGACTCATCCACATCGGACGCAGTAGCAAAGTCATCAACATTGTCCGCAACCTTATGCAGTACAGCATTGGCCAAGCCAGCGGCGGACTTAGCACCGCAGCGAACTAGCTCAACGCCCTGACTCACCGCAACGCGACCAGGGGTATGTAGGTAGAGCATCTCGAAGGCCGAGATACGAAGCGCCATGCGAACACGCGGCGCAACCTTTTTAGGCTTATCAAGAAACTGATCGAGCAGCTCGTCCAAAATACCCTGTGTGGCGGCCACGCCAAGCGCCAAGCGAGCTGCAAAAGCGGAATCACGCTGGTCAATAGCCTTGGCCGAAGCACGGGACGAGAGCACGTCACGCGCGTACATGCCGCGGCGATCGGCCTCCATCAGCACATCGAGCGCAAGCTTGCGCGCGGGAGACAACTTGCTCATGACAAAACACCCCAGATAAGATCGGCGCCCTGCAGGCCAGCAGCCCAAGCAGAAGCGGCCATAGCACGCTTGCCATCGGGCTTAACCTCGAGCAATTCAACCGAGCCATCGGAAAGACCAAGGTAAACACGCTTGTTCTTAACGTCAACGGCGCCCTCGCCAAGCGACACATCGGCCAGCGCAGCATCGAGCACACGCACGGTCTTGCCGGCAATCACGCAACGAGCAGGCGCGGTATCGGACGAGGCCAGCACATGACGCACGCAATCGAGCGCCGCCATCTGAGGATTCAGACGCATCTCCTGCTTAGAAATCTTGGCAGCATGGGTAACGAGCGCCTCATCCTGCTCGGTCCAAACCGCCGAACCATCGGCAAGCGAAAGAAGTGTATCGGCAAGCAATTTGCCGCCAAGCTCACCAAGCTCCATGGTCAGCGCCTCAGCATGCTTACCGGCAACCGACGTGGAAGCCTGGGCACAATAAGCACCAGTATCCACGCCATGCCCAATACGCATAATAGAAACGCCAGCAACCTCATCACCAGCGAGAATCGCACGCTGAATAGGAGCAGCCCCACGCCAACGAGGCAGCAAGGACGCATGGACATTCACAATACCAAGCGGCGCCATATGCAGCACGTCATCCTGCAAAATGCAACCATAGGCAGCCACACAGAAAATATCGGCTTGCGCAGCTTGGAGCGCCTCAACAACCTCGGCCGTCATACGATTAGCCTCAATAACCGGCAACCCAAGCTCAAGTGCCTTAGCCTTAACAGGGGACGGCTCCAGCTTCTTACCACGCCCACGAACAGCATCAGGACGAGTAACAACAAGCGCAATCTCGTTGCCAGCCGCAACAAGCGAAGTTAAAGAAGGCACAGCAAAATCGGGCGTACCCATAAACACAATACGCATAAAAGTTAGTCTCCTCTCAATAACGAGCCGAGACGGCTACAAAACAAAAGCGTTCCGGGTCGCAAACGCACCCAGTCGCAAGAACAGTTCAACAAGAACAAATATACCCAAAACCAAAGAAAGAGCCGCAATAAAAGCAGCTCTTCCAACAAAGCAATTATCAGCGAAGACGCCCCTCCCTGGCCCACGGCACCCGGGCGAGACAAGCAGCGTTAACGTAGTCCCCGGGGCACCCGCCTATATCGTCCCGCGCGCAGTTTCGCAGCGCAGCGAGAATGTTTGAGCACGGGATGATATAGGCGGGTGCCCCGGGGACGGACAAACCTACTCCGTCTCGCCCGGTCGAGCGCCGCGGGCCAGGGCGTCCTGGTACTCCTTGACGGCCTTGAGCCTCTGCATGGGCTTCAGTCGCTCGAACATGGTGTTGCCATGCAGGTGATCGATCTCGTGCTGCAAACACACGCAGAACAGGTCGCCCGAGGCCTCATAGCGAATCAGGTTGGCGTCCAGGTCGTACGCCTCGACGACGACATGGTCGGGACGCTCGATCTCGCAGCTAATGCCGGGGATAGACAGGCAGCCCTCGCTAAACGGCACCAGATGGTCGCTCTGCTCCACGATCACAGGGTTAATGAGCACGTAGGGGTCATAGTCGCTCTTGTCACTGTAATCGCAGTCGATGGTGACGAGCTGAACGAGCTCGCCGATCTGCGGAGCAGCTAGGCCGCAACCGCCGTTCTCGAACATCATCTTCTTCATCTTCTCGGCAAGCGCCTCGATCGCCGGGGTGATCTCCTCGATGACGGCGCACTCCTGGCGCAGACGAGGGTCGGGCGACAGTACGATTCCGTTGGCTTCCATGGCCATCCTTTCGGGTTGTTACATCAAATCATAGGCGTCGACGTCAACGCTCACGCTCACGCCGCGCACAGAGCCCACCTCTTTGAGGCAGGCGTCGATATCATCAGAGACATGGTACCCCACGGGCGACTTCACAAGCAGATGGAAGCGGTAACGGTCCTTGGCTCTCTCGATTACACACGAAGCCGGGCCCAGCACCTGCGGCACGGCACTCCCCGCCCGCAAAAAGTCGGGCGCGGCGGCATGCCAGCGACGCTTAAGAAGCTTTGCAATACGCCCGATGTAGTCCTGCGCGTCGTCTCGGTTCGCCGACCACACCAAAATGTTGACTAGGCGAACAAACGGCGGGTACAGCGCGTCGCGGCGCTGGTCAAGGTCGTAGTCGGTAAAGATCGAACGGTCGTGCTCAGCGACGGCACGAATGACCGGATCCTCGGGCAGGTAGGTCTGGATGATCACCTCACCGGGGCGATCGCCGCGGCCGGCGCGGCCCGCAACCTGCTCCAGCAGGTCGTAGGCGCGCTCCCCTGCGCGGAAGTCCGGCAGCTTGAGGGCGAAGTCGGCATTGACCACGCCCACGAGCGTGACCTCGGGAAAATCGAGGCCCTTGGCGATCATCTGGGTGCCCAGCAGCACCGCGCAATCAGCGGCATCGAACTGCTCGAGCAGTTTTTTATGCGCGTCCTTGCCGCGCGTGGAATCGGCATCCATGCGAATGATGGCGACATCCTCGGGAAGCATCTGGTGCAGTGCGTCCTCGATCTGCTGCGTGCCTAGACCCATTTTTGCCAGGTAGCGGCTGCCGCACTTGGGGCAACGGCTCGTGGGCGCGGGATACGGCTGCACGCGCCAAGACGAACCGCATGTGTGACATTGCAGTGTGTGCGTGCGCTCGTGATACGTAAGCGCGGTGGAGCAGTGATTGCAGGTGGGGACGCAGCCGCACTCGCGGCACATCAGGAATGGCGCAAAACCACGGCGGTTGTGCAACAGCACGGCTTTTTCGCGGCGCTCGACCACACGCTCCAGGCCTTCCATCAGCGGTTTTGAGAACATGGAGCGGCTGCCGTGCGAGAACTCGCGGCGCAGGTCGGCAATGCGGACCGTGGGCAGCACGGCGTGTCCCGGGCGCTCGGGCATCTCCACACGCGTCCAGGTAACACCGTTGTACGTGCCGCGGCGGCAACGATCGAGGGCCTCGGCAGAAGGCGTGGCAGAGCCCAACACGAGCGGGCAGCGGTAGCGCCGCGCCATCTCGGCCGCCACCTCGCGCGCATGGTAGCGCGGACTGGAGCCCTGCTTGTAGCTGGTCTCGTGCTCCTCGTCGATGATGATGAGGCCCAAGTCGCTGAGCGGGCAAAAGAGCGCCGAGCGGGCGCCGACGACCACGCGGGCCGCACCGCTGGCAACCATATCCCACTGGTCCAGGCGCTCGCCAGCAGAAAGACGCGAATGGAACACGGCTACCGTCTCGCCAAAGCGCGAGCGGAAGCGGCCGACGGTCTGGGCCGTCAGTGAGATCTCGGGCACGAGCACGCAGGCCGAACGGCCGGCCGCCAGCACGCGCTCGATGGCGGAGAGGTACACCTCGGTTTTGCCGGAGCCGGTGACGCCGTCAACCAACACCACGTCGCCATGAGCGTCCAGACGGGCGCGCTCAATCTGCGCGAGTGCCTGTTGCTGGCCGTTGGTAAGTGCGACCGGCGCCTTACCACTTGCCGAGGACAGCGTGGTCTGCTCGCTGCAGCCACGCCAAGCACGGCGCTCCTCTACCACCACGACGCCGCGCTTTTCGAGCGCCTTGATGGTCGCCGACATGCTGTTATAGAGAAGGTTGAGGTCGCGCGTCGTGACCGGTCCGCACTGGAGCGCCTCGATGAGCTGACGCTGGCGAACGGCGGTCTTGGGCGGCGTATAGTCAAATCCCTCGGGCGTGAGCATGACCCAGCGGTTTTTGATAGGCTTGACGGCGGGACGTTCAACCGTCCACACGCCATCGTCGCCCTTGACCACACGCGGGCTTCCACCCGGTGGCAAGAACAGGCGCAGGCACTCGGAAAGTGTCGCGACATACTCGCGGCTCATCCAGCACGCGATACGGGCAGCCTCGGCGGTAAAGAGCGGTTTGCTGAGGATGGCTTCGACGGGCTTAATGCGCGAAGGGTCGAGGGCGTTGTTGCCCTGTAGGTCGCCCAGCTCAGGCGCAATGTCGACGATATAGCCCGCGGCCGCACGGTTGCCAAAGTGGACCAGGACTGTGGATCCGATCTGCGCCTCGTTGGCAAGGGACCGGGGGATACCGTAGGCGAATGGCTCGGACAGCGCACGCGTCGGGATGTCGAGGACCACGCTCGCGTAGGCGGCAATGGACTCGCGCGCAGGCTTGGGCTGAGCCGAGGCAGCGGCAGGCACGGAATTCACCAGAGTCTCCTCCGGTTCCGGCGAACCAAACAGCGAAAGTTGCTCGGCCATGGCCCCAGCACCTCCTATCCCATACGTCTACAGAAACAAGAGCCCCGCTCTGAGTGAACGGGGCTCGGATACATACGTTTGCGCAGCGATTACAGCGCCATCGTGCGGGCGCGGTCAATGCGCGCCAGGCAGTCGTCACGACCGACGAGCGCCATGGTCTCGCCCAGCGGAGGGCTCACCATGTTGCCGCAGACGGCGACGCGCACGGCCTGGAACACCACGCGCTTCTTGAGGTCCATCTGCTCGGGCAGCGGCTCAAGCGCGGCGTCGATGTTGGCAGCCGTCCACTCGTTCACACCCTCGAGCGCGGCCTTGGCGGCATCAAGAATGGCACCCATGCCCTCCTTGGCCAGGCCCTTGTTGACGGACTTCTCGTCATACTCGAGCGTCTCGGCCGTAGCGAAGATGGGAGCGGCGACGGTCACGGCGTCGGCAGGCATCTTGGTGCGCGGCTTGACAATGGCGGCAAGCGCGTCGATCCAATCCTCGCCGTACTCGACATTACCCTCGATGAGACCCGCCTCGTGCAGCTCGGGGACCATGATCTCATCGGCAAACTGGGCGTCGGACATACCGTTGATGTACTCGGCATTGACCCAGTCGAGCTTCTTGGGGTCGAAGGTCGCCGGGTTCTTGGAGATGCGGTCGAGCGAAAACTTGCTGGCCAGGACATCGCGCGGGATGATCGTGGTCTCGCCGTCGAGCGACCAGCCGAGCAGCGCCAAGTAGTTGACGAAGGCGTCGGACAGGTAGCCGGCGTCGCGGTACTCCTCCACGGAGGTGGCGCCGTGGCGCTTGGAGAGCTTTTTGCCGTCGGCGCCCAGGATCATGGAGATGTGGGCGAACGTGGGCACGGGAGCGCCGAGGGCCTCGTACACCATGACTTGACGCGGGGTGTTGGACAGGTGGTCGTCGCCGCGGATGACGTGAGTGATCTTCATCATGGCGTCATCGACGACGGTCGCGAAGTTGTACGTGGGCGTGCCGTCGGAACGGAAGATGACAAAGTCGTCAAGCTCCTTGGCGTCGAAGGTTACCTCGCCGTGGACGGCGTCGTGGATGACGACGTCGCCGCGGTCCTCGGGCACCTTGATGCGAAGGACGTAGGACTCGCCGGCCTCGATGCGACGGCGGGCCTCCTCGGGATCAAGATCGCGGCAACGGCGCTGATAGCCCTGGAAGGGGTCCTTGCGCTCCTGCGCGGCCTTACGGTCGGCTTCGAGCTGCTCCTTGGTGCAGAAGCAGGGATAGGCCTTGCCCTCGTCCCAAAGCTTCTGGGCGGCCTGCTTGTACAGGTCCAGGCGCTCGGTCTGGGCGTAGGGGCCAAAATCGCCGCCCACCTCGGGACCCTCGTCCCAGTCCAGGCCCAGCCAACGCATGGCGCGCAGGATGATCTGCGTGTTCTCGTCGGTGGAGCGGGTGGGGTCGGTGTCGTCGATGCGCAGGATGAACGTGCCGCCGTTAGCACGGGCGAAAGCCCAGTTATAGATAGCGGTGCGGGCGCCGCCAATGTGCAGCTTGCCCGTCGGTGAGGGTGCAAAGCGGACGCGAACGTCTGATGCCATGGAAATCTCCTCGATTGCAGGATGGATGTCTAACCGCACCAGTATAAAGCATCAAAGCAACCTCCGCACAAAGGGCACTGACCTACTCATTGGGGACAGACTTAAATGACCAGTCGTTGGAGACGTTCTTAGTTTAAGGCTGCTCATTTAATGTCTGTCCCCAATGAGTAGGTGCGGAAAGGGTGTGAATGTTTGATTTACGCGCTATGATGTGCCCTTGCATAGAGAGCCTGGCGGAATGGTAACGGTCGCCGGGACACGTTTTTGAAAGGACAATCATGTCAGAAGAACTTCGTTCCATCCCACCCCAACACGGGTCCTTCGTATTTACGTCGGAGTCGGTGACCGAAGGTCATCCCGATAAGATCGCTGACCAGATCAGCGACGCCGTCCTCGACGCAATCCTCGCCAAAGAAATAGAGCTCCAGGAGCAGGGCTACATCGCCCCCAACGGCGTGCCGGCCAACGTGGAGAACGTCCGCTGCGCCTGCGAGACCCTCGTGACCACCGGCACCGTCATCGTCGCCGGCGAGATTCGCACCCAGGCCTACGTCGACGTACAGGAAATCGCCCGCGGTGTTATCCGCCGCATTGGCTACAACCGTGCCAAGTTCGGTTTTGACTGCGACACCTGCGGCGTTATGAGCCTCATCCACGAACAGTCACCCGATATCGCCCAAGGCGTTGACGAGTCCTTCGAGACCCAGACCGGCGCTACCACCGACCCGATCGACCTGATCGGTGCCGGCGACCAGGGCATGATGTTCGGTTATGCCTCCAACGAGACCAAGACCCTCATGCCCATGCCACACTACCTGGCAAGCCGCCTGGCCGAGCGCCTGGCCGCCGTGCGTCACGACGGTACCCTCGCCTATCTGCGTCCCGACGGCAAGACCCAGGTCACCGTGCGCTACGAGGAAGGCAAGCCCGTCGAGGTCACGACCATCGTCATCTCCACGCAGCACGCCGCCGAGATCGAGGACATGGGCAAGATCAAGGCCGACCTCATCGAGCACGTCATCACCCCGGTCATGGCCGCTGAGAACATGCCGTGGGACAACGCGGACATCTACGTGAACCCCACCGGTCGCTTTGTCGTGGGCGGCCCCATGGGCGACACGGGCCTCACCGGCCGCAAGATCATCGTCGACACCTACGGCGGCTACGGCCGTCACGGCGGCGGTGCCTTTAGCGGCAAGGACTGCACCAAGGTCGACCGCTCCGCCGCGTATGCCGCGCGCTGGGTCGCCAAGAACGTGGTCGCCGCCGGCCTGGCCGACCGCTGCGAAGTCGAGCTTGCTTACGCCATCGGCGTTTCCAAGCCCCTTTCAATCATGGTCGACACCTTCGGTACCGCTAAGGTCGCCGAGGACAAGATCGTTGAGGCCGTAGAGAAGACCTTCGACCTGCGCCCGGGCGCAATCATCCGCGACCTAGACCTGCGTCGCCCCATCTACGAGAAAACAGCAGCCTACGGTCACTTCGGCCGAGAAGACGCCGACTTCACCTGGGAAAAAACCGACCGAGTCGAAGAACTCAAAGCAGCCTGCGGCCTGTAAGCCAACGGCAAAAGCTGCAGCCACATATCGATGCACCAAAAGAAGTACCGGCCCCAACCGGTACTTCTTTTTATTTAACCGGTGGTGAAGAAGTCTCGATAAGCAAGGTAAGACAAGTTCCCAGCTCATGAATTTTGCAGCACGAGCGCCTCTACCATGTATCCTTAGTCCCGAGGGGCGGGGCATAAGGTCGATCGCGAGTTCCGCACGAGCCGGAGAGCACTTAATGTGCTCTCCGTGCGAGTCAGGACTGTCCGAGCAGGCGACCTTATGCCCCGCCCCTCGGGACGACGGGATAGAACAGGAGCGCATATGGCAGGCAAGCCACAAACACTAGCTACGACCTCGGCATTCGAGATCTTGGGCCCCGTCATGGTCGGCCCCAGCTCATCGCACACCGCCGGCGCCCTGCGCTGCGCACAAGTTGCCGCCAGCCTGCTGGAAGGCCGCATCACCAAAGTCACCTTTGGCCTGTGGAACTCCTTCGCCCACACCTACCGCGGCCACGGCACCGACCGCGCTCTCGTCGCGGGCATTCTGGGCCTCGACACCGATGACGAGAACATCAAGCAGGCCTTTGACCTCGCACGTGAGCAGGGCCTCGAATATCACTTTGACATCAAGGGCGACGACGCCTCCATCCACCCCAACACCGTCGACATCGATATGGTCGACGCCACGGGCGCCACGGCGCAGGTCCGCGGCGAGAGCTTGGGCGGCGGCAAGATGCGCATCAGCCGCATTAACGGCGTCGGCGTCGACATCTCGGGCATGTATTCCACGCTCTTCGTGGCGCACCAGGACGTCCCCGGCGTGCTCGCAGCGCTCACCAACCTGCTCGCCTACGCCCACGTAAACATCGCCTTCTGCCGCACCTACCGCACCGAAGTGGGCGGCCAGGCCTACTCCGTCTTTGAGACCGACGGCGCCCCCGACGACACCGTCGTCCCCATGCTCCGCAAGCTCGACAATGTCGATTACGCAACGTTTATCGAGCTCCCCGGTTCTGCCTCGTCGCTCTCCCCCGGCGTCTCGGCCAAGGAGATCTTCGACGACGGTGAGCAGCTGCTCGATGCGTGCGAGGAACTGGGGCTCAGCATCGGCGCCGTCATGGCCGTTCGCGAGGCACGTCTGACCGGCGAGGCCCACGCCGTCGCCGCCATGCGCCGCGTGCTCGACGTCATGCGCGAGGAGACCACGGCCCCCCTCGCCAATCCGCAACGCTCGCTCGGTGGGCTTATCGGCGGCGAGGCAAAGCTTGTCGATGCCACCAGCCGAAACGATCTGAGCATAAGCCTGATGGGCGCCGTCCAGACCGACGCCGTGGCCCGCGCGATGGCCGTGCTCGAACGCTCCGCCACCATGGGCGTGATCGTCGCCGCCCCCACGGCAGGCTCCGCGGGTGTTGTGCCCGGCTGCGTGCTGGCACTCGCCGATCGCCTGCAGCTCGACGACGAGCAGGTCATGGATGCCCTCTACTGTGCCGCCGCAATCGGCCTCAACCTCACCACAAGCGCCTGCGTTGCCGGCGCCGAGGGCGGCTGTCAGGCCGAGGTCGGAAGCGCCGCCGCCATGGCAGCCGCCGCGCTGGTGCAGATGCTCGGCGGCACGCCCGAGCAGGCGCTCGATGCCAGCTCCATCGCACTGAGTAACCTGCTGGGCCTCGTTTGTGACCCCGTAGGCGGCCTCGTGGAGGTGCCCTGCCAAAACCGCAACGCCATCGGCGTGGCAGCGGCCTTTAGCTCGGCACAACTCGCCCTCGCCGGCATTAAGAGTCTGGTGCCGTTTGACCAAATGGCACACGTCATGCTCTCGGTGGGCCACGCGTTGCCGGCCACGCTGCGCGAGACGGCAAAGGGCGGCATCGCGCAGGCTCCGGCCGCACTTTCGGCCTGTGCAAAATGCGGTGTGTGCGGATAACGGCAAAGAATGACTCAAAGGTGGGACAAATGTCCCACCTCTTTTGAATGCCACCGTTTCCGTACCACAAACAGTAGGGCAATCGCTATAATGCAAGCCCAGTAAAAACACGATGAACCGCAAGGCGAAAATCGAAGGATATGCATACGATGTCGCAAAACGATCGAACTCAACTGATTCCCGATCCGCAGCAGCCGAGCAGGCACACCGGCGGCGTTCAGTCGCCGCGTCCTATCGCGCCGAGCCACGGTCAGCAGCGTGGTGCGGCAAACGCTTCCCAACGCCCGAACCAACAGCGACAGCAGCGTCAACAACATCAGCAGCACCAGGCAAACGGTAATGCGCCCAAGCACCCCCCCACGCACGCTCGAGGCGATCGCGGCCCCGCGCGCAAGTCCGCCGGCAACAATAAGTCGGGCAAAAAGACGACGCTCTTTGTCGTCCTGGGTCTAATCGTCATTGTCTATATCGTAGGCGTCGTAGCATTTTCGCAGGTAGCCTACCCCAACACCACCATCGCCGGCGTCGACGTCTCGTTCTCCAACGCTTCGTCTGCCGCCACCAAGGTCAACTCGGCATGGAAGCACTATAAGCTCACCGTGACAGGCGATGACTTTAGCTGGACCTATCAGCCCGAGTCCGATGAGCCCATTGTCGACGGCGAAGCTGCCGCAAAAGAGATTATCAGCCACAACGAAGCCTTTGTATGGCCGGTCCGCCTTGTGGAATCCTTAAGCGGCAAGACCAAAACAACCGCTACCTCCAACGAAGTCGATCTTGATCAAGACGTCGACCTGTCCATGCTCTCCGACACCTTTGACCAAAAGCAGTTTGAGAAGGATCTGGGCGCCGCCATCGACGAGTTTAACGAGGGCCGTTCGGGCACGTTCGAGGCAAATAGCTCCTATGACGAGCAGGCCGGCAAGTTTACCGTCGAGAAGGCGCGCTCCAACGAAAAACTCAACCGCGAGCATGTCATTAAATATGCCGAGCTCGAGCTTGCCTCGCTGGCCGAGACCGTTGATCTTTCCAAGCTCGGCAACGATGCCTATGAGCCGCTCAATGGAACGCTGACCAACGACCAGATTCAGGCTGCTTGCGATGCCGCCAACAACTTTCTGGGCGTCAACGTCACCCTCAAGCTCAACGGCGAAGATGCCGGCAAGGTAGATGGCAGCTCCGTGCTGCAGTGGATCAGCTTTGCCGATCCGGCCAACCCCACGCTCGACACCTCGCAGATCAGCAGCTGGGCCGCCGAGCTTGCCAACGGCTTTAACACCGTGGGCTCCACTCGCTGGTGGACGCGCGCCGATGGCAAGCAGTGCGCCGTCGAAGGCGGTGACTTTGGTTGGTCCATCGACAGCAGCTCGCTCGCCAAGCAGGTCGAGGACGCCATTAACAACAAGCAGACCGGCGAAATCGAGATCAAGTACTCCCAGAAGGCCGACACCTTTACCGCAAAGGGAGAGCCCGACTGGAAGGCGTATATCGACGTCGACCTGTCCGAGCAGCACGCGCGCTACTATGACGAGAACGGTAATATCGTTTGGGAGGCCAACTTTATTTCCGGCAAACCGGGCGAGGACGCCACCCCCGAGGGCGTGTGGCAGATCAACAGCAACGACGGCGGCAGCACCCTGATCGGAGCCAAGGACCCCGAGACCGGTAAGCCCAAATACGAGAGCCCGGTGAGCTACTGGATGCCGTTCGAGGGCAATATGATCGGCTTCCACGATGCCACCTGGCAAAACGACAAGAGTTTCGATAACGCCGAGTCGTACAAGTGGTGCGGCAGCCACGGTTGCATCAACCTGCGCCTGGCAGACGCCAAGGCACTTCACGACTGCATCAAAGTCGGCCTGTGCGTGGTTGTCCACTCGTAGTGCAACGCGCGCATTCCTACAACGTGGAACCGCTGCGACCAATCTAACAGTTCCGAAAGAAACCGTCCTATGCGCCCGCCCCAACCGGTGGGCGCATATAATTATCGAGGTTCTTTCTATAAAGGAGACGCTATGCCGAATGTCCCCACGATCACCCCGGGCCCAGATGATACCGAGCACACGCCCGAAGGTGCCACCGAAACGATTCCTCTGATAACAAGCGTGCAGGCCGATACGCAAAACGACCGCCTGAACAATACAGCCGAGATTTCCGACGAAGAGGCTTATGCCAAGCTCAAGGCAAAGCGAGCCGAGCGCCGGCGCAAAAAGCTGATTCGACGCGGTATTGCCGCCGGCGTCATAGGTGCCATCGCGCTCATTTCCATTGTCGCAACCCTGGTTATCAATGCGCAGCCACAGGGCGCTAGCGGACCTGTGACCGACATGGTGACCGAGGGCACGTTTACCACAACGGTCGAGGCGAAAGGCCAGCTCAAACCCATTTCGTCCTCAGTGGTCTCCCCTTCTGTCGACGGTACGGTCGATTCGATCAACGTGCAGGCAGGCCAATCCGTCAACGAGGGCGACGTGCTTATGACCATTAAAAACGACGAGCTCGATCGCAACGTTGCCGAGGCGCAGCGTGCAGTTGCAGCCGCCCAGGAAGACCTCGCCAACGCGCAGAAAGCCGCAGCTGCCGCGCAGGCCACCCCAACGACGGACACCGATGGCGCTTCTGCTGCCACCGCCGCAGGTGCCACCTCAAACGCATCCACCGACACGAGCGCCGTATCGGCAGCGCAACGCAGCCTTGCCTCGGCCCAGGCAAACCTCGATCAGGCTAATGCCAAAGCCGCCGGGCGCACCGTTACGGCGCCGAGCTCGGGAAGCATCGTAGAGCTCAACGCCAGGGTAGGCGCCACGGTAACGGGCGGCATGATCATGGGCGAAAGCGACACGAGCGGCGGCAAGCAATGTATGCAGATTGCCGATCTGTCCAAGATGAAGGTGACCGTGCAGGTGGGCGAAAAAGATATTGCCAAGATCGCCGTGGGCCAGAGCGCAAACGTGACGTACCCCGCGTTTCCCGACATTGTGAGCCAGGGCACGGTTGCGGCCATCGCCTCGGTGGCAAACTCCGATTCCAACTATAGTGGCGGCAGCGTAACGTTCAATGTCGACATTTTGATCGAAGCGCCAGACAGCCGCCTGAAGCCCGGCATGACCGCCGAGGTCTCGGTGGTGACCGAGCAGCTCGACGACGTGGTCATGGTACCGACGATGGCACTAATGACCGAAGATGGCGAGAACTATTACGTCAACGTAGCGACCGACGCCGAGGGCAAAGAGACCCGCCGGGTGAAGGTGACCGTAGTGACGCAAAACGACAACGAGGCCGTGGTGGGCAAAACGCAGGTCAAGCGCGACGACCAGGGCAATGAAATCAACGCGGGCGTGCCCACGACAAAGCTGCGTGACAGCGACACGCTCGTCATGGACACCGGCGCGGGCATGACGGCAGACGGCGACTCGGGCAGCATGCCTGCCGACGAGGGCATGTAATGCGCCCCGTCATCGACATCCGCAACGTGCACCGCATCTTTGAGAGCGAGGCCGGTTGCGCCCACATCCTGCACAACGTGAGCCTGGCGGTGAACCCCGGTGAGTTCGTCGCCATCACCGGCCCCTCGGGCTCGGGCAAGTCGACGCTCATGAACATCCTGGGCTGCCTGGACAAGCCGACGGCGGGTGATTATTTCCTGCAAGGGCTCAACGTCGCCGAGCTCGACGATGATGAGCTCACCGAGGTGCGCGCGCTGAGCATCGGCTTTGTCTTTCAGAGTTTTAACTTGCTGCCGCGTCTGACGGTGATCGAAAACGTCATGCTGCCGCTGTCCTACACCAATGTGCCGCGTAGCCAGCGCGAGATGCGCGCCGTGCACGCGCTGCAAGCCGTCACACTGCCGGTCGACCATTGGGACCACCGCATATCGGAACTCTCGGGCGGACAGATGCAGCGCGTCGCCATCGCGCGCGCCCTCGTCAACGACCCGCCCATCATTTTGGCCGACGAGCCAACGGGAAATCTAGACTCGACAACCGGGGCGCTCGTCATGGAAACCTTCCACAAGCTCCAGAAACGCGGCAAGACCATCGTACTCATTACGCATGACCCCGGCATCGCCGCCGAGGCCGATCGAGCCGTAACCATCCGTGACGGGCGAATCCATGACGGCGCATATGTCGCGCATACACCGAATACGTTACGCGGGGCCGTCAAAAACCTGCCCGCGATTTCTGCAACCACCAATCAGCCGAAAGGAGCGAAGGCATGAGCACCCGCGATCTTGTCCAAGAAGCCCTTCACTCGCTCGAGGCCAACAAGGGACGCAGCCTGCTCACCATCCTTGGCATCGTCATTGGCATCGCCTCGGTCATCGCCATGACTTCGCTCATCGGCGGTATCCAAAACAGCCTGGTCAACAGCCTGGGCCTCAATGCAGCCCGCATGGTAGAGATCTATTCGTCCCAAGAACTCACCGATTCGGATGTGGAAAAGCTTCGCAAACTGGTGCCGCAGATTGAGCAGATCGGCATCGTCGATAGCGCCTATTCCGAGTACAAGGTCGGGGATAAAAGCTATACCGTCATGGCCCACGGCGTCGATAGCGACATGCTTGATGCCGTGGGCGCCAGCAAGCTCGTTGCGGGACGTGTCTATTCACAGGCAGAGTCTCAATCAGGCTCGCGCGTGGCGCTCATCAGCCGCGGCGGCGCCGATCAGCTTTACGGCAACGAACAGGACGCACTGGGGAAAACCATCAAGGTGTCCAACGGCGAGGTGCAGATTGTAGGCGTGATTGATGGCGGCAGCGACTCCATGGGCTCGCTCACGCTGTATATGCCACGCGAAACCATCTCCGGCCTGTTTGGCGACGAGAATCCTTCATTTCCCAGCGTGACGGCACTTGCCGCCGAGGGCACAGACATGGACGAGCTCTGCAAGACCATCGAGTCTAAGGTGCGCGCGATGAAGGGCATCTCGGAGGATGATGAGTACGACAGCGTATCGGCGACCTCCATGAAAAGCGCCATCGATGCACTCAACTCGTTTATGGGCGCCTTCTCGCTCATCATGGGCGCTGTCGCCAGTATCTCACTGCTTGTCGGCGGAATCGGCATTATGAATATGATGCTTACCAACGTGACTGAGCGCATCCGCGAAATCGGTATTCGCCGTGCCTTGGGCGCCAGTCGCCGCGATATCACCGCGCAGTTTTTGGCCGAGTCCTCGGCGCTGTGCGTCACCGGTGGCCTGCTGGGTGTCCTGATTGGCTATCTGCTGGCCTGGGGCCTCGCGATGTTTGCCGCAGGATCAGGGGTTCTCAACGAGCTCGGTGCCAGTGGGGAGATCACACCAAGCTTTTCAATCGCCACGGTGCTGCTGGCCTTCGGCGTCTCCGTCGGCATCGGCGTAATCTTTGGCTTCTACCCCGCTCGCCGCGCGGCAAAGCTCAACCCGGTGGAGTGCCTACGCTACCAGTAAGCCACCACCAGCTACCAGTAAGCCACCACCAACAAGTTGCGGTGAATTAGGGACTGAATATGCTATCTAGCAGCAAAAACAGACACTATTTCACCGCAACTTATTGAAGGGCTGTTTGCGCCAGTTCTGGGCGTCGTCCTCGAGCTATTGATGGATGACGGGCTTGTACGGGTCGAGCTTGCTCGGGACGCTCCTCCTCGCGGGCGGGAGGGCGCGCTAGGCGCGGCAAGCGCCTAGCGCGCGAACTCCCGTAAGAGCGCGTCTTCCACTTCCCGAAGCGAAAGGGCCCCGCTTCCCTCGGCGGGAAGGGTGACCACGATGCAGCGCGCTCCCACGTCGCGCGCGGCGGCGAGCTTCTCGGCCGTGCCGCCTACGGTTCCCGAGTCCTTAGTCACAAGCCACTGGGCGCCCACCTGCCGAAGCATCGCCTCGTTGAGCTCGCGGGTGAAGGGCCCCTGCATGCCGATGACGTGCGACGGCGAAAACCCCGCGTCGATGCACTTCGTTATAGCACCGGGAAGCGGGAGCACACGCACGAAGAAGCGCTCCGCGAAATCGGCGACGCGCGTGTAGGGAGCAAGCTCCTTGCTTCCCGTCGTGAGAAGCGCGCGACCCGGGTTCTCGGAGAGAAAGCGCGCCGCGCAGGCGATCGACGCGACCGACACGACGCCTTTGGGCAGCGCCTCGGCCGGGCGCGCAAGGCGCAGGCATCGTGCACCCACGGCGAACGAAGCGGCCCGGATGTTGCCGCTTGCAAGCGTAGCGAAGGGGTGCGTGGCGTCGACGACGATGCGCGCGCCGGAAAGCTCGCGCTCCATGTCGGCTTCGTCGAGCCTGCCCGCATGCACCTCGATGCCCGGAAGCTCGCCCAAAAGCTCGCCTCCGTACTCGGTTGCCGCGTAGGCACGGGCGGGGATGCCCACCCCGCTCGCCCATTCGCACAGAAGGCGGCCCTCGGTGGTGCCGGCGAAGATGCGCAGCGCCGGCGCGGATGCGGGGGCCGTCACTTCGGGCCACCTGTGCGCGTGATCTGGTAGAGCAGCGCGTTCATAATGGCGGCCGCCACGGTCGAACCGCCCTTGCGACCCCTCGCGACGATGGCCGGCACGCGTCGCGCGAGTAGCTCCTCTTTCGCCTCGACCACGTTCACAAACCCGACCGGCACCCCAACGACGAGCGCGGGCGCGATCTTCCCCGCGTCCATGAGCTCAGCGAGGCGCAGAAGTGCTGTGGGAGCGTTGCCAACGGCCACGATGAGCGGACCCTCGATGCCGCAAGCTTTGTCCATGCTCGCAACGGCGCGAGTCGTGCCCGCGGCGCGCGCCGTTGCGGCGACATCAGGGTCGGCCATGTAGCACACGCCCTTGCAGCCGAGCTTCGCGAGCGCGGGCTTGCTTATGCCTGCGAGCGCCATGTTCGTGTCGGTGAGCACCGTGGCCCCTGCGCGCAGCGCGTCGAGCGCACAGTGCGCGGCATCATGGGTGAACACAAGGGAATCGGCGTACGAGAAGTCGGCAGTGGTGTGAATGACGCGCTTCACGACGGGTTCTTCGAGCGGCGGGAACGTGCGGCCGCCGAGCTCTTCGGTGATGATCTCGAAGCTGCGCCGCTCGATGTCGCCGGGTGCCATCTCCTTGGAATCCATCTAGTACTCCACTCCTTCCCTTGCACATATCCCCTGAGAGTAGGGGTGTTTCTCGCACCGCATCTCGGTTATGTAGTCGGCCTTCTCCACGATCTTGCGGGAAGGCGCGCGCCCGGTGAGCGCTACTTCGACGCCGCGCGCGGACATATCGAGCGCGCGGTCCACGAGCGCCTCGTCGACAAGCCCCTTCGAAAGCGCATCGAGCGCCTCGTCGAGCACAAGCAGCCCCTCCTGAGCGCCCTCGAGCTCGGCGAGCGCGGAAGCGAGGTTCCCATCGTGCAGCTCGCACGTCGCGGCAAGTTCTTCCGACGTCATCGACCAGGTAAACTTGTCCGACACCTTCCCCGCGAACACGGGCACGCCGAAATGCTCGGCGAGCAGGCGCGCCTCCCCACTTTCGCCGTCTTTCAGGAACTGCACGACGACGACGCGGCGGCCTGCGGCGAGCATGCGAAGGGCGAGGCCCATCGCCGCCGTGGTCTTGCCTTTGCCGTCGCCATGATACACGTGGATCATACGCCCTCCTCGATTATGCGGTAGACATACTCCATGTCGAGCGCCCCGCGCACGACATCGGCCAGGCGGTCGAACTCGCGCGCACGGTGATCGGCCGCGGATGCTGCGCCCGCAGCACCAACGACGCTCTCGGGCAGGCCGCGCATGCGCGCGAGCGAGCGCGCGAGGGCGAGCGCCACTCCCGGTTCGTCGAACAGGCCGTGGAGATAGGTTCCGAACACGTTTCCGCAGGCCGCGCCTTCTGGTTTGCCGTCAATCGTGCCTGCAGGGGCGCAGGAGACGGTCGTTTCGCCGTCGTGAATCTCGTACCCGCGCGCCGTCATGCCGTTCCACACCGAGAACGCGCCTTGGGCGCCCGTGATGCGCAGCTCCGACTGGGCAAGGCGCTTTTCCTCCTTGAACACCGTACTTGCAGGGATGAGCCCGAGCCCGCGCGCGGTGCCAGCACCTTCCCTGCCGTGCGGGTCGGAAAGCTCGTCTCCCAAAAGCTGGTAGCCTCCGCATATGCCGAGTACCGGCGTGCCCGCGCCCGAAAGCGCGCGTACACAGGCTCCGATGCCGCTAGCCGCAAGCCAGCGCGCGTCGTCGAGCGTGGTCTTCGAGCCTGGGAGCACCACCAGGTCGGGTCTGCCCAGATCGGTCGTCGAGGAAACGTAGCGCACCCCCACGCCGGGCACGCGCGAAAGCGGGTCGAAGTCGGTGAAGTTCGACAGATGCGGAAGGCGCACGACGGCGACGTCGATGACGCCGCGCGCCTCGCGGGCAGATAGGCGCGGCGAAAGCGAGTCCTCGTCGTCCAGGTCGAGCGTAAGATACGGCACGACCCCCACGACGGGAACCCCGCACATCTTCTCGAGCGGGGCCAAACCCGGGCGCAGGATTTCCACATCGCCGCGGAACTTGTTCACCACAAGCCCCCGCAAAAGCGCGCGATCCTCGGGTGCAAAGAGCGCGACCGTGCCGTAGAGCTGGGCAAACACCCCGCCTGGGTCGATGTCGCCCGCGAGCAGCACGGGGGAGGACACGGCGCGCGCGAGCCCCATGTTGACGATGTCGTTTTTGGCAAGGTTGATTTCGACGGGGCTGCCGGCGCCCTCGATGACGATGACGTCGTTTTCCTCCGCGAGCGAATCGAACGCCTCCAAAATCTGCGGCATGAGCGCCTTCTTTCGCGCGAAGTAGTCCCTCGCAGCGAAGGCTCCCTGCGCCTTGCCGGCCACGATGAGCTGGCTTCGGTGGTCGCTTTCGGGCTTGAGCAGGATGGGGTTCATGCGCGCGTCGGGCGCGATGCCGCACGCCTCGGCCTGCATGATCTGGGCGCGCCCCATCTCGAGCCCATCGGCCGTGACACCGCTGTTGAGCGCCATGTTCTGGCTCTTGAAGGGAGCCACGCGCAGGCCGTCCTGCGAAAGCACACGGCACAGCCCCGCCGCAAGCAGGCTCTTCCCCGCGTTCGACATGGTGCCCTGGATCATGATGGGCTTCGCCCTACCCACGGGTATCGACCTCCTTCGCCGAGCCTCGGCCATCCGCGCCCGCCATAGCGCCGCTGCAAGAAGCGCCGCCCCGTTCGTCGGGTTCGCCTTCGCCCGATGCGCCTTCCGCCCGAAGCGCGCGGCTGAACGCCATCGCAAGCCGGGCATTCTCTTTGCGCGTGCGCACCGCGACGCGGCACCAGAAACGGGACAGTACCGAAAACGAGTCGCACGTGCGGACCAAAACCCCCTGTTTATACAGGCGCTCGGGGATGTCTTTCGCCGGCGTGCGGACTAAAAGGAAGTTCGCATCCGACGGCACGACGGAAAGCCCGAGCGAGGAGAGCTCGTGGGAAAGCCACGCTCGCTCGCCCGCCAATACATCGCGCGTGCGCGAGACGTATTCGACGTCTTCCAGGGCGGCGATGCCCGCGGCCTCGGCGACCGAGGAGACGGGCCACGCCTGCCCAGCCCGGCGAATCCCATCGATGAGTTGGGCGTTTCCGCTGATCAGATATCCCAACCGCAACCCCGCCATTCCGTAGAGCTTGGTGAACGCGGAGAGCACGGCCACATGGCGCGAACACGCGGCGCGTGCGGCCACGCTCCTTTCGCGGGCGTCGGGCGCAAATCCGAGGAAGCACTCGTCCACGACGAGCAGCGCGCCCACCTGCTCGCAGCGGCAAGCCGCGGCATCGATTACGCGGGGGTCGACGAGGCGCCCCGTCGGGTTGTTCGGATTGCAGAGGTACGCCACGTCTCCCGGCCCCTCGATCGCGCGGGCGAAGGAGGCAGGCACGTCGAAGTCGTCCGCTTCGGAGAGCGGGAACTCCTGCACGCATGCGCCGTAGTAAGATGCCGCCTCCGCATATTCAGAGAACGTCGGCGCGCACACGACGATGCGTTTCGGGCGCACCGCCGCAGCGAGCCGCCAGATGATATCGGACGCGCCCGCGCCGCAGACGATAGTATCTTCGGGAATGCCCTGGGCGCGCGCTAGGGCGCGAACGAGGGCGAGGCTTTCCCTATCGGGGTAGGCGTCGATTCGAGAAAGCGACTTGCAAGCTGCGGCGACGGCGCGCGGCGAGGGGCCTGCCGGATTCACGTTCACCGAGAAGTCGATGAGATCGGAGGCGCCCCCTTCGCAACCGATGCCGAGCGATTGCGCGCTGCCCCCATGCGTACGGGCGCGCAGGATTCCCCCGGCAGCCCGGAGCGCGGCGTGGTCTTCCCTCATGCCATCGCCCCCACGGCGAGCACGACCGCCGCGCGCGCGGCGCCGAAGACGACGAGCGCGCATACGGACGCGGCGAGCATGAGCCTTGTCGCCCGGGCGATGTCGCCCCACTCGATTTCACGGGACGCGTCGCCTATCGTCGGTTTCTCAACGAGCTTGCCGAAATACACCGCGGGTCCTGCCAGGCGCAGCCCAAGCGCGCCCGCGCACGTTGACTCGGTCTGCGCCGCGTTCGGGCTCGCATGGCGACGCCTGTCACGGCGCCAGATGCGCGCCGCCCCGCGAGCATCGAGCCCGACGATCGGGCACACGGCGATCATGAGCAGGGCCGATAAGCGCGAGGGAATCCAGTTCACCGCATCGTCGAGGCGCGCCGAGGCGCAGCCGAAGTCGATGTACCGCTCGTTTTTGTAGCCCACCATGCTGTCGAGCGTGTTCACCGCCTTGTACGCCATGCCCAAGGGCGCACCCCCGATCATAAGGTAGAAAAGCGGTGCGATGACGCCGTCGCTCGCGTTCTCTGCCACCGTTTCCACGGCGGCGCGCGCGACGCCGTGCTCGTCGAGAACAGACGTGTCGCGTCCCACGATGAGCCCGACGGCTTCGCGCGCCACGACAAGGCCGCCCTTCGAGAACGCGCGGGCCACGGCCAGGCTCTGGCGGCGCAGCTCGCATGCCGCGAGAATCTGATAGCTCGCCCATGCCTCGGCCACGAAGCGCAAGCCGGAGTGAACCATGCCGCAAAGATGCAGGATTCCCCAGGTCAAAAGTCCACACGCAAGCGGAAGCGCCACGGCGAGCACAAGCCCTGCGGCGCGCGTGCCCGCGGACGTTTGCGGGAATGCGCGCCGCAGGCGGCCTTCGGCCCACATGATCGCGCGCCCCATGGCGACGACGGGATGGGGAAGCCAGCGCGGGTCGCCGAAGGCAAGGTCGGCCGCGAACCCGGCGGCGACGGCAAGAATCGTCATCACCGGGCATCGCCCCCCGAAGCGGGGCGAACGTCGCGAAGGCAGCGCCCATCCCAGGTGGCGGCCCATGCGCCGCCCGGCTCGGTATGCACGTCGAAGTATCCCATTTTCGGGACAGCCAGCTCGGAGAGCAGCGCTTTCACGGTACCCGCGTGAACGACGAAGACGGCGCGCCCACTCCCCTGGGCGCGCTCCGATTCGCACGCCTCCCGAAACGCCGCGACGACGCGGCGGGTGAAATCGCTCTTGCCCTCGCCATGCGGGCAGCGCGTCTCGCACCAGGAGTCTACCCAGGCGCGGTAGCGCGCATCCTCTTTAAGCTCGGCGGCGCTTCGCCCCTCGAAGTCGCCGAAATCCATCTCGCGCAGACCGGGGCACGCCATAAGCTCCGCGTTCGGGAAGAGAATGCGTGCCGTCTGGTCGGTGCGGGCCATGCCGCTCGTGATAACACGGAACACGTCACGATCGCACGCGAGGTCGCGCAAAGCGCGCTCGCCCGCGCTCGAAAGGGGCTCGTCGGTGCCCGCCCCGCTGTAGCGATGGTCTTCCGTGCCCGCCGTGGCACCATGGCGCACGAAGATGACTTCCAAAGGCGCGCCCGCGCCCAGCGTCCCTCGAGGCGCATCGGCAAGGTTTCCTTTGATGACCTGGGGAATCCCGCACGTCATACGCACGACGACGTCGGCGCGCGCAGCGAGCGCGCATCCCAGGCGCCCCGCGCGCTCGCGCCATTGGGCGTCTTCCGCATGCATAGGGACGACCCCCGAGCCGACCAAGGACAGAATCACTGCGTCGAAGCCAATCAGCCGCTCGAGCGCCCGGTCAACGTCGAGCGCGCGTACAAGCTCCTCAGCACGGTACGCGACGCGGCCGGCAAAAACCGCGGGCACGCCGCCCTCCGCAAGCTGCGCCGCGTCGACGAAATCGTCCGCCGCGAACCCGAGCCTTTCGCGCACGAAGGCCCTCTTCCCCGAATGCGCGCCGCCTACCACGAGCATCATAGGAGCATGCCCCCCGCCACCAGCATGGCAAGCATCGCGAGCTCGGCCCATTGCAGAAACCATCCGGCCAAATCCCCCGTCACCCCGCCGAAGCGGGACAGGGCAACATGGCGGTACCACGCGAGCGCCAAAAGCCCCGCCACCGCCATAAGGGCGCCGACGGCCTGAGCGCACGCGACCATCCCTGCAGCCGAAGCCACAGCGAAAGCGCAAAGCGGCACGACGATCGCCGCGCGCTTCTTCGCAGGCGAGAGTCCCGCGGCCATGCCGTCCGCCCGCGCGGCAGGCCAGCATTCAACGGCGAGTCCCGAAAGCGCGCGGGAGAACACGAGCGAGCACAGAAGCGCGAGGAACGCCCCCGCCGTAAGCGGCAGCGCGGTGAACAGGGAAAACTGCAGAATAAGGTACACAACAACACCGATGACCCCGAAGGCGCCCGCCCGCGGATCGTGCATGATCTCGAGCTTTCGCTCGCGCGGGGCCCAACTTGCAAGCGCATCGGAGGTGTCGCAGAGCCCGTCTAGGTGGATGCCTCCCGTCACCGCCACAGGCAGCGCCGCGAGCACGGCCGCGACGATGGTCGCGGGCACGCCGAGCAGGTTCGCCACGTGCCCCCACGCCGTCATGAGGAAGCCTTCCGCAAGGCCCACCAGGGGAAACGCGGCAAGTGCATGGGTTGACCCGAAATCGGTCCAGGCCGATTTCGGGACGGGGATGCGCGAGAACGTTCCGAACGCCGCGCCGATTGCCTCTGCTATCTTCACCTTGTAGGTCCTTCGCCTTTCATCCACACGGGAATCCCGCATACCACTTCGACTGCATGGTCGGCCAGCGCCGCCACGCCCGCGTTCACGCGCGCGAGCGCGCGCCTCCATGCCTCGGTCCCTTCATCGTAGCGCATCCCATCGGCGAACACGTCGACGGTGACCACCACCGTATACGCAGCGGCCTGAGCGAGCCGTTCGATGCCTCCGAGTACCTCGCACGCCGCAGCGTCAGGGTCACGCGGGGACAAGCCGCCTTCCGCGAAGAGCTCGTTCGCAACCAGGTTGCCCACGTCCTCCAAAAGAAGTGTGCAGCCGCGCGGAAGCCCGGGCGCTGCGGCGCCCACGTCACGCGAGCACTCGAGGGTGGAAAACCCTTTGCCTTCGCGCAGCGCACGATGGCGCGCGATGCGGCGGGCGCCCTCTTCCCCGAAGGGCTCCATCGTTGCCAGGTACACGCGAGGGCCGTCGTGCCCGAGGCACAGGGACTCGGCGTAGGCGCTCTTGCCGCTCGCGGCGGCGCCGATGACGAGCGTCACCGTCATTTCCCGGCCTCGAAATGCTCGTAAGCAGCCATGCCAGTCGCCGTGAACGTCTTCCCATCCCGGTACACGCGCAGCGCCGAATCCAGAAGGGGCAGATACGCCATGGCGCCCGCGCCCTCGCCCAAGTGCATGCCTGCGTCGAGGGGCGCCTTTATGCCGAGCTCGCGAAGGAGCTCCCGGCTTGCGGGTTCGCTTGATGCGTGGGTGCCCACGAGGTAGCCCAAGGCGTTGGGGCACAGGCGCGCCGCGCACAGGGCCGCCGTGCAGGATATGACCCCGTCGAGGAGCGCCGGCGCCTTCGAGACCGCGGCCCCCAGGTAGAAGCCGCACATCGCAGCGATGTCGAAGCCGCCCACCTTCGAGAGCACGTCGATCGGGTCGGCGGGATCGGGCGAGTTCGCGTCGATAGCGCGCTCGACCACGTCGCGCTTGCGCGCGAGCGAGGCGTCCGAGAGCCCCGCGCCGCGCCCGACAAGGCTCCGCGCGTCCGCCCGGATGAGCACTGCGGCCACCGCCGCCGAGGTGGTCGTGTTGCCGATGCCCATCTCGCCCGCGGCGAGAAGGCGCACGCCGGCGCGGGCAAGCCCGCACGCGACGGCGATTCCGACCTCGATCGCGCGCACGGCCCCATCGCGAGACATAGCGGAGCCGAGAGCGATGTTGCCGCTCCCCCGACGCACGTTCGCGCGCACCATGCGCGCGTCTTCTATGCCCCGGGCCATACCCACGTCGACGGGCACGACCTCGGCACCCGCGAACGCCGCCATGCGGCAGGCGCTCGCGGCCCCCTCGCACATGTTGCGCGCGACGGCTCGCGTCACATCTTGCCCGCTTTGCGACACGCCTTCGGCAACGACCCCGTTGTCGGAGAAGAATACCGCGAGCGCACGGGGAAACTCAGCCACCTCGGCGCTCCCCTGAGCTGCGGCGATACACGCGACAGCGTCTTCAAAGTCGCCCAATCCCCCCAAGGGGTGCGCGATGGAGTCCCACGCGGCGTACGCGGCGGCACGGGCGCACTCGTCTGCGGGCGCGATCCGGGAAAGCGCGGCTTCGAGCACGGCGCCCGGCGCCGACGAGAACGCGCGCTCGACTTCCTCGCGGATGCAGGCAAGCGCGGTTTCGGTTGCTTCAGCCATGCCGCCTCCTCTCTGCGAACGACGCTGCGGCAGACGCGAACGCGCGCGCAACGTCGGGGTTCGCAGGATAGTACACATGCGGGAAGCCCGCCACTAGGGACGGGGTGGTCGTCATGCACGGCCAGCCCTTGTCGCGCCGGGGCTTCTGCGCCCAAAAGTCGCCGCCCGGGCAGGTGGACTGCCAGTAGTGGAACTCGTGCGCGCGGATGCGTGTGCCGCGCGGCCCGTAGAGCCCGTCGCGTTGGGAAGTAAGCTCCACGTACCCGAAATGGGACAGCCTTCCCCCGTTCTCGCTTGCGCCCTCAAGGGCGCCCGCAACAGGCCAGCGCCGCCCCTCGCTATCGGCGATTTCGCGCTGCAGGTACAGAAACCCACCGCATTCGGCGACCGTCGGCATGCCGGATTCCACCGCGCGCCGCACGGCCGCGCGCATCGGCGCGTTCTCGGAGAGCTGTCGCGCATGGAGCTCCGGGTAGCCGCCCCCCAGATAGAGGGCGCTTGTCCCCCGGGGCAACTCGCTATCACACAGGGGGCTGAAAAAGGCCAGCTCGCAACCCAGGTCCTTGAGCGCGCGCAGATTCTCCTCGTAATAGAACGAGAACGCCTCGTCACGCGCGACGGCGACGATGGGCCGCGCTCCCGCGATCGGCTCCAACCGGTAAGGTTCCTCGCGGATATCGGGTGCCGTCGCCGCTATTTCGAGCAAGCGGTCGACGTCGATGCTCTTATCCACCAGCTCGGCCATCTTGTCGATGCGCGCGAAGAGCTGCTCGACCTCGTCGGCGGTCACAAGCCCCAGATGCCGGCTTTCGAGCGAGAACGCCTCGTCGGCGGGGATATTCCCCAAAACCGCGACGCCCGTGTGCTTCTCGATCGCAGGCGCCGCGTAGGCGCAGGCAGCGGCGCTCGTCTTGTTCAGCACGACGCCGCGCACGTTCGCACAAGGCAGGAACTCGGCGATGCCGCGGATTACAGCGGCGAGCGATAAAGACGCCCCGCGCCCGTTCACCACTAAAACGACCGGCGTTTCCGTGTCGCGCGCAACCTGGTAGCTGCTCGCGTCGGCCACGCCGGGCGCCATGCCGTCGTAGAAGCCCATGACCCCCTCGAGCACCGCGACATCCGCGCCCGCGGCGCCGCGTGCGAGCAGGGCGCGCAGCGTCGGGGCGTCGGTGAAGAAGCCGTCTAAGTTGCCCGAGCGCGCACCCACGACGCGGCGGTGAAAGAGCGGGTCAATGTAGTCGGGGCCGCATTTGAAGGCCGCGCATGCAAGGCCGCGACGCGCGAGCGCGCGCAGGAGCGCGCACGTGACGACCGTCTTGCCGCTCCCGCTCGAGGGCGCAGCGACCATGAAGCGCGGGATGGACGTGCTCACCGGGCACCGCCTTCCCCACCTGCACCACGTGCGCTGACGAGGAACACGGGGTTTTGCGCCTTCATAAGATGGTGCGAGCCTACAGCCTCGGCACGGGCGGCCGACACCTGGCACGCCTCGAACCCCTTAAAGCGCGAACCCGAGAGGAGCGCGCACGCCTCGGTGAGCGTCTCAACGGTGACGCATGGCACGCACAGGCGAATCTGCGAGTTCTTCTCGAGCGCCGCCTCCACGATGGAGGGAAGCTCGCCCGCGCTCCCGCCGACGAACACGGCGTCGGGGACGGGCAGTTTCGCGAGCGCTTCGGGGGCGACACCGGGGACAGCATGCACGTTGCCGCACCCGAATGCATCCGCGTTCTCTCGGATGAGCCGCACGCCGGCCGCGTTGCACTCGACCGCCCATACCGACCCCGCTCGCGCGACGAGCGCCGCCTCGATCGACACGCTCCCCGTGCCGGCACCGACGTCCCACACGGTGTCGGTCGCGGTAAGGCGCAGCTTCGCGAGCGCGACGGCGCGCACCTCCTGCTTGGTCATGGGAACGTCGCCGCGGATGAAGAGCTCGTCGGGAATGCCCGAGGAAGCGTACGGCCAGCGGGAGATCGCGGCGCGGGATGCGCCCGCAGAGTCCGCCGTGGAAGAAGCCGCCGCGGGCGCAGACGCGCCGGCCGGCGCCTCGGAGGCTGCGCTAGAGCCCGCAGGCGACCCGGCGCAGCCTGCGAACTCGATAAGCATCACGTTCAGGTCGTCGAACGTCTGACCTGCGATTTCACTTGCGGTCGCGCAGGTGATGCGCTCGTCGGGGTACGACAGGCGCTCGGCCACCGTCACGCGCGCGTCCCCGAAGCCCCCCTGCACAAGCTCGCCCGAAAGCCGCGAGGGGTCTTCCCCGCCCGACGTGGCGAGGAAGAGCTCGCCTGCGCGCTCGGCCTCGGCCACAATGTCGCACGCCACGCCGTGAGCGCTCACGAAGCGCCAATCCTGCCATGGACGCGCGAGGCGCGCGGCGAGATACGAGGCTGAGCTTATGCCGGGAATGACGTGCACGTCCACCTGCGCGTCGCCGGAGAGCGCCTCCACCAGGCGGCGCGCGCCGCTGAACAGCCCCACATCGCCCGTCATCACGACCACGGCGTGCTGCCACGACGCCGCATCGGTGAGCGCGGCGACGATGTCCGCCGTCTTCACGAGCTCGTATCTCACCACGTCGGGCGGCACGTCGATGCCGGCAAGCGCGCGATGAGCGCCGATGACCACGTCGGCGATGTCGATCGCGTCGAGCGCCGCGCGCGAGAGCAAGTCGGGGTCTCCGGGCCCCGCCCCGATGATCGTTACTTTTCGCATGGAATCTCCCGATACCCGCGCGGCGTGACCATACGACCGCCTACGCGCTTCGTGTCCGCGTTGCCGACGAACACGGTGGTGAACATGTCGGCGTCGAACTCCCCCAGCTCGGAGAGCCTGCACATGCCCGACTGCTGCCCCTCGCGCCCGATGTTGCGTACCCAGCCGCAGAGCGTGTCGGGGGCCTTCCATTCGAGCATAATCTTCGCCGCGCGCGAGAGCCTGTCGGCGCGCTTTCTGCTGCGCGGGTTGTACAAACAGATGCAGAAGTCGGCGCTCGCCACGGCGGCGAGCCTGCGCTCGATGACCTCCCACGGCGTGAGCAGGTCGGAGAGCGACACGACCGCGAAGTCGTGGGCAAGCGGGGCGCCGAGCACCGCCGACCCGCTCTGAGCCGCGGTGGCCCCGGCGATAACTTCCACGTCTACATCGGGGTAGTCCTCCGCAAGCTCCAGCACGGGGCTCGCCATGCCGTACACGCCCGCGTCACCGCTGCACACGAGCGCCACGGCTTCTCCGCTCTGCGCGCGAGAAAGCGCCAGGCGGCACCGTTCGACCTCGTGCATCATCGGCGTCGCGAGATGCGCCGCGTCAGGCACGGCGGCGAGCGCGAGCTCCACGTATTTCGTGTACCCCACAACGATGTCGGCCGCCTCGAGCGCGCGCCGAGCCGCAATCGTCATGCCGTCGGGGCCGCCCGGGCCGATCCCCACCACGAAGAGCTTTCCCATCACCGCTCCTTAAACGAAAGTTCGATAGTTACCTTGGAAAACGCGACGGTTACGCCGCCGTGAGCGAGCTTCGGGAAGATAAGTTTGCCCCCGTCCGCGAGCGCCGCACGCTCGCACACGTTGTCGACCCCCACCGTCGCACGCACGAAATCAGATGGCGAAACGCTGCCTTCGACCTGCGACAACTCCTCTGCGGAATACGTCGCGAGCGGGATATTCCGCGCGCGGCAGAAGGCGAGCAGACCCTCCTCGTGCGCCTTCACGTCGATCGTCGCCGCCTCGCGCACGGCCGAAGGCGAGATACCCGCCTGCCCGCACGCGAGAAGAAACGCGTCCTCGATCGCTTCGGCGCACGCACCGCGACGGCACCCTATGCCCGCAACGATGCAGGGAACGACAAGGCGAAGCGGCTCGGGCGCAGGCGCCTGTGCCCGCACGCACGCCGGCTTCCCCGTCTCACCGGCGGGCACGACCTTGCCCGTTGTCTCCGCCGCGCGAACGGACGCACCTGCATTCGCGCCAGCAAACGGCGACACGACGATATCGGCCCGAGCGCGGTCGGACGCAATGTCAACCCCCTCAGGCGGCTGTCCCGAAATCGGCATGTCGGAATAGAGCGCCACGCGCCCGCCCGAAAGCAGCCGCGCCGACACTCGCTTGATGGCCTCGGGATTCGAAACGGCGAGCCCCGCACAGCGCGCCCACGTATCCACCGCCCACACGCCGCGGACGTCGGTCGCCGTGGTGATGACGGGGATGGCCCCTGCCGCGCGTGCCACAGTTTGCGCAAGCTCGTTCGCACCGCCAAAATGCCCCGACAAAAGCGGGACGGCAAAGCGCCCCGCCTCATCGATCGCCACAACCGCGGGATCGTTTGTCTTCGAGGCGACATGCGACGCGATCGCCCGCACGGCGATGCCCGCCGCGCCCACGAACAGAAGCGCGTCCGACGCTTCCCACGCGAGCGCCGTCCATGCGCGCAGGTCGACCTTCCCCTCGCCGAACCCGCGCGAAACGGAAACGTCCCAGCCAGGGTCATCTTCACCTGTCTGCGCGCAATCGGAAAGCGCGCGTGCGGTGCGCTCCGCCAACGCATACCCCCTCTCAGTGAACGCTATGCAGGAAACCCTCATCTAGCGCACCACCATCGTCGAGAAGTAGCTGCCCCGATCGGGCACATCGTCGAGCGAGCGGTACACGCGCTCGCCCGGAAGCCCACAGTCCTCTACAAGCTCGGCACCGTCGAAGGCACCCTCCTCGCAAAGGAAGCGCTTCGTGTCCGCAAGCGAGCGGCGCGCCTTCATGACCACCTTCGTCCCCGGCCAGCCGATTGCACGGCGCACCCCGTACAGAACGCCTTTACTCATACGTCGCCCCCAATTTCCCGATAACTGCATCGGCGCCCGACGTGCGGAAAAGCTCGCGGCGCTCGGCGTCGAACACGACCGCGGCGATGTCGCATGCGCCCGCCGCGCGGCGGCGCAACCTGTCCTCAATTGCCGCAGCGAGCGAGGCGCGCGCAGCGTCCCCAACGCCGGCGGCCTCGATTACCTCGAGCGCCGCCGTGGTCGTGACGGACGACATGATCTCGCGCACGGTCTTCGCGCCCGCGCCGGCCATGGCCGCGTGGGCGGCCAGAATCTCCGCGCGGCAGTCGGCGGTACGCGAATGGGTGTCCATGATGCCGCCCGCGACCTTCACCAACTTGCCGATGTGTCCCACAAGAAGGACATTGGTAAATCCCTCGCGAACGCAGCAGTCAATCGCATCGCCCACAAAGTTGGAGATGAAGACCACCGGCGCACCGTTTAGGTGGAAATGCCCCGAGATGAACTGCCCGCCGTAGTTGCCGGGCGTGAGCACGACTCCGCGCCGCCCCATAGCCGCATGCTGCCGGATCTCGAGCTCGATGCTATCGCGCAAGGCAGCGAGGCTGCGCGGCTCGACGATGCCCGTCGTGCCCAGGATGGAGATGCCGCCCTCTATCCCCAGATGCGGGTTGAAGGTCTTTTTGGCAAGGGCAACACCCTCGGGTACCGAAATCGTCACAGCAATATTTCCAGAAAAGCCGTGCGCGGCGCACACCTCGCGCACCGCCGAAGTGATCATCGCGCGCGGCGTCGCGTTGATGGCGGCCGCCCCCACCGGCTGCTCGAGCCCGGGCAATGTCACGCGCCCCACGCCCACGCCGCCATCGACGGAAACTTCCGATTCGCGCGCGGGCACGTCCTTGCTGCCCGCAGCACCCGTGCCCGACCCCGCATGTTCCACGTGCGCGTACACGAGTACGCCGTCAGTCACATCGGCATCGTCGCCTGCGTCCTTTCGCACGGCGCACTGGGCGCACCCCTCGCCGATGCATGCGTCGACCACGTTCGCCTCGACGGGCAGCCCGCCGGGGGTGACGATCGACACGCGGCCGACGGGCTTTCGTGACAAAAGCATCTCGCAGGCCGCCTTCGCCGCGAGCGCGGCGCAGCTCCCCGTGGTGTAGCCGCAGCGCAGGCGGGTCGTCCCGGTATATATGTAGTGCTCGAAGGCCACGCTAGCTGCTCGCCTTCCGATACCCCGTGGAAAACGAAGGGTCGTAAAGCTTGCTGCGCTCGTACGACTCCGCTTGCGCGCCGTTGTGTGCAAGCCTGCCGCGAGCTCCGAGCACGCGGCCCACCACCACGAGCGCCGTGCGGTCGATGCCCTCTCGCGCGCCCGCATCGGCGAGCGTGCCCACTGTGCATCGCACCACGCGCTCCTCAGGCCAGGTCGCCTTGTACACGAGCGCCGCCGGCTCATCGGAGCTGCGGCCCGCGGCCAAAAGCTCGGCGGAAAGCTCGGCGAGCATACCCGAGCTCAGGAAGATGACCATAGTCGAGCCGCTTTCCGCCATGGTGCGCATGCCCTCGCCCGCGGGCATGGGGGTACGTCCGGAAAGCCGCGTGATCACGACCGACTGGCTGATTCCCGGCAGCGTGTATTCCTGGCGAAGCGCCGCCGCGGCACCGCAAAAGCTCGACACGCCGGGCACCACCTCGTAGTCCACGCCGCGCGCGTCGAGTGCGTCCATCTGCTCCTGGATGGCGCCGTACAGGCACGGGTCGCCCGTGTGCAGGCGCACCACTTCCTCGCCCCGCGCATCCGCCGCGCACATCACGTCGAGCACTTCCTCCAAGGTCATGTGCGCGCTGTCGTAGACGATGCAGGATTCCTTGCACTCAGCGAGCAGCTCGGGGTTCACAAGGCTTCCCGCCCAAACGACCACGTCGGCCGCGCGCAGAAGGCGCGCCCCGCGCAGCGTGATAAGGTCGGCGGCGCCCGAGCCTGCGCCAACGATATGAATCATCCGAGCCTTCCCTTCCCGTTTCTCATCGCAACCGTTTACGCCGCCCTTCGCGCAGCGGGCAAAACACGGCGTCTGCGGCGGCAATCGGCGCAAATACGCAGGCAGGAGGCGCAATGCCGCCCGCCCTGGCTTTGACACGTTCACAAGTGCCCACTATCATAGTAAAAGATTCGGCAACGAGCATATGACAATCGGATAAAAGGAAATGACCGGCGCGGCGCCCGCACAGCCCGCGCTGGCTTGCGGAGGGAACCAGGTGGGAATCCTGGGCAAGGGACATTACTGTATAGGACGCGCGGGCGAACCGCCTCGCGCCCCAAGCCAGACTGCTTCGCCTTTTCCTCACGGCATCGCCGTGGCGTTAGCTCCTTGTGAACCCCGAGGGGTGCGCTTTTCTTTCGCTTGTGCCGACAAGCAACTGTCGCCGGGGGACCGGCAAACCGAGGAAAGGAAAAACCATGTCCGACCAGATGTCACGCCGCGGCTTCATGGGCGCCGCAGCAACCGGAGCCGTCGCGCTCGCCGGAGTCGCGCTCGCGGGCTGCTCCAACACCTCCGCGAGTTCCGAGAAATCGAGTGAAAAGGAGAAGGCCGTGAAGCCGGTCATCCTCGTCACGAGCTTCGGCACGAGCTACAACGACTCGCGCCACATCACCATCGGCGCCATCGAAGACGCTATCCGCGAGAAGTACTGGCAGGACTACGACATCCGCCGCGCCTTCACCGCGCAGATCATCATCGACAAGCTGAAGAAGCGCGACGGCATCACGATCGACAACATGACCGAGGCGCTCGACCGCTGCGTGGAAGACGGCGTGAAGGAAATCGTCGTGCAGCCGACGCATCTCATGGGTGGCCTGGAATACACCGACGTGAAAGACGAGCTCGACAAGTACGCCGACAAGTTCGACAAAATCTCGCTCGGCGACCCGCTGCTCACCTCCGACGACGACTACAAGAAGGTGGCCGCAGCCATTAAGGAGAACATGGCGTCCTTCGACGACGGCAAGACGGCGCTGTGCCTCATGGGCCACGGCACCGAAGCCGATTCCAACGCCGACTATGCCAAGATGCAGGAAGTGTTTAAGAACGAGGGCTTGACGCAGTTCTTCGTCGGCACCGTCGAGGCTGAACCGACCTGCGAGGATGTTATCGCCGCCGCGAGCGCCGCAGGCTACAAGAAGGCCGTGCTCGCGCCGTTCATGGTGGTCGCGGGCGACCACGCGAACAACGACATGGCAGACGAGACCGACCCCGACAGCTGGGCTGCGAAGTTCGTGGCCGCCGGCTTCGAAGTGACGTGCCTGCTCCAGGGTCTGGGACAGAACGTCGCGGTCGACGACATCTACGTCTCGCACGTGGACGACGCCATCGCCAAGCTGTAAACTCGCCGCGCACGGGGGCGCCGGTCGCGTCCCCGTGCAACGGGCATGCGCCTTCCCCGACTGACGGCGCATGCCCGTTGCATTCGCATCCCGCCCGCCCACCGCACGGCGCGGGCGGTCGAAGCGATGGAAAGGAACCCCTCCATGTTGAAGAAAACCCTCGCCTTCGCCCTGTCGGCGGCGCTTTTCGCATTCTCGCTCGCCGGCTGCGGCGGAAATTCAATCGACAGCGCAAAGGCAAGCGATGCCGATTCCCAGGAAAAGACCGAACAGGCGGCCGATGCGCCCGAGGGCGCAAGCGCTGCCCCCATCACCGCCGACAAGGTGGCCGACGGCACCTATCCGATCACCGTAGATTCCAGCTCGAACATGTTCAGGATTGTGGACGCCCAGCTCATCGTGGAAAACGGCTCCATGCACTGCGTGATGACGCTTTCCGGCACGGGCTACGGCAAGCTCTTCATGGGCACGGGCGACGAGGCTGCCGCCGCAAGCGAGGCCGACTTCATCCCCTATGTGGAAAACGCGGAAGGCAAGTACACCTACGACGTGCCCGTTGATGCGCTCGACGAGGACACCGCCTGCGCCGCGTGGAGCATTAAAAGGGAGCGGTGGTACGACCGCACGCTCGTATTCGAATCCGCCGGCGTCGATCTGCGCGCCGACGCACTGAAGTAACGCCATGCGGTCGATTCTTCCCAAGGGGGAAAGCAGAAAGCACCGCAGCATCGCGGCGCGCGCGATCGCCTGCGTTCTCGTCGCCCTGCTCGCGCTTCCCTTCGCGGGGTGCAGTGCGAGCCCGAACGTGACCGGTGCCACGGCGGGCTCTCAGGAATACACTGTGAGCGTCTCGCTTTCCGGCGGGTCAGGGCGCGCAAGCATCGCCTCGCCCACCACAATTGTGAAGGATGGCGACACCTACACCGCGACCATCACCTGGTCGAGTTCGAACTACGACAAGATGACCGTCGACGGCGTGGACTACGCGCCCGTAAACGACGGCGGCAACTCCACGTTCGAGATACCCGTCACGCTCGACGAGGACATCGCCGTGTCGGCCGAGACCGTCGCCATGTCGACGCCGCACACCATCGACTACACGCTCCACTTCGACTCATCCACCATGAAGGAGAAATCGGGCGACGATGCAAGCGGCGGCTCCCCTGCGGGAACGGCTTCAAGCGCCGCGGCCGACTTCCACAACGCTGATTTGGGCTGCGGCTGGGAGCCGACGGGGGCGCTTCAGCTTGAATACGCCAAGCACTTCACTGTCGACGAGTTCGAAGGCGGCTTGCGGCTTATCTGCGTTTCGAACGGGGAGCGCTTCCTCGTGGTGCCGCAAGATGCGAAGGTACCTGACGGGTTGAGCTCCGACATCGCGGTCATAAGACGCCCCGCCGACAAGGTGTACCTCGTGTCGTCGGCGACGATGTGCCTGGTCGACGCGCTCGATGCGAACGACAATATCTTAATGTCGGGCACGAAGGCCGACGATTGCTCGGTCGCGGGCTTCAAAAGCGCGCTCGAAAGTGGGGCGATCGCCTACGGCGGCAAGTACAGCGCGCCCGACTACGAGCGAATATCGGCCTCGGGCTGCACGCTCGCCATCGAGAACACCATGATCAACCACACGCCCGATGTGAAGGAAAAGCTGCAGAAGCTCGGGCTCGTCGTGCTCACCGAACAGTCGTCGAGCGAGCCCGAAGCACTCGGACGCGTCGAGTGGATTAAGCTTTTCGGCGTCCTGTTCGACAAGGAAGAGGAGGCCGCGCACCTGTTCAACGAGCAGAAGGCCCGCGTCGAGCAAACGTCGGGGCTCGCGTCGTCAGGTAAAACCGTGGCGTATTTCTACATTAACTCGAACGGGGCCGCCGTCACGCGGCGGGCGGGCGACTACGTGGCGCAGATGATCGAGCTTGCAGGCGGCAGTTACGCGCTCGATGACGCGCAGACGGCGTCGACGTCAGGTTCGTCAGTAACGCTCGAAATGGAGCGCTTCTACGCGACGGCGAAGGATGCCGACATCATCGTCTACAACGGCACCATCGACGAATCGGTTGCCACCTTGAACGACTTCGTAGGCAAAAACGCACTATTGTCGCAGTTCAAAGCCGTGAAGAACGGCAACGTCTGGGTTACAAGCGCCGACATGTACCAGCAGATGACTTCTACCGCCGACATTATCGACGAGCTGCACGGGGCGTTCACCGGCGATGACGCGAGCGACTTCCATTATCTGAGAAAGCTGGGCTAGCACCATGAGAAGCCGGCTTTCCATGGCATACGACGAATCGGGGCGCGCCGCGCGGTGTCGCGCCGTGACGGCGCTGCTCGCTGTTGCCCTCATCGTGCTCGTCGGGGCCAACCTGTGCATCGGGAGCGTGCTCGTGCCCGCAGACCACATCCCCGGCATCCTTTCGGGCGGCGCGGCCAATTCCATGGAAAGTCAGGTCATCTGGGAGATTCGCCTGCCGCGCGTGCTTTCAGCTGTGCTTCTCGGCGGGGCACTTTCGCTCTCCGGGTTCCTGCTGCAGACGTTTTTCAACAACCCCATCGCCGACCCGTTCATCTTGGGCGTCTCCTCGGGCGCAAAGTTCGTCGTCGCGCTTACGATGATCGTACTTCTGGGCGCGAACCAGGCCATGTGCTCGCCGGCCATGGTGGCCGCAGCGTTTCTGGGCTCGCTTATCACCATCGGCTTCGTGCTCCTCATCGCACGGCGCATAAATTCCATGGCCATGCTCATCGTGGCGGGTGTCATGGTGGGATACATCTGCTCGGCGGCGACGAACTTCCTCATCGCCTTCGCCGACGACCAGTCCATCGTGAACCTGCACAACTGGTCTTTGGGTAGCTTCTCGGGTTCGAGCTGGGATGACGTCGCGGTCATCGCGGTCGTGGTGATCACCGTGAGCGCATGCGTATTCGCGATATCGAAGCCCCTTTCCGCCTTCCAGCTGGGAGAAGCCTACGCGAAAAGCGTCGGCGTGAACGTCGCACGCTTCCGCGTGGTGCTCGTCCTTCTAGCGAGCATGCTCTCCGCCTGCGTGACTGCGTTCGCTGGTCCGGTGTCGTTCGTAGGTATCGCGGTTCCGCATCTCGTGAAGTCGGCGCTGAAGTCGTCGAAGCCCATCCGCGTGATTCCTGCGTGCTTCTTGGGGGGCGCCATCTTCTGCGCGGGCTGCGATTTGATCGCGCGCACGTTGTTCTCTCCCGTCGAGCTTTCCATCAGCGCCGTCACCGCCATCTTCGGCGCGCCGGTGGTTATCGCGCTCATGTTGAAGAAGCGGGTGAGGTAAATGGGGGAATTCGTGCCGCGGCCCAAAACGCTCGGAGGGGACATTCCATACTTAGACAGTCCTGAGCTCGCACGAAAGCGCGAGAAGGCACTTTCGGCTCGTGCGGAACTGCGCGCGGAACGTCTCCTCCGAGCGCAGTCGAACCTCGAAACCCCGGTCGAAACGCAGGCTGACGGAGCGCCGCTTTTCCGCATAAGCGACCTGTCGGCGGGCTACGACAAGAAGGTCGTAGTCGAAGGTGTCGATCTGGAGGTTCGCGCGGGCGACGTCGTGGCGCTCATCGGGCCGAACGGCTCGGGCAAGTCGACCATCTTGAAAACCATCACACGCCATCTTGCACCGCTTGCCGGCGCGGTCGAGCTCGACGGACGGGAGATTTCCCGATGGAAGACGGCGGAGTTCGCAAGGAACCTTGCCGTTATGCTGACAGATCGCCCCCGGACCGAGCTCCTCACCTGCCGCGATATCGTAGAGGCGGGAAGGCATCCCTACACCGGGCGAATGGGCACACTCTCGCCCGACGACCATAGTCGGGTCGACGAGGCAATGAAAACCACACATGTGGAAGAGCTCGCCGAGCGCGACTTCATGCAGATAAGCGATGGGCAACGCCAGCGCGTCATGCTCGCACGCGCCATCGCGCAGGATCCGCGTGTGCTCGTGCTCGACGAGCCCACGTCGTATCTCGATATCCGCTACCAGATCGACCTGCTGCGAATACTTCGCCACCTTGCGAAATCGCGGAATGTGGCTGTCATCATGTCCATCCACGAACTCGAGCTCGCGCAGAAAAGCGCCGACAAGGTGATTTGCGTGAAGGACGGCCGGGTCTTCCGCGCCGGCGCACCCGAGGACATATTCACGCGCGAGACAATTGGCGAGCTCTACGGCCTTCAGCATGGCACCTTCAACGAGCGCTTCGGCAGCGTGGAAATTGGGCGCCCACACGGTGATGCGCACACGTTCGTCATCGCCGGCGCAGGTACGGGGTCGGCTGTGTTTCGCCAGCTCATCCGGCAGGGCAAGGCGTTCTACGCGGGCGTTCTGCACGAAGGGGACATCGACTGCGAGCTCGCGCGCGACCTGGCGACGGAATGCGTGGCCGAGCGCGCCTTCGAGCCGATCGGGGATAAAACCATAGCCCGCGCCAAAGAGCTCCTCGTCCACTGTGCGCGCCTTATTGTGTGCCCCGCCGCCTTCGGCACCATAAACGCCCGCAACGCAGAGCTCGTCGAGTTCGCACGCTCGCATGGTATCGAGGTCGTGCGAGCGTGCGAAGGCGCATCGGAGGATTCCCAAATAGAGTGGGAAGGATAAAATTGGACTTTATTTTAAGGATCCTCAGGCTACAGCTCCTACGCCGGTGAGGTCTACAAGGCGCCGGAGAACCTCGTGAACAAGAATTTCCACGCCGACGAGCCCAACTAGGCCTAGTCCAAGCGAGATTCCAGACTCGACAGGCCGTTGAGAGTCAGGTCGTTGGCGACCTCAGAGACGCGCTCGATAGGAACCGAGCCGTCAGACAGCGCCCACGTGCGATAGATACCGATAATACCCGACAGCAAAAACGCCAGATAGTAGTCGAACATCTCGTCCTTGAGACCTTGGGGCAGCAGATCGCGCTCGGCAATCTCGTGCTCGAGCGGTGCACGAAGACGAGCCATAAAATCATCAAGCGGAATGTTCTCGATCAGCTGACGATTGAGCACCAAGTTGTTGCACAGTGCCTCGTTAACGGTTTTAAAGAAGGTCGCCGCCGCGCCCAGGGCGCGCTCGTTGGTGCCGCCGTCCATGGAAGCAAGCGTTTTCTCGACCGAGTCGACAATCATCTCCACCACATCGACGGCAATGGCATCGAGCAGGCCGTCAACCGTGCCAAAGTGCACGTAGAAGGTTTTGCGGTCGACATTGGCCTCGCGTGCGATGGCACTCACCGTAATGTCTGCCAGCGGCTTTTCCATGAGCAGGCGCTCGAAAGCGGAAAGGATGGCATTACGGCTGCGAACAATGCGGCGGTCAAGACGCGGTTTGCTGGTTGCCATGGGCGTGTCCCTTCGATATGCGAGCATTCATCAACAGATGAGAGATAATCTACGTAAGAGGATTATCCCCCATACAGCACAAATATGCCCCGCATCATGAAGAACGCACGACTGTCCTACTGCGACTTAGGGTGCTTCTTCTTATTGAGTGCCGACGGAGATACGCGAATACCATCGCCTGTCTGGCGCACATAGGCTTTATGAGCCGGCTTAGCGGCCCCAGAAGCCTTCTGAGCGTGCTTCTTGGGATCAACGGTAACAGCATTCGTGGGGTGCGGCTTAGTGGGCGCAGAGGGCGTCTGAGACGTGCGGCCGAGTTTGCGCATCACGCGATCCCAGCGCGCATGGATGCTCTCGTTGTGGGCGCTCTTAAGGCTCAGCAGGGGCGCAGCCAAAATGGTCGGCGCAATGAACGTAATGAGGCGCCACAGCAGATAGCCGGCGGTCGAAGCCGACCCAAAGAAATGACCCAAGAACAATGCAAAGCCACCCTCAGCGCCACCAGTTCCACCGGGCAAGGGGACCGCAGAGCTCAGAAGCTGGACAAAGGCGCTCGCGGCCATGACCGAGAAAAAGTCGACCTCGTGGTGGCCAAAGGCAAGCATCAGGAAATACGGCACCAGATAGAAAAACGCGAGCTGCAGCATGGTGATAAACACGGTGAGCAGCATGGAAGAAAAATGTCCGGCTGAAAGCTTGAACTTCTCGGAGAAGGAATAGATCTCGCCATCGACAAACGTGCGCCATCCCTCGATCTTAGTAGCCGAGACACCAATGCGCTCAAGCCAATTGATGATGCAATGGGCAACGCGCGTGACGGTCTTAGGCATGAGCGCGACGGCGAAGATGCCCAGCAAGATGCAGCAGTGCCCACCAAAGCTAAAGACGCACAGCAGCGTCATGTCGCCATAGCGCTCGGCAAAAAACGGCATGCGAGCAAGCAGTAGGATAGCGCCCCAGGCAACGAGGCCAAACTGGTACACGATAAAGCGCGTGAACTGCGTGGCGCCAGCCTCGCCGACATTTTGGCCCGCCTTGGTCAGGCGGTAGATCTGTGCGGGAGTCGAGCCCATCATCATAGGCGTAAGGTTGCCAAAGAAGATGCCACTCGCCTCGACTGAGATCAGGTCGCGAATGCCGACGGGTGAATTGGGGTCGAGCCAGACAGCGATCGCATAGGCCACAATGCCAAAGAACAGGTACAGGAACATGCAAAAGCATGCAGCAGCGAGCCAAGGCGCCTGGACGCTCGACATTGCGGCCCAGAACTGCCCCATCTGCCCGGTTACCACCAGATAGACGATATAACCCACCAGCACGACGCCGATAAAGATGGCGCCGCGGCGTGCGCTCTTATTGTCATCTCCGCCCGAGGCCTCAACCTCGACCTGGGGCTTAGACGTATGCTGAGAGGACTCCGTCATGAGACTCCTTCTAACAGTCAAAATATCTTGGATATTGTACCCGCAAGGACCATAAGCAGAACGCAAAGCTCTGGTTCAAACGGGAATTGCAGACGGTTGTTTGAAAATAAAAAACCCGGCCTTCCATGGGAAGTCCGGGTATCAGATGCGTGGTAGCCCGTACCAGATTCGAACTGGTGATCTCCGCCTTGAGAGGGCGGCGTC
>ENA-OUPA01000037-OUPA01000037.1-human-gut-metagenome-genome-assembly--contig:-NODE-37-length-113810-cov-7.82315_pt1 | contig 113810 bp, 98 predicted proteins | sample MGYA00237939_ERZ548770 | MGnify/ENA primary metagenome ERZ548770 (study PRJEB26490, sample SAMN05356877) | human gut metagenome | biome: terrestrial biome; feature: human-associated habitat; material...
ATTCCCTTCACGCATGCGGGCGTCGCCAAGTGGTAAGGCCCAAGCTTCCCAAGCTTGTATTCGCGGGTTCGAGTCCCGTCGCCCGCTCCATGAACTTCCCGACCCTGCCTTCCGGCGGGGTCTTTTTTTGACGCGGATACGGTTTGGGGCGCGGATGGCCGCTCTTTGGAGATAATCTCGCATAGTGCAACGTCCTTGCGCGAAACGAGACCCCAATGGATGCAGCCTTCCGATACCTCAAATGGAACGACGATGTCGTCGGCCTCGTCGCGCCCGACTTATCGGTGCGCTTCGCGGAGCCGCGCTTCAACACGACGGTCGGCCTGTACACCCACGGCCAAACGTCCTGGACGCCCGACCAGTTTCTGCAGTTCCTCTCCGAGCGCATCATGAGTCCGGCCCGGCGCGACATAGAGCGCCTCTTGTTCCGTTGCGGCCTGTCGGAGTACGACGTGTTCAAGATCGCCGATGCCACTCGCGCCATCAACCCCCGCGACGAGCTGTGGCTGGCTCCCACCCCCGATGCTTCCATGGCCGAGGCGGCCACGGAGGTCTTCGACGCCATCTTCCTGCAGCGCACCGATGCGGCGGGAGACAGCGTCGATACGCCGGAGGGTGCGAACGTGAAGCGCTACGGGGCGAGCCAGGGCGCCTACGGCATCGTGAAGCAGCGCATCAGCCCGCTTTCCACCGACGTCGAGTCGGAGGTGGCTGCGTCCCTGTTGGCCGAGATGCTGGGCATGCCCTGCTGCCGCGCGTGGCGCTTCGGCGACGACGCGGTGTTCAGCGCATTCGAGTACGACTTCACCTGCGAGTACCTGGTGCATATGCGCCGTTTGTTCGATGGCCCGCGTGGCGAGAACGAGCTGGAGAATCTGCTGGCCGTGCGCCCCCAGTACGCCGACGACCTCTACTGCATGATCGCCTTCGACTTCATCACGCGCCAGGACGACCGACACCTGTCGAATATCGCCGTGCTGGTGACTGAGGGCGGCGAGTCGTTCTACCCTCTCTACGACAACGGCCGCAGCCTCTTCTACGAGGACACCGAGTCCTTCGCGCGGAAGGCCGCCGCCGACCCGCGCGCCTTCGCCACCACCTTCGGCTACGTCGGCACCTACTGGGACCACGCTCGCGACATTGCCGCTAAGGGCGTGCGCTTCGGCGACCTGCTGAACCTCGACGTGGATCCGCGCACCATTCGCGCCCTTCTCGTTGAGGCCGGCTTCACCGACTACCGCCTGGAAGCCGCCACGGAATGGATCGCGAATGCGATGGAATGCTTGAAGTCGCTGGGATGATGAAAGGCGAGCCAAGGGAACCGTTCCTCTGACCTACTCGTGACTTAAAGGTCGAAACTCTCGGGGGCTAGGGCAATCGCTTCTCGGGCGAGTTTCCTCTCGCCCATAGCCGGAGGTAAGCGAAGCCGATGAGGGCGGGCAGAACCGGCGCCGCTGCCTGCGCCGCATAGATTCCGATGAATCCGCAGCCCAAGGGGGCCGCCAGGAGCCAGGCTAGCTCCATCCTCATGATGAAGGCGTCGATGAGAGAGACGTCGGAAACATCCTGCGCAAACGCGAGTACGGCGGGGAGTTGTTCGGAAGTTTTGTCGTCCACTACTCGCTCAAGGTCGGAGGATCAGAGAAGGACGTCTGGTGGGAAGACGGCAGATGGTTCTCTCGCGAAGGGGCATAAGGTATAAGGCAGAAGACCGAGGTTAACCTTCCCAGATCGGACTGAATTCCCCGCATGGCTTCACAAGATCGTCGGCTATTGTGGCGCGCCCCTTTCGAGGACGCGCCACGAAACACTTTTGCTCGACCCCCGTACGGCAGACGAGCTCGGTCATACCAGCACTTCGGGTCATAGCCTGAAGGTCGTTGGCTCGAATGCAGCCCTCGCGACCAATAAAACACCAGGTCGGAACGTAATCTCTGACCATATTTATTCTCTTGAGCAGCTCTATGTGGGCGAATATGGGCTAATTATTTGGCTAAAATACCGTGGAACAACCTGCAACCTGGGAAACCCCGTGAAACGCCAGGGTCATTAACCCAAAACCCTGCCAATCGGCGATCCTGCGATTCCATATTGCGAACGCAAAGCTTCGCGTCCTCCTCCCTTCGTAGAAAAATCCTCTCGCGCCCCTCCGATGGGGCGAATAGAACCGAATAGAACCGAAAAACACCCCTCTCGTTTGCTGCTTACCCGTCCATTCCCAATAATCTAGCCAAGCATCAAAGAAGGGATGTTTCTTTTCGGAAAGCCGAAGACGGAGAAACGAGCGGGGGGATCTCAGCAGCTTTTTCAAATACCAAAGCGATGGGGGCCGCTAATGGGTCCGGCGATCGCAGCCCTGCTGGTTTGATTTGATAGGCAGGCCGTAGCGTTGCTCAATCTTGAATCGCGTTTGCCTCAGCCGCCCGGCGATGTGCAGATGAGCTGAATGACGGAGCAGATCCGGTGTTTTCCGGATCTGCTCGGTATCGCCAGGTCAAGTGGAAGAGCCGGTCTTCATAAGAACTCATGCTTCATCTGCAACTGCCCAGAAGAAAGGCGGCAGCCGCAATTGCTAGTTCAACGTTACGTCGTAAGATGCCAGCGTCTCGTAAGTGTCATTATCCCAGACCTCAATAACCATCTCGACGTTCGTCATTTCGCTAACGCTTGCGATATCATCGGAATCGGCATAGAAGAACGCGCCCTCTGCCAGCTTGCCAGGCAATACGACTTCGCCGCCCCAGAAATCGACCATCTTGCCATTGACGGAGCACGCATCAGAGGGAACCGTTACGTAGATGGACTTGTCGGATTTATTGTTCACGTCAACAACGTAGCCCGGGCCTTCCCATTCGTCGCTCTTCTTCGCCACGACGTCAATCGTCCACATGTCGTCGTCAACAACGGTGACGGGAGTGAAGGAGGCATCGTAGGCCACTCCGCTGTCGGCAGAAGTAGCGTCATCTCCCTCGTCACTAAGGATGCCCTCCATGCTCGCGGCATCTTCTTTGATCTTCGCTGCCTCTTCTGCGCTGACCTTCTGGAAGGTCATCTCCTCGCCATCAACAGCAATCGTAAGCTCTTCGCCATTCAGTTTGCCCGTTACGGAACTGCCTTCGATGGTCAGCGTGAGCTCGGTACTGCTCTTTGCTTCCCAAGTGCCCGATATTTCCTCGCCCATCACATCAAGAACAGCAGTTTTGTCTTCGTTGAGGTCGAGTACGACGTTCATGCCGAACGCCTCCATGACCGCAATGTCGTCTTCGGTTGCGCCTGCTACGTTCGTCATCTTCCAGCTTCCCTGGAAGTACGCCGAAGCGTCTTTCTGCGCGCCGCTGCAGCCGGTAAACGCAAGGCTCAAAGCGATTACGAGCGCCAGCGCGGTGATTGATAACAGTCTCTTCATGATTTCCGTCCTCCTCAGTTCGAACGTTTTGTTCGTGAGGCGGTTGCCTCACACCGCTATTGATACACTTCGAAAGTCTGCTAATCCATTACCTCGTTGTGTATTTTCTCGGGGCAAAAGAAAAATACTTAAATTGAGTAGTGTCGCTGTCTTATTGTACAACCGCAGTTCAATCGCATGATTTCTGAATCAAAGGGCCTAAATCGAATACTTCGGTTCTGCAAGTCGATGCGCGGACAATGTTTTGCTGGCATAATAAGCCGTGAGACTCGATCTTTTTCCTATCTGCTGCAAGCAACGATATGAATGGGGGGTTGTGCGTATGAGAAGGATGGTCGGCATCATTCTTTCGTTGGCGCTCGCCTGCGGGCTGTTGCTCGATGCCGGCTGCGTCCGCTCGCCGAGCAACCAGCCGACTACCATCACCATCTGGCACGTCTACGGTGGCCAGACAGATTCTCCGCTCAACGATCTCATCGATGTTTTCAACAACACGGTTGGCGTCGAAGAGGGCATCCGGGTTGAGGTCGCCATGGTATCGGACAACAAGAACATCCACAACGGCATCATTGCCGCAGCGGCGGGAGAGCCAGGGTCGCCGAAGCTGCCCGATATGTTCGTTTCCTATCCGAAGACCGTTCTTGCTCTGCCTGATCAGAGCATCCTTGTCGATTATCGCGATTACTTCACCGAAGACGAGCTTGCAGCCTTCGTGCCGGCTTTTCTGGAAGATGGCGAAGTCGACGGCCATCTTGTGTGTTTGCCCGTTGTCAAGTCAACAGAGTTGTTCTTCGTCAACAAAACCGATTTCGACCGCTTTTCCGCTGCAACAGGCGTAACCCTTGACAGTTTGAGAACGTGGGAGGGTCTCTTTGACGCTTGTTGCGTCTACGAGGAATGGACCGACAGCCTTACGCCGGATATCGAAAGCGACGGGAAGGCGTTTCTCGCCCATGATTACCACTTCGATTACTTCCAAGTGGGCATTGAGTCTCTCGGAACGTCGTTTTTCGACGGTGACGACATCTCGTTCAGCTCGACGTTCGCCCGCGTGTGGCAGCCTTATGCGCGCGCGGCAATCAGCGGAGGCCTGTGGCTGGGAGGCGGCTATGCGACCGATCCCCTTCGGACGGGGGAGGCGGTTGCCAGCGTTGGCTCTTCGGCGAGCGTTCTGTATTACACCAACGAAGTAATTCGCGCCGACAACACCTCCGAAATCGTCGAGTTCGACATCATGCCCGTCCCGACATTCGCCGGCGGGGAGAAGATGGTGATGCAGCGAGGGGCAGGGATATGCACGGTAAAGTCGACGCCCGAAAAGGAGCAAGCCGCCATCCGGTTCCTGAAGTGGCTTACCGACCCCGAGCGCAATAGCCAATTTGCCGTAAGCACCGGCTATATGCCCGTTGTTCAGGAGGCGTACGATTCCTATTTGCCACAATGCATTGAAAAGCTAACCGACCAAAGATACGTTGAGCTTTATCGCGCCTACATAGAAACCCAGCGGGACTACCTGTTTTACAAAGCCCCTCAAACCGATTCGTATCTGCAGCTTGAAGATGCTTTCGAGTCGAACGTGCGAAAGCATCTCTCGGCGGCGCGCAACAGCTTCATCGAATCCGGAGACGAAAGCGGCGCGGCTCTCGACAGGCTCATCGCCGATAGCTACGAGCAGTTCAAGAAGGGATTCTGATAATCCGGCAGCATGGACTCCGGTTACGAGCCATGCGATCGCGGAATGATGGCCTAGCATCTGCTTGTCGGGAGGCCAGATTCCCATAGATTGAAACCGGATTCTCGGTTGGCGAAAGGAGGGAGTCGCGCATGAACCGCATACGGCAGACGTTCGAGCTTATGCATGCGACGCGCAAGGAAGTCTCCATGCGGCGCAAGCTTGTCGCATATTGGGCTTCGATGATCTTCGTCCTGCTTGCTGCGATGCTCGTCCTCGCCAGCTTGTTCGGCGTGTTCTCCATCAGGGAGAGTAACCTCCGTCACGCACTCGATGCCCATCATACCAGCACAGTGGCAAGCGTCAAAAAGCAAACGAGCGTGCTTGCCGCCCATGCCATCGCGTTGTCTCAGGAATCTTCGAACGCCCTTGATCACCAGCTGCTCACCCATCCCACATCCAAGCTCAACGACGACCCGGAGGGCATTGCCCGCGCCGAACGCGCGTTGTTCTCCGTGTTGCGCACCGCGCTTGAGACGAGTCCGTGCAGCGGCGCTTTCGTCATCATCGACGCCACTGTCAACACACAGATCGACAACGCCGAAAACTCTCGCGCCGGCGTGTACATCAGGTTTGCGAATCTCAGTGTAAGCGAGGTTGTCGGTCAAGATATCGTTCTATTTCGCGGGACGCCCCAAATCGCTCGGGAAAACAGCCTCGAGCTCCATAATCGGTGGAGGCTGGAGTTCGACAGCTCTCTTATGCCCGGATACGAAACGATGCTCCGCGGGTCGACCGGGAGGGTTTCGGAAAGCTGCCGATGGGCAAGCCGTTCACAGCTTCCCGGCACCTGGGAGGGCGTGGCCATGGTCGTCGCTCCTGTCTGCTCTTCGAACGGAACGGTTCGCGGGGTGTGCGGTCTGGAATTGAACGATTTGCTTTTCAGCCTGTCCCATCCCGCGCAAGATAGCGAGTACGGCTCTGTGATGACGGCCGTAGCCCCTGTAAGCAACGACGTTGCGGACTTGTCCAAGGGCATGACCGGAGAGCTCAAATCAACGTATCTGTCCGACGCCGAAAAACTCTACGTTCGCGAGGGCTCCGGCTTCAACGTGTATGAGGCGTCAAACGGCACGTTCGTCGGCCTTCACACGCCGCTTGGCCTGCAGACAACAGACGGCGAGGACGTGTGCGCCATCACCCTCGTTCCCCGAGAGTATTACAGCGCGATGGCCTTCGCCGACCGCATGAAGATCATCGTCGCCTCTTCGCTCCTGTTCGTCGTCGCGCTTATGCTGTCCCGGTATTTGTCGCGTCGATTCGTAAGGCCGATATCCGATGCGGTTGACGCCCTCAAGGCGGACGGATCCATCGGGGACGGCCTGACGGGTTTTTCCGAAATAGACGCGCTCGTTTCAGTATTGGATTCGAAAGCGGCGAGCATCAAGCCGAGCTTGCTTCCTCCCGATGTCGCCTCTTTGCTCGATGAGTTTTCGGCTCGTTTCGCCACGCTTACCGCCACGGAGCGCAAGATAGTAAAGCTTTATGCCGACAACTTGGAAACGAGCGAGGTCGCCGAGCGTCTGTTCATCAGCATCCATACCGCACGCAAGCACAATGCGAACATATATCGCAAGCTGAACGTCGGCTCGCGTGAAGAGTTGGTGCTCTATCTGGAGCTGTTCCGCCGATGCAAGAAGCTCGATGCCCTCTTCGGCGAAGGGGGCGCTTCGCAGAATCCGGAGGCTTAGCTGCCGGTCAGGCTCCTGATCAAATTAAGTACTTTCCCGCGTTCGCGTTGAAATACCCAATAAGGTAATGGAACTTCGCGGACCTCCCCCCGCATAATGCAGTCAACGGAAGGGCTCTCGCCCTGACCTCGCCCCGCAATTCAAACCCCGTCTCGGCGCTCGCCAAGAACTGCGCGGCAGCTATCAAGCGGGCTAGGAATGCAGGCGGCCCTTCCTCTGTGGCGTCGCAGTGGCTGAATGCTGCATTCGGTAAGGGAGGATGAACCATGGGACTGTTCGGGAAGCTTTTCGAGAAGAAAGAGTGCGCTATCTGCGGCGGAGAAATCGGTCTTTTGGGCAACCGCAAGCTTGAGGACGGCAACATGTGCAAGGCGTGCGCAGCCAAGCTGTCGCCATGGTTCGATGAGCGCCGGCACTCGACCGTCGCGCAAATCGAGGAGCAGCTTGAATACCGCGAATCTAACAAGGAAAACGTCGCCGCGTTTCGCACGACGCTATCGCTCGGTGAAACCGCCAAGGTTCTTGTCGACGAAGACGCAGGCCGCTTCATGGTTACCTCGGCGCGCAATTATTCGGAAGCGAACCCCGATGTGCTCGAGCTTTCCGATATCACGGGATGCACTTACGATATCGACGAGGGCATCGACGAGGTGACGCGTTTCGACGAGAACAACGAGGCTGTAAGCTACGATCCTCCGAGATTCACCCACTCCTACAATTTCTATGTAACCGTTTACGTCAACAACCCGTATTTCGACGATATGCGCTTCAAGGTGAACAGCCGAACCGTCGAAGTCGAAGAGAGGCGCGGGCCTGCGGTTTCTGCGAACCCGGGCAGCATCAACCTCGTTATCGGCTCGCTTTCGGGAGCAGAGACGTTCAATCCCGAAGCCAGCGTCGAGTACCGTACGTACCGCGACCTGTGCGAAAGGATAGTAGCAACCCTTCTTGAGAACCGCCAAAGCGCACGTGAGGAAATCGCAGCGGCGGCGGCGCCCAAAGCAGCGGTTGCGTGCCCGTATTGCGGTGCGACAACAACGCCCGCAACGACGAACTGTTGCGAGTTCTGCGGCGGAGCCCTTGGCGATTAGGCTTCGCGCTGAATCGGACACCGGGCAACTGATCAACGGAGGCGGCCATGGCTTCGAGCGTGAAAATCTACCAGTGCCCTTCCTGCACGGGTCCTCTCGGATTCGATGCGGAAACAGGGTTGCTCGTATGCCCCGACGCCATAGAGGCCCTCTATGGCGTGCGCACCGAACCCGAGGCATCGGCTGAAAAGGCCGACATGGGTTCCAAAGAGGGCGGTTCGCCTTGGAGCCTGGCGAGAACAGGGGGTTCGACGATGCGGAAGAGCAGGAGATGCGATCATGCTGCTGCCCCTCGTGCGGGGCCGAGCTCGTTTGCGATCATGCGACCATAGCCGCGTCGTGTCCCTACTGCGACAATCCGACCGTGATCCGATCCAGGGTTGCAGGCGCGCTCAGGCCCGATCTCGTTATCCCGTTCAAGTTGGAGAAAGATGTGGCCGTTGCTGCGCTGAAGAAGCATCACGTGAAAAGGCCGTTTCTGCCGAGGTGCTTCAAGGATGAGAATCGAATTCAATCGATCAAAGGGATCTACGTCCCGTTCTTCTTGTTCGACTACACTGCTTCCGGGATCTCTGATTTATATAGTAAATAGTGCATATTTAGACAAAAGGAGAGGCCTCAGCCTCTGTATTTTTTGAGCCCATCTTTCTTGTGCTATGCTGGGCGCGGCAACTTCGCTGAAAGGACTTCCATGGCCGCTCTGCAACCTGATCCCTGTGCGCTCCTCCCCTTTTCCGCCGGACAGCTCACGCCGATGCAGGCGATTGAGGCGCGCCATGCCGTGCGCAGCTACACCGACGAGCCTCTCGCGCCCGAGGCGGTGGAGGTGCTGCGGGAGGCCATCGCCCGGGTGAACGAGGAAGCGAACCTGAACATTCAGCTTGTGCTTGATGAGCCGCGGGCTTTTACCGGCTTTAAGGCGCGGCTTGTGAACTTCACAAATGTGCGCAACTACCTGGCGCTCGTGGGGCCTGAGTGCAAGGAGCTCGACGGCATTCTGGGTTACTACGGCGAGCAGCTGGTGCTGCTGGCCCAGTCGCTCGGGCTGAACAGCTGTTGGGTCGGCGGCACCTACAAGGTGGTGAACCGCGCTTACAATGTGGATCTGGGCCAGAAGCTGGCCGCCGTGATAGCGCTCGGATATGGGACCACGCAGGGGGTGCCGCACCGGTCGAAGGCGCCCCAGGAGGTGGCGCCGGGCTATGACGGGGCGCCGGAATGGTTCAAGCGCGGGGTGGACGCGGCCCTCCTCGCTCCCACGGCCCTGAACCAGCAGAAGTTCTCCTTTGCGCTGGGCGTCGAAGAGGACGGCGCGCCGGTGGTGCGGGCGACCACCAAGCGCGGAGCCTTCACCCAGATGGATCTCGGCATCGCCCAATGCCACTTCGAGATCGGTGCCGGCCCAGCCCTCTATCGCTGGGCGGAATAACCGACTTGAAGAGCCAAGAGAACCGCTCTCTTGGCTCCCGCTCAGATCCCCGTAGGGGGCGACCTTGGTCGCCCCTGTTTTGTCGTGAGCGGTTGCTCCGCTCGCGAGGGCTGACCAAGGTCAGCCCCTACGGGGAGGTGCGGCGGGAAGAAGGGCGCGGCGCCCGCTATTTCCCGGGCATGACCAGCTTCAGCAGGCGCAGCTTCTGCTCGTTGAAGGGCGGGTTGCGGATGCCGGTCTCGATGAGGGTCGATTTCTTCATGGTGGACTTGTAGTGGGTGAAGGCGTCGAAACCCACCTTGCCGTGGTAGGCGCCGATGCCGGAATTCTGCACGCCGCCGAAGCCCATCCGGTTACTGCTCGCGTGAATGACCACGTCGTTGATGGTGGCCCCGCCGCAGCGCACCGCATCCAGGATGTGCCGCTGGAACGGACGGCTCTCCGAGAAGATATAGCAGGCCAGCGGATGCTTGATCGACCGCACAATGTCCAGCGCCTCGTCCACGTCGCGCCAGGTGATGACGGGCAGCACCGGGCCGAAGATCTCCTGGCTCATGAGCGGGTCGTCAATGGACACGCCCGTCACCACGGTGGGCTCAATCTGCAGCGTCTCAGGATTGCGTCGGCCGCCGAAGGCGATGCGGGTGCCCTGGGGGCGATCGTCGATGAGTCGGCACACCATGTCGAAGTGCTTCTGGTTGATCATGTGCGGGTAGTCGGGGCTGGCCAGCACGTCTTCGCCGTAGTACGTGTGAATCCACCGCTGCAATTCTTCCACGAACTCGTCGGCCGCATCCTCGTGCACAAGCGCGTAGTCGGGTCCCACGCAGGTCTGACCCGAGTTCAGACATTTGCCCCAGGCGATGCGCTGGGCGGCGCGGCGGATGTCGGCATCGGCAGCGATGAACACAGGGCTCTTGCCGCCGAGCTCCAGGGTGACGCTCGTCAGGTTCTGGGCCGCGGCCGCCATGATCTCGCGCCCCACACGCGGGCTGCCGGTGAACATGATCTTGTCGAATTCCACCTGCAACAGCCAGTCGTTCATCTCGTTTGAACCGTGCCAGCAGTACACGTAGCGCGGGTCGAACAGCTCGCGGCACATATCGCGCAGAAACTGCGACGTGTGCGGCGAGGTCTTCGACGGCTTCATGGCCACGCAGTTGCCCGCGCCAATGGCGTCCACCAGCGGAATGAGCGTCAGCTGCAGCGGGTAGTTCCACGGTGACAGCACGGCCGCCACGCCGAAGGGGTAGGGGTACACCGTGGACGAAGAAGGGAAGTGCGCAAGTGGTGTAGGCACGTGCCGCGGCCGCGCCCATTGGCGCAGCTTCTTCAGGTAAAGGCGGATCTCGTCGTAAACGAGCCCCAACTCGGTGGCGTACGACTCGAAGGCGGACTTTCCCAGGTCGGCATGAAGGGCGTCCAGGGCCTCCCGCTCGTGGGCAAGCAAGTAGGCTTGCAGCCGGCGCAGCTGGCGCAGGCGGAAGTCCACGGGCAGGGTGGCGCCGGTTTCGAAGAAGGCCTCCATCTCGTTGATCTGGTTTTGCACATCGGCCATGGAGGTGGCCACGCCGTAGTTGTTGGGGATGGCAGCAGCTGCAGACGTGGAAGGCGCGGAAGGCGCGACAGATGCGGAAGGCACGGAAGGTGTTTCGCTCATGAGAACATTCCTTTCGAAGGAGAGCAGGGGCACCACGAGAGGCGGAGGGGAGCGGTTGAGCGACAGGAGATACGCGGCGGTTACAGCCGGCGCAGCACGTCCCAGCCGGCCATGGTGATGCAAGAGGGAACGACCTTGCCGATGAGGCGCAGCGCCGCCGACTGAGGGCTCGCGCAGGCCACGGCGAAATGGGCCTTGTTCGCGCACAGCGCCCGACGCACCACTTCCTGCGGTGTTTGCTCGCCGAGGAGGTGCCCCACGTCGTGGCCGCCGCCCGAGGTGCGCGCCACCTTCTCGAAGCCGGTCTTTACCCAGGTGGGGCACAGTGCCGTGGCGGTGATGCCCGTGCCGTGCAGCTCCCAGCGCAGGGCGCGCGTGTAATGCAGCACGAATGACTTGGTGGCGGCGTACACATTCATATGGGGCAAGGGTGTGAAAGCTGCGGCGGAGGCCACCTGGATGATGCGGCTGCCCCGTTCCATATAGGGCAGTGCCGCGCGGGTCATATCCACCAGCCCGCGGCAGTTCAGGTCGATCATGGAATCCACGGCGGCATCGGAGATGGTCTGCCAATCGCCGAACTTGCCGAAGCCGGCCGCGTTCACCAAGAACGTGACGCGGGGGTCTTCCGCGGAAAGCGTTGTGCGAATGTTCGCGATGTCGGCCTCGCTGGTGAGGTCGGCGGCTACCGCGCGGGAGGGCGTGTCCAGCTCGCCGGCCACGTCGGCCAGGGCCCTCTCGTTGCGCGCGACCAGCCACAGCTCGTCGGCCACCTGCTGCGCGTCCAGCTGCCGTGCGAACTCACGCCCCAGCCCGGAGGACGCGCCCGTGATGATGGCTACTCGTTTCGAAGGATTCATGGAAAGCCTCTTTTCTGAACAACCGTGGGTTTAACCTAACAGTCAGAAGGCTGTTTCCGCATTGGAAGCGGGCAACCGTTACAATGATGTGGCTCTATAAAAGCTTGAAAGGACCAAAGCCTCATGGCTGCTGAAAAACCAACGCCGCCCTTCGATACGTTTGTGTTCGATGTGGACGGCACGCTGCTCGACACGCTTGACGACCTCGTCGTGCTCACTAACGATGCGCTCGCCGAATTCAACCTGCCCCCGCGCACCCGCGAGGAGATCAACTCCTATGTGGGCAACGGCGTGAAGGCACTCATGTACCAGGCAGTGCCCGAGGGCACGCCCCAGGACGTGGCCGACGCCTGCCTCGCCCGCTGGAAGGAGAACTACGGCACCTATCCCAACGACCTGACGAAGCCCTATCCGGGCATCCCCGCCCTGCTTGCCGAGCTGCGTCGGCGCGGTTGCAAGTTGGGTGTGCTGTCGAACAAGTTCGACGGCGGCGTGCAGTTCATCATGAACAAGTGCCTCCCCGATGCTGTGGATGTGCAGCACGGGGAAGGCGGCCCGCAGAACTTCCCGCGCAAGCCCGACCCGGTGGGGCTGCTCACCACCATTGAAGAGCTGGGAAGCACGCCGGCGCGCACGGTGTACATCGGCGACTCACCGGGCGACATCCACGTGGCTCGCAACGCCGGCTGCTATGCGGTCGGCGTGGGTTGGGGCTATCACGACCCGGCCGATTTCGCCGCCGAAGGCTGGGAACCCGACCTGCTCGTAAGCGATCCGGAGCAGATTCTCGCTCTCGCTCCGGAAGCCTAGCGCCTGTGTCGCAGCGAGGCCGCCTCATACTCTCATGGGTTATCGTTGCCCTGTGGGCGGCCGTGATCTTTTTCATGTCCGCCCATACCGGCAGCGATTTCGACGGTGCTGGTCCTTTGGCCGCGATCAAACGCTGGCTCGTGGGTCTGGCGGCCCCCGTTTTCGGCCCCGACACCGACATCGTGAACGTGGCGGCCCACTTTACCGAGTACCTGGTGTTTGGTGGGCTGCTCGTTTTGGCCGCGCGGCGCACATGGCCTGCGCTGGGTTGGGGAAAGCTCGCCCTCGTCGCCATCGCCCTCGCCAGTCTTTACGCCGTGACCGACGAGTTCCACCAATCCTTCGTCCCCGGCCGCGTGTGCGACCCCGCCGACTGGCTCACCGACACCCTGGGAGCCGCATTAGGAGCTAGCGCTGCTGTTCTTGCGCTTGAAAAGATGTTGGCCAAAGAGGCAAGTGGGTTGATCGGGCGAGGCAGGCGGGTTGATTAGGCGACGAAGGTCTCTGGCAGATATGAAGGGCGATTTCGGGCGGAAATTTCGACTTGTTAGACATGCGAATAGGTTCAAGAACGTACCGAGTCGCTATGTATAATGCAATTCATATATTAAGATGCGAATAAGGTATGATCATCTAATTCGCACTGTTATTGAGCGCCTGGCAAACTCTAACAAGTCGAAATTATTGTCCTCGCAAAGTGCTAGTCCTGCGAGAAATGGGCGCGAGGAGCTCCTGCGCCTACTCCGCGTCCCCGTAGCCGTCGGGGTTTTGGGACTGCCAGCGCCAGCCGTCCTCGCACATGCGCGCCATGTCGTATTCGGCCGTCCAGCCCAGCTCGTCGCGGGCCTTCGTGGCGTCGGCGTAGCACTCCGCGATGTCGCCGGGGCGCCGGGCCATGATGCGGCAGGGAATCTCGTGGCCGCACGCAGCCTCGAAGGCGTGAATGACGTCGAGCACGGAAGAGCCCTTCCCCGTGCCCAGGTTGAAAATGCCCACGCCCCGGCGCGTTCCGTCTTCTGCCGGCTCGCCGGCCATCGAGCCGACGCCGATCGGCTCGCCGGTGCCCACGCGTCCGGCCATCCAATCGAGCGCCGCCACATGGCCGCGGGCCAAGTCCACCACGTGAATGTAGTCGCGCACGCCGGTGCCGTCAGGGGTGGGGTAGTCGTCGCCGAACACACCGACTTGCTCCAGCTTGCCTACGGCCACCTGAGCCACATAGGGCAGCAGGTTGTTCGGAATGCCCTTGGGATCCTCGCCGATGCGACCGGATTCGTGGGCGCCGATGGGATTGAAATAGCGCAGCAGCACGACGTTCCACTCGTTATCGCCCGTGTACAGGTCGGAAAGGATCTGCTCGAGCATCGATTTAGTCCAGCCATAGGGGTTGGTGGCGTCGTGCTTCGGGCAGCTCTCAGTGATGGGCACGAACTCCGGCTCGCCGTACACGGTGGCGCTCGACGAGAACACGATGTTCTTGCAGCCGTGCTCGCGAGCAACTTCGCACAGAACCAGGGTGCCGGCGATGTTGTTCCAGTAGTACTCAAGCGGCTTGGCCACCGACTCGCCTACGGCTTTGAAGCCGGCGAAGTGAATAATGACGTCCACGGCGTGCATGGTGAAAATGGTCTCCAGGGCCGCGCGGTCCAGAATGTTCGCCTCGTAGAAGGTGAGAGAGGGCCCCGGCGCAACCTCGCGTACCGCAGCGCCGGCCACAGCCGCGACGGCCTCGGCCTCTTCCTCGTTGGGCAGATCGGCAAACACGGGCGCCACGCCGGTGATTTCGCCCACGCGCCGCACGGCCTCGCGACTGGAATTGCTCAGGTCGTCCACGATGACGACCTGGTAGTTACGCTCGAGCAGCTCCACCACGGTGTGGCTACCGATGAACCCGGCACCCCCCGTCACCAGTACGCAGGTTTCGGCGGGATCTTTCGCAAGCAGGGCGTTCGCCATGGGAGCCTTCTTTCTTGGAAACGACGACGCAGGTTTTGCGCTCTTGAATCGCATGACGCTATGGTATCAGGTTGGGATGGCTTGCCGCTATATTTGATGGAAAGCGCATGGTCAGGGCGGCCAGCGAGTTAGGGGGTTCTCCTGACTCGCTTAGGGCAAGTCAGGAGTCGAGAGAACCGTCCTCCGACTCGCGCCCCCGCCTCACCCGCGCCCAAAGAAAGCCGCCTTCAACGAAAAGGCGACTTCTATGGCTCGCATCCTCTATAATCGTTCTCGCAACAAAACTCGCAGAAAAGGCCCAGGAGGCATTGCTCATGGCTGACATTCATTTTGGAACCGACGGCTGGCGCGCCATCATCGGCGAAGATTTCACGCCCGACAATCTGAACCGCGTGGTCGCTGCAGCGGCCCGCATCTTCAAGGAGGAGGCCGTAGCGGCTGGTCGCGATCCGCAAGCCCCCGGCACGCTCATCGTCGGCCACGATTGCCGTCAGGATGCCCACGCCTACGCCGAGCTGGCCGCTCAAGTGGCTGCGGGGGAGGGCTTCAACGTGCTGCTCACCGAGGACTATTGCCCCACGCCCACGCTGTGCTGGTCGGTGGCCCACAACGACGACGCCGTGGGCGGCATCATGCTCACGAGTTCCCACAACCCTGCCGAGTACCTGGGCGTGAAGCTGCGCATGGCCGACGGCGGCGCGAGCCCCGCCGAGTTCACCGACCGCGTCGAAGCCGTGCTGCCGCCCGAGCCGACGGACATTCTCGGCCCCTTCCAAACGGCCGACCTCATGACCGACTACCTGGCCGCCCTGCGCGAGCTGGTCGACGTCGAGGCCATCCGCGGCGCCAACCTGCGCGTGGTGTGCGATCCGCTTTACGGCGCCGGCCGCCACTATCTGGCTGGCCTTCTGCGCGACATGGGCGTGGAGGTCGTGGAAATTCACAACACGGAGGACCCCACCTTTGCCGGGCTGCATCCCGAGCCCATTCAGCCTTGGGTCGATGAAGGCCTCGCGAAAGTGGGTGAGCTGGGATACGACGCCCTGTTCATCAACGACGGCGACGCCGATCGCATTGCCGCCGGCGATTCGCGCGGCAACTACGTGAACGCTCACCGCGTCATCACGCTGCTCACGAAGCACATGGTCGACCGCGGCGAGACGGGCCGCGTGGTGTCCACGGTGACGGCGTCGGCTATGCTCGACCGCATGTGCCGCAAGCTGGGGCTGGAGCTCGTCAGTACGCCCGTCGGCTTCAAGTGGATCTACGGCGAGATGGAAAAGGGCGGCGTCATGATCGGCGGCGAGGAGTCCGGCGGCATCGGGCTTCCCGATCACGTGAAGGAACGCGACGGCCTGCTCATGGCGCTTTTGCTCACGGAATGCATGGCCCAGTCGGGGAAGGACTTGGGCACGATCATCGACGAGATGCTCGCCGATATCGGCCGCTTGGAGTTCGCTCGCCGCGGCCTTTCTATCACCGATGCGCAGATGGCCCGCTTCCGCGCCGAAACCGTGCCCACGTACACGGCCGACGAGATCGCCGGCAAGCGCGTCCTCGATGTGGATCGTCGCGACGGCGTGAAGCTCCTTCTGGAAGGCGACGCCTGGGTCATGATGCGCCCCTCCGGCACCGAGCCTCTGGTCCGCGTGTACGCCGAGGCGGCCACCACCGACGAGGTAAACGAGCTTCTCGATGCCGCCGAAGCCGTGGTCACGAGCCTGTAGACCGTCTCAGCATAACGCGCTCCAAAGGCCGCCAGAGCCAATGCGCCCTGGCGGCCTTCTGCTGCCTTCGAAAAAAAGTAAAGGCTCCATTGCGCTGAAGCTGGCGAGGGTATAGAATAGGCCTTGTTTCGGCCTAGGAGGTAGATGATTGTGGCGGCTCGTACTGCTGAGATTAAAGCCTATGTGGTACCCGACGTGAAAGCGGAGGCGGCTGAGGTGTACGCCCATTGGGGCATGAGTCTGAGTGATGCAATCAATACCTTTTTGGTGAAGTCCATTGATGTGGGCGGTCTCCCCTTCGATATGCGTGTCTCGTCGAAGCCGTGTTACAATCCAGCTTCAGTACTGCCCGTTGATCCTCAGTGGGGGGCGAGTGTGCTGCCCGCCGATATGGACAACGACGAGGATGATGTCTATGCCCAACTTGTCCATTAGTCTCGCTCCGTGGCAGGTCTGGCTCGCTTATGTGCGCTTTGCCGATCATCCTGATATCGGTAAGGTACGTCCCGTCGTCATCATCGATAGCGATACCGTAGCGGTCATTGCGGCGAAGGTGACCTCGGCGTCCCCGCAGCAGCACTATCAGTATTACGAGCTTCTCGATTGGAAGGAGGAGGGCTTGCTCAAGCCATCACGCATTCAGCTGGCGCCGCTCTTCTCCCTGAGGCCCGGAGATCTTCTCAACGGAGAGCCTTTGGGCTGTCTGAGCGATCGCGATCGGAGCGCCTTCTCGATTCTGCTCGAAGCATAGATCAGCGGTCGCGATGTTGGACGAGCGACTCGGCAGCGAGGAGTATGATGCGCCCCTCCGGCACCGAGCCGCTCGTGCGCATCTACGCCGAGGCGGCCACCACCGACGAGGTGACCGAGCTTCTTGACGCCGCCGAAGTCGTGGTCACGAGCTTGTAGACTGTCTCAGCAACTGAAATCCAATATAGTTGGACTAAATGGAACAAGTATTGTTCTACTTAGTCCAATGATACACAATCGGGCATAGAGATAAGGGCCGCCGAAGCTGAAAAAGCTTCGGCGGCCCTTTGCTGCAGGTCGCGAAATTGCCGACGGTAGGACTGCCGCTCTGCTACCTTGCCCGGCGCGCGCGGCGGCGGCTCGCCAGGGTGAGGGTGCCGGCGGCCAGGGCAAGAGCCAGCGCCGTCCCGAAGGCCGCGGCCAAGGCGTCGCCGGTCTGGGCGAGGCGGTGGCGGATAGTCGTGGAGTCCTTCTTGCGGGCGGTGGAGCTGTCATCCGTATCCTGCAGGACGCCGCCTCGGGAGGTGACGCCCGGCGGGTACACAGGGTCGGTGGCCACGCTCTCGTGGTCGCGGGCGTACTCGTCCCAGCCCTCTTCGGGACGGAAGGGGCTGCCCGGCTCCGGGGCCGGCCGGCCGGGATCCCACTGAGAGGGCGGCGTCCCGTAGCCTGTGCCTATGTTGCCGATGTCGGTGTCCAGCGCGTCTTTGGTGACCAGGGCGTCGAAGGAAAGCGTCGCCTCTTGGCCGCCGTAGAGGTGCCCGACGGCCACGGCCAGGATGCGCGTGGCGGGGTCGTAGGCCCCGTCGTCCACGGTGACCTCTCGCCCGTCGGGGAGCGCGAGGCGGATGGTGCCGGCGATAGGCTCCAGGCCGTGGGGCACGTCGTCGCGGATGACGGCGTCCATCCACCCGGTGGCGGGGCCGCTGTTCGCGAGGGCGATGCGGTAGCGCACTGTGTCGCCCACGTGGGTGGTGCCGTTGTCGCGGGAGGCGTTCTCGGCGGTCTTGGCGATGGACAGGTCGTCCCGCCCGGGGTCGTCGGGGATGATGGTCGGCGGCTCGGCGGGATCGGAGGACGCTATGGGCTCGTCCGCTGGTGGCTCAGTCGGCTTGCCCGGGTCCGGGCCCAAGGGCACGCTGCCCGGATCCTCCGATGGAATGCCCCCATGGGCATGGGCGATGTTCGCACTGTTCTGGCCGAGGGCGGCGGCTTCCACGATGACCTCGAACGCGAGCACGGCGCTGCCGCCGCCCCACAGGTCGCCGCAGGTCACCGCTATGGTGCGCGTCCTGCGGTCGTAGGCCCCGTCGGGCACGGGGACGGGCGCGCCTCCGTTCACAGCGAGCTGGATGGTGCCGGCCGCAGGCTCGATGCCGACGGGCAGAGGATCGCTAATGACGGCGCCGACCAGGCAGCTGTTGGCCGCACCAGTATTCGCTAGCGTCACCGTGTAGAGGAGCCTGTCGCCGATGCGCGTGACGCTCGCACCGGGGGTCGTGAGGTTCTCTACCGTTTTCGTTAAGGTGATCGCGGGATCGGCCGGCACAACGCGGCCCAGGCCGGGAGGGGTGACCGGGTCGGTGGGGTCGGGGTCGACCGGCAGGGGCTGACCTGGTCGATTTGGGTCGGGCATCGGGTTGTCCGGGTTGTCCGGGTCGGTCGGGTCGGGGCGCGTGCCAGTGGCCTCGGCGATGTTGGCCAGGTCGGCGGCGGCCGCGCCCTCGCCGGCCGCATCGATCGCCACGGTGCACTCGAAGGTGACGGTGGCCTCTGCGCCGCCGGGCACGTTGCCCGCGGGCACGGTCAGGATGCGCCGCCCGTCGGCACCCGGCGCTGACAGCGCGAACTTTCCCACGTCGGATGCGGCGACCAGCGGCGCCTTCGCGAGCGCCTTGCCCGCGACGCCCCCGCGCGGGTTGTCCAGCCGCACGCTGCCCTCGTCCAGCTCGAGGCAGGCGGGCAGCGGGTCGCGCACCACCACGCCGGTCCACAGCGAGCCGGTCGCCGTGTTCGCCGCCGTGATCGTGTAGCGGATGCGGTCGCCGGGCTGCGTGGGGCCGTCTGGGTGGGTGAGGTTCTCGGCCTCCTTCGACAGGCTCGGCGCCGGCGCCACCGTCACGTCGGGGTTCACGGTGACGTCGTACACCCAGGTGGAGCCCGTGTAGGCTCCGTTGGGCTCCTGCTTGAAGGTGAGCTGCCCGCGCCCGACGGCGGTCGGATCCAGCACCAGCGTGTAAGTGCCGTCCTCACCGCGCACCGGGCGCCCGTCGGCGTCCTTCAGGAAGTCGGCGTCGAACACGTTGCCGCTCGCGTCGGTGACGCTGATCCTCCCCGTGGAGGGCGTCTCGACCTTCAGGGTCACGCGCCCAGGGTGCGGGTTGTCCTCGCTCGGATCGCCCCAGGTCGTTGTGATGGAGCCGTGGTAGTTCTTGTCGCCGGGTTCGCTCGGGTCGGCCGCCGGGTCGTTCGGCTCTCCCGGCCCCGTCTCCACCGACGGCGCGGGAAAGTCGGGATCCTTGCAGTCCGGGTCGGGCGTCGGCGTCACGGTGGGGTTCGGATCGATGGGCTCGATGGCCACCTCGGCGCTGGGGGCCTCGTCTGGATTCTCCACCGGATCGGCGCTCTCCAGGTAGTTCGCCGGCACGCCCGCCTCCTGCTGTTCCTCGTTCGGGAGGAGATACTGGGCCGAGATGATGTGGCGCTGGTTGGGGGTGGCCACGGGCACGAGGTGGTCGACCTCGGCGGGGGCGGCTGTGAAGGTGAACGTGGCCGTGTCGCCGGCCGTCGTCGTGTTCGCTCGCAGCACGGTGCCGTCGGGCAGCGTCCGATCGGCAGTGAGCATCTCGATGGGATCGCCCACAGCCTGCCCGTCCACATACAGCTGGATGCGGCCCAGAGGCGCCGCACAGGTGGGTTTCGTGGGCTCTCCGCTTGGGTCGCGGTCGGCGCGCTTCACCTCGCAGGTGAGGGAGAGCTTCTTCTCGGCGCTGTTCTCCTGGCTGCCGGGCTGTCCGTTCTCCCAGACGGCGCCCGTGATGGCCACCTGCGACCCGATGGGCTTGATCTCGCACTTCCCCTGGGCGCGGTGGCCCCAGTAGCTCTCGGAGAAGCGCCCCTCGGTGTCGGAGGAGTACTGGGTTGATATGGCGGTGAACCTCATGGTGCCCGCGTTCACGGGCATCTGGCTCGCGCCGGACGGGTCGCGGCTCTCCAGCTCCGGTCCGTAGGGCTCGCCCGCGGCGTTTACCATTTGGAACTTGTAGGTGATGGCCGAGGGATCGGTGAGGTTGCGCCCGTCCGGCGCCTCGAAGGGCAGGGGAAGCGCGGGGAAGGGCTCGTCGTCGTAGTACTTGGTGAGCTTCCCGGTGTAGGAGGCCGGCAGCTCGAAGTCGGCGTAGCGGCGCAGCTTGCCGTCGTTGGGCGCGCCGGGCGGCAGGTTGTTGTCGCCGGGACGGAACAGGTCCATGGGCGTGACGGGAGTGGGGTTGCCGTCCGCGTCCAGGTTGCCCTCGTCTAGGTAGGTGAGCCGCACGGTCACCTCGCTGTTCTCCTTGATGGTCTTCGGCAGCCATAGGTACAGGTGCCCCTTGTCGAACTCGGCCGGCGCCCCGTAGTCGTAGGGCTCCCCGTCCACCAGCAGCTGCCAGTCGGTGATCTTGTACTGGCTGGTACCCACGTCCGAGGTGAGATCCACCTGAATCATCTCAACGGGCTCGCCCTTGCCGTTCTTCGCCGTGCCGGAGAACCGGAATGCCGAAACGCCCCGCTCGTTGCCGAGCGAGCCGCCGGTGACGGTAACTTGCAGATTCGGTGCTCCGACGTCTTTGATGAAGTCGTAGCCCAGAGCGCCTGTGGGTAGGAGGGTGCCCCCGGTAAGCACGATTTGGAAGTCGGAGCTGTCCTGCGCGTTGCAGGCTCCGCCGAAGCCGCTGGCGTGGATGCCGCCAAACGACTTCACGTAGCCGCCATTGATGCGGATGTTCCCCGATGCGCCGAAGGCCCCCGCCCCTATGCCCGCGCCATGGCCCGCGCCCTGCGCTGTGATGCTGCCTCCATTCACGGTTATCCACTCATTCGGGCCCGTACCGTCGGCGGAGCCGCCCCCTCCGATAGCAGCACCAAAGTTTGAGAATGTGTCGACATTGCCCGCACTTGTAGCGAGGATGATGCCGCCATCGAAGGTCATGCTTCCTCCGGGTTCTCCGGAGCGTGGTGGGAGATAGTCGCAAAATTGACCTTGAAAGATATAATCACTTCCGATGACGGCAGCATTGCCGTTGTCCACGGTCCATGCATACAATTCACCTGGGTCGTTGCTTTCCAGCCTGGAGAGGGGGTCACCTGCGGCTACCGAGGTGCCGTTCGCGAGTGTGCAGCCGAAGGGAACCTTGCCTCCCTCGGGAACGATGTGTCTGTCGTCGGCGGTACGGTTGAGCACTGCGTCGTCGATGGTGAGGGACGCGCCCGTTGGGCAGTGGAGGGCTGCCTTCGGGAAGTCGGTCGCTACGATTTCGTTCTTCGTGCCGTCGCCCAAGATAATGGTGAGCGCTGCCTTGGGCTTGATGTCGATGGGCTGGGTGGCCCTGATGCCCACACCCTCCATGATCATGAAGGCGTCGCGCCCAGCGGGGATAACGAGGCAGGTGTCCACGGGGTTGGCAATGCGCCCGGCGTTGGCGCCGGACGAGACGGTGGCCTGGTCGGTGTTCCGGATGGCGAAGTGCTTGTCGGTGCTCACCGTGAGGGTCTTGGCCGCGGCGTCGTAGGCGAAGTCGGCGGCGGTCACCTTGTCGCCGTCCACGCCCCAGATGGTGAAGCCGCCCATTTCGAAGGCGTCGGGGCTGGGAGTTGCTGCTGCCGTGGCCTGGGCGACCGTCGTGCTTGTCGTGGTCAGGGGCAGTGCCGCAGCGGTTATGGATTGGGCCACGGGGTCGGAGGGAGCAGTGGCAGATGCAGGCTCTTGTGGGGCCTCGTCCGCAGTGCCGCCGTCGGGTTCGGAGAGGACGGTCGCTTCAATGCCAGAAGTATTGGCTGGTTTGGCCGAGTTGGAGCTGTCGCTTGAATCGACAGGAGAGGAGGAAGGGGGTGTGCCCTCGAGGTTGTCGGTGCCGACCGAGTCGCCGGTTGCGGCGTCGTCCGCTAGGGTCTCAAATACCTCGATGGGGGGTCTCCGTGCTTTTGACCTCCGGCGTGGCGAAGGCGGCCGCGGGCACCAGCCCGCACGCCAGCACCGCCGACAGCCCGAAGCGCAGAAGCGACCCCGATCGCTTCCCGTTCATAGTGGGTCTCCTTCTCTCGTTGACGTAGAGTTACGGCGAATATACCGCTTCCGGCCCCGCAGCGCAACCATGAGCCACTCACTCAACGGTGCCACGCGACAGGTTCTGACCTTTGCCATGAGATCGGGGCGTCGCCGACCGGGCCGTTTCCGCCCCTTTCGCGCTGGTTATGCCCTCCCGCAGCGGTTCGCCAGGAGCGCTGCCTGGCAGTCGCATTCTCGGCACTGGGATGCGAATGGAGCGAAAGCAAGTCCCGTTAATCTCCGCACAAATTCAATGCGAAGAAAACTATTCTTTGCACTTTCTTTGCGCAGAGATTGCTATTCTCTTCAACTCTAGCGAAAGGCTCGAAAAATGAAAGAATCTCGTACGGTTGAATTCAAGCGAGGAATGACAAAATCATTCCTCAAGACGGTCAGCGCGTTCGCGAACTACGGGAGCGGTGATATTTTCTTCGGCGTCGATGACGAGGGGGTTGCCGTTGGCGTCGCCGAGGTTCGAGCCCTGTGCCCCGATATCGAGAACTCCATCAACGACGATATATCTCCAACGCCAGCTTACGTGTTGGAGGAGTCAACTGAAAATGGCCTCAGCATTGTTGTCCTCCATGTGAGGGAAGGATCCGATAAGCCGTATCTTTATAAGCGAAATTCTCGAGCGGGAAAGGCATATTGGGGAGTCTGTCCTTGCTCAGCTCGAAGCGGCGCTGGCTATGTACAGGAGAAACTACCGGTATGAAAAAATAGAAGGAGCGACGCGCAATTTGCATGAGCGGATACCGGAAGAGGCGTTCCGCGAAGCGGTTGCTAACGCACTCGTTCATCGCTTGTGGGATTCGCCGGCAAATGTGCAGATCTCTATGAATGATAGGGGAGTAAAAATCGTTTCCCCTGGCGGCCTGCCCAGCGATTTGTCTTACGACGAGTATGTTGAGGACAGGATCTCCGTTTTGAGGAATCCGATAATTGCGAACGTCTTCCTTCGGTTGAACTATATTGAGGCTTTTGGAACGGGGGTAGCGAGGATACGGGCCGCCTATGAGGGGTCGGCTGCAAAACCGAAATTCTCGGTTACCGAGAACGCTATTTGCGTTGAGCTGCCGGTGGTGACTGAGGAAGTGGCGCTGACGGACGACGAAAAAAGAGCTCTCGCTCTTTTCGAGGAGGGCAAGGAGGTGTCGCGTCGCGATCTGGAAAGTATGCTTGGCATGAGCCAAACCAAGGCGGGCAGGGTTCTGAAATCGCTTGCCGACAAAGGTTCTATTTACAGGAGGGCCGGAGGGAGATCGACGACATACCTTCGCGCTTGATCGGCGACGAAAAAGGTGAAAAAGGAACTCGGCATTGGTTCAGAGGGTCTCTCTACCGCAGCTTCTTCAGCAGGGCCCAGGCGCGTTGTTTGTCGGCGGGGGTGTTCATCATGCCTTCGAAGTCTTGGAAGATGATGGCGGTGCGGCCGAGGAGGCGATTGCCGGCATCCAGGGTCACGGGTGTGCGGTAGGCGGCCGAAAGCGCCTCGGCGGCGAAGGCGTCGCAGGCCACAAGCGCCACCGGGTCGAGGCCTTCCACGATGGTTCGCACGTCTTCCGCGCCCAGCTTGCCCTCGTCGGTTTCCACGACCACCTGTGCCAGAGGGGCAGTGCCGAACTCCAAGCTCGCCGCCGATTTCTCTAGGGCCTCCAAGGCTGCGTCGCCCAAAGGGGTCTCGCTCAGCACGAGCAGCGTGGAGGTTGGCGCGCCGGTCAGGTGGCTGCCGTACAGCATGAGCACCGATTCGCCCGTTACCTCAAAAATGTTACTTTTCACGGAAGAAATCACACTCCCTCTTGCGCTGCGCTCGCACTCGCGATAAAACATTCCTGTATATAGTAGCAAATTCCAAGGAGGCGCCCATGTGCACCAATGGAGTAAACACCGGCCAGCTGGAAATGATGATCGACCAGATTGACGACCACATCAAGCTCGAGCGCCGCCACGCGCACGACCTGGGGCACTTGGCCTCCGACGCCGGGTTTACCACCGTGGGGGAGAAGCTGCACGACGTGATGCACCTGCTCGACGAGGTGCGCGCCGCACTTGACGAGGCCAAAGAGGCCATGGAAGATGACGCGAAGGATGCCGCCGGCTTCACCGTCGCCCGCGTCTAGGCGGCGCGACCGATGAGCAACGACCTTGTTCGTTTCTCCGTGGCCATGCCCGAGGGGCTGCTCATGGAGTTCGACCAGCTGGTGGCTCGCCGCGGCCTGGCGAAGAACCGCAGCGAAGTGGTGCGCGATTTGGTGCGCGACGCCCTCGTGGAAGAAGAGTGCGCAACGCCTGGGGGCCTTGTCATGGGCACGCTCACCATTATTTACGACCACCACTCCAACGATCTGCAGGAGAAGCTGCACACCATTCAGCACGACTACTTCGACACCATCATCTCCACGATGCACGTACATGTGGACGAGCATATGTGCTTGGAGGTTATCGTCATGCGCGGTGAAACGGGCCTCGTGCAAAGCGTGGCCAACCTCATTTTGGGCACCAAGGGCGTGAAGAACGGCAAGCTGGTGCTTACCACCACGGGAAGGTTTATGTAATGGCAGACGAGAAGGTAATGCTGGGGCATGGTTCCGGCGGTTCCATGATGAAGCGCATCATCGACGAGGTGTTCTTCGAGGCCTACGGCACCGACGAGCTTCTGCGCGGCGATGACGCGGCGGTGCTGCCGGCCCTCGCGCCGGGTGAGCGCATCGCCTACTCCACGGACAGTTTCGTGGTGACGCCGCATTTCTTTCCCGGCGGCGACATCGGCCGTTTGGCTGTGTGCGGCACCGTGAACGACGTGGCCACCTCCGGCGCCCGCCCGCTGTATCTCTCCTGCGCCTTCATTCTGGAAGAGGGCTTTCCCATGGATGACCTGCGCCGCATCTGCGCTTCCATGGCCGAGGCGGCGCGCGAGGCCGGCGTACGGTTCGTCACCGGCGACACCAAGGTGGTGAACCGGGGCCATGGCGACGGCATCTATATTAATACGAGTGGCGTGGGCGCTCTCGCCGAGGGCGTGAACCTGGGCGGCGCGCAAATTCGCCCCGGTGACGCAGTGCTGGTGAGCGGTACCTTGGGCGACCACGGCATTACCATTATGAGCTGCCGCGAGGGCCTGAACTTCTCGGCGAACATCGAGAGCGATGCGGCGCCGTTGAACCACCTCATTGCCGATGTGCTGGCCGCGGCGCCGAACACCCGTTGCTTCCGCGATCCCACGCGCGGCGGCATTGCCTCGACGCTGAACGAGCTGGCCGAGCAGTCCGGCACCGACATCACCGTGGACGAGGATGCCATTCCCGTGAAGGACGCCGTGCTGGGTGCCTGCGAGATGCTCGGCTACGACGTGATGCAGGTGGCCAACGAGGGCAAGATGGTCTGTGTGGTGGCCGCCGATGAGGCTGAGGCGGCGTTGGCCGCCATGCGGAAGAGTCCCTATGGTGCCGACGCCGCCATTATCGGGCGCGTGACCGAGGCCGACCCGGCCCGCGGCCCCAAGGTGTTCCTGCGCACCGCTTTCGGTAGCACCCGCATCTTGGACATGCTCGTCGGCGAGCAGCTTCCCCGTATTTGCTAGTTCGTTACGCACTCCTTAGCCGCCCCCTGAAAAGTTTTCTATTTCTACTTGCGCTTTGGCTCTTTCATGGTATCTTGCGCAGTGAAGTAACGGGGGGCGGAAAGCCCCTGCTTCATAGACGAGGATTATCACCCGAGAACGAAGGAGCTTCCCATGTCTCATCCCGTAATTGAAGCTGACGAGTGCATCGGCTGCGGCATCTGCGTTGACGCGTGCCCCCAGGAAGTGCTCGAGGTCGTCAATGGCGTTGCCGACGCCGTGAACGAGGAAGCTTGCATCGCTTGTGGCGACTGCGTCGAGGAGTGCCCCATGGGCGCTATCCCGGAGATCGTCGAGGACTAGCTCTCAATTTTCGGTAAGTGCGATTGAACGCGGAGTCTTCCGGAGTCTCTTTTATCGAAATCCATTGAAAGCCCGTTGCTGCTGCAGCGGGCTTTCTTGCGAATTGAGTAAATGAACACGCAAAATGAGGTAGCCTGTCGTACCTTAAAGGGGTAAAATTGGCGAAATGAAAATGAGTTACCCCACGAGAAGCAACATTCAGGAGTCACGTCGTATGCGAAAGAGCAACTGGATCATAGCCGCTGTGCTTCTGCTGGCTTCCGTTGCCTTCCTCTGGATTTGGCATGCGCTGCAGTTCGATCTCGTGGACAACCCTCTCGATATCGTGGTGACGGTTGTCTGGTGGGTCGTTATTGTCGCTGCCTGCGTTGCCATTCACTGGGCCGAAAAGAAGCGTCAGGAACGGATCCGCACAATCTTCGTTGCGCCGGGGCTGCTCTACAACAGCGAGATGGGAGTGGTGCGTCTGAGCCCCGATGATGAGGTGGTCGACGCGTTGCAGGCGATTCTCTCGAACCTTACCTATGGGTTCGAATTAGCCGAGCTGCCTGCCAACTCACGGGTGCGCTTCCAGCGCATCGTGCATTCCTCGAAGTTCGGTGACGCGGGAGCCACCTGGGAGGGCGATGTCGTGGAGGTTTCACGCCCCGATCGCCCCAGGGAGTTCCATGATCGCAATGAATTGGCCTCTCTGGTTCGCGGCGCCGTTTAGCAAATTTCTCTGAACGACTTTCCTTATGGCGGCTTCGGCCGCTTTTTCTTGCCTGTCATTTCCATTTCAGAACAGAAGAATGACAAATCAGTAGCAATTTCAATGTCATTGCCCTATCAATGACCTGTCAAATTGCCGTAAAATGAGGCAGCTTACATTAATGCTTGCGTAGAATCCTCATCGATATTGAAATCACTCTGCATTAAGGGTGCTCTCAACATCCTGCTTACAACCCAAAGTGTGAGGATACGGGGCGGCGACGGACCGCCAGGGTTAAGGAGAAGTTGGTGGAAATGAACACAATACAGCGGCTCGCCGACGCGCGTAACTGCCTCGAGGGGAAGATCGTAGCGGTCGTCCTCTCGGTGCTCATGGCTCTTTCGTTCTTGAACGTCTCGGTTTTCGCCGACACGGCGCTGGCCACCGAGGGCTTCGATGGCGAAGTGGGCGAGAATGCGGTGGAGCCGATGGATGCTCCGACAGCCCCCGAGGACGCCCCGACGCCAGCTAATGGCGATGCCGGTGAGACGCCTGGCAACGAGACGCCCGACCCCGATAAGAAGGACGAAGGCGTCGTGACTCCTTCGGTGCCCGACGGGCTGCAAAAGGATGCGGCCACCTTGACCGTCGACACCGACGGCATGACGGTGGAGCTGACGGCTGCAGCTACCCTCCCCGAAGGGGCGCAGCTTACGGTAGATGTGGCGGGAAGCGAGGAAAGCAAGGCCGCCATGGAAACGGCTCTGGACGATGGTCAGAGGCTGCTCGGCATCTACCGCTTCGGTCTTGTTGACGCGTCGGGCGACCCGCTCACGCTTTCCGGTATGAGCTACCGCGTCACCGTGACGTGGGATAGCATGTTTGCCAACGACAAGAAGGTGTACCGCATCGACGGCTCTGACCGTGTTGCCCCGATGACGCTCGAGACGCCCCTCACGACCCAGGGCAGCATCAATCCCAGCTCCCTCACGTTCTCCACTGAACTGCTCAATGCCCTCTTCGCATTCGTGGCTCCGGCGGTCGACGAGGAGGAGAGCGACGGGCCGAGCGAGCCCGCCGATCTGACCGACCCCGAGCAGCCCACGATTCCGGCCGACGAGAACGTCGGCAATGGCGACGGCGATAATGCCCGAAACGGCGAGGGCGCCGGCAACGAAGACGGATTGCCCGGCACCGAGAACAACGACGCCGATATGGACGCCAACACGGATGTCAACGCGGACGTTCCGGAGCAGCCCGCGACTCCCGCGCCTTCCGCGAACAAACCCGTCGACGACTCGACTAACGAGCATCAGCTCACGCTGTACGTAGGCGAGGTTCGCGATCTGAGCCGCTTCGGCGCTTCTACCAATGCGTGGGAGTCTGAGAATCCTGTCGTGGCCTCCGTTACTGCCACGGGCAAAGTGACGGCGGTTGCTCCGGGCGATGCGGTGGTGCGCTGCGGCGAGGTCTTGCTCAACGTCACCGTGCGTCCGGCACTGACGGAAGATCCCGAAGGCCCGCAGCTCGCCTACTTCTACTTCTTGCCGCCTTCCGAGGATGGCTTGGATGGGGGCGCCCCTGCCACGGCCGGCAGCGACATAAGCGGAGCCAAGTTCCTCGGGTCGGGCGCCGTGCAGCTGCCCGCGGGCTATGACGGCCACAGCACCCTGCTCAACGGCACGGTGCTGCCCTTGAGCAAGGATGCCAACGGCAACGAGATTAGCAACAAGGTCGTGAACCTGGACGAGCTCGTTGTCTCCGGCCCCTCGGCTCAGGAGGTCGGTCTCGGCCTTCAGGCCTACTACAACGGCAGCATCGATGAGGGCCGCTCCAAAATCAAGTACAGCGACATCACGGGATACTCTTACGAGGTTGTCCGCATCGACGGCAAGGCTTCGTGCAGCGATTACAACGGCGATATGCTTCAGCCCGCCTCTGCGGTACGGGTCTATGTGCAGATGCGCATCCAGACGGCCGATCTGTTCACGGTTACCTACAAGGTGGCCGCCCCTACGGGTCTGCTCACCCACGGGGTGGTACATCGCGCGAACGATCCGGCCATCGAGCTTTCCGGCTATAACTCCGAAGACGGGGAGCAGAAGCTCATCACCGTGGACGGTGCCACCTACCAGGCCACACAGCATATGAGCGAGAATGGCGTGACCTACTACTTCGACGGCTGGTATGAGGACGGCCGCTATCGCCAGCACGCCGGTGCCTCCTACGACGGGCGGGAATCGGCGACGTTCTACGCGCGCTACCTCTCCAAAGAGACGCTCGATGCGGCGTTCGACGCCAACGGCGGCGTCTTCGCCAACGGCAGCACCACTCAGGTGCTTCATGCCGACGAGGGCGGCACGTATTGGCTCCCCGAGGCGCCGAGCCGCTTCGGCTACGAGTTCCTCGGCTGGATCCGCGAGCGCACGGGAAGTCTCTTTGCGGCTGGTTCCGGCCTGGTAATGGGCGCTGAGCCTGTGGCGTACAGCGCGTCGTGGAAAGCCTCTCCCTCCTCCATCGTGCTGGACGCCGTCGACGGCTCCTTCGGCGACGTCCAGACGATTACCCTTGAGGGCGAAACGGACGCGTTGGTCGATCATGCGGTGGCCACCACGCCGGTGCGCGCTGGCTACAAGTTCGTGGGCTGGTGCGCCAATGCCGATGGCTCCGGTCCGCTGCTCACCTCGCTGCCCGACCGCTTCGCCGGTGGCACCATGACTCTGTACGCCCAGTATGTGGAAGACCCCGAGCAGTACTATACCGTGACCTATCGCACCTCCGACGTGGGCGTGCTTTCCCAGCAGGGCTCCCTTGCCGCCGAAGGTTACGAGATCATCGACCGCAACTTGGTGGGCTCCCATGCCGAGGGGCTCAAAGGCGCCGTGGCTCAGTCGCGGTTCCCGGAGTACTACGTCTTCGCCGGCTGGTTCAAAGTAACGTATAGGGAAGACGGTCAGGCCGAATCGTGGAAGCTGGTTTCAAACGATCCGGAACTGGCTCCCGAGGTGGCTGCAGAGCATCTCAACTGGGCAGACGGGAAGTGTGCCGACACCGTTTTCGAAGCACGCTTCGACTACAACCACGCTGCCTCCGTTGATGCGGTTCCCTATTTCGTCGAATACTATGTCATGGACGATGACGGCGCCTATCCGGCGAGGCCGGTGCGCTCCTATGCTTCCGTTATGCAGAACGTGCAGGCGCATCAGGCCTACGACATTCCTGAGATCGCTATCGGGAAGACCACGGCGGGAGACTATGACCTATCTTTCCTTGAGCCTGGGCACGCCGACGCTTCGCTGGGTGTCGAGCCCATCGAGGGCTTCAAGGCGCAGCGCTATATGCTCGATACGGAGCGCACCACCATGAAGGTCGTCTACGAGGCGGGCACACCGCTCACCTACAAGGTGTACCTGGCTAAGTACCTGGGCATTCGTTTCGAGGCGGGCGCCCATGGCGAGCTGGTTGTCGAAGGCGTGGAAGATGCCGTCAAGCCGGCCATCGAAACTCCCGAGGCCGTCGAGTACCACCTGTTGAAGGGTTCCGACTTCCCGGCGCGTCCCAAGGTGGAGCCCCACGCTGGCTACGAGTTCGAGAAGTGGACGGTGGGCGGCAACCTCGCCGACATCTATTTCGAGCGCTCCGTTGAGTCCGCACTTACCCTGGTGGCCCAGTACAAGGCGCTGCCGGCCTCCATCGCCTTTGAATCCAACGGCGGCTCGGCCGTCAAGACCCTGACCGGTGCAACCGGCGAGGCTGTGAGCGCCGCGTTGCCGACGCCCGTTCGCGAGGGCTACACGTTCGCGGGCTGGTACAACAATAAGGCCTTCGAAGGTGACGCGCTAACGGCGCTGCCGGAGACCTTCCCGGTCGGCAACACCACCTACTACGCCAAGTGGACGGCCAATTGCGCCACCATCGTCTTCGATCGCAACGCCGAGGACGTCGCCGGCTCCCAGGCCGGCGTTGAAGGCGTGACCGACGGCAACGTGCCGGGCTCTTTCCCCGAGGGCACGAGCTATGCCCGCGAAGGCTACGTGTTCGCCGGTTGGAACACCAAGGCCGACGGCACGGGTGACACCGTGACGGCCTTCCCCGCCACCTTCCCTGCCGGCACCACGACGTACTACGCCCAGTGGAAGCTGGATGTGCGTGGGCTGGATGCCGCCTCCTTCTCCTTCCAGGGCACCTACAACGGGCGCGAGCGCGGCATCGCCATGCCGAGCGCGCTGAAGATGAAGGACGGCGAGACGCTGACGCTGTATGCGGCCGACAACAGCCCCATCGCGAACCCCCAGCGCTTCGCCAAGGACGTGGCCGACACCGCCCGCAACCTCACCGTGGTCATTCGCGACGCCAAGGGCGAGGAGCTGGCTCGCATCAACGGCGTGTCGGTGGTCGTCGATCCGGCGACGCTGACGGTGACGACGAGCTCGCTCATCTATCCCTTCGACGGCAACACCGCCACGAGCGCCGGTATTGCGGTGACGGGCCTGCAGAACGGCGAGACCGTGGGCTACCGCGCCACGGGTGCGGCCTCTCAGGTCGATGAAGAGGTGGAAAACGGCTTCGAACTGACCTGGGCCGCCGACGGCAACGGATACACGGCCAAGCCGGGCAACTACACGGTTGTGCCGAACCTGGGCACCATCCGCGTGGTCAGCTCCGCCTGTCCCGTTAAGGTGGAAGGCTACGTGGGCGTTTACGACGGCGCCGAGCATTCCATCAGCTACGAGGTGGCGGCTGAGGAAGCCGAGAAGGCAACGATCAGCTTCGACGGGCCGACCGCCTACACCAACGCCGGCAACCGTACCATCAATTACACGGTGGAATGCGCCGACCATGGCACCCTGTCCGGCTCCATCGATATGAAGATCCTGCCGCGTCCGGTGACCATCGCCGTGGAGGACTCCTACAAGATCGCTTCCACCGCGGATCCTGAGTTCACGGGCGCCATTGTGGAAGGTGACCTCGTGCAGCCGAGCGACTTGGGCGCCATCTCCTTCGTGCGTACCAACGATACCGAGGAGGTTGGCTTCTATCCGGAGGTACTGACGGCCAACTACCTGCGCAACACCAATTATGACGTGCAGGTTGTTCCCGGTACCTTCACCATCGGCCCGGCCGGCTCTACGGTGGTGCCGCCGCGCAACCCGCTTCTGCCGCCGCGTTCGAGCCTGGGCGCGGGCATGCCGGCGGGGGCCACGACTCCGGCTGATGCCATTGCCGGCGTGGTGACGACGATGGTCGGAAGCCAGCGCGCTGCTGCCGTGGCCGAGCAGTTCGGGGCTGTGGCGGGCATCATTCTCGACGAGGACGTCCCCATGGCCGCAAGCGTCTCCTTCGATAACGAGGAGCCCACGGTGACGCGTGTCGGCGGCGAGGTCATCGAGGACGACGCCACGGCTCTGGGCGCCTTCGACGAGCCTCACTGCTGGGTGCACTGGGTGATGCTCATTGGCGTTCTGCTCACGGTGGGCTACGCTGCCGTGGTAGTGGCGAACCGCCTCGGTTACGCCCGCAGGATTGACGACTTCAACAACTCGCTTACCAGCACGGTTACGACGGGAACCGAAGATACTCGCGCGGCCCGAGTCGCCCATAAGGCCTAAGGGCGCAAGCGGCCGCAGAGGCCGACGAGTCGCACGGATCAGGACGCGCGACCGGCGGCCAACTCCATGGACTGCCCGCACGGATCAGGACGTGCGGGCAGTCTTGTTTTCAGATCTGGTTGAGCAAGTTCGAAGAAGGGTGCGACGGGCTACTGAACCTGCCAGAACCCCGACTTGTCCGAGCCGACGCGATCGATGAGCCCCAAGTCGCGCAGACGACGGAAGCTGCGTCGTACCGTGCTCTCGCTGATGTTGAGGTTCTTGGCAATGTGCGGTGCGGTAAGGCGTCCGTCGATATCGAGCATGGCGAGCACTTTCTCGTCATTCAGCGTGAGGCTCGTGTCCTGCTGGGTCGCCCGCTCCCGTGCGGCCTGCTGCACCTCGGGCAGGTCGGGTCGGGCCACGGGCGCGGCGTTGATGGCGTTCGCGTGCGTTATCGAGGCGGTCAAAAGGCTGTCTGAATCCATGGGGAAGCACACCATAGTCTCGTCGTCGCGTAGTTCGAAGATGGGCTCGGGCGTGCCGGCTTCCATGCAGCTCATGCGGATGCGCGAGACCCCGTTGCCCCAGCCGTCGATGATGCCGAGCGAGCGCAGGGCCGCCACGAGATTGGGGTTGTTGGGCCGCGATGTGTGGCGTCCGAGGAGCGCGCCCACGGTCCAGGTGCGGGGCGGTCGGCCCACGTTGTCGATGCAGAGGCGGTCGGTGAACACGCTCACCTGCACGGGGGCGCCGCTGTCGTAGTTCTTGTGGGCGAGCGCGTTCAGCACCGCCTCATGGACGGCCTCCCGCGGTGGTCGCCCATGACCGCCGGCGGTGCCGAGACGGTAGGTGCCGCGCGGGGCCGGCTCCTCTTCCGGTAGGTACTTCTCAAAGAGCAGCTCGACGGTTGAGTGCACTTGCTCGATGAGGGAACCGAAGACCTCGTCCTCGTAGATGGGCGTGCCGCCGTGACTTCCAAAAAACCCGATGCGCACCGTGGCGCCGGGGATGTACTGGTGCGGCCGGTTATGCAGCAAAAGGATGCCGGCATTGGTGGGGGTGCCGACGCCGGTCATGAGGCCCGCATGGCGCAGCGTCTGCTCGATGGCCGAGGCCTCGTCAAGGTCGACGGTGAGGTCGGTGTCGCGGGCCGCGCCGGTGAAGCGCGTGACGAGGCCCATGTTCAAATCGTCCAAGCTGGCCTGCACCACGGGACGCTGCTCCCACTTGACGTCGGCCTCCATATCGCGCTGCATGAGCCGATCGAGTGCCTCGTCGTCAAGGATGTGGTTCTCGCCATCTTTATAGAAGAAGAAAATACCGCGGAAGCTGATAGGGTCGTTGGCCGGCGGAATAACCACCTCCAAACAGAAACGACCGCTGTCGAGCACCAATTCCACCGCGCAGGTGAGGTTGAGCGATTGCGCGATAAGCCCGGGAATGGTTTTCATGAGGCGGCTTGTGCGTCGCTTCACGGCGCCGCGGCTATCCACGTCAGCGTCCAGGATGAGACGGCCTCCACCGGCGTTGGCGATGCCGCAGACCAGCTCGAGGCATTCCGTGTCGCGCCAAGTGGCCCGGCGCGCGATAGGAAGCGAAGATTCGGATGGGAGCATAATGGCCTCTCTTACCCTGGCAGTACCGTCGCATTACATTATATATAAACAGCAGCTCTCTGTTCGACGGCGAGAAGAAGGGAATGCCGGGCTCGTTTTGCAATGAGCGATCGACTCATAGACATAAATCATTCATATATCGCTTCACGAGAGGCGCTTAGGAAAGTGAAGAGGCATGCGCTCAATTTCTTTGAATTCCCCCTGATAACAGCATTATTTTAGTTTGGCAACAGAAGCTCCGTGTCGTGCCTGCGCCATATTTCGGCGCGTATTGTGCTGGGAAGTGAGCTTGTCTCACTGAATGTTGTTGAGAAAACTTGACAGCACTAGACTAAGGTTTTATAGTGCATCTCAACATTATTCATCTATACGTGAAACTGTGAAAGCGAGGCAGTACACAATGGCTAAGATTCTTGGCATCGACTTGGGCACGACGAACTCCGCCATGGCCGTCATGGAGGGCTCCGAGCCCGAAATTCTGGTGAACGCCGAGGGCGATCGCACCACCCCGTCTGTGGAGGGCTTCCGCAAGGACGGCGAGCGCGTCGTCGGCAAGGCCGCGAAGAACCAGGCGGTCACCAATCCTGAGAACACCGTCTCTTCCGTGAAGCGCTTCATCGGCCGCTCCTACGACGAGACTCCCGAAGAGCAGAAGACCGTCAGCTACAAGGTCCAGAAGGGCAAGGACGGCCGCGCGGTCATCGATATCGACGGCAAGGACTACACCCCCGAGGAGATTTCCGCCATGGTGCTTCAGAAGCTGAAGACCGATGCGGAGAAGCAGGTGGGCCAGCCCATCACCCAGGCCGTCATCACCGTGCCGGCTTACTTCAACGACGCTCAGCGTCAGGCCACCAAGGACGCTGGCAAGATCGCCGGCCTCGAGGTGCTGCGCATCATCAACGAGCCGACGGCTGCAGCGCTCGCTTACGGCCTCGACAAGGTCGACCATGACGAGAAGATCCTCGTCTTCGACCTGGGCGGCGGCACCTTCGACGTGTCCGTGCTCGAGCTTGGCGATGGCGTGTTCGAGGTAGCCTCCACCGCTGGCGACAACCACCTGGGCGGCGACGACTGGGACCAGCGCATTATCGACTGGATGGCCGACAAGTTCCAGGCCGAGAACGGCATCGATTTGCGTAAGGACCCCATGGCCCTGCAGCGTCTGAAGGAAGCGGCCGAGAAGGCGAAGATGGAGCTGTCCTCCACCACGCAGACCAACATCAACCTGCCCTTCATCACCGCCGACGCCTCTGGCCCGAAGCATCTTGACTACACGCTGACCCGCGCCGAGTTTGAGCGCATCACCAAGGATCTGCTCGACCGCTGCAAGAAGCCGGTGGAGCAGGCGCTGAAGGACGCTGGCCTGAAGATGGGCGAAGTTGACGAGGTCATTCTCGTCGGCGGCTCCACCCGTATGCCGGCCGTGCAGGAGCTCGTGAAGCAGCTGACCGGCAAGGCCCCGAACATGTCCGTGAACCCGGACGAGGTCGTGGCCATGGGCGCCGCTGTTCAGGGCGGCGTGCTCGCCGGCGACGTGCAGGGCATCCTGCTGCTCGACGTCACCCCGCTGTCCCTCGGCGTTGAAACCATGGGCGGCGTGATGACCAAGATGATCGAGCGCAACACCACCATCCCGACCCGCAAGACCGAAATCTACTCCACAGCGGCCGACAACCAGACCTCCGTCGAGGTGCACGTCCTGCAGGGCGAGCGCGAGATGGCCGCGGGCAACAAGACGCTGGGCCGTTTCCAGCTGACCGGCATTCCGGCTGCCCGTCGTGGCGTGCCGCAGATCGAGGTTACCTTCGACATCGACGCCAACGGCATCGTGAACGTGTCCGCTAAGGACCTCGGCACCGGCAAGCAGCAGCAGATCACCATCTCCGGCTCCACGGCCCTGTCCGATGACGAAGTGGATCGCATGGTGAAGGACGCCGAGCAGCACGCCGAAGAGGACGCCGCTCGCAAGGAAGAGGCCGAGGTGCGCAACAACGCCGATGCTCTGGTGAACGCCACCCAGCAGACGCTGGACGAGCTGGGCGACAAGGTTCCGGCCGACGCCAAGACCCAGGCCGAGGAGGCCATCGCCGAAACCAAGAGCGCGCTTGAGGGCACCGACATCGACGCCATCAAGGCGGCCACCGAGAAGATCCAGCAGGCCGGCTACAAGCTCGCCGAGGTCGTGTACTCCACCGAGGGTGCGGCCGCCGGCGCCCAGGCCGCCGCTGCCGAGACGGCTCCGGCCGATGACACCATCGAGGCCGACTACGAGGTCGTCGATGACGAGAACGAAGGGAAGTAAGAACGATGACTGAGCCCGAGAAGGACCAGGTCACCTCTTCTACTCCTCAGGACGTGGCCGCCGATGTGGCGGCCACCGCCTCCGCCGATGACGCCCGCGCGGCCGAGGTGGTTGCCGACGCCGAGGTGATCGAGGCCAACGAGGCCGGCGAGCTGGATGCCGAGCTCGAGCAGGCCGCCGCTGAAGCGGTGGCGAGCGCGATCGAGGAATCCGAGGAGCTGGCCGCCGCCAAGGCCGAGGCCGCTGATTGGCAGGACAAGTACGTGCGCCTGCACGCCGAGTGGGATACCTACCGCCGGCGCATGACCGAGCAGCGCGAGGCCGAGAAGGTCCGCGCCACGGAGAAGCTCATGGAGAGCCTTATCCCGGTGCTCGACGACTTCGCCCGTACGGTGGACTACGCCGAGACCAACGGCGAGACCGGCTTGCTCGGCGGCGTAAAGGCCGTGCAGACCAAGCTGTCCGATACGCTGGCCAAGGGAGGCCTGGTCGTGATCAGCCCCGCCGGTGAGGCATTCGACGCCCTTGAGTGCCAGGCCGTGGGTACGGTGGACGATCCGAGCGTTCCCGATGAAACGGTCGCGCAGGTTTACCAACCCGGATACAAAATGGGTACCAAGGTCATCAGGCCTGCCATGGTGACGATCACCACGGGCGGCCCCAAGAGGGAAAAGCCCGAAGAAGAGTAAGACGAACGAGGGCGGCCGCAGCTTGGCCGCCCTCGTGCTTGAAAGAGCAATTCTAAGTAACTAACTAAGGTAATGGAGGTGGAACGAATGGCGTCTACGCCCGATTATTACAAAACGCTAGGCGTTCCGCGCACCGCCACGGCCGATGAGATAAAGAAGGCGTTTCGCAAGCTCGCTCGCAAGCATCATCCCGATGCCGGCGGCGACGAGGCCAAGTTCAAAGAGCTGAACGAGGCCTACGAAGTCTTAAGCGACGAGAAGAAGCGCGCGCTTTACGACCAGTACGGCACGGCGAACGAGAACCAGATCCCCCAGGGATGGGGCGGTGGCCAAGGCTTTAACGTCGAGGATATCTTCGGTGGCGGTGGGGCCGGCGGCTTCGGCGGCAGTTGGGCCGACATTCTGGAGAGCATTCGCCACGGTGAAGGTGCGTTTGGGGGCAACTGGGACTTCGGCGGCGGTTTTGGCGGCCAGCCTCAGCCCCGTCGCGGCCAGGATATGAACGTGACGTTGAACGTGACGTTCGACGAAGCGTTCAACGGCACGGAGAAGCGCATCACCGTGCGCATTCCCGGCAAGAGCGAGTCCGACACCCACACGGTGAAGGTGCCCGCCGGTGCTGTCGATGGCGGCCGCGTGCGCCTGAAGGGCCAGGGAGCTCCTGGCGAAAACGGTGGTGCGGCGGGCGACTTGCTCATCACCACTAAGATTGACGCGCATCCCTACTTCGGTCGCGATAAGGCCGACGTAACGGTTGATTTGCCGATCAATGTGGCGGAGGCAGCGCTCGGCGCTTCCATCGTGGTGCCCACGCCCGACGGCAAAAAGATCAAGGTGAAGGTGCCCGCTGGCACGCAAGACGGCAAGGTGCTCACCATTAAAGGCAAAGGAGCGCCCGATCTGAAGAACAAGGGGCAGTTCGGCAACTTGAAGATTCAGATTCACGTCGAAGTGCCCACGGACATGAACGACGAGCAGAAAAAGGCCATGGAGGACTTCCTCGCCGCGACGGGAGAGGAGAAGCGCCCATGGGCCTAGACGACAAGAATCGGCCGCTGTACATGATCAGCATTGCCGCGGAACTGGCGGGCGTGCACCCGCAGACCCTGCGTTCCTACGAGCAGAAGGGTCTGGTCACGCCGCGACGCACTAGTGGCAACACGCGCATGTACTCCCAGGCCGATATCGATCGGCTCAACCTGATCAACGAGCTGACGAGCGAGGGCATCAACCTCGCCGGCGTCACGCGCATCCTTGATCTGCAGAGCCGACTGGATGAGCGCGAGGAAGAAGTGGAAGACCTGCACGCGCGGGTGCGCCGCCTCGCCGATCGCGTTCGCGAATTGGAAACCCGCACCCCCGTCGGCGCCATCGTCCGCGTAACGCCGACGAGGCGTTTACCATAAAGGAGAACATAGATGAGACTAGATAAATTGGCGGTGACGGCGCAAGAGGCTTTCCAGAACGCGATGGGCGTTGCTGGTGAGGCCGATGCCGCCGTTATCGAGCCCATTCACTTGCTGAAGGCGCTGCTCGATTCCGACGAGAACAACCTCGCCGCTATCGTGAAGCGCATCGGCGCCGACCCGGTCTGGCTGTCCCAGAACGTGGCCGACGAGATTGCCAAGATGCCCAAGCAGACTGGCGCCACTCCTATGGCCATTCCCGGTCAGGACCTTATCAAGGTCATTGATAACTCGGTGAAGATCGCCGAGAAGCTCGGTGACAGCTACGCGACGAGCGAGCACCTGCTCATTGCCCTGTCCGAGGACAAGGGTGCCGCGGGTCGCATCCTCACCACGGCGGGCGTCACCCGCAAGAACATCGAGGCGGCCTACGAGAGCCTGCGCGGCGACACCCGCGTGACCTCGCAGACCGACAAGACCCAGTTCGAAGCGCTGGAGCAGTACGGCCAGAACCTCACCCAGCAGGCCCGCGAGGGCAAGCTCGATCCGGTTATCGGTCGTAACGAGGAGATTCGCCGTACCATTCAGGTGCTGTCCCGCCGTACGAAGAACAACCCAGTGCTCATTGGCGAGCCCGGCACTGGCAAAACCGCTATCGTCGAGGGTCTGGCCCAGCGCATCGTAGCTGGTGATGTTCCCTCGTCGCTGAAGGATCGCGAGATCGTCTCGCTCGATCTGGGTGCGATGATGGCCGGCGCGAAGTATCGCGGCGAGTTCGAGGACCGCTTGAAGAACGTGCTGCGCGAGGTGAAGGAATCCAACGGCAACGTCATCCTGTTCATCGACGAGCTGCACACCATTGTGGGCGCCGGCGCTGGCGGCGACTCTTCCCTGGACGCGGGCAACATGCTGAAGCCGGCTCTGGCTCGCGGCGAGCTGCGCGCCATCGGTGCCACCACGCTCGATGAGTACCGCAAGTACATCGAGAAGGACGCCGCCTTGGAGCGCCGCTTCCAAACGGTGCTCGTGAGCGAGCCGACGGTGGAGGACACCATCGCCATTCTGCGCGGCCTGAAGGAGAAGTACGAGATCCACCACGGCGTGCGCATCACCGACGGCGCCATCGTGTCCGCAGCTGAGCTTTCCGACCGCTACATCACCGACCGCTTCCTGCCCGATAAGGCCATCGATCTTATGGACGAGGCGGCCAGCCGCCTGCGCATCGAGATCGACTCCATGCCCGAGGAAGTGGATGCCGCCGAGCGCAAGCTCATCCAGATGCAGATCGAGGAACAGGCCCTCATGAAGGAGACCGACATGGCCTCCCAGGAACGCCTGGAGAAGCTGCGCCACGACATCGCGGCCGCCCAGGAATCCCTCGATTCCCAGAAGGCTGAGTGGCAGAACGAGAAGGACGCCATCGTCGACGTGCAGAACCTCAAGGCCGAGTTGGAAAGCGCTCAGCTTGATGAGGAGCGCGCCACCCGCGAGGGCAACCTGCAGCTCGCTTCCGAGATCCGCTACTCGCGCATTCCCCAGCTGCAGCAGCAGCTGCACGTGGCCGAGGAAGCCGTGAAGATGAAGCAGCAGGACGGCGCTATCCTGAAGGAAGAGGTTTCCGAAGAGGAGATCGCGTCGGTCGTGGCTGCCTGGACGGGCATCCCCGTGGCCAAGATGATGCAGGGCGAGATGGAAAAGCTCGTCGATTTGGAAGAGGTTCTGAAGGGCCGCGTCATCGGTCAGGACGAGGCCGTGGGCGTGGTGGCCGGTGCCATCCGCCGCAACCGCGCGGGGCTTTCCGACCCGAACCGTCCCATTGGCTCTTTCCTGTTCCTCGGCCCCACCGGTGTGGGCAAGACCGAGCTGGCCAAGACGCTGGCCGAGTATTTGTTCGACTCCGAGAAGGCCATGGTGCGCATCGACATGTCCGAGTACATGGAGAAGTTCTCCGTGCAGCGCCTTATCGGGGCGCCTCCGGGATACGTGGGCTACGACGAGGGCGGCCAGCTGACCGAGGCCGTGCGCCGCAACCCCTACTGCGTGGTGCTGCTCGACGAGATGGAGAAGGCCCATCCCGACGTGTTCAACATCCTTCTGCAGGTGCTCGATGACGGACGGCTCACCGATGGCCAGGGCCGCGTGGTGAACTTCAAGAACTGTATCATCATCATGACCTCCAACGTGGGAAGCCAGATCATCCGCGAGCATGCAGCCGAAGGTCGCGCCTACGACGAGGCCCAGGCCACCGGTGGCGAGACCATGGGCGAGATGGCCGAGAAGATGATGTCCATGACGCCCGAGCAGGCCGCCAAGCGCATGCAGGAGTTCACGAACAAGATTCAGGATGCCCTTTCCACGACGTTCCGCCCCGAGTTCCTGAATCGTATCGACGACGTGATCACCTTCAACGAGCTGTCCATCTCGGCTATCGAGCCTATCGTGGATCTGCAGCTCGAGCAGGTGCGCGACCGCCTGCAGGCTCGTCATATCACCTTGGACGTGACGCCGGCGGCCATGGAGCACTTGGCCATCGACGGCTACGATCCGGTGTACGGCGCCCGTCCGCTGAAGCGCCTCATCCAGCGCGAGGTGGTCGACCGCATCGCCGAGAAGGTCATCTCCGGCGAGCTGCGCGACCGCAGCCACGTGCTGATCGACCTGGACGCCGAGGGCGATTACACCTGCCGAGTGGAAGGCCCCATGGATCTGGACGGCCTGAACCTGGACGACCCCAGCTTCCTCACGGCCGGCCCCGACCCGAAGGAGACCCTGCAGGATCTGGATACTCTGAGCAACGGCGACCTCGGCGAGGATCCCATCGCCTAAGGATTCCGCCCCTCGGCGAGGATCCGCTGGCCTAGTCGGCAACGCTTCGGCGCCTGCCCGCTAGCCTAAAACCGCATATCCCTTTCACAGTACGCGCCCGGCCCGCCATTGCCGGGCGCTTTTGTGCTTCTCTCAGCTTCGGTTCGGCTCGTCAAACGCCGCCTGTCCCTCAAGCTCCGCCTGCCCGTCAAACTCCGCCTGCCCGTCAAACTCCGCCTGTCCCTCAAGCTCCACTTGCCCCTCCTGGTGACAAAAACACCCCTCCTGATGCACATTTTTCGACTTATATAGCGTTCGAATTTCACAAGGACCTGTCACGAAGAACATAGCTGATGACATATATCGATTTGACCTGGGAAAACTTAAAGCCTCAACCTCAGACATAAGGTAGATTTCGGTGTCGGCTCTTCCTCGGACGCTATATAAGTCCACAAATGTGCATCAGAGGCCCCTTCCGTGTCACCGTTCTGCTTCGTAGAGGTGGCAACTGCACATAATCTAAGATATGTAGCCTTTGCGAAGTGTGATACGAATATCTGCGCAAAATGCAAATCATGATATAACTGTCAGCCATGAATATCTATATCTCGCATATCAGTGCCTGGCAATTCTGGATCTGGTGGTCCAAGGCGAATGCCATCCCTTTGGGGTTCTTCCATTCGGGAGAGTGCTTTGCGCGTGATTGTATGCCGTCCTTTTCTCTGCCAACGGCGTCTGTGTTCAGAAGTCCCGCCTGCACAAAGGGCGAGATCAAGCAAGTGCTGGATGCCAACGATCAGAAGGTACGGACTCTTTTAGTGAGGGCTGGCGTTGGGGTAGGGACAGAAGGCTGCTTGCATATCAGTGTGCCCTATGTCCCTGGCCGACACGGCACAGAGCAGAATCTTCAGTTCCACCAAGTAAGTTGCGCGCTGCCGCGGCGGTCGTTTGTGAAAGTGGCGGAAGGCATGTACGTTGCCTCGCCCGAACTCACATTTGTGCAGATGGCGAGCGTGTTAGAAGAAGGGGCGCTGTGCGCTTGCGGTATGGAGTTCACTGGCGGCTATCCGCTGGATCCCGACTATCGCCCCGATGGGGAAGTCGTCTACGTGCGGGCACCCGTTACGTCGCAAACGCTTCTTGCAGCCTACGCCGATCGCTACCAGGGTCGCGGTGGCGCCAATAAGGCCCGGCGTGCAGCTAGGCATCTTTGCGACAAGTCCGCCTCGGTAAAGGAAACCGAATTGGCGCTCCTCGCTCTTCTTCCGCGTCGGCACGGGGGCCTCGGGGCAAAGGAGGCGCTGCTGAACAACGTCATAACGCTCAGCGCTGAGGCGGCGACGATTGCCCGCCAGAAGAAGATTGTCTGTGATCTCAGGTTCAAAGACTCGAATGTTGTCGTGGAATACGATGGTGCAACCCATGGTGACGCCGAGGCCCGAACAACCGATTCCCGCCGCCGAGATGCATTGCGCGCGGAGGGCTACGAAGTGTCCACACTCACCAACGCGCAGCTACAGAATCCGACGGAGTTCCAGGCGATCATCGTGCCGGCCTCGCGGAAGGCGGGAAAGAGAGCGCGCTGCCTCTCCGAGGGCGACATGCCGCGCCATCGGGCGTTGCGCTCGCAGATCGCTCATTATCACGGAAGGAACTTTAAGTAGCTTGAGGTTGCAGCCGTCGAAAGGCACTTGCAAGGTAATACAGAACCTTTGGCTGGGGATAGGATAAACGCGACCGCTGGCTACTCCTTCTCCATCTTCACGGCCGTGCCGGTGACCGACGCGCCGAAGAGATCCTGACTCAGGGCTTGGTTTAGCTGGCTCAGCTGCTCGATGGCCACAGCCGTGCCGGTGACCGAGGCGCCGAAAAGTCCCTTCGGCAGCATGTACACGTCGTAGCGTATGGCCAGAATGCCGTTGGCCCCGGCTTCGTGGGCGCGGAACAAAAGCTCGTTCCAGGCGATCCGCTTGGCCCGTTCCATCTTGCTGCCGAGCAGAAGGGAACGCTGGTCGGTGAGGTCGGAGACAATGGCGTCGGCCTCGGCGGGAAGACCCGCGCCAACGACGGCGTCGGTGGACAGGGTGCCCCGATAGTCCGTCACGCGCCAGCCCTCGAAGGAGCTGCCGGCCGTGGTCATCATGAGGGAGGGATCCTTCTCTAGCGCGTCGAGAAATGCCTGTTTGGCCTGCTCTCGTTTCTTGTCGGCCTCGAGGGCTTGCTTGCGCTCTTGGGGCGAAGCATCCGCGAGGTCGGAACCGAAGTCCTCATCCAGCTCGTCACGCTTCTCCAGCGCTTTTTCTAGGCTCATGACAAAAGTCGCCTCCCGTAGACATCGTCAGCACATAAGAAACAATGTCGAAAGTATAGGCCGCCTGCCCCCGTGCAAGGAGAGCGCCCGGCAACGGTTGCGAAGCCTTAACCTGCACGATTTTGCGGTAGCTAGCGGTATGCTTGATCGACGTAGGCTATACCGGTCTGTCTCGAAGGCCCTACGCCGCGGCTCTCTCGGCCTTGCGGGCGCGGCGGGCGGCGGCGCGCTTCTGCATGGCGTCCACGCAGGTGGCCACGGCGGCGTCTCCGGTGACGTTCACCGTGGTGCGCATCATGTCCAGAATGCGGTCGACGCCGGCCACGAGGGCCACGCCTTCCACCGGCAGACCCACCGACTGCAGCACCATGGCTAGCATGATCATGCCGGATCCGGGCACGCCGGCGGTGCCGATGGAAGCGAGCACGGCGGTCATCACGATGGTCAGCTGCTGGCCGATGGACAGATCGATACCGAACACCTGGGCGATGAAGATGGCGCATACACCCTGGTAGATGGCCGTGCCGTCCATGTTGATAGTGGCGCCTAACGGCAACACAAACGAGGTGACCTCCTTCGAGACGCCCATTTTCTCGGTGCACTCCATATTGATGGGCAGGGTGCCCATGGACGATGCCGATGCGAAGGCGAAGCCCATGACCGGCATCTCGCCGCGCAGGAATTTCAGCGGATTCATGCGAGCGAAGATTTTGATGATGCCCGAGTACACCAGAACGATCTGCACGATCATAGCCACATAGGCCACCACGATGAGCCACAGCAGCGGTCGCAGCACATCGATGCCATTGTTGGCGATAACGGGGCAGATGAGCCCGAACACGCCGAAAGGCGCCACCAGAATGATGCCGCGCATGATGGCGATGCACACGTCCGACATGGCGTTGCAGATCTTGATGACCGGCTCGGCCTTCTTCCCGGCGGCGATCATGCCGAAGCCGAACACCACGGCGATGACGATGACCTGCAGCATGGTGGCGTCGGCCATGGGCTGGAAGAAGTTGCTGGGGAACATGTTCACGATGGTGTCGATGAGCGATGGCGGCTCGGTGGCCTCGTAGGACAGCTCGCCTGAAGGCATCGTGTAGCCGGCACCGACGTTCATGAGGTTGGCGAACACAAGCCCCAGCGTGACGGCGCAGGCGGTGGTGGCCAGGTAGAACAGCACGGTCTTGCCGCCGATGGCGCCGACCTTCTTCACGTCGTCCAGGGATACGACGCCGGCGATGATGGAGAACAGCACCAAGGGCACGACGATCATCTTGATGAGGTTCAGGAAGATGGTGCCGAAGGGCTTGATGTAAGTGTCGGCGATCTCGGGCGCCCCCTGCAGAGCCATGCCGGCCAGCACGCCCAGAATGAGCGCGATGAAGATCCAGGTCGTCAGCGACAGGCGCTTGAACCAGGGCTTTGGCTTGCCGTGGCCGTTCCCGTTGTCGCCGCTGTTGGGCGTTGGTGCGACCGTCTCGGTAGCGTCAGCAGGTGCCGAAATGATGGAATCGTCGGCCATGGCGGTGCGTCCTTTCCCTTTGTGCATAAACCGACCCCATTATAAGCATATCTACAGGGAAAATAAGGCACGTGGCCAAGCGATCTAACGGCCCCGCAACAAATGGAGAAATGCCCCGTGCTGCTTTTTGGGAAAGGCCATAATGGCATTGAGAGCTGCCGGGGACGCGCCGGTGCGAGATGTGTGGAATAACGTTTCTGCCTGAAGAGGGCGGAAGTGCCATGATATGGTGTGCCGCACTTCAGGGGACGATATGCTTGAAAGGAACGTCTATGGATCGCAAGGAAATAGTTGCCGCCGCCGAGGCATACTGGGATGCTCATCGCGATGCTATTGTGGCTGACATCGCCAAGCTCGTGGAAATTCCCTCGACGGAGGACTTGGCCGCGACGGCGCCGGGTGCACCCTATGGCCCGGGTCCCGCTGCCGCCCTGGAAGCGGCGCTCGAGATCGCCGAGGGGATGGGCATGGCCGCCACCAACTGCGAGGGCCACATCGGCTTTGCAGATCTGCCCGGCGAGACCGAGACGCAGCTTGGCATCATCGGGCACATGGACGTCGTGCCCGCCGGCCCGGGTTGGACTTTCGAGCCTTTCAAGGTGACGGAAAAGGACGGGTACCTCATGGGCCGCGGTTGCCTGGACGACAAGGGCCCGTCGGTGGTTGCCCTTCATGCCGTGAAGTGCCTGAGCGGGCTCGACCTGCCGCGCCCCTATACCATCCGCTTCCTGTTCGGTGCCAACGAGGAAACCTCCATGGCCGATGTGACCTGGTACCTCGAGAACTACGAGAGCCCGGCGTTCCTCTTCACGCCCGATGCCGACTTCCCCGTGTGCTACGGCGAGAAGGGCGGCTACGACGGGTGCATCACGAGCGCGCCCATCGCCGATCCGGTGATCTTGGATATCTCCGGCGGCGTGGTGACCAACGCGGTGCCCGGCGAGGCCTGGGCCGTCGTGCGCGCGGACGCCTCCGCGCTGCCCGCCGCTGAGCGCATTACCGTGGAAGATGCCGGCAACGGCACCGCGCGCATCGATGCTGCGGGCGTGAACGCCCACGCCGCCTGGCCCGAGCGCGGCATCTCCGCCATCATGCTATTGGCGAACTACCTGCTGGAAAACGGTCTCGTCAACCAGCAGGAACGCGAGTTCTTGGAGTTGGTGCAAAGCCTGGTCTCCGACACCACCGGTGCCGGCGTGGGCATTGCCACGGCCGACGAGTACTTCGGGCCGCTCACGGTGGTAGGCGGCACCATCCGCAAAGAGGGCGACCGCCTCGTGCAGACCATGGACAGCCGCTGGCCCACGTCCATCACGGCCGAGGAGATCACATCCGCGCTCACGAAGCTGACGGAAAGCATTGGCGCCACCTTCGAGAACACCCTGCTCATGGTGCCGTTCCTCGTGAAGCCCGACGACCCGGAGATTCAGGTGCTGCAGGATGCCTTCCAGTTTGTGACCGGCGACACGGAGCACAAGCCCTTCACCATCGGCGGCGGCACCTACGCCCGCGAGTTCAAGAAGGGCGCCTCCTTCGGTGTGAACATGCCCTGGATCGAGAACCCCGACTGGGTCGGCGGCGAGCACGGCCCCGATGAGGGCGTCTCCGAGGACTTGCTGAAGACCTCCTTCAAGATCTACGTGCTGGCCCTCGCCGAGCTGCAGGGGTTGAAGATCGCGTAGAGGCGCTTCTCCCTCGACCTTGTTTTCCCGGGCCCTGCATTCGCTGCAGGGCCTTTTTTGCGATTGGGCGTCGGCGGAGGCGCGGGCATAGGCATTTTCGATGCTCTCATCTGGAATTAACCCGTGATTTCCTGATGATCGGACATGACGGGGCGTCAGCTGTGCTATAGAATAGTATGAATGCAATCAGAGATTTCTTTTGGAGGACGACGTGCTTAACGCAATTATCGTTGACGACGAGGCGCCTGCCCGTTCTGAACTGCGCTTTCTTCTCGATGAGGTCGGCGGAGTTGAAGTGACAGCCGAAGCTGCCAACGTGCGCGAGGCTATCGAGAAGCTGAAAGAGTATCCCTGCGACGTTATGTTCATGGATGTGAACATGCCCGAGGCCACTGGCCTTCAACTGGCCGAGGCTCTGCAGCATCTGAAGTTCCCTCCGGCGGTGGTGTTCGTGACCGCCTATTCCGAGCACGCGCTGGACGCCTTCAAGGTGAGCGCTATCGATTATCTGGTTAAGCCGGTGGAGACCGAGCGCTTGGCTCAGGCCATCGCCCGCGTACGCGAGCAGGTGGCTCTGCACTTGCAGGCTCACAAGTCCGAGCGCATCCCGGTGGAAAAGGGCGGCAAGAAGATTCTCATCGGCATCGATAAGATCCGTTTCGTCATGGCTCGCGACGACTACGCTTACCTGCAGACCGATACCGACCGTTACTTCTCCACAGTGAGCCTGGCCCAGCTGGAGAAGCGCCTCGACGGCCACGGGTTCTTCCGCGTGCACCGCGGCTATTTGGTGAACCTGTCCATGGTGGAGGAGATCGAGTCCGTTTCCGGTGGTACGCTGCTGCTGACTTTGAACGGCGTGGAGGAGAAGATTCCCGTTTCGCGCCGCCGCGTCAGCTCCCTGAAGAAGGCGCTGAACCTGTAGGACGCCTCGCTCTGAATGATACGCTGACGAGCCCCGCCCAGGGGCTCGTTTCGTTCACAGAACCGCCATAGGGTTGTGGGGATGTGGGCGCGTTTTGGTGGCGTTTGCTAGAATATTTCCACTAGATTAACGAGGAGGAGCCCCAGTGCAGCGCGTACGGGGCTCGTTTGCAATTCTGCTGGCTGGCGGAAATTGCCCAGAGAGAAGAGGAGCGCCATGCTCTCCGTTGACGTTGAGAAGCTGTATCCGGCGGCAAAGACCCTGGTGAAAGCTCGTGCAGCAAGCCGCATTCACGCCAAGGACGCCACGCTGTACGATTTCTCCCCCGAGGCGCAAGCGTGCGCGAGCGACTACATGGGATGGGCCGATCTGGCCACGAGTCCGCTGTGCGACATGGACGCCATCCAGTCTTTTGCCGACGAAGTGGTGGAAGCGGGTCTCGATACGATTCTGCTTATCGGTCAGGGCGGCTCCACTCAGGCGCCCATGACCATCACGAAGTACAACAAGCACGATTCCAACCGCGTGAAGTTCCGCACGTTGGACTCCGACTCGCCCGTGCGCGTGCGCGAGATGCTCACCATCTGCGATCCCCATCGCACGCTGGTCATCATCTCCTCGAAAAGCGGCGGCACCATTGAGCCGCGCATGCTGCTAGAGGCGGTGCGGGCCTCCTTCGAGAAGGAGTTGGGCGATCATGTGGTGAAGCACCTGGTGGCCATCACCGACCCGGGTAGCGATTTAGATCGGCAGGCACGCGAGGAAGGCTGGCGTGCGGTGTTTTCCGGCGAGCCCACGGTGGGCGGCCGGTTCTCTGCGCTCTCGGTGTTCGGGTTGGTGCCGGCGGCGCTCACGGGTATCGATATGGAGGCCTTCATGGCCCACGCCCGCGAGGCCGAGGAGGCCTGTTCGGAAGACGCCATCGACAACCCGGCCATCAACCTGGCGGCGTTCCTCTACGACAATTACCTGAAGGGCCGCAACAAGTTCTCGTTCCTCACCCCCAAGCGCGGGCGCGTGCTGGGCCTGTGGATCGAGCAGCTGGTGGCCGAGTCGCTGGGCAAGAACGGCGAGGGCATTCTGCCGAACATCGAGATCGACTCGCTGCTGCTCACGGAAGACCCGGGCGATCGGTCCATCATCATGTACCAGACCCAGACCGACCTGTGGGACGAGCGCCGCAACTTCGAGATGAGCCTCGCTTACATCGACCCGGCCATCCCGCGGCTGAACTACCGCATCGACACCGTGGAGGAGCTGGCCGAGCACTTCGTCATGTGGGAGTACGCCATCGCTATGTGCGGCTACCTCATGGGCGTGTGCCCCTTCGACCAGCCCGACGTGGCCTCCGCGAAGGCCGAGGTGCTCGACATCCTGAAGAACGGCCAGCCCGAGCCCGATTTCACTGAGGTGTTCACCGACGAGGTAGACATGGGCCGTGTGGAAGTCTCCTTCGCCCCCATGTTCGAGGGCTGTGAGGACTTGCACGAGACGCTGTATGCGCTGCTGTCCTCCATCCAGCCCGGCGATTTCTTCGCGTTGAACGCCTTCCTGCCGTTCACGGGCGAGGGCCGGCGCGAGGCTATCGAGCAGATTCGCCACGGGGTGGCCGAATCCTTCGGCTGCGTGTCCTGCCTGGAAGTGGGGCCGCGCTACCTGCATTCCACGGGCCAGCTGCAGAAGGGCGGCCCGAACATGGGCGTCTTCCTCATTCTGTCGGCCGACGAGTTGAAGGACATCCCGCTGCCCGAGGGGGCCTCGGCGCCCAGTCTCGGCGAGCTGGCGAAAGCCCAGGCCGCGGGCGACTTGGTGACGTTGGTCAAGCGCGGACGTCGCTGCGTGCACCTGCATCTGCCGGACAACTCCGGCGTGACGCTGCGCCAGCTGGCCCAGGTGATCGACGACGTGATTGCCGACATTCTGACCGATCGCGCCTTGGCCGAAGCCGCTGCCGCCGCCGAGGACGAAGAGCTGGCCGAGGCCACCGTGGTCGTGGAGGCCGCCGAAGCGAGTGAAACTGCCGTGGAAGCTGAGTTCGCCGAAGCGTCCCAGGACGCCGATGCTGAGGCCGTGGCCGCAGAAGTTGCCGCCGCCGAGGGCGAGGCCAGCGAAGCGTAGGCGTTCCCCGCATCCTCTCAAATGGGCAATTCATCCTGATGAAGTGAGGTTGATTCCCGTTGAAAGTCGCGTTGTATTACACTACACTTGCGCGCACGGACGAGCGGACTGCTTCTTTCGTCGAAGGGAGCAGCTATGTACGTAAGCTGGATGGAACTCCTCACGTTTTGTTTGGTGATCGTAGCGGTGATTGATTTGACCGCGCGCTTGCGGCAGTAGCCGCGCGGGCGACAATGAAAAAGCCGCCCCTCGCATAGGAAGAACGGCTCTTCATCACATTAGAACAGGTAATGTGAAGCAGTCGTGCCCGAATGCAGCGGGCCTCCGCTTGTCCGTAGTATATCGCGCTAAAGGGCCCAAGGCAAGGGAGCGGTTTATGATTGATGCGGTCGATATTCATGTGAAGGGCATTGTGCAAGGAGTGGGGTTTCGCCCCTTCGTTTACCGGATGGCGAAGAAGTACCTCATCAACGGCTGGGTGCTGAACGCTGCCGACGGCGTGTACATTCATGCCGAGGGCGAGAGCAAGCTGGTGGACGAGTTCATTATGGAGCTGTCCGACAACCCGCCGGCCGCGTCCCGCGTAGAGGAGATCGACATCAAGGAAGTGCCCCTGGAGGACTTCGACAGCTTCGAGATCCGCTTTTCCGACGATGATGCCGTAGAAGAGACGACGCTCGTCTCGCCCGAGCTTGCCACGTGCGAGGACTGCGTGCGCGAGCTGTTCAACCCCAACGATCGCCGCTACCGGTATCCGTTCATCAACTGCACGAACTGCGGGCCGCGCTTCACCATCATCGACCACTTGCCCTATGATCGGGTGGCGACGTCCATGGCGGCCTTCCCCATGTGCGAGAAGTGCGCCGCCGAGTACGCCGATCCGCTCGACCGCCGCTTCCACGCCCAGCCCGATGCCTGCTTCGAATGTGGCCCTTCGGTGACGTGGAGCGTTGGGACTGATGATGATAAGCTCGTCGGTAAGACGCGCGAGGAGTCGGATGCCATTTTCGCGGCGGCGGTGGAGATGCTCATGGAAGGGAAGATTTTGGCCGTGAAGGGGCTGGGGGGCTTTCATCTTGTGTGCGACGCGAACAATGCCGAGGCGGTGGCCGAGCTGCGCCGGCGCAAGCGGCGCGACGGGAAGGCCTTCGCCGTCATGGCGCCGGCGGTGGCTGCAGTCCGGGCGCTGTGCTTCGTGAGCGAGGAGGAGGAAGCGGTGCTCACCGGGGCGTCGCAGCCCATCGTGCTCTTGCGCAAGCGCCCCGACGGGGCCATCGGGGCCGGCGTGGCCGACAGGCTTTCCGAGCTGGGTGTCATGGTTCCCTACACGCCGGTGCAGCATCTGCTTATGCACGATTTCGCGGAGGCTTGGGAGGCGGCGCATCCTGAAGAGGCGGCCACGGCCTGCGCCCCCGGCACGCCTGTGCCGCTTTTGGTAATGACCTCGGGTAACGTGCATGACGAGCCCATCTGCATCGCCGACGAGGAGGCCCGCGAGAAGCTGGCCGGCATCGCCGATGCCTTTTTGGGGAACAATCGCCCCATCCTTACGCGCTTCGACGATTCGGTTGTGCGGCTGATCCAGGTGGATGAGGTCGACGGGAAGCCCGGGTACGCCATCCAGTTCCTGCGCCGGGCGCGGGGCTATGCGCCTGTGCCCGTGTCGGTGGCGGCCGAGGGCGCTGCGCCTGCCGAGGACATCATCTTTGCCGCTGGCCCCGAGCAAAAGAACACCTTCACGTTGCTGCGCGGCACTGACGGCTTCGTGTCCCAGCATATCGGCGACGTGGAAAACGCAGAGACCTATGATGCGTGGCTGGCCACGAAGGATCGCTTCGAGAGCCTCTTCGAAATGGAGCCTGCGGCGGTGGCATGCGACTTACACCCCGAGTACCTGACGAGCAAATGGGCCCATCACCAGGGACTTCCTGTGACCGAAGTGCAGCATCACCATGCCCACATTGTGTCGGTCATGGCCGAGCACGGGCTGACCGACGCAGTCTGCGGCATCGCCTTCGACGGCACGGGCTATGGCGTGGATGGGGCCATCTGGGGAGGCGAGGTGCTGCTGGCCAACCGCTCCAATTTCGAGCGCTTCGCCAACTTCGCCTACGTGCCCATGCCTGGAGGAGCTGCGGCCATCAAGCATCCGCTGCGCATGGCCTATGGCGTGCTGTGGGCCTACGACCTGCTGGAACATCCAGCTGCCGCGGTGGCTTTGGCGCCTCTGGGCGATGAGGCCGAGGTGTGCGACACCATGATCGAGCGCGGGCTGAACACGCCCATGACGTCCTCGGTCGGGCGCCTGTTCGACGCGGCCAGCGCTCTGCTGGGCATTTGCACGGAGCCCAGCTACGAGGGCGAGGGGGCCATCCTTCTGGAGGCGGCTATGGAAGCCGCCGGGGCCGACGTGGCCGGCGCCGCTGCCGCCGAGGAAGCGGCCGGTGTGGTGTCCGACGACGATCTGGCGGCTCGCGAGCGCTATGCCGTGACGGCCGAGAAGAACACCGCCACCGAAACGAGCACCGCCGAGGATACGTCGGTTATCCTGCTGGATGCCGAAGCCACCTTCCACGCGCTTTTAGACGATCTGGAAGCGGGCGTGCCCGTGTCGGTCATCGGGCGGCGTTTCCACGACGCTATGGTGAGCGCCATTGTGATGAGCGCCGATCTGGTGCGGGCGCTGTACGGCATCGCTACCGTGGCGCTGTCGGGCGGCGTGTTCATGAACCGGTACCTGACCGAGCACGTGCTGGCCGATTTGGCCGCTGCTGGCTTTACGGCCGCCATCAACCGCGACCTGCCCCCCAACGACGGCTGCATTAGCCTGGGCCAAGCGGTGGTGTGTTCCGCCCGTTCGGGCGAGTAGGAGCCTGACCGAAACCTCGCTGACTTCCTTGGGCGAACCTGCGACAATAGAACTCTAATCATGCATTAAGGAGTAGCGTATGTGCTTGGCAATTCCTGCTAAGGTGGCGGCCCTGGAAGAGGGGAACTTGGCCACTGTGGACATTCTGGGCGTGACCCGCGAGATTTCCGTCGACCTGACGCCTCAGGCCCAGGTGGGCGACTACGTGCTGGTGCACGCCGGCTTCGCCATCGAGGTGGTGGACGAGCAGTTCGCCCTGGAGACCATCGAGCTGGTAAAGCAGTTCCCCGAACTGGCCGATTTGAACGAGGCTTCCATGCCGGCCTAAGGAAGGGCGGCAATGAAAAAGCCGCCCCTCGCATAGGAAGAACGGCTCTTCATCACATTAATAGGAGTAATGTGAAGCAGTCGTGCCCGGTGCCACGGGCATTCCGCTTGTCCGTATTCTACACCCTTGAAGGAGTGGTTGCAAGAATGGACGCCATGCAGCAAGAACTGAAGGCATTCAAAGATCCAGCGCTCGCGCGGGGGCTCATCGAGTCCATTCAAGCGCTGGCGCCTAAGTCCGCCACGCTTATGGAAGTGTGCGGCACCCATACGGTGGCCATCGCGCGCAACGGTATTCGCGGCCTTATGCCCGAGGGGGTGCGCCTCGCCTCCGGCCCGGGGTGCCCCGTGTGCGTGACGAGCAATCACGACATCGACAAGGTGATCGCGCTGGCCCGCGTGCCGGAGGTGACCATTGCCACGTTCGGCGACATGACCCGCGTGCCCGGCTCTACTTCAAGCTTGCTGGCCGAGCAGGCGGCGGGGCGTTCGGTGGAGATCGTCTACTCGCCGTTGGACGCTCTGCGCTTGGCCCAGGAGAACCCGGATCGGCAGATCGTTTTCGTCGGCGTGGGCTTCGAAACCACCACGCCCTTGGTGGCCATGGCCATCAAGCGGGCGCGCGCTATGGGACTCACAAACTTCACCGTGTACGGGGCGCACAAGAACATGCCCGGGGCGCTGGAGGTCATCATCAACGATCCGGCGCTGAAGCTGGACGCGCTCATTTTGCCAGGGCATGTGTCCACCATCATCGGTGCCGAGCCTTATCGCTTCCTGGCCGAAAAGTACGGCATCCCGGGCGTCATCACCGGGTTTGAACCGGTAGACGTGCTGCAGGGTATCGCCATGATCATGCGCCAGCTGCACGAGGGGCGCGCGGAGATCGAGATCGCCTACGCCCGCGGCGTCATGCCTGAGGGCAATCCGGTGGCACTGGCCGCCATCGACGAGGTGTTCGAAACCTGTTCCGCCACCTGGCGCGGGCTGGGCGAGATCCCTGGCAGCGGCTACCGCATTCGCGACGAGTTCGCCGAGTTCGACGCCATGCGCCGTTTTCAGCCCGACGTGGAAGAGGTGCGCGAGCACAAAGGCTGCCGCTGCGGGGACGTGCTCCGCGGCATCATGGCCCCGAGCGAGTGCCCGCTGTTCCGGAAGGTTTGCACGCCGGAGAACCCCGTGGGCCCCTGTATGGTCTCCAGTGAGGGCAGCTGCGCGGCATATTATCGGTATTACTAGGCGAGACCCGCTATGGCTGCGGCCACTACTCACTATATGTACGTGTTGGAATGCGCCGATGGGTCGCTGTACACCGGCTATGCTGTGGACGTGCACGCGCGGCTGGCGGTGCACAACGCCGGCAAGGGCGCGAAGTATACGCGCGCTCGCTTGCCTGTGAGTCTGCTCGCCTATGCCGAGTTCGCCACCAAGCACGACGCCATGCATGCGGAATACGTCTTCAAGCAGCTTTCCCGCAACGAGAAGGATGCCCTACTCGCTGCTGCCTCACACGGCAGTTTCGAAGAAGCCCTGCAAAGCTTGCTTACGTGATAGTTTTGCAGTGCCGTGGGGTGCCATCTTATCTCAAGCGCTCAAGTGGTTGTGATGGGCTGCCCGGAGGCACGGTCGGTCACTTCCTGGCAGGCAGGGAGGCTGGCGATACCCGCGCCAATTTACGGAAATCCGGCAGCAGATGCCAGTTCGACCCCGCTTTGGTAAGAGAGGGATTGCCAAAGCGGCCATGAAGTGGCATTTCCTGCCAAAGCGGGCCTTAACTGGCATGCCCTCCTGCCAAAGCGGGATCGAACTGGCATTTTCTTCCTGAATTTCGGAAATGGCTAAGCTGACGGATGGCTTTGATCGGTTGGCCTGGAGGTTTGCCTGATGCCCAGGTTCAATTCCTGCAGGTAGCTGCTGGGCTCGACGTCGCCGCTTTTTACGTCACAACCGTCGATTCGCGGCTTGTTTTTTGGAAGATGCGCCCCTAGCTCAGCTTCCCGCCGAGAACCTTGGCGGCGCCGGCTTTGTCGAAGTTGCCGCCGGTGCGGCGCGTGAGCTCGCCCATGACGCGGCCCATGTCCTTCTTCGTGGAAGCGCCCGTGTTAGCGAGCACTTCCTCAATGAGCGCCGCCAGCTCGTCGCCTTCCACCTGCTTCGGCAGGTACTCCTCCAGGATGGCCACCTGCTCGGTGAGGGTGTCGGTGCGCTCTTGGTTGTTCCCCGCTTTGATGGAGCCGTCGAGTGTCTCCTTCGTCTGCTTGATGGTGCGCTTGAGCATGGCGTCCACGTCGGCCTCGGTCACCTCGCGGCGCTCGTTCACCTCAATGGCCTTAAGCTCGGTGTGCACCTGGCGCAGAATGTCGCGTCGGTGGTTGTCGCGCGCCTTCATGGCCGCCTTGATCTCGTCCTGCAGCTGCTGGTATTCCATGAGCGTCCTTTCTCGGAAAATTATCGCCCCCATTATAGCGCGCTCTGCCGCTTCCCTGCCCCTCCCCGTAGGGGGCGACCTTGGTCGCCCCTCGCGTCTGGCAAGATCGGTCCGGTCGAGGAGGGCTGACCAAGGTCAGCCCCTACGGGACAAAGCATGCGGGGTTATGGTGGAAGGAGACTGGGAGCTACCCCTGTTGCAGCGAACCCTTCACGATGCCGCGGGCGGCCAGGTAGGTCACCAGCATGTAGCCGCCGTAAATGACCAGCGTGAGGCCAGCGGCCATCATGATGGGGCCGACCGAGGACACTCCGATGGCGTCCAGCAGGGAATCGGACAGCACGCCGATGGCGCAGACGGAATGGCACACCGCCAGTCCCAGCGGCACGAGGAAGTACACGAGCACCTGGGCCAGAAGCGACCGGTAGATCATGCCTCGGTCGCAGCCGAGCTTCCACAGGATGCGGTAGCGCGGCGTTGAGTCGGATGCTTGGGAGAGCTGCTGGATGGCCAAAATGGCCGCCGTGGAAATGAGGAAGACGAAGCCGATGTAGAGCGCCAGGTACGTGATCATGAGACGCAGCCCGGCAGACTGGGAGAGCATCTCGTTCGCTGTGAGGATGCGCGTGACCGGCCACAAGAGGCTCGCGTAGGGGTCGTCGGCGCCCTGGGTGCCCTTCTCGAAGCCGCCCATGTCGCGGGGTTGCAGGGCCGCCACGATGTCGTCGATGGCCGCGTCGTTCTCGCCGGCGGTCTTGCCGTTGTCGGCGTACATCACGTTCAGGTACTGGGTGTCGGGAATGCAGCCCTCTGCGCGCAGGGCTTCCACGGCCTCGTCGGGGGTGATGACGACCAGGGCCGTGGCCGCCATGGCGTTGTCCTCCAGCTGCGTGTCGTACAGAGGGCCGGCCAGCGCGTAGTCGGTGCCGGCGATGGTCACCGTGGGAGCCGCGTCCAGCACGGCGCGGGCCAAAGGCGTCACCATGTCCATGTTGTTCGCCAAGGCGCAGGTGCCCGCTGCCAGTTCCACGGGATCCTGGCCTTGTAGGGCGCGGGCGCCGTTGAAGTCGGAGAGCGACACCACGGTCAGTGGCGTCTCTCGCACGGAGCCCAAGTCGTCCAAGCGCAGTGTCGACGGATCAACGCCGGTGGCCTCGGCAGCGGCAACGAGGGGGTCGTAGGTCATATCCGGGGCTGAATAGGCGCTCACCTGGGCGAAGGCACCTACGGTCTCGGCCCACAGCTCCGGTGCGGCCTCTTGCAGGGCGGCAGCCATGTCCCAGTTGAAGGACTCCGCCTGGGCCAGACGCTCGGGGGCCTCGGCCTCCATCTCGGCACGGCGCTCAAGCGGGTCGCCCGATGAGGAAGCCTTCGACCCGTCGGGCCCGTACCACACGGCTGCCTCCAAAGTGGCAGAATAGGGGTTCGAGCGTTCCGCGCCGCCAACGAACACCTCCACGAGCCCCATGCCCGAGGAGAACACAGTGATGGAGAAGAACAGCAGCACGCACACGGCCCACAGCGACAGAAACGCCGTGTTCACCTTGCTAGCGATCTGGCGCACGGTGAACAGGTTCAGCTTGCGCAGGTACACGCCGCGCAGCCGCGTGAGCACGGCGATGGCGAAGCCGGCGAGCGACCAGAAGAACAGAAGCGATCCCACCAGCATGCCGATGGTGGCGCGGATAAACTCGGGCTGGTCCAGCATCACGAGGCCGTTCTCGATGAGCTGCCCGTAGGCGTAGACGAGAATGGCCACGGCCGCGACGAACCCCACGAGGCAGACCCACGGGTTGCGCACGCCGGCGCGCTCGTTCTTCTCGCCGGCGCGGATGAGGTCGATGAGTTTGCAGCGGCTCACGGTGATGGTGTTGAAGGCGGCCACCACCACGTAAATGGCAGCGAAGCAGGCGAGCGTGACGAGGAAGGCGTCGGGGGAGAACACGAACTGGTAGTTGGTCATCGTCGTGCCGAACAGCGCGGCGGTGAAAAAAGACAGTCCCTGGGAGAGCAGCACGCCGCAGATGAGGCCCACGGCCAGGGAAAGCAGCCCCACGAGCACCGTCTCGTACAGCACGATGCGCGACACATGGCCCGGCGTCATGCCCAGCACCAGGTAGGTGCCGAACTCCCGCTTGCGGCGGCGGATGAGGAACTGGTTGGCGTACAGAATGAGGAAGCCCAGCACGCAGGCCACCACCACGGAGAACATGCCCAGTATGTAGGTGGTGGAGTCGAATACGCTTCGGGAGGCCGAGGTTTCCATGTCGAAGAGGATCTGCTGGCTGCCGATGGAGTTGAACGCGTAGAACACCGCCACGCCAAACAAAAGCGTGATGAAATAGACGGCGTAATCGCGCACCGACCGGCGGATGTTGCGCAGGGCGAGCTTAAGATACATGGCCGGCCTCCCCGCCGAGGAACGACACGACCTCCATGATGCGCGAGAAGAACGCGTCGCGGCTCTCGTCGCCCCGGCGCAGCTCGTTGAACACGGCGCCGTCCTTGATGAACAGCACGCGGTTCGTGTAGCTGGCAGCGAAGGCGTCGTGGGTGACCATCATGATGGTGGCGCCCATCTGCTCGTTCATCATCTCCATGATCTCCAGCATCACCGTGGCGGCGCGGGAATCCAGGGCGCCGGTGGGCTCGTCGGCTAAGATGAGCTTCGGGTCGGTGACCATGGCGCGGGCCGCGGCCACGCGCTGCTTCTGGCCGCCGGACATCTGGTAGGGGTACTTCTGCAGCACGCCATCCACACCGAGGCGCGCGGCCATGGCGTTCACCTTGCCGGGAATGGCGCGGGCCGGCTCGCCCTTGATGGTGAGGGCCAGCGAGATGTTCTCGAAGCCGGTGAGCGTGTCCAGCAGGTTCGAGTCTTGGAAGATGAAGCCGAGGTCGTCGCGGCGGAACTTCGCCAACTGGCGCTTCGACATGCCGGTGATATCGCGGCCGCCCACGATGATGTGGCCGCTCGTGACCGTATCGATGGTAGAGACGCAGTTCAGAAGCGTTGTTTTGCCAGAGCCCGAGGGACCCATGATGCCGACGAACTCGCCGGCGGCCACGTCGAAGCTGACGCCGGCCAGCGCGTGGGTGACCGAGTCGCGGCTGCCGAAGACCTTCTCGATGGAGCGCACGGAGAGGATTGGGGAGCCTGCGTTGACGGGGTGGCCGGCTTGAGAAGCGTGGGTTGGGTCGGCTGCGCGGTGGGCGCCATGGGCGGTGTGGGCGCCCCTTCCGCCGGCGCTGGCCACGGAGGCGGCTCCGGCCGCGTAGTTCTCGCGGGAGAAAGCGGCAGCGATGCCGTCGAGGGTCGTTATGCCGTCGCCATCGAGGGGCACAGGCATGCCGGGATCGGTCGAGCGCGGGCCGAAGGCCGAAGGGGTGGGCTCGGTGTATACTTCGGCCATTAGTAGCTCCTCTCGGTTTTGGGCAGCTGGTGGGAGATGAAGGCGCCCACGGTCCCGATGATAACAAGCGTCAGGATGATTTTCCCTGCAGTGTTCACGACAGTCCTTTCTCTCGGATGTGCGGCTCGCGTTCCGCCTGTCCGAAGACGGTTTGATGGATTGCTTCATCCCTCCGGAGGCGGCTACGCGGCATTCCGATTCGCTCAGACAGTCCTCGCTGGTATCGAAGGCGTCGGGGGTGTTTGCTCCCTTTCGCGTATCGCCTTCGATACCATCTGCGGAACTCGCTCGGTCGGAACGCCCCGTATCCGCCTCCTGCATGCTGGAGGTTAGCACCCTGCATGGCCGGAGGTTGTCTCCGTCTTTTGCGTTCGCGAGCCTGAATTCATCCTAAGGAAGGTACGGTTTTGGCTCCATCGATCGGGCTTACGGTTGACTTACGAATGTGTTAGGTTCTACGCGCCGAAGAGTTCTTTGCGGGTGCGGTCGTGGGGGAAGGTGAGGATGACGCGGGTGCCCGTGCCCTCTTCGCTGGCGAGGCCTACGTGCAGTCCCATGGAAGCGCACAAGCTCGCTACCAAGTAAAGGCCCATGCCCGTGGCCGAACCGTGGGCGCGGCCGACCTGGCCGGTGAAGCCGCGCTCGAACACGCGGGGCACGTCGGCGGCGGGGATGCCGCAGCCGTTGTCGCGCACCTCAAGCACCGTGCGGCCTCGGGAGGTGCCGGGCTCCTCCTCGCGGACGGTGAAGGCGAGGGTGGTGGCGCCGTACTTCGCCGCGTTGGTGACTACCTGTCCCAAGATGAACACGAGCCAGGGCTCGTCGGCCAGAACGGTCATCTTCTCCGGAATGTCAAAGGCGGGGGTGCAGCCTTTCTCGATGAGGAAGCGGCTGTGGCGCTTGCAGGCTTCCCGCGCCGCATCGGCCAAATTCACTTCGCGGATGGCGTGGTCGCGCTCGACCGAGGTGGATCGCGCGTAATAGAGGGCCTGGTCCACCTGGGCCTCGATGCGTTCCAGCTCGCGGGCCACTTTGGCCGACTCGGGCCCGGGGTTGTTGGCGAGCATGAGCTTGATGGCGGCGATGGGGGTCTTTATCTCGTGAATCCACAGCTCCACATAGCGGCGATAGGCGGCCGCGTCGTCGCGTAGGGCCGCTGTCTCCTCGGCGGAAAGCTGGGAGAGGCGACGGGCCACATCGTAAGCGATCTCACCTTCCAGAAAAGGCGGCTCGGCGATGAGGGAGGGAAGCACGCAGGCTTGGCGCAGCTGCTCGGTAAGGTGGCGCAATTCGTGATAGAAGGCGGCTTTGCGGCGGTAGTCCAGAAAGCCGGCGCCCAGCGCGATGAGCGTAAGAATGTCGGCGACGAGCAGAACCCCCGACGAGTTCACGCCGAGCGCAGGCAGAATGAGCACGGTGCTGGCGAGGGCGAGCAAAAAAGCCGCGAGGCCGATGACGTTGTCGCGCACATAAGTAGCGGGCGTGAAGGCAGCGATGGGCGCATTGGCGGTGTGCACGTTGACGCGTTCTCCTGCAGCGCTCGCGTCGCGGCCCCCTTCCGCAGCATGCGACGCGCAAGAGATCTCGCAGTCCTCGCGTGCCACTGTGTTGTGCCCGCTCATACCGTGTACCCCACACCGCGGCGGGTAGCGAGGAAGTCCTCCGGAACGCCTAGGGAACCGAGGGTTTTGCGCAAGCGGTTCACATTCACGGTTAGCGTGTTGTCGTCGATGAAGGCGTCGGATTCCCACAGGGCACACATGATCTCGCTGCGAGGCACCACCACGCCGGGGTTGCGCATGAGTGTCTGCAGGATGCGCAGCTCGTTGCGCGTGAGTTCGGCGGTGCGTCCTTGGAATTCCACGGTGCCGGCGCCCATGTTCAACGTCACGCCTTTGTGGAGGATCGTCATGCCGGCAGCAGGGCTCGCGCTGCGCCGCAGCAACGCCTGCAGATGCGCGAGCAGCACGGCGGGCCGATAGGGCTTGGTCACGTAATCGTCGGCCCCCAGGTTCATGGCCATCACTTCATCGAACTCGCTCTCCGAAGAGGTGAGCATGAGGATGGGCACCGAGCTTTTGGCCCGGATGTCGCGGCAGATGGAATGCCCGTCGGCGCCGGGCAGCTTCAGATCGAGCACGATGCAGTCGGGCTCGGCAGCGAGGGCGCGTGCCGCGGTGTCGCCCCAGGTGCCCTCGTAGGCCGCCACGGCATAGCCAGAAAGCTCCAGCACGTGGGCCAGCTCCGTGCGCAGGGCGGTATCGTCTTCGATGAGGTAAATGCGCTGGGCCATGGCTGCCTCTCTTTCGGCGGTGTTCGCGGATGCCGTCCGCGCAGGGCGTGGCGCTCGGGCATAAGGCCCAGGCGCGAGGTTCGGACGTGGGGCTCGCGCGCGAGGCTCGGGCGCGGTAGCGCGGGCGCGAGGTTCGTGCGCTCAAGCGCGACGGCAAGCATCGCAGCCCATTGTAAGCCCGCGCGCCATCCCCGCCCCCAGCAACTTCCAACCTTACGCAACCGTAAGTTGGTTACCAGTTTTACTCGGAAGGCGTGCTCGACCGCTCGATAGTAAGCGAATGGGCGGAATTTGCCTGAGATCTTGAGTTATAAGCGTCAGCAGAAGAAAAATGCGGACGAAATTAACGAATAATGTATAAAGAAAGGGTGAGAATGTGTGAACAGACGCTGATAACTCGTGATTCTGCGCAATTTCAAGGCTGTTCGTCGCCAATGGTGCCTCTTTGCGGCATTGCGACTCCGTCTCGGTCGGCGCGGGGAACGGATCGGGACATTCCCGCGTCATTTCTTCTGCCGCCACGACGCCTACGGCAAGGGCGACCCGGCGTACGTGATCGAGCGCAGGTGCGGGGCCCATCCCGACCTCGCCGTGGGCGACGCCTCCCCGTGGGTGGTGTTGAACGCCTCGGCGTGGGGGGCCTCCGCCGACCCCGGGCTGCGGGATGTGCTACGATACCTCCGGACCGGGGAGGCCGAAGGGCCCCTGTCGTCGGAGATCGACGCCCTGGTCGGCGTGTTCAACGAGGACAGGGAGTGAGTGGACCGCGTGCTTACCTACGAGCAGGAGACCGAGATGCGCTGCCGCCGGGCGCGCGAGGAGGGCCGTGAGGAAGGCCGAGAGGAAGGTCGCGAGGAGGGCCGGGAGGAAGGCGAGGCCCGGCTTGGCGCTCTCGTCGGCGCTCTGCTGGCCTACGGCCGCTCCGAAGACGTGGCCGCGGCGGTGGAGGACAAGGTGCGCCGCGAGGAGCTCTACGCCGAGCTCGGAATATGAGGCCAGCGCGCTTATACCGTGCGCATTACGCCTGAAGGCGATGCGCTGGCCGAGAAGCGCTGCGCCGCGCAGTCCGAGGTGGCCGATCGCATTCTGTCGATCCTGACGCCCGAGGAGATCGAGTCGTTGAACGTTCTCACGGAGAAGATCATCCACCAGTGCAAGGACATGGGTGCCCGCGGTGAGCGCAAGCATGGTCGCCACTATCGTCATGGCAAGGGCCGCGGCTGCCGCAAGTAGCGTTCGGCATGTCCCCGATGCCTTTTCAGATAATGGCCTCCCAGGGGCCATTATTTTTCTCAAAGATTATTCTTGACATAGAATAACGCATCGCTATAATAGATTTCGACAGAGCGGGAGATACGAACCCCCCTCTCTCCTCTTCTCTCCTCCGCACGCGCCTATCCCCCTCGGGCGCCAAGGACACTCATTTGCGAGCCCGGGATCCCCCTCCCCGGGCTCGCAACACGTCGGGGGCCGGTCGCTTCGGAGGAAGGCCGGCCCCTTCCTGCTCCTTACTTCAAAAATTACGAATCTGCACAGGGAAGGATGCGAGATCTGCGCATTTGCACGAACTCTGCGTTATCCGGGGGGTGCGGACAAAAAGAGCGCAAATGCGTAAATCTTGCGGGGGCACGATGGGGGAAGAGGGGAATCATGCGCATTTTTCTTCCTTAAGAATCCCTAAGGTTTCGTCGCGAAGGCGAAAAGTGGGGTAGTATGGTCGGGAAAACGTGGCGGCCTTCGCGAGGTCGTCTGAATTCGGCGGCTTGTGGGGAGTCGCTTGGAAGAAGGGCCGGCTGAAGAGCTCCGCCCGAACGAGGAAGGATTCAGCTATGCGAGAGATGCCCGCCAACCAACTGAACCCGCGCATCAAGAGCGTCTGGCGCATTAATGATGCCATTTGGATCGCGGTCTCGTTCCTGTGCTGCTTTCTGCCCTTCGCTATCATAGCGCTGGTGGCACCGGAAGAAGCGTGGGCTGGCGTGGTGGCTCTAATCGTGGCCATTGTGTTCGCGGTGCTGCTTGTGCTGTGCGTGGTGGTGCTGCCGCCCATTCGCTATGCTCGTTGGCGCTACGAGCTTACGCCGGATTACCTGGATATTGCTCGCGGCATCTTCTGGCGCAAGCGCTTCGTCATTCCGTTCATCCGCGTACAGAACACTGACACGCGCCAAGGGCCCATCCTGCGCGCCTTCGGGCTGTCCAGCGTCACCGTGGCCACAGCCGCCGGCGAACACGAGATTCCCGGCCTCGGCATCGAAGAGGCCGACGTGCTGCGCGACCGTGCCGCCGAGCTGGCGCGTCTGGCCCGAGAGGACGTCTAAATGAGCGCGCCGAACGTGCCCCCGCAGGTGCCCGCGCCCGCGCCGATGCCCCCTGCGGCGGCTGCCCCATCGACTGAGCTGCCGCGCCACCATGTGCACCACAGCTATATCTGGCTCGAAAGCGTGCGCACGATCTTCATCATTGCCGTATGCGTTGTGGTGGCGAACTTCTCCACCATCATTGGGCTCGTTGCCGAAGAGGGCATGGGCGCCGAGGCCGGGTTCATCATGGCGGTGGCCGGCATCGGCACGCTGGTGGTCATCCTTCTTACGTTTGGCATCGTCGCCGGGCTGCGCGTCGTTGGTTACAAGCATCTGTACTTCACCGTCGGCCCCGACGAATTCACGCTGTGCTCCGGCATCTTCAACAAGAAGCAGGTGCACGTGCCCTACCAGCGCGTGCAGTCGGTCGATCAGCGGGCGACGCTCCTTCAGCGGCTATTCGGCGTGTGCACGGTTTCCATCGACACGGCCGGAGGCGCGGCGAACAAGGCCGTCGTGGTGCCCTACGTCACCAAGGCCCAGGCCGAGTGGCTGCGCGCCGAGCTCTACAACCGCAAGAACGCTCTGGCCGCTCAGGCTGCCGTTGCGTCGGGCATGGCGGGTGCAGCGAGTGCAACCGCGACGGGTATGGCGGGTGCGGGCGACCCGATTCCGCAGTCGGTGGAGGCCGGCATTGCGGCTATGGCTCAGGGGGCGGCGACCTTTGCCGGCAACGTGCCAAGCCCGGCCGCCGCGGGCAACGTGCTCGATGTGGGCGCCGAGGCATGGAACCAAGTGGGCGGCGTGTTCGCCGGTCCTGCTCAGGACACCGGCCGCGTTACCTACGAGTACGGTCTCACCAATAAGGAGCTGTTCCTCGCGGGTCTGTCCAACACCACATCGGTGGGGCTCATCTTCGCCGGTCTGGTTGTCGGCGTGCTGCAAATCGTCGGCTTCGTCTTCGATGTGATGGGGGACGCGGCCGATGGTGCTGTGGAAAGCGCCCTAGTTTTTGCTGGCTCCCAGGCTTCGGCCTACCTGATCGGGGCCGTTTCGGTAGGGATCATCGTGCTGGTGCTCGTGCTGTGGGTGTTCTCGGCGGTGGGTTCCTGCATTGGGTACGGCGGCTTCAAGGCGCGCCGCCGCAACAACCGCATCGAGGTGGAGTACGGCCTGCTGCAGCACACCTTCCAAGGCATCGACATCGACCGCGTGCAGTCCGTGGTCGTGAAGCAGAGCTTCATCCGCCGCCTGCTCGGCTACTGCGAGCTGTCCCTCGGCAAGATTGACGCCGCCACGGGCGAGGACAGTAGCAATCAGAAGAACACCCTGGCCAACCAGGGGATCATCATCCATCCCTTCGTGAAGATGAACCGCGTGCCGGAAATCCTCGCCGGGCTCGTGCCGGAGTTCTCCGACCTTCCCCATGAGGCGAAGCCTGTCGCGAAGGTGGCGCTGCGCCGGGCCGTGCTGCGCCAGAGCATCTGGTTCGGCGGCGGCTTCTGGCTGGCTGTGGTAGTCACCGTGTGCCTAGTGGTTTTCGGTTGGGTGAATGGAGAAGTTGTGACCGGCGGCATAGAACTCGATTCCGAGGATCTGTTCCTTCTGAGCATTGGGTGGAACGTGATCGTGGTGGGTGGCTATGCGCTGGCGGCTATCCTCTTCGTCATCGATGTAGTGAACGCCGTGCTGTGGGCCCGGGAGTCCAGCTTCGCCTACAACCACCGCTTCATGCAGGTGAGCAACGGCGGCCTTTCTCGAGAAACAGTGAGCTTCCCGCGCCAGAAAATCCAGTTCGGCTGCACGAAGAGCAACCCGTTGCAGCGTCGTGCGGGCACCGACACGCTGCTCGCCACGACGGCGGCAGGTTCCGGCGGCACCACGACGACGCTCATCGACGCCTCCCACGCCGACGCCATGGCCTGGCTCGACTGGCTGAAGCCCGGCGGCAACCAGTAATCCCGGAAAATATGGTAAAGTACCGCCCATGAGTAAAACAGACGACACTGCAAATTCGAAGCCGGCCTTCCTCGATTTTCTGCGCCCCAAACGCGAAAGCGTTACCGAGGACGAGATCAAGGACATGGTGGCCGAGAATATCGAGCTTCTCGAAGACGAGAAGCGCATGATCAACGACATCCTCGATTTGGCCGACATGACGGTGCGCGAGATCATGAAGCCGCGCGTCGACATGATCATGGCCGAGGACACCGAACCGGCCCGCGCGGCGCTCGACCGCATGCGCGGCACGGGCTATTCCCGCCTGCCGGTCTATCACGAGGAAGTGGACGAGGTCATAGGCCTCGTGTCCTACAAAGACCTCATCGGCCCTCTGCTGGACGGCCGCATTGAAGACCCGGTGGCCGAGTTCATGTACGAGCCGCTTTACGTGCCCGAGACGAAAAACGTGCTGAAGCTGCTGTCGGAGCTGCAAGAGGCCCGCATGCAGATGGCCATCGTCGTGGACGAATACGGCGGCACCGACGGCCTCATCACCATGGAGGACATCATCGAGGAGATCGTCGGCGAGATTGCCGACGAGACCGACAACGATCGCGACCTCATTGTGCTTGTCGAACCAAACCAGTGGCGCGTCGACGGCCGCTTTCCCGTGGAGGATGCCGTGGAACTCGGCTGGCCCGTGGAAGAATCCGACGACTACGAGACGCTTGCGGGCTGGATTATCCACGAGCTGGACTCCGTGCCCCGGGTGGGCGACGAGCTGCTGGTCGACGGCTACGCCTTCAAGGTGGTGAAGATGCGCCGCTCGCGCATTTCCATCGTGCAGGTGAAGAAGTTGCCATCGGCAAGTTGTGAAGAGTCGGTAACGACTGCCTGACGGCGTTCGCGAGCGTGCCCGCAAGACCTGCGGGAACCTAGAAAGTACGTTTTGTCAAGCGAACAAAGCGTGGATGTCGGCTACCGCCTCGGCCCGATTTCGGCCAACTAGGGTAAAATATCCGCGATACAAAACAGCATAGCATTCTTCATTGCAGCAATCCCACACCCTAATCCAGCACGCTGCGCCGCTTGAGCGGTTTAGTTTCGTGCTGTCGAGAAAGGGAATGAGTGGTCACAAGGCGCAAACAGAGTCATCGCAAAACCGTCGTGCTGGCGATGGTCGCGCTCTGCGTGCTGCCGATGCTGGCCGTGGGCTTCCTTGATGCTGGCTGGGCGTCCGCCGGTTCTCACGACATGGGGGCGACCACCTTCGGTCTCGCCCGTCAGTCCGCCGAGAATCCCAGCGCTTCCGATGTTTCCCCCGACACCGTGCAAGACAAGTCCGACGCGGACGTTCTCGCTGTGGAAGACGTCGCCGAGGAAGCAGCGCTGAAGACCGCCTCGTCCCGCGATGTGAGCGCTGGCGTGCAGGAGATCGCCGACGAGGAAGAGGCCGCGCGCCTTGCCGCCGAAGAGGCCGCCCGCGTCGCCGAGCAGGAGGCCATCGATCGGGCCGACGCCACGCGCTCCCGCTACTATGCTACTTTCGGCAGCTTGCCGGCCGGCGATGTGGATTTCTCCATCGGTCGTGAGGCGTTCATCGAAGAATGGTCCGCGCGCATCAACGATTACCTGTTCGGCAGCCCCCTGTCTGGTCATGGTGAGACCTTCGCCGAGGCGGCCTGGGAAGCGGGCATCGACCCGCGCTGGTCTCCGGCCATTTCCAACACCGAGTCCACCAAGGGCCGCGTTTGCTTCAAGTCCCACAACGCTTGGGGCTGGGATCAGACCAACTGGCCCGATTGGGACACGGCCATCCGCGCCCACGTGGCCGGCCTGGCTCGGGGCTACGGCTTCACCATCAGCTACTCCTACGCCATGCGCTACTGCCCCCCGAACTACGACAACTGGTATCGGGATACGTTGAATCAGATGCAATTAATCTAGATTAGTGAGAAAATGCCGCAAGGCATTTTCTTTTGTAGGAGGACGAACAGCCTATGAGCAACGTGATTGTGGTCGGGTGCGGGCGCGTGGGGTCGCAGCTGGCCAATATGCTCTCGGACAACGGCAACAACGTCTGCTGCATCGATAAGAACGCCGACGCCTTCGCGAACCTCGGCCGCAACTTCAACGGCAGCACGGTGCAGGGCGTGGGGTTCGACGAGGACGTGCTCATCCGTGCTGGCGTGGAAGAGTGCGATGTGCTGGCCGCCGTCACCCAGCTGGACAACACGAACCTCATGTGCGCGGAGGTGGCCAACCATCTGTTCGGCGTGCCCCATGTCATCTCGCGTCTGTACAATCCCGACCACGAGCGCGCCTATATGCAGCTGGGCATCGACTACGTCTGCGGCACGTCGCTGGTGGCCGAAGATGTGTTCTCGAAGATTGTGTCAGGCCACGGCTCCCACATCGACACGTTCGGTGAATTCGAGGTACTCCGGTTCACGCTGGATCTTTCCAGCCGCGACAACGCCAAAACGATCCGCGTCTCGGAACTCGAGCGCGATCACGAGGTGCGCATTATCGCCTTCGAACGTGCCGACGGCTCCGCGTCCTCCATCCCGACGCCCGATTCGCTGCTGTACGCCGGCGACTCCATTCTCGCCTGCGTGCGCCACGACGTCATCGCGCAATTCTCGCGCTACATTCTGGATTAGGTGATACCCATGTACATCGTTATCGCTGGCGGCGGCAAAATCGGGTCGTATCTGGCTGGCATCATGTTGAAGAGCGGCAACGAGGTGGCGGTCATCGAGCAAAGGCTCGCCACGGCCGATCGCCTCTCCGTGCAGCTGACAGGCCCGTACCTCGTCATTCACGGCGACGGCTGCGACTCGCGCTACCAGGAGGACGCGGGCATCCGCCAGGCCGATGTGTTCGTGGCCACCACGGGCCAGGACGATTCGAATCTCGTATCCTGCGAAATCGCCCAGCGCGTGTTCCGCGTGCCCCGCTGCATCGCTCGCGTGAACAATCCGAAAAACGAGCGCATCTTCCGCGAGGTGGGCATCGAATGCGTGTCCTCTACGACGCTCATTGCGAACCTCATCGAGGAGGAAGCGCTTTTGGGCTCGGTATCCGTCGTGTCGTCGCTGACTCACGGCAACGTGGCCTTAGCCGAGGTGATGGTGCCGCGCATGCGCCACTTCTCCAACGAGGACGGCGTGCTCATCAACGAGGTGCTGCTGCCGGACAACGCCATCATCGCGGCCGTGGCTAGCGGAGGGGACGTGGAAGTGGCCAACGACGAGACGGTGCTGCATCCGGGAGATAAGGCCATCGTGGTGGCGGACGAGGACGTGCTGGACGACGTGCGGCTGGCGTTTCGGGGGCTCTAGTGGTTGTGGAAAGGGCCGGTTGCATGTCGCTTGGGGCGGAATCAGGAGGTACCTTGATTCGCGGCTGCGAGTCCGCTGGGGAGGAGCTACGGGGTATTCCAATTCGCTCAGACAGTCCTCGTAAGGCTACCGAGGCGGAATCAGGGGGTACCTTGATTCGCTCAGACAGTCCTCGCTTGGTGAAACAGCCCACTGGGCTGTTTCAGTCGCTGTGGAACTCGCTCGGTCAAGGCACCCCCTGCTTCCTATCGGCTCTCACGTTGCTGATCGTTCTTCTCGTTGTCCTTTGCGCACCTGCAACAGCTCTGGCGGCGGATTATCGGTGCTCGGAGGTGGACTTGCTGGCGTCGGTGGAGACTGACGGGTCGGTGCACATGACCGATCAGCGCATCTTCGATCTCACGGAGGGGGAAAGCGCGCCGGAGCGGTTGAAGTGGCTCTTCGATGGGTTCATCGAAGGGGCTGAGGTTACTATCGAACGGGTGCGCATGGCGCCGGTGGATGGCGATGGTGCGCTTGCCGGGGAGTGGGCGGAGCTTCCCGAGACGACGTTCCTTTTGCCCTGGCGCGGCGGCGGAGGGCCCGAGCACGACGCGTGGGCCTACGACAAGTTCCAGCATACGCTCTACGCTTTCGTGGATGCCATGCCCGAGCGCGTCATGTTCGAGGTGGTCTACCGCGTGGAAGACGCCATCGAGGCCTTTGACGACGCGGCTGACTTCCAATGGCTTTATGTTCCCCAGGACTACGATGTGGCTTTGGCCGATGTGCGGGCAGAAGTGGTGCTGCCTGTAGCGGCCGACGACTCCGTGAAGGTCATGGAAAACGTTTATGCGTGGGGTCACGGCCCTGCCGATGGCGAGGTGGATATTCGCTCCGATGGTACGGTGATCTTCACGGATCCTGCGGTCGAGCCCACGATGTACGCCAAAGCGCGGGTGATGTTCCCCGTCGAGTGGCTGACGAACCTGAGCGAGGAGGCGCGCCTGGCGAATCAGGGCACCCTGCAGTACTACTGGACGAGCCGTTACGAGGAAACGTGGGTCGATACGGATACGTCTCAGGAGGTTATTCGTCTTGGGCTGGCTTTGGGGCTGCTGGGCTTGTCTGCGGCGTTGCTGCTGGCGGCGCTCATCGTTTGGTGGCGCTGGGGCCGAGAGCGGCCGCCGGCGTTTCGCGACGATTATTGGATGAACCCGCCTGCCGACGCCATGGCGCCAGCCGTGCTCGGTCGTCTGTGGCGCTGGAACCACGAGAGCCCCGACGACATAGTAGCTACGGTGCTCGATATGGTGCGTCGCGGTGTTCTTGAAGTGCGAGACGATGAGCTGGTCATACCTGCTGCGGGAGAGGAGTCGGCGAAGAGGATCGAGGGTGAGTCGTCTGTCGCCCTTGCTGCGCCTCGGGCTGCTGATGCCAATGCGCCCGATGCGCCCGACGCAGCCGTCGCGCCCGACGCGCCCGATGCGCCCGACGCAGCCGTCGCGGCTGACGCGGCTGACGCGGCCAACGCAGAGCAGGTCGCCCTCGATGCGGCCACGCTGCGGCTGCTGCGCATGGTCGCCACGGGCGGTCGGACGCTCAGCCGCGCCAAGCTTTCCGCTTTGGCCCACGAACATCCGCGCGATCTTTTGGAGGCCAGCGCCGCCTGGCAGCGTCGCCTCACCGCTTTGGTTGAGCCCTACGGCTTCTTCGATACAGCCTCCCGTCGCGCTCAGCATGTCGTTTTGGGGGCAGCGATTTTCCTGGCGGTTGTCGCGGTAGCGGCCATCATTTGGGTCAGCTGGCGTGCTGGCGTGCTCGCTCTGGCCACGGCGGCGGCCATGGGGGTGCTCGGCAACTACACCATGCGGCGCTCCCCCGAGGGCAACGACATCGCCGCCCATGCCAAGGCCCTGCGCAACTGGATGCGCGATGGCGGCTGGTCGCTCGAGGGCGACAAGCTCGCACCCGACGAGCGCGCGGCGCTCATTCCGTACGCTTATCTGTTCGGTGCGCTTAAATCCCTCGGGTTCGGTGCTTCCGCTGACGCGGGAGACGCCGATGCCGGAGATGCCGCTACGGCGGTTCGGGAGAAGGCCCCGATGGCTGCCCCCGCTGCCGCTGCCCCTGCCGCCCCTGTCGATGAAGCGGCGTTCCTCGCCGCCCTAGCTCCGGTGTTTTCCCAATCCTTAGACGAAGCGTTACGTGCCGCCCATAAGCGCGCTGAAGTATCATAGGGGCGAAGCTGCCCATCCGTTTCGGCGACCATAGCCCGGCCGTCGGCACCTTCTACGAGAAAGGCCCTAATATGAAAGAGAAGTCCTTCGAACCCGGTCGCGACAACATCGTGCTCATCGGCATGCCCGGTGCGGGCAAGTCGACCTTGGGCATCGTGCTGGCGAAGATTCTCTGCATGGATTTCGTCGACGCCGACCTGCTCATTCAGCAGTCCTGCGACAAATCGCTCCAGCGTCTCATCGATACTCTGGGACCCGATGCCTTCCTCGAGATTGAAAACCAGGTGCTTTCCGAAATGTCCTTCGAGCATTCCGTCATCGCCACCGGCGGCTCGGCCATCTACAGCGAGCCGGCCATGAACCACCTGTCCGAAATCGGCCGCGTGGTGTATCTGAAGATCAGCTTCGACGAGCTGAAGTGCCGTCTGGCCGACTTCTCCGAGCGCGGCGTGGTTATGCGCGACGGCATCGGCATGAGCCTGCGCGAGCTTTACGACGAGCGCTTGCCGCTCTACGAGAAGTACGCCGACATTACCGTGGATGTGAACGATCTGTCCATCACCGCCGCCGCCCGCAAGGTCGCCGCTGCGCTGAAGTAGCGGCTCGGCCTCGCATCGACGGGAAACCGGCGGAAAACAGCGCCACTTTTCGCGGGGCGTTCAAAATACCCTGATAATATCGCCTAACTTTAGCCCGCTGTAGGGTAGAATACAGGCATGTCTTGCGTCGGAAAGAGGCCGGCGCGTATATCCGAGGCCGTTTTCCTGCGACGAATCCCTGGTTTGGGCGTGCCTATTGCGCTCTGTTGGATTCGACCGCAGAAAGGCGAGCCCGTTTGGAAGGCGATCCAGGTTGCAGGGCCTGGCGCGCTTTCGGAAAGGAAGCATCTATGGCCGATTTGAACGAGATGCTCGTCGCTTGGACTGGTGAGATCGACTCCTTTATGTACACCTACATTCTGGTGATCTTGCTGGTGTTCGTGGGCATCTACTACACCATCCGCACCAAGGCGGTGCAAATTCGCTACATCAAGGACATGTTCACTCAGCTGACGGAGAAAAAGCATGTCCAGGGCGAGAAATCCATCTCATCCTTCCAGGCCCTCATGGTGTCCACCGCCTCGCGCGTGGGCACGGGCAACATCGCCGGCATCGCCACGGCCGTGGCCACGGGCGGTCCGGGCGCCATCTTCTGGATGTGGCTCATGGCGCTTATCGGCGCGGCTTCGGCCTTCATCGAGTCCACGCTCGCGCAGATCTACAAGATCCGCGGCAAGGAGGGCGAGTTCCGGGGAGGTCCGGCCTACTACATCCAGCAGGGCCTCGGGAAGCGCTGGCTCGGCATCATTTTCGCCTGGGCGCTCATCCTGTGCTTCGCCTTCGGCTTCAACGGGCTGCAGGCCTTCAACATGACCTCGGCGCTGGAGTACTACATCCCCGACTACGCCACCAATGGCACCGCCGTGGGCGTGGGCATCGTGCTCATCGTGTTCACCGCTTTCGTCATTTTCGGCGGCGCGAAGCGCATCTCCATCATCACCTCCATCATCGTGCCCATCATGGCCATCGCCTACATTCTTATTGCACTGTGGACCACGATCACCAACATTGGCGAGCTGCCGGCCGTGTTTGCCACCATCTTCCAGTCGGCCTTCAACTTCCAGTCCATCGCCGGTGGCTTTGCCGGTTCGGTGGTCATGCTCGGCATCAAGCGCGGCCTGTTCTCCAATGAGGCCGGCATGGGCTCGGCCCCGAACGCCGCCGCCACCGCCAGCGTGTCGCATCCGGTGAAGCAGGGCCTCGTGCAGAGCCTGTCCGTGTACATCGATACGCTGCTCATCTGCACCTGCTCGGCTATGATGGTCATGGTGTTCTGGGTGCAGGATCCCGAGGCTGCCATGGCGCTCAACGGCATGCCGCTCGTGCAGATGGCCGTGAACAACGCCGTCGGCGAGGTGGGCATCCACTTCATCACCTTCGCGATCTTCGCCTTCGCGTTCTCCAGCCTCATCGGCAACTACTTCTATGCCGAGACGAACTTCCGCTACATCTTCAAGAACACCAAGTGGGGCATGCTCATCTTCCGCGTGCTGTGCCTGGCCGCCATCTTCTACGGTTGCGTGAACAGCTTCGATCTGGCGTGGAATTTGGCCGACATCTTCATGGGCTTCATGGCCATCATCAACCTTGTGGCCATTCTGCTGCTCGGCAAGTGGGCCTTGGCCGCGCTGGATGACTACACTCGCCAGCGCAAGGAGGGCAAGGATCCGGTGTTCATCGCTGCCAGCGTGCCCGGCATGCCCGCCTGCGAGTGCTGGACCACCGCGGATCTGCCGAACTTCGGAGACAATCCTGTGGAGGAGTACATCGAGGAAGCCGCATCGCTCGACTCGGAGGGCTTGAGGTAAGAACCTGGGTATCCCCCCCCGCAGGGCGGCGCATCGCCTTGGGTCAGAAAGGGTTTCCGAAAGAGCGGCGGCTCGCAAGGGTCGCCGCTTTTTTCGTAGTGCTATACTTTCCCGGAACAAAACGGCGGCCCGGGCGGCCGCATTAGGGGAGGGCGTAACAGCTATGATCGATATTCCAAGTCCGGCTGTGGCCGTCGTGGGGCGGCACAACTCCGGCAAAACGACGCTCATCGAGCGGCTTATCGCCGAGCTGGTGGGCCGCGGGCTCGACGTGGGCTCCATCAAGCACCATTCCCATCGCGGGTTCGACATCGATATTCCCGGCAAGGACTCCTACCGCCACAGGGCCGCCGGCGCCTCCGAGACGGTTATTGCGGCCCCGGGGCAGGTGGCGCGCATCAAGACCGTGGAAGACGAGGTGGAGTGCAGCGAGCTGGTGCGCTCGATGCCGAACCACGACATTATCGTGGTGGAGGGCTACCGCAAAAGCGGGTTGCCCACCATCGAGATCATGCGCTCGGGTAACGAGGCCGACTGCCGTGCGGCTCGCCTGTTCGCGAAGGCGGCCCGGGAGGGTCTGCCTTTGACGACGGACTTCACGCAGCTGGGGCGCGCGGTCGACCGCGCGGGCAACGCGGCTGGGCGCGGCGGCGCGGGCGAAGTACCGGGTTTGGGCGAGATGCCGGGCGCGTCCGACTACTCGGCTGCCGCTGATGCTGCGGCCAAGATGCCTTCCACCAACACGGTGGCTGTGGTGACCGATATCCCCGATGCTGAGGAGGCTGCGGCGCTCTATGGCATTCCTGCCATCGGTCTTGAAGATGTGGCCGCTTTGGCCGACTTCCTTTCCGAGCACTACGTGCGGCCGCGCGTCACGGTGGTCATCCAGGCCGGTGGTGAGTCGCGGCGCATGGGGCAATCCAAGGCGACGGTGCCCTTCGCGGGGCGCCCCCTCATCTGCCGTCTCATCGAGCGTCTGTCGCCCGTGGCCGACGAGCTTATCATCACCACTAACGAGGCCGACAGGCTGGGCTTTCTTGCCGATCTGTATCCCGATCTGGACATCAAGCTCGTGGGCGATGCCTATAAGGAGCGTGGCGCGCTGCCGGGCCTCTACACGGCGCTCGCCGCCGCCGAGAACCCGTATGTGGCCGTCGTGGCCTGCGACATGGTCTTCGCTAGCGCCCGCTTAGTAGTGGCCGAGGCTTTGGCCATGCACGAAAGCGGAGCCGACGTGGTGGCTCCCTCCAACAAGCACGGCTTCGAGCCGCTGCATGCCATGTACCGCAAAGAGGGCTGCCTCGGCGCTGTTCACGCTCGCACCGAGCGGGGCGAGAAGCGCGTGCAGAGCTTCTTCGACGACCCGGCCGTCACGGTGCTGCCCTTTAACCAGGACCGCGTCCTGGAGGTCGAGCCCCGCGGTGGCTGCTTCATCAACGCCAACACGCCCGAAGAGCTGGCTCGCATCGAGCAGTCCTACCTCGGCGAATAGCAGAAAGGGGTTCGCGCCATGCCGAACTTGAACGATATCATGGAGATGATGGACGCCCTGGAGACGAAGGCCATCATCACGATCCCCACGTTCTGCGTGGCTGTGCGCAACCGCCACTCCTCGTGCCGCAAGTGCGCCGATGTGTGTCTGGCCGACGCCATCACCATCGAGAAGAACGAGCTGAACATCGACGCTGGGGCGTGCGTGGCCTGCGGGGCCTGCGTGGCGGTGTGCCCTACCTCGGCGTTGGTTCCCATGGATCCGATGCCCGACGACTTGGCCGGCGCTGTGGCCGAGACGACCAACGCGGCTGATGGCCTGACGGTCATCGCCTGCGCCCGCAAGGCGGCCCGCAACGTGGGCGACCCCGATAAGTACGCGGTGGTGCCCTGCCTCGCCCGCATGGAGGAAGAGCTGCTGGTGGAGCTGGTGGCTCGCGGCATTCCGGAGATCTGCCTGGTGGACGGCGACTGCCGCACCTGCAAGTACCGGGGCGCGGTGCCCGCCATCGACGATACCGTGGAATCGACCCGCACCCTCATCGAGGCCATGGGGTCGGACGCGCAGATCACGCGCACCTCGGAGTTCCCGGCTTCGGTGCAGGTGGAGGACATGCGAAAGGCCGTCGGCGCCGCCCGGCGCGAGTTCTTCACTTCCTCGGGCCACTACGCCAAGGACGTGGCGAAGTCGGCGGCCGAGAAGGTCGTGAACGACAAGCTGACGCAGCTTCATTTGCAGAAGCAGGAGCAGTCGCTGCGGGAGAAGCTGGGCGTGAAGAACGGTGCGGGCAAGATGCCCACCATCGAGGCCGAGCGCAACATCGCCATTCTGGATGCCATGAGCCGCATCGGCGATCCGGACGAGCCGGCCGTCGACGAGATGTTCACGCGCATCTTCGGCGACATCGCCATCGATGTCGAGAAATGCTCCGGCTGCGGTATGTGCGTCATGTTCTGTCCCACCGACGCGCTGCGCAAGGCGGTGGATCGGCACCCGGACGAGGGTAAGGCGTACTTGGAGTTCCAGGTTTCCGACTGCGTCCAGTGCAATTTGTGCGCCGACGCCTGTCTGAAGAAGTGCATCGAGATCGTGCCTGTCGTCTCCATGAAGGAGCTGTTCGATTTCGAGCCGCGTCTCGTGGAGATCTCCGCCGCTAAGAAGGGCAACAAGCTGTTCAACCGGAACAAGTAGGTTCCTTGGGCGAACCTGTGGCTTTCGCCCCTTTTTATTGCATTGGTCTGTGCTATACTAGCCAACGCTCTAGTGCTTTAGCACAGTAAAGAAGTAAAGTGGGGAAGACGAGAGACTTCCCTGGCGTACCTTTTTAGGGAGGACCGAATGAAGAAACTGACGAAGATCGCCGCTGCGGCTGCGGCTCTGTGCCTGGGGGCCGCGCTTCTGGCCGGCTGCTCGGGCTCGAACGATGCGGCAAGCAACGCGGCTGACAACGGCGCTGCCGCTAACCCCGATGCCACGACGCTCATCGTGGGCCTGGACAACGCTTACCCGCCCTATGGCTTCATCGGCGATGACGGCAACCTGACCGGCTTCGACATCGACTTGGCCACCGAGGTGGCCGCCCGCAACGGCTGGAACCTCGAACTTGAGGCCATCGACTGGGATGCCAAGGACGCGCTGCTGAACCAGGGCACCATCAACTGCATCTGGAACGGCTTTACCATGGAGGGCCGTGAGGCCGACTACGCGTTCTCGAAGCCCTACATGCACAACGAGCAGGTCGTTGTGGTGAAGAAGGACTCGGGAATCAACTCTCTGGATGATCTGGCCGACAAGAACGTTATGACCCAGGTCGATTCCGCCGCCCTTGACGTGCTGGAGGGCGACCAGAAGGATCTGGCCGACACCTTCGCCGGCGGCAAGGCGCAGACCATCGGCGACTACAACAACGCCTTCATGCAGCTGGAGTCCGGTGCGGTGGATGCCGTGGCCTGCGACCTGTCCATCGCCGACTACCAGATGGCTGCCAAGCCCGACATGTTCGTGAAGCTTGAGCCGCTGTCCACCGAGAACTACGCCGTGGGCTTCGCCAAGGACGGCGATACGGCCATGATCGATGCGGTGAACAAGACGTTGAAGGAGATGTACGACGACGGCACCATCGCCAAGCTGTGCGAGAAGTGGGGCGAGTACGGTATCTCCATCGACAACTGGGTGCTGGTAGATTAATTAACAACCTCGCTGACTTCCTTGGGCGCATCCCGGAGTCAGGGAGAATTTAATTAAAAGGGAGGGCGAGGCTCTTGGGGGCCTTGCCCTTCTTGTGGGTTTAAGAGCGACGATGAGAGGACGTGGAGATGGAATTCTCGGTCATGATGGGGATTCTCATGGAAGGTTTCGCCCTGACGGCGGAGATCTTCCTCATCACGCTGGTGGGCTCGCTGCCTTTGGGCGTGGTGGTCGCTCTGGCGCGTATGAGCAAGTTCAAGCCGCTGGCGTGGCTGGCGCAGCTTTACATCTCCATCCTGCGCGGCACGCCGCTTATGTTGCAGCTCATGGCCATCATGTTCGGCCCCTACTACATCTTCGGCCTGAACATGGGCAGCGATTGGAAGTTCTGGGCCTGCGCTATCGGCTTCATCCTGAATTACGCCGCCTACTTCGCCGAAATCTATCGTTCGGGCATCCAGTCTATTCCGCGTGGTCAGTACGAGGCGGCTGAGGTACTGGGCTACACCAAAGCCCAGACCTTCATGAAGATTGTGCTTCCCCAGGTCATCAAGCGTATTCTGCCGGCTATGGGCAACGAGGTCATCACGCTGGTGAAAGACACGTCGCTCGCGTTCGTGCTCGGCATCATGGAGATGTTCTCCGCTGCGAAGGCCCTGGCCGCCAGCGAGGTGTCCATGGTTCCCTACGCCATTGCGGCTCTCATCTACTGGGTGTTCTGCCTGCTCATCGAATTCATCCTGAACCGTGTCGAGAAGCGTCTCGATTATTACCACGACTAGGAGGCGTTTCATGGAAAGCAAAGCGGTCGTAAGCCTCACCAACGGTAAGAAGGCGTTTGGGAACAACGAGGTTCTGAAGGACATTTCGCTGACGGTGAATGCCGGCGATGTGCTGGCCATCATCGGGCCCTCGGGCGGCGGCAAGTCGACGCTTCTGCGTTGCATGACGCTGCTGGAAACCCTTGATTCGGGCGATCTTTCCTACGGCGATCTCACGGTGTGCGCCAACGATGCCGCGGGGCGCGCTGTGTACGGGGGCAAGGACGTCATCGCCGCCGCAAAGACTCGTTTCGGGCTCGTGTTCCAGAATTTCAACCTGTTCCCGCACTACACCGTGCTGCAGAACGTCACCGATGCGCTCATCTGCGTGCAGAAGATGCCGAAGGACGAGGCTCTCGCTCGCGGTCGCGAGCTTTTGGCCCGCATGGGCCTGGCGGACAAGGAGGCCATGGTGCCGTGCGACTTGTCCGGTGGCCAGCAGCAGCGCGTGGCCATCGCCCGGGCCATGGCCATGAACCCGGACGTGCTGTTCTTCGACGAGCCTACGAGCGCGTTGGACCCGGAGCTGACCCGCGAGGTGCTGAAGGTCATCCGCGACTTGGCGGCCGAGCACATGACCATGGTCATTGTCACCCACGAGATGGGCTTTGCCCGCGATGTGGCCGACCATCTCATCTTTATGGACGGCGGCGTCATCGTGGAGCAGGGCCCGGCCAGCGAGGTCATCAACAACCCCCAGCACGACCGCACTCGCGCGTTTCTGGCGAATTACGATCGCGACTAGGCGCTCGCTTGCGTTCTCGCATCGCCTCGAGGGTGGCTCGAAGACGGCTCGAAAGCGGCTCGGCGGCGGTCGGCGCGGGGTGCGGTGGCCCATGCACGGTCGGCGTGCGTCGTTGCATCTCCGCAGTGGTTGGCGCGCGTACACCGATTGGTGTATCTCTGTGACGCAAGCGTGACGATGGGTTGCCATAACGGTTGAGAAGTTCTAGAGCGTGCTAAGGTTTGGCGCACATAAGGACAACCTTACGCGAAGGAGCCTTCCATGACCGACACCAATAGCACCCCCACGCCTCCAGGCGACTCTGCCTCGGGCGGCCACACCCCCGCATCGCAGCAGCCGGTACCGCTGCAGCCGACTCAGCCTGCGCCCTACAGCGCCCAGGGCACTCAGCCCTACGGCGGTCAGCAGGCTTATGCGGGCCACGCAGGCTACGGAGCCCAGCAGCCCTACGGCTACGGAGCCCAGCAGGCGCCCGGCTCCGCGCAGCATTCCGCCAGCCAGCCTTATGGCCAGCAAACTTACGAGGCCGAGCCCGTGTCGATGCATGCCCAGCACGCGGCTCCCAAGGGCAACGGCGGCAAGACCTTCCTCATCGCCTTCGCCGGCGCGCTCGTGGCCTGTGTACTCGCCTTCGGCGTGTGGGGCATTACGAGTGCGATGATTCCGGGCAGTTCTGGCTCGGGTACTTCAACGGTCGTCACCGACCCCTCCACCGGCGAGACGACGGTCATCGCGCCCAGCGAGGATCCGACGTTGGCCGAGGCCGTGTCCGCGAAGTGCTTGCCCTCTGTGGCCGCCATCACGGTGTACGCCGAGGCTTCCCAGAATGACGCGATGAGCCAGTACTTCGGCTACCAGTACGGTGGCCAGGGCGACGGGTCGGGCGATCTGGTGGCCTATTCCCAGGGATCTGGCGTCGTGCTGACCGAGGATGGCTACATCATCACCAACAACCATGTGGTGGAAGGCGGCAGCGCCTACGAGGTCATGGTCGCCGGAGAGACCTACGAGGCCGATCTCGTGGGCACCGATCCCTCCTCCGATGTGGCCGTGCTGAAGGCCAAGGACGCCAGCGGGCTCACCCCCATGGAGCTTGGCGACTCCGACAACCTGACCATCGGCGAGTGGGTTATGACGTTGGGCAGCCCCTTCGGCTTGGAGCAGTCGGTGGCCACGGGCATCGTGTCCGCCACGAGCCGCTCCCAGATTATGGACGCCCAGGAATCGATGCAGTCCGGCGGCACGGGGGAGATTACCATTTACCCGAACATGATCCAGACCGACGCGGCCATCAACCCCGGCAACTCCGGCGGCGCGCTCGTGGATGACGAGGGCAAGCTCATCGGCATCAACACGCTGATCACCTCGTACTCCGGCAACTACTCCGGCGTCGGCTTCGCCATTCCCGTGAACTACGCCATCAACTTGGCCCAGCAGATCATCGCCGGTGAGACGCCGACCCATGCTCAGCTCGGCGTGAGCCTCTCCACGGTGAGCGCGGCGACGGCGTCTCGCTACGGGCTGCCCGTCGACACCGGCGCCTACGTGGCCGCCGTCACCCCCGACTCCGGTGCGGCTGCGGCGGGCATCGTGCCTGGCGACATCGTCACTGCCTTCGATGGACAGGCGGTTGAGTCGGCTTCCGACCTCATGCTGGACGTGCGTACCAAGAACCCCGGCGACACCGTCACCCTCACGGTGAACAGCGGTGGCCAGGAGAAAGAGGTGCAGGTGACCCTGGGCGACGACTCCGCCAGCCAAAAGGCCAAGCAGGAGCAGCAGAGCCAGGAGCAGTCGATGAACGGCTACAGCCTGGAAGACCTCTTCGGCGGCCGCCAGCGCTAACCGGCGTGACGCGTGGGCGTGTGCCGCTCACTGCGTCCACGTCACAGCTCGATCAATCTCGGCCCCTCCTCGGAGGGGCCATTTTAATGGCTAATAATCCTGGCGCACCATGGGAAATATAGCGCCATCTGCTAAGATGCGCCGCAAATCATGTCATATTCGGCATTCGAGGTCTTGCGTCTGCCGCATACTAACTGCACTATCCCATGATGCGCAGAGGAGCGTGCAGTGAGGTTCGGCCCTAACGTAGTGGAGCACGCTCCCTTTTCCATCCCCATGATCGGCAACACCGCCACGGGCTACTCCATCGGACTTACGCCGGAGGGCGCCGCCGTGTGCCATCGCATGTTTTCCGAGGACGTGACCGAAGCAGAGGTCGCCGCGGTGCACGCGGATTTGCCTGCCCATTTGCGTCGTGGCGGCTTTGTCGTGGAAGATGTGGAGGCCGACGACGTAACATTGGGGAAAGGCGTGGAAGGCGTCGAACGTGCGGAAGGCGTCGGGGCTGGGAATGCCGCTGCGGCTGCATCCGCGCCGTCCGCGTCCGCTGTGCCCGCGCCGCTGCAGTCGGCGTACCTGCACGTCACCCATCATTGTAACTTGAACTGCATCGGCTGCTACTCGGCGGTGGATGCCCGCAACGCTCGGCGCGATCTGACGCTGGACGAGCTGCGGGTCATCATCGACGCTTTGGCCGATGCCGGCTGCCAGCATGTGGTCATCTCCGGTGGCGAGCCCTTCCTGCGCGACGACCTGCCCGCCATCGTCGCCTATGTGCGCGAGCGCGGCATCGACTCGGTGGACGTGCTCACCAACGGCACGGCCGTCACGCCGGAAAAGCTGGCTGCCATCGCGCCCTACGTGGGTCGCGTCTCGGTGTCCTTCGACGGGCCCAATGCCGAAGCGGTGCCCGTCATCCGTCGCGAGCCCTTGTTTGACCGCTTGGTGGCCGCGGTGGAGATGGTTCGCGAGGCGGGCATTCGGCCCCATATCATTCCGACGGCCCACGGCGGCAACATCGACGCCTTGGGTGAGTACGTGGCTTTGGCCGACTCGCTGGGGGCCACCATGAACTTCAGCCTGCTGTCTGCGCCCGTGGAAAGCGATGAGCTGGCCGCGGTCATTCCCGACGATGCGGCCCTCGAGCGATTGGCCCAGGCGACGCTGGCGCTTTCCCGCAACGGCGTGCCCGTGCTGGCCGACACGCCGGTGAGCACGAACCTTTCGACCACCTGCGGCTGCGGCGCCGGTTGCGCCATGGTGAGCGTATCGGCCGACGGCGAGGTGTTCCCCTGCCACATGATGCACGATGCGGCCTTCAGCCTGGGCTCGCTTGTGGAAGACCCCGAGTGTTTGAGCGCGCGCCACGCCCCCGCCCCGCGTGTGGGAGATTTGGCCGCCTGCGCCGACTGCGACATCCGCTACCTCTGCGGCGGCGGCTGCCGCGCCCGTGCCCACTTCGCCACCGGCGACGTCGAGGCCCGCGACCCCTACTGCGCCCTCATGCGGACGTTCTACCGTCTGCTTTTCGAGGCCATGCTAGCCCGCAACTAAAGAAAGGAGGTGGAGTATGCTGTTCTATAGCGACGTGGACCCGCAATCGTTTTGCCAGATAATCGGTCCCGACGGATCGCATTGTCTGAAAATAGGGTTTTAGAGTTATTTGAACGAGAGATGACGATCGGCTTTGGTCGATCGTCATTGCATGGAGGAAAGATGGATGAAACAGAGGATAGCGGCTTGGTCAACGCGCTAAGCAAGGCCAAAAGGGCATGTATTCGTGTCAGATGGGTTCTCATTTGTGTCACCGTGCTGTTTGCTTGCGGATGGGGAGCCTCTCTGATAGTTCTGGTAATTGACTGCATAGAGAATGATCCGTTGTCTTTTGTTCCGTTGGCATATCTCCTATGTTATGGATCACTCGTGCTGGCAGTATTCATGGTTATGCTTCAGGTTTTCTCGGACGTGATCAGGGACGGAAAACCGTTCTCGTTACCTCAAGCAGATCGGTTGGGCTTTATCTCTCTTGTAGCACTTGTCTTTGTGATCGTCGAGTTACTTTTTACGGCCGGCCTGTCATATGACTTGATTCCAGAATATGGTTACAGCATGGTGATTAATGATGGAAACTCCGAGCCGACTATTAACCTCAACATTGGGATGCTCGTCTTTTCTGCTATGATGTACTCACTTTCGGCAATATTTCGATATGCTGCGCTGCTCCAGCAACTCAGCGACGAAACCGTGTAAGGGAGCTGCTATGCCTATTATTCCTCGTCTCGACCGAGTGATGGCGGATCGCAAGATGTCTGTCAACGAACTCTCTCAGCGCATCGACATCTCGCCGGTGAACATTTCGCGCATGCGTCGCGGCCATATCAAGGCTGTGCGTTTCTCCACGATGGAGCGCATTTGCGAAGTGCTCCAGTGCCAGCCGGGCGACCTGTTCGAGTACGTTTCCCCCGAGCCGGGCACCGATGAGGCCGTCGAGTTGGACGCCATCATCAACCGCCCCATCGAGGAGCCGGCCCGCAAGCCCATCGGCGCCGTCTCCCGCACCCCCGTGAACGTGGCCAACTAGTCTTTGCCACAACCCGCACCTCACAGGACGCCCCACCGGGCGTCCTTTTTCATGCCCGCGAAACACCCCTGAATAGCCCTTCCCGGCAATCGCATCCCTGCGAATCACCCCCCTTGAGAAGCACGCCCGTGGGAAACGCGCTTGAACCCCGGCGCCCCTTTTGCCAGCATTGAGGAGGTTCCGCAGAGGCAGGAAGAACGACCTCGCCAGATGAAGGACGTCCCGCTGGCAAGTTTTCCAAGTTTTTCGACATGGCCTGTTTGCAGCAGATCGACTGATGACATTCAAGCTGCCTAGATCTCGCCGAAGATTGCTGGGAACGTCATCGGGAGCAACACGGCGGGCACGATTCGGGCCGGCGAGCGTCTCGACAGGACTGTCGATCTTGTGCTGAAGAGGAAGGACATCTGGGACGAGATCCAGACGTCCCAGGCGACGAGGAAGGCTCGGGGTCTGTCGAGAGCGGACACGGCGAAGACAAAACCGGGGGACAGGAACGGCTCCGCGTCAAAAAAGTACAAGGACGAATACGGGCCTGGCTCTGTTCCCGATGGCTATGATGTTGATCATGTTATCGATCTGCAACTTGGGGGTATCGATCATGTGAGCAACATGCGCCCCCTCGACGCCAGCGTCAACCGGAGCATGGGAGCCCAGATACACTACCTGATAAAGGACCTCCCAGAGGGCACCAAAATCGGCAACGTGATATTCGAGTGAAAGGAAGCGAGATGTTCGACTTGTTCAAGAGGAAGAAGGGCCAGCGGGGCCCGGCGGAGGGCGACCCCACGATGTTCGCGGAGTTTCTGGAGTACTTCGGGGAGGCCCCGGTCCTCGAGGACGGGGCGGCCGATCCCTACGATGCGTTCATCGACGGCCTGGGCGGTCGGTCGTTCGGCAACGGAGTATTTAAGTCGTTCGGGCGTTCCGATCTCTCGAAATGGTACGACATTGTAGACTGCCCGCTTTTTTCAAGGCTTAAGGGGAGGTTCAAGGTGTTCGGATACGATTGGAGGGGCGCGTCTTCGCGGTGAACCAGAGCGACGATGACTGCGGTAACGTCATTCTGCTGAATCCTGGCGATCTGAAGTTCCTCTATATAGGGTGTCCGTTGCTTGAGTTCCTCAACAGCGAGATCCCTGCGTACGCGGACGCGTGTCTTGACTCGGAGATCTACGCGGACTGGCTCGCCTCCCACGCGCCCGTGCGACCCATGGAGTGCGCCGGCTACAGAACCCCCCTCTTCCTCGGCGGGGAGGACTCCCTGGAGAACATGGAGATCTCCGACATGGAGGTGTACTGGGACATGACCGACCAGCTGTGGGAGGCCGTGAAGGACCTGCCCGAGGGCACCAAGATAGGCAACGTCAGCCTCGAGTAGGGCGAGCTTTCCTCCGAACCGGAATGAGGTCCTTGAACGGCGATCTGGGCGAGGCGCTCGATGATTCGGGTCTCCGCTACTTCGAGGGAAATGCCAATTCGCTTCGTGCGGGGCAGGTCTTTATGAAAGCCGGCGCTTGAACCTCACGCTGCTGACGTTGTGCGCGATGGTCAAGTACCCATGGGGCGTTCGCGAGGCCGTCTTTATCTCCGCATCCTGTTCGCCAAGGATGGTAGAGGAGGGCGACGGGGGAAGAGCATGGCCGCGGTCGAGATCGTCCCCTGCGTGAGGCTCGGTCCCATTGTCTTCGGCGAGAAATCATATGAAATGGATGCGAACGCGGAGCTGCCGGAAGGTCTTCTTGCGACGAAAGGTCGATAGCCGAGGTCGGCGAGGGGCGGGCGGGGACTCCGATGCGACTCTGCTGCGGCACAAGTGCGGTCGGGGCGGGGAGCGGATCGGGGCATTCCCGCGTCATTTCCGCGGTCGCGCTGTCGTAGGCTTGGGGAATCGTGATGTCCGATGAAAGGATTCCGCCATGCCGAAGAGATTTCTGAAGTTCTCCGATCGATGGATGTTCAACCGCGTGCTATGCGAGGAGGAGGTGTGCCGCAAGGTGCTGCGCGCCGCGCTGGGGATAGAGGCGGGGGAGATCTCCTATCTGAACGCCGAGCAGGCGAAGGAGCCGGCGGCGGCGAGCCGCGGCGTCCGCATGGACGTGTTCGCACGGGAGGGAAGCCGCGTGTTCGACATCGAGATGCAGGTCTCCCCCGAGGACCGGATAGGGCGACGGATGCGCTACTACCAGGCAGCGATCGATACAACGGAATTGAGTCCGGGGGAGGGCTATGAGCTTCTCCCGGAAAGTTTCGTCATCTTCTTCTGCACGTCGGATCCCTTTGATGCGGGCAAGGCTATCTATTCGATCGAGCGAACCTGTCTGGAGCTTCCCGGGCTGGTCGCGGGGGACGATTCGCACTGGCGCGTGTTCAACGCGTCGGCTGCCGAGGATGTCGCCGACCCCGACCTGCGCGATTTGCTACACTACGTGGCGACGGGGCGGCCCGACGGCGCGCTGTCCCGCGAGATAGACTCCCTCGTGGAGGAGTACAACCGTGACCGGGAGTGGGTGACCAAGGTGCTGACCTACGAGCAGGATACCGAGATGCGCTGCCGCCGTGCCGAGGCCAAGGGCATCGAACAGGGCATCGAGCAGGGCATCGAGCAAGGGATCGAGCAAGGAATGGAGCAGGGCATGGACAGGCTGGGAACCCTCGTCGGCCTCCTTCTGGACGCGGGGCGCCTCGACGATGCCAGGCGGGTTTCCGAGGATGCTGCCTATCGCGATGAAATGCTCGCGGAGTTCGGGCTGAAAGCGAGCGAGTAGACAACGGGAAAAGCGTCGCGGAGAGTTGCCCTCCGCTGCGAATGCTATCAGCCTGGTATGAAACTATCACCTTAAAATTATTGAAAACGTGCTAGTATATTAAATACATTATGAGGTTACCGTACCGCCGCAGAGAAGAGGCGGCCGTGTGGGCGCCTGCAGGAACACGCAAAAAGCGGCTTTCTGGGCGGATGGGAGCATGCTATGCCTATTGTGTCGAAGTTGAAGGTGGTCATGGCCGACCGCGACATCAGCGTCAACGAGCTGTCGGAGAAGGTGGGGCGTTCGGCGGTGAACCTCTCCCACTTGCGCTGCAATCGCTCAAAAGGTATTCGGATCTCGCTGCTGGAGGATTTGTGTCGCGAGCTGCACTGCCAACCGGGCGATTTACTCGTGTACGAGCCGCCCGCTCGCGAGGAGCAGGACTGACCGAGCCGGCGGGTGTCGCCGAGGCGTCTTTCGTCATCTTTTCCTTTAAAAAGACACGGGAAAGATGCTTAAGAGCTTGCACGAGCCTTTCGCTCGCTCGCTCGATTGATGGGGGGCGAGAGGAAGTCCTTCACCTTAGAAGTCGATGAGGGCGCCCAAGGGAACATCGAGGGCATCGGCGATTTCGATATATTTGGCGATGCCCGTGTTGTGCTTGCCGGCCTCGATGCGGGCGATGACGGCTTGGTCGGTGTGCACCATGAGGGCGAGCCTTTGCTGGGAAAGGTTCTGGGCAATGCGATGCGCCCTGATCTGCTGACCAAGCGAGTGAATGCGGGCTTGCACCTTTTCCTGTTCGTCGTTCATGGGGCCAAGAGTAAGTTGATGACGAATCAGTCATAGGTCATATATGACATAACTCGGCAATTTCTGAAGAATGGGCGCACGGGAAGGGTGGCTGCCTGGCGTCTGCGCGATATGCGTTTCTACCCGCAGTGGTCTGCACGGCGGTTTGCGGTTCAGCGGGAGAGGGTTCGGGTAAGCCCCTATGCTCGCGCCTCAGCACTGAGCTAATTCTTTGATCTTGGAAGGCTGACGCTGCGTTGGCGAGGGACTTCGGGTAATATGTATCCGTTTACAAGATCCTGCCGACGAAGGGATGTACTCGATGGCGAACGAATACAAGTACGATCGCGTGCTGCTCAAGCTATCTGGCGAGGCGCTCGCCGGCGATCAGGGGTACGGCATTGACCCGCGAGTGGTCGATGACCTTGCTGAGGAGATCGCCGAGATCGTTCACGATGGCGTGCAGCTGGCTGTGGTTGTCGGCGGGGGCAACATCTTCCGCGGCCTGGCCGGATCGGCCGAGGGCATGGATCGCTCCCAGGCCGATTACATCGGCATGCTGGCCACGGTGATGAACGCGCTCGCTCTGCAGGACGCCTTCGAGCGCCACGGCATCTTCTCCCGCGTGCAGAGCGCCATCAATATGCAGGAAGTGTCCGAGCCCTACATTCGCCGCCGCGCGATCCGCCATTTGGAGAAGGGGCGCGTCGTCATTTTGGCGGCCGGCACGGGCAATCCCTATTTCACGACCGATACGACGGCGGCCCTGCGCGCCTGCGAGCTGGACGTCGATTGCGTCATGAAGGCCACGAAGGTCGACGGCGTCTACGATGCCGACCCGATGAAGAATCCCGACGCGCACCGGTTCGACCATATCAGCTATATGGAGGTGCTGAGCCAGGGGCTGCATGTCATGGATGCCACGGCCACCTCGCTTTGCATGGACAACGACGTGCCCATGATCGTTTTCGATCTCACCAAGCCGGGCAACATCAAGGCCGCTCTGCAGGGCGAGCCGGTGGGCACGGTGGTCGAGTAGGCGCCTGGGGCGCAGGCCGCGTCGGAGCCGCTTGTCGGCGCGACAGCGAGGACGAGCGTATGCCGCGGGTCGCGAGGCTCGCGGCGGATTCTAGAAGGATTTCAGGGGGAGGAGCCCCTGAGTGATTAGGGAGGAAACCCTCATGGCAGATATCGACGAGATTCTGATGAGCGCGGAAGAGCGCATGGAAAAGGCCATCACGGCGCTGAAGGAGAACTTCATGGGCGTGCGCACGGGCCGCGCCAACGCCATGGTGCTCGACCGCATCAAGGTGGACTACTACGGCGTGCCCACGCCGGTGAACCAGATGGCTGGCGTGAAGACGCCCGAGGCCCATCTGCTGGTCATCGAACCTTGGGACAAGGGCATGCTGCGTGCCATCGAGCACGCCATCCTCGAGAGCGATTTGGGCGTGACCCCGAACAACGACGGCTCGGTCATTCGCCTGCCGTTCCCGAGCCTGACCGAGGAGCGCCGCCGCGATCTGGTGAAGCAGTGCAAGACCTACGCCGAGGAAGCGCGCGTGGCCGTGCGCAATGCGCGCCGCGACGCGAACACCGCGATCGAGAAGGCTGTGAAGAACGACAACCTTCCCGAAGACGAATCGAAGCGGGCCGAGGCCGAGATCCAGAAGATGACTGATCGGTTCGTTGCCGAGGTCGACGAGGTTCTGAAGAAGAAGGAAGCCGAGGTCATGGAGATCTAGGGGGTTCACTGGCTTCACGAGCGACCGGTGGGTAGGGATGAATAAGGATTTAGATTACATATTTCCGGATCCGCCCGAGGGGGTTGATCCTCGGGCGCTTGATCCGGAGAGGATTCCCGAGTCGGTGGCCATCATCATGGATGGCAACGGGCGCTGGGCTAAGAAGCGCGCGCTGAATCGCCTGAAGGGCCATAAGGCCGGCATCGAGGCGGTGCGAGAGGCCATTCGCTGCGCGTCGGATCTTGGGGTGCGCTATCTGACCATCTACTCGTTTTCCACGGAGAACTGGAAGCGGCCCGAAGATGAGGTCGTAGGACTGATGGATCTGTTCGCCAAGACCATGCTCGCCGAAGTGGACGGCCTTCATGAAGAGGGCGTGCGCGTGCGGACGATCGGCGATCTCTCGGCGCTTCCCGCAGAGACGCGCGAGGCTTTCGACGAGGCCTGGGAGAAGACGCGCGACAATGACGGTATGACGCTGGTGGTGGCCGTGAACTACGGTGGCCGTCAGGAAATACTGCGCGCTTGCCGGGGCTGCATGCGCGAGGCGGTGCTTTTGGGCGAAGAGACCGGGGAAGTGATAGAGCCCACCGAGAAGATGTTCGAACGGGGGCTGTACACGTTCGGGATGCCCGACCCCGACCTGGTCATTCGCACTTCGGGCGAGATGCGCATCTCGAACTTCTTGCTGTGGCAGATTGCCTATTCCGAATTCGTGGTCACCGATGTGCTGTGGCCCGACTTCAACCGCTACACCTTCCTAGAGTGTCTGCTCGAGTATCAGGGGCGGAACCGCCGTTTCGGGGGCGTGGCCTAAATGCGCGGGGGGATTTCCGACGAAGAGAAGAGGGATCGAGCCCGAGCGGCACGCGAGCGATTGCGCCGAGGCGACCATGGTCGTCGCGTGCGCTCGGAAGAGCGCGGAAGTGTGTCGGCTGTCCGTGGGGCGGCGGCTTCTGACGGGATGAGTGCGTCCCCTGACGAGGTGAGTGCGCCCTCGGAGGAGCGCACTCATTTGCTCGACCGACTGCAGCCCGATGAGGAACGCGACTTGCCTCCCGTCGTCTGCGATGCGGAATCGGCCCCCGAAGGCCCTCCCTGGCACTACGACCTCTCCGATGAGGAGCGCGCCGCCCGCGAGGAGAAGCGCGAGACGCGCCAGGAGAAGCGCGATCGCCTGAAGCAGAAGGCGCTGGACAAGACGCCGGACAAGCTGCGCAATCCCTCCGATCTTCAAGTGCGTTTCCGTACCGGGGTAATTTACACGGCGGCGACGGTCATCTGCGTGCTGGCCGGCAACATCCCCATGGTGCTCATGCTGATGGTTGTCGCTGGCATCTGCGCCGGCGAGTTCTTCTACATGCTGCGCTCCGATGCGAAGCTGCCCAACGAGATGCTCGGCATTATTGCGGCCGTGCTCTATCCCCTAAGTGTGTACATTGCTGGTCTGGTGGGCGCGATGCTGGTGAGCTTGGCTCTTCTGCTGGCCCTCTTGGTGTGGTACGTGTTCTGGCTGCGGGCCCGCATCCCCGATGTGGGGGTGAGCTTCTTCGGCGCTGCCTACACGGGTCTTCTGCTGTGCGGACTGGTGATTATCCGTGTGTCGCTGCCGGCGCCGTGGGGCGGCGTCTGCGTGCTTCTGCTGTTCTTGTCGGTGTGGGCCAACGACGCCTTCGCCTATTTGGTGGGAAGCAAAATCGGGAGGCACAAGCTGGCACCGCGCACGAGTCCGAAGAAGAGCTGGGAAGGGTTCATCGCAGGTCTGGTGGGGTCGGTGATATTTTGGTGCCTCATGACGCTGGTGCCCGGCATCACCATGGCCATTCCTCAGGCTATTGTCTTCGGCATCATTTCCGGCTGCATGGGAGTACTGGGCGATTTGGCGGAGAGCCGCATCAAGCGGAATTCCGGGTTCAAGGACTCCGGCACCATCATGCCCGGCCACGGCGGCCTGCTCGATCGGAGCGACTCGCTGTTCCTCACTTCCATCACGGCAGCTATCCTTCTGATAGCCGGCGGTTGCATTCCCTATGCTCTTTTCTAGGCGATTCGTCTCGGTTCGCTCTTTGCGTGTCCTGTCATAGTGAAAGGGGTTCTCATGGCCAAACGGCGCATTGCGGTACTCGGCTCTACGGGATCCATCGGCACCCAGACCCTCGATGTCGTGCGCCAGCACGGCGATAAGCTGGAGATCGTCGGCCTTGCGGTGAACAGCTCCTTGGATGTCCTGCTCGCTCAAGCCCGGGAATTCGGCGTGCGCCATCTGGCGGTGGGGAATGCCGCTTTGGCGAACGACCCTCGTTGCGATGAGGCGCGGGCTCTCGTGCGGTCGCTGGCCCTTCCCGAGGGCCAGGAGGGCGTGGAGGCGAGCTTCGGTGTTGGTTCCGAAGCCGTCGTGGCTCTCACCCAGCTGCCCGAGGTGGATGTCGTCGTGAACGCCCTGGTAGGGGCAGCTGGCTTGGAGGCGAGCTATACGACGCTGAAGGCGGGCAAGGTGCTCGCTTTGGCCAACAAGGAGTCGCTTGTGGTGGGTGGCGACCTCATCATGCCACTGGCCGCCTCGGTGGATGCGGCCCGGCGTGCTTCCGGTGCCGCTCCGGCGACAGGGCCGGCAGGCGCGCTCATGCCCATCGATTCGGAGCATGGAGCCATCTACCAATGTCTGCTTGGAGAGAACCCGCGCGAGGTCTCGAAGCTGTGGGTGACGGCTTCGGGCGGCCCGTTCCGGGGCAAGACGATCGCCGACTTGGAGGCGGTCACGCCGGCCCAGGCTCTGGCGCACCCCACCTGGAATATGGGGGCGAAGATCTCCATTGATTCCTCGACGCTGATGAACAAGGGGCTCGAAGTCATCGAGGCGCACCACTTGTTCGCGATGTCCTACGACCAGATCGAAGTGGTAGTGCAGCCCCAGAGCGCCATCCATTCGATGGTGGAGTTTACCGATGGGTCGGTTCTGGCTCATTTGGGTACGACCGATATGCGCATTCCCATTCAATTTGCTCTCTCCTATCCCGAGCGGTGGGAGGCTCCCGTGAAACCGCTCGATTTTCGGACGTTGGGCTCGCTGGAATTTGCGGCGCCCGATGTGGATACGTTCCGCTGTCTTTCTCTGGCTCGTCATGCAGGTGAGGTGGGGGGCACGCTGCCCGCCGTCATGAATGCCGCCAACGAAGTGGCGGTGGTAGCATTTCTCGCCGAGCAGATCGGCTACCTCGATATCGCCCGCTGCGTCGAGGCGACCATGGACGCCCACGAAGGGGCAGGCGTCCAAGTCGTGGAGAGCCTCGAGCAGCTGAAGGCCGTCGACGCATGGGCCCGCGCCTTCGCAAGCGAGTGGGCCCGGGGGCGGCAGAGTTAGCGGCGCCGCCCCCGGAAGCGTTCTCAGCGGCGCTTGCGGTAGGCGACGAAGGCAGCGCCGGCGCCGGCGACGGCGAGCAGGGCGACCAAACAAATCACCGTAAGGCTCTCGTCTCCCGTTTGAGCGAGGCGAGAGGCTCGGGCGACGCGCGTCGGCTCGGGCTCGTCGGCCTCGGGCTCTGCGGGCTCTTCCGGTTCGTCCCCGCCAGTCGGCGGCAGCGGCAGGTCGGGGTAGGCGTAGGAGACGGTCTGCCCCTCATCCTCGATATCGGCGTGGAGGGCCACCTCGATGTCGTCGTGCAGCAGCGATTCGAAGACCACGAGGCTTACGCCGTCCAAGTTGGCGCCGGGAATGGTGATCTCGACATCCACCGTGCCCGAGGATTCCTCGGGGATGAACCGGTGGCTTACCATGACCATTTTATCCTCCACGAGCCACGGGGCGTTTTCCTCTTTGTCCATGAGCACGGCGGATAGCTCGTACTCCTCGCCGGGGGTCAGTCCCTGGTAGCTGACGGTGTCGATGATGGTGACCTCTTCGGCTGGCACGCCTTCGTGAGTGCCGGTGGCGGCGTCGACGGCCGTTGTGCCGATGGCGATAGGGCTTACGGCGATGGTCTGCTTGCGGTCGGCGAGATCGCGGTGCGAGGCTACTTCGACGCCATCTTGCAGAAGCGTCTCGAAGACGACGAGGTTGGTGTCCTCGGTGATCGCCGAGGCGTCGAAGGCGAAGGTCACGTTCGCGTACCCGTTGTAATCCTCGGGAGTGAACTCAAGCTCGGCGGTGACTTCTTCCTCATTCACGAGGAACGGCTCTCTGGTGGCTTTGTCCATGAGGGTTCCCCGAAGCAGATAGGGCTCCTCGGGTTCTAGGCCAGAATAAGTGACTCGGTCGATGACGACGGCCTTGGTGTCGGCGCTGATCTGCGTGTCGTACAGATCGTCGGACAGACCGTCGTAGGCACTCGTGCGGATCGTGGGCTTGTCGGTGCCCGTGTTGTTGAGAGTGCCTAAGTCGACGACGAGCCCCTCATCGCTCTCGTCAACCACGATTTCATCGCGGATCATCTCGAAGATTGCGTTGGCCGGGCATCGAAGCTCTTCCAGCTCGTACGTGTCAAAGGGCAGTGCGCCCAGTCCATTGTCCGCAGCGACGGACGCCCCTTCGGCATTGAGACCGAACCAGATCCCCGCTGTGGCATCAAGGGCCTCGGTGTCCAACGTAAGCGGCATCTGGAAGCTGCCGTCAGGAGCGGTGAACTGCGCGTCGTTGGCGTTCGTGTTCGCGTCGTGGGGATGGCCCGGGGTAGATTCCGTGGAAGCGAGCCCGTTCTTGTCCGTGACGAGGATGTGCCATTCGCCGGTCGTCTTCGAGGTGAGCTTGAAGGGGATGCCGGCCAGCTTCGCGGCGCCGTCGGCGCGCTTCATGAAGCGCAGATCGGTGCGGGCGACGCGGTCGGTGACGAGATCGCCGTTCTGCTCTGCATCGAAGGTCTCGATAATCTCGCCATCGGTGTCGGCATCGGTGACGTGGCGCACGTGCACGGTCTCGTCGAGAAGGTAGCCACGCGGTGCCTTCACTTCCTGGATGGCATAGGTGCCGATGGGAAGCGCGATGCGGCCGTTGGAGAGCTTGTAGAACGCATCACCTGCCACCTTGTAGGGAAGCTCTTCGGTTGTTCCGTCGGCCAAAGTGTGCGTGAAGCTGCCCTCCGCCTCGTCGAGCAAGAAGGCGCCCTCGTCGTTGGTGCGCACGACCCAGCTTGCTTGCGGCTCGAGGGTCTTAAGGGCGTCCAGGGAAGCGTTCTTGGCCGCATAATAATCGATGCGGAAGTGGGCGTCGCCGAGGGTGGCGGCACCCTGCGCATGGCTCTGACCGCTTTGAGCATCCTTCTTCTGGATAAGAAGGGAGAGGGGATTCAACTTTGCCTTGTCGCTGACGGCAGTGGTATTCACGCGGGTGACGGAACGATCAGCGACGGTCACGGCATAGGTTCGGCTATCCAGAGCATAGCCCTCCAGAGGGCGCTTGGTCTCGCGCACCCAATAGGAGCCGATGGGCATCTCGTCGATGCGTCCGTAGCCGTCGGCATCGCCGTTCAGGCTCGTACGGATTTCGCGGACGAGCTTTGTGCAGGCCGAGTCCGCGTACACGCCATAGACGGCGCCCGCCAAGGTATAGCCGGGGTGTCCCATCGTGACCTCGGGATAGCCCGACTGCTTGAGCAAGTCGATGGAGCCGCGCATGGGTTCATCGGCAAAGGATACTTGGCACACGACGCTCTCGTCGCTGGTTGCCTCCACGGTCGCCTTCTGGACGGCGCTGTTCAGGCGGAATCCGGGCGGGGCGAACAGTTCGCAGAAGTAATAGTCGCCGCCCTCGATGTCCTCGGCGACCGCACTTCTGCCATCCGCCCCGGTAACGAGGGTAAACGAAGCATTGGCCTGAGCCCAGGTGCGGGCCGCCTGCCAGCTTCCCCAGGCGCCCTTGGCAGCCTGCTCGGCCGCCGCTTCGGCGCTTGCACGAGTGGAGAAGGCGCCGAACACCGCGTTGGCGAGCGAGTAATTCCCGTTGGCGTTGGAGATGGCGGGGTTGGCGGAGGTTTTCACGACCTGGGCGCGCCCGGTGTTGATGGGCTCCACCAGCAGGTAGCCGACAACGTCCTGGAACTCCTTGTTGGTGGCAGCGGATCGAGCATCGATTTTGTAGTAGAACTTGTACCATCCGTTGTACGCGGATTGCGAGCCGGTGTAGGTGCCCTTGTAAGTGATGTAGTTGTCGCCGTTGGGGTTGCTTGCCACGGCGCCGTAGCCGTTGGAAACGCCGGCAGTACCGCAGGTGGCTTGGGCCATGGCGCGGTTGGTGGGTGCGCTTCCCCCGCTGTAGTTGGTGTCCTTGTAGTCGTTGCCCGTGGTGAGGAAGCGAGCGCGGTAGTCGCTGCCGGTGCGCGAGGTGGCGAAGGGCGCATCGGCGCCGTTGCGGGCGGCGATCGTCTCGTAAAGGAACGCGTCCACGACGGCGTCGAAGCTGCTCGATGCGGTGTTCAGCACGTAGTCGTTGAAGTTCGTTCCCTGGGAAACTCCGTTCACCCAGTGCTGAGAGGTGCCGAAGAAAGCGCCGAACCCATAAGAGCCTACCAGATCGCTGGGGAACCCATAGGCCTCCTGTTTGCGGGGCATGTCGACATCGAAGGTTTCGAGGCGCATATAGGGGTTGAGCGCGTAGTGCTTCTCGGTCTGGCCGGGGAAGGCGGCTGCGAAGGGGGCGATGCCGCCAGCCTCGGCGAGGATATCGGGAATGTCCGAGGCGATGGTCGTTGTCTCTTCGCCGACGGTGAGCTCCTGCGGACTCGTGTCGAGGTCGGCGAGCACAAAGCGCTCATAGGCGGGATGTGCGGGCGATAGCTCGAAGACGATGCCGAGGGTGTCCAGGGTGTTCGCATAGGACTCGGGGATGCTTACGGTGCCCGCTGCGGCATCAAGAGAGCACTCATCGGTAATGTCGCGCTGGCGGTCGCCGAAGGTGGCGTAGTGCTCGTATACGGCGAAGCTGAGCGCTTCGTCGAGGCCAAGCGCTCCGCCCTCATCGACCGTGGCGACAATGTGCCCTTCTTGCAGGTCGTATGGCGCGGTGATGCTGGCGAAGTCGATGGTCTCGCCCGCAGAGTCTTTAAAGTGGAACATGACGGGCACCCCCTCGGTTTCCGTGGCGACTGCCGAGGTCGCAGGGGCGCACATCGCGGGGATGAGGCCCACGAGCAGTAGGAAGGCAAGAACCATGTTGAAAAGGGCGCGGCCTCCTTGGAGGGGCGGGCGCGCGGGGACGGGATCGAGTGAATCCACGGTGACTCCTCTCTGCGCGGCCACGTGTCCGCGCTGCTCGATTGACGAAAGAGAGTCAGGCGTGGGGCGCAATCGTGACGTCCGTGTCTCGAAGGAATGCGGGCTGGAAGGTTTGGCGTACGGCGCCCGATGCCTGACGCCGATAACCTTACGAGAGCCGAACCGTAGAAATGACGCGGGAATGTCCCAGTTCGTTTCCTCCCTCGACCGTGTGGGAGTCGTATTTTTTTGCGACGAAAAAGCGGTCGGCGCGAGGAGCCAAAAGGGACTTCGACGGGTCTTCAGCGGGAAAAGGGCGGGACTTCGAGGTGCTCGATTCTCAAGCGGCGGTAGCAAAGGCGTGTGCCTCGCGCTCGCCGTGGCGGTAGCCAAGGCGGCGGGCGCAGCCGACAGATTCGGCGCACGTCCCTCCGGAACCATGGAGGGATCGTAGCCAGCTTGTAGTTATTTTCCGAGACGGCTCTCCAAGGGAAAGACAAAGGGTGCCCGCTTTCTATAATGACCAGCGACACCCGTTCCTGCCCCGCGAGGCAGGAAATCTCTCATATATAAGGAGACATCTGTGGACATCCTCATCATGATCGTCTGCGCCGTTATCAGCATCGGCTTCCTCGTGTTCATCCACGAGGGCGGCCACTACCTGGCCGCTCGGGCCTTCGGCGTGCGCGTGACCGAGTTCATGCTGGGCCTGCCCGGCCCCTCCATCGGCTTCACGAAGGGCGAGACCCGTTATGGCGTCACGGCCGTGCCCCTCGGCGGCTACGCGAAGGTGTGCGGCATGGAGGCCGGCCCTTTGCAGCCGCACCTGCAGGAGGTGCTCGCGTCGCTTTACCGCCGCGGCACCGCCAACATGGAGGACGTGGCTCGCGACTGCGGCATCAGCGACGATGAAGCGTACAACGCCCTGGAAGAGCTGGTGGAATGGGGCAGCGTCATCGGGCCTTCCAAGGCCGATCAGTACAACACCTACCGCGCCCCGCGCGTCACGCCCGGCAAGCGCGCTCTGAAGAAGGCGGCCGCGGCGGGGCTGCCGGCGCCCGCCTCCTACGAGCTGGGCCAAGCTCGCGAAGTGGCCGACCCCCATGCGCTTTACGAGTCCGAGTACCGCCAGCAGTACCGCTCGCTGCCCTTCTGGAAGCGTTCGGTCATCCTTCTGGCGGGCATTTTCATGAACCTGCTTTTCGCCATGCTCGTGTTCATTATCGTGTTCTCGATCATCGGCTTTCAGGTGCAGCATCCTGAAACGGGCGAGATCACGACCATCCATGCCTCGGTGCTGCAGGCGCTGCAGGCCGGCTTCATGTACATCGGCATGGTGATTCAGGCGGTGGCGGGCCTGTTCAACCCGGCTACGGCGGCTCAGACGGTGTCCGATTCCACCTCTATCGTTGGCATTGCCGTCATGTCGAAGGACTACTTCCAGGCGGGCCTTGTGGAGGCGCTGGAGTTCATGGCTATGATCTCGGTCTCGCTGGGCATCATGAACCTGCTGCCCATCCCGCCACTCGATGGCGGCCGCTTCGTGGTGGAAATCTTCCAGAAGGGCACCCGCAAGACAGTGTCCCAGAAGGCCATGAACTATATGTCGCTGGCCGGTATGGCCCTGTTCCTCGGCTTCTTCGTCATCATGCTGAACCAGGACATCCAGCGGTTCGTCTTCGGGAATTGGTAGACTTTGCCGCGTGCGGCTGCATAGATGAAGCATGGGGACAGGCTGCGGCTGTTCCCAGCTTTATAATAGGGCAACTTATCTCGTTCTGAGGAAAACCTATGTCTGAGATTGCAACGCAAGACGGCGAACTCTTTTCGGAGATTTCGCGACTTATCCGCGAGAGTCACAATCGTGTTTCCATTGCCGTTAACGCCGAGATGACCGAGCTGTACTGGCAGGTGGGAAATGCTATCAACCAGAAAGTTCTTGGCGGCGAACGCGCCGAGTATGGTGCGGATGTGGTGAAGCGTCTCTCGAGGAGGCTGACCGAGGCCTATGGTCGCGGATGGAGCGCTCAGCAATTACGCCACTGTATGCGTTTGGCCAGCGTGTTTCCTCATGACGAGAAATTCTCCGCACTGCGGAGAGAATTGAGCTGGACTGCCGTGAAGACCCTCATGTATATCGAAAACCCTGTTGAACGGGATTTCTATGCGGAAATGTGCAAGCTGAATCATTGGAGCTCGCGCACGTTGAATGGTCGTATCAAGTCCATGCTCTTTGAGCGTACGGCCATCAGCAAGAAGCCCGAGGAAACCATCGAGAACGATTTGGCGCAACTACGAGAAACGGGCGAAGTGTCAGAGGAGTTGGTGTTTCGCGACCCCTATTTTCTCGACTATCTCGGTTTGCGCAACAGTTATTCGGAGCGCGATTTGGAAACGGCCATTGTTGCCGAGTTGCAGCAGTTCATTACAGAGCTGGGAAATGATTTTGCATTCCTCGATCGGCAGAAGCGCATCACCATCGATGGCGAGGATTACTATCTCGATCTCTTGTTCTTTCATCGGCGTCTGCGCCGGCTCGTTGCTATTGAATTGAAGCTTGGGAAATTCGAGGCTGCATACAAGGGACAGATGGAGCTATATCTTCGCTGGCTAGAGAAGCATGAGAGGGTAGAGGGCGAGAATACGCCTATCGGCTTGATTCTCTGTTCGGGCAAGAATGATGAGCATATCGAGCTGATGGGCCTCGATGAGGGGAGCATTCGCGTTGCGGAGTATCTGACGCAGCTACCCGAACGAAAGCTGCTAGAAGAGAAGCTGCGCCTCTCCGTCGAGCGAGCTCGACAAAGAATAAGCGCGGCGAATATCGAGCAGGGATGAAGACATCACCTCGTAAGTGGGAAAGGCGGGCACCTGGGAGTGCGGGATGCGTTCGCTATTGTGATGAGGTTGGGCGTCTTTAGTCCGGCAAGTTCTATAATTGCTTGGAACTGATGTGTTCTAAGGAATGCCTATGACCAAGGAATTGAAGTCTCGTGGAGACGCGACCGATGTGCAGGACGCGGCCGCAGCCGCGAAGCCCCATGACCGTACGCGGCGGATCATGGTGGGGGATGTGCCCGTGGGGGGCGGTGCTCCGGTAGCGGTGCAGTCGATGCTGAACGCCGCCGCCGACGATGTGGCCGCCAACCTCGCGCAGATCGAGGCGCTGGCCGAGGCTGGCTGCGAGATCGTGCGCATGGCCATTCCGCGCCGAGACTGCCTGGGCACCTTCGAAGCCGTGTGCGCCGCGTCACCCTTGCCCGTGGTGGCCGACATCCACTTCGACGCCCGCATCGCCATCGAGGCGGCGGCCCGCGGCGCGGCCAAGCTGCGCATCAACCCCGGCAACATCGGCGGCCTAGAGGCCACCCGCGAGGTCATCGCCGCCGCGGCCGCCTCGCACATCCCCATCCGCATCGGCGTGAACGCCGGCTCGCTGGATGACGCGCTGGCGACCCGCGACGACCTGACGCTGCCTGAGAAGCTGGTGGCCTCGGCCACGGAATACGTGCGCTTCTTCGAAGATGAGTGCAACTTCCACGACATTGCCGTGTCGGCCAAGGCCCACGACGTGCAGACTACCATCGACACCTATCGCCTGCTGGCGGCCGAGCTGCCCGAGGTGCCGCTGCACATCGGCGTCACCGAGGCTGGCACCGCTTTCCAGGGCATCATCAAAAGCGCGTGTGGCCTGGGCGTCCTTTTGGAAGAGGGTATCGGCGACACGATGCGCATCTCGCTCACGGACGATCCCGTGGTGGAAGTGCGGGCTTGCTGGACGCTGCTCGGCGCACTCGATTTGCGCCGCCGCGCCCCCGAGCTCATCAGCTGCCCCACTTGCGGTCGCTGCCAGGTGAACCTCATCGGGCTCGCGCAAGAGGTGGAGCAGCGACTTGCCACGGTGGCCAAGCCGGTGAAGGTGGCCGTCATGGGGTGCGTGGTGAACGGTCCGGGCGAAGCCGCCGATGCCGATATCGGGGTGGCTTGCGGAGCGGGCGCGGGGGTTGTTTTCTCCCATGGTAAAATCGTCCGCAAAGTAAACGAGTCAGATATCGTTCCGGCTCTGATGGAGGAATTGGAGAACCTATGACCCAGATTCTGCGTATGAGCAACCTGTACGCCCCCACCCTGAAGGAAGACCCGTCGGACGCCGACATCGACAGCGCGCGCCTGCTTCTGCGCGCGGGCATGCTGCGCAAGGCGGCATCGGGCCTGTACACGTTTCTGCCCTTGGGCTTCCGCGTGCTGAAGAAAATCGAGAACATCGTGCGCGAGGAGATGGATGCCTCTGGCGCTCAGGAGATCCTCATGCCCGTGCTGCAGCCGGCGGAGCTGTGGGAGGAGAGCGGCCGTTTGAACGATTACGGTCCCGAGCTCATGCGCCTTACCGACCGTCATGATCGCGAGATGTGCCTCGGCCCCACCCATGAGGAGATCATCGTGGCGCTCGTGCGCAACGAGCTGCGCTCCTACAAGGAGCTGCCCCAGAACCTCTATCAGATTCAGACGAAGTACCGCGATGAGATTCGCCCGCGCTTCGGCCTGTTGCGCTCCCGCGAGTTCGTCATGAAGGATGCCTATAGCTTCAACGCCACCCAGGAGTCGCTGCAGGAGACCTATGACGAGATGGGCCGCGCCTACGGTGCCATTTGCGAGCGCTGCGGTCTGGACTACCGCGAGGTGGAGGCCGATGGCGGTCAGATCGGTGGCAAGGTGACCACCGAGTTCATGGCGCTGGCCGAATCGGGCGAGGCCGACCTGGTGTACTGCTCGTGCGGCTATGCGGCCGATGCCGAGGCCGGCGCGTGCCTGGCCCGCCCCACGCTGTACGAAGTGGACGCCATGGAGAAGATCGCTACGCCCGACGTGCACACTATCGCCGAGCTGGCCGCGTTCCTGAACATCCCCGAGTCCTCCACGGTGAAGGCGCTGTCCGGCAAGGACGCCGAGGGCAACCTCGTGTGCCTGTTCATTCCCGGCGACCATGAGCTGAACGAGCTGAAGATCGAGGGTCTCGTGCCCGGCTTCACGCTGCTGACCGACGAGGAGATGCTCGCCTTCGGTCTGTGCAAGGGATCCATGGGCCCGGTGGGGCTGCCCGAGGGCGCCCGCGTCATTGCCGCTACCAGCTTGCAGGCCATCCCGCAGTGGGTCGTGGGCGCCAACGAGGACGGCTATCACTACGTGGGTGCGCGTCTGGGCGAGGATTTCCAGGTGGATGAGTGGGCCGATCTGGCCACGGTGAAGCCCGGCGACTGCTGCCCTACGTGCGGACTTCCGTTGGAAGGCGCTCGCGGCATCGAGGTGGCCCAGATCTTCCAACTCGGCGACAAGTACTCCCGTGCCATGGGCGCCACCTTCATGGACGAGGACGGCGAGGAGAAGCCCTTCATCATGGGCTGCTATGGTGTGGGCATCTCTCGCACGCTGGCCGCCATCGTCGAGCAGCATCACGACGAGCACGGCATCATGTGGCCGCTTTCCGTGGCACCGGCCCATATTTGCGTGGTGCCGCTCACGGTGGGCGACAACGAGGTGCAGCCCATGGCCGAGAAAATCGCGAAGGATCTGGCCGAGCTCGGCTTCGAGGTGGTCATCGACGACCGTGACGAGCGCGCCGGCGTGAAGTTCAACGACGCCGACCTCATCGGCTGGCCCGTGCAGATCGTCGTGGGCAAGCGCGGCCTGAAAGAGGGTAAGGTGGAGATGAAGCTGCGTCGAACGGGCGAGAAGAAGGAAGTAGCGCTGGACGCTCTGGCCGAGATGATGGGCTTTGCCCGCCGCGCCATGCGCGACAACGTCCTGCACGGTGCCGGTACCGGCGCCTTCGCCGCTATTTTCGGGTAAGACAGCATTCCGCCGTTGCCGACGCAACGGCGGGAACGTCGATGCTGCGGTTCCGACAGGCACCTGGCCTTGCCTTTCAGCGCTTTCCCTCACAGCCGCAAGGCTGCTCGGCCGTGCTTCAAGGCACTAAAAGCTTCTACGGTCGCTATTTATCTAGAGAAAACACCTGATCAGAGCCCCTGTCAAAGACTTTTGGCAGGGGTTTTCGTTGGCTGTAGGGTTGTGCCAAAGAGTTTTGGTGGTACGCTGCGGCGTGTCATGTCACTCTGATCGCGAAAGGACGCGTTGTGGAACTCAAGGAGCATCTCAAGGAGCATCGGAACCGGCTGGGGCTGTCCCAGGAGGACGTGGCCGAGCGTATTTTCGTATCGCGCCAGACCATTTCCAATTGGGAGACCGACCGCACCTACCCCGATGTGCAGAGCCTTCTGCTGCTCAGCGAGATCTTCGGCACGTCCATCGATGAGCTCGTGAAAGGAGACGTGGCAACGATGGAAAAGGCGATTGAGAACGATTGGAAGACCATGAGCCGCCTGACGGTGGCAGCTTGGGCGCTTGTGGGCGTCGGGCTGGTGTGCGTGGCGGTGGGGTTCGCGGTGCCTACGGCCCCCTCCTCGCTCATGCCGAAGTGCACCGAGAGCGAGGTGCTGGGAATTGTGCTGTTTCTTGCGCTGTGGGTTTTAGGATGTATTCTGCTCGGCATGGTGGAGTCGATGAAGAAGAAGTACGACCTGGTCACCTATCGCGACATTGTGGCGTACTCCCGCGGCGAGGAGCCGGTGCGCGACAACGAGGCCTTCGGACGCAAGCACCCGGTAGCTTCAGCCGGCCTGAAAATGGGGGTAAGCGCCGTGTCGGGGTTCGTGGTGGCCTACGTGGTCTTGAAGCTGATCCTGGGATAGCACCCGCGAACGAGCGAATGCGAGCGCACGGGCGCGCAGGCGCGCGCAGGGCGCACGGCTGCGAGCAATCATTCGCGGCAGATTCCCTAACCAAATCAATCAACCTTTGACGGGGCGGTAACGGTGCCGCCCCGTTGGCATACGTGGGGCGGGGGCGCTCGTATAGTAGAGGGTGCGAAATCACCGTCGAGATAAGGGAGGCCCCGAAATGACGACGATTGCCGATGGATTGAAGGACGTGTTCCTGGCTGGTGTGGGCGCCATGGCGCTCGGCGCCGAGAAGACCCAGGAGCTGGTGGAGCAGCTTATCGCCAAGGGCGAGATCACCGTGGAGCAGGGCAAGGCCATCAACTCCGAGGTGCTGAAACAGGCTCAGGCCACCGCCGAGCGCGTGGGCCAGCAGGCCCAGACCGCGGTCGGCGAGGCGGCCCGTGAGGCTCAGGCGGCCGCGAGCCACCTGAACGATCAGGCCAAGACGGCCGCGGAGTTGGCTCACGAGCAGACCGAGGCTGCCGTGTCCATGGCGCGCTCGCAAGCTGAGATGGCTGCCGATGCGGTCAAGAAGGCGACCGAGGGCGCCAAGAAAGACTCTGCTGATTTCGCCACAGCGCTGAAGCACGACGTGCTGGAAGCGCAGATGGCCATGATGACCCCCGAGCAGCGCGCCGAGTTCGCCAAGAAGGCCGCCGAAATCGCCGCCCGCGATGCGAAGACGGAGTAGAGGATTGCGCGGATGAATTTTACTCAAGTGGATTTTAGTAAAGTTTACTTGAGTAACTGACGAGCGAAGAATTCAAAAGTATTCACGGGCTGGGCTGCCGCTTGGGCGGTGGCCCAGCGTTGTTTTGGCGTGATTGGGCGTGCGGCTTCAGAAGGGCCGCAGGGCCGTGGTAAACTTCTCGATTACCATTGAACTACCACGACGAAAGCGATTCCATGGCTGATTTCATTGAAGGCAAGCGCCCGGTTATTGAGGCGCTGCGCACCCACGTGCCGCTGAAGTACATCCTCATGGCCGACAACCTGAGCCAGGGCGACAGCCTGGTGCGCGACATCCAGCGCAAGGCGAAGAACCTGGACGTACCTATTAAGAAGGTGTCGAAGAAGAAGCTCGACGAGGTTTCCGAGCGCGGTAGCCACCAGGGCGTCATGGCTGAGGCGGCTCCGTTCAACTACGTGAACATGACGACGATTCTGGACGCGGCGAAGCAGTCGGCTGAGGAGCACGACGGCCGCGCGCTCATTGTGGTGCTCGACCACATCACCGACGCCGGTAACTTGGGGGCCATCGCCCGTTCGGCCGAGTGCGTGGGCGCTTCCGGCATCGTCATTCCCAACAAGCGCGCCGCCCGCGTGACCGCCGCCACCTACAAAAGCTCGGCCGGGGCTATTTCTCACATTCCCGTCACCCAGGTGGCGAACCTCGTGAGCACCATCGAGCGTCTGAAGGACGAGGGCTTCTGGGTGGCCGCCGCCACCGAGCATGCCTCCGACCTCATTTGGCAGTCGAACCTCAAGGGCAAGATCGCGCTCGTGATGGGCAACGAGGGCGAAGGCGTGTCGCGCCTTGTGCTGGAGAACTGCGATTTCGGCGTGAAGCTACCCCAGGTGGGGGAGATTTCCTCGTTGAACGTGGCCCAGGCCTCCACCGCCTGCATGTACGAGTGGCTGCGCCAGAACTGGGAATAGGCCGCAGATCGAATCATGGCCAAGCAACGCAAGAGGCTCCTCATCGTTGACGGGTACAACGTGCTGCGGTCGGGCAGTCGCTACCGGTGGCAGCCGCGGGCCGATGAGGACTACACCGACGATTTCTTTAACACTGCTCGCGAGCGGCTCATCAACGACGTGGTGAACTACGCCGGGCGCGACATGGGCGCCATCATCGTCTTCGACGCCGCCGACAACGAGCTTTCGGAAGGCTCGCGCACGAAGATCGGCGGCGTGCAGGTGATCTTCTCCCCGGCGGGGCAGTCGGCCGACAAGGTGATCGAGAAGCTGGCCTACGACGCGGGCAAGCGCGGGGTGGAGACCATGGTGGTCACGAGCGACGCGGCCATTCAAGACACGGTGTTCGGCGGCGGCGTCGATCGCATGAGCGCCGACGGCTTCTCCCACGAGATGGGCGAGTACTACGAAGATGCGCGTTTGGATGACACCCCGAAGGTGGCGCGCAAGAACACCGTCGCCGAGCGCATCCCCGCTGACACCCTGGCGCGCCTGAAGGCACTGCGGGACGGCCGCTAGCGAGCGCGAATGCTGCCGTGCGTGTGGTGACCGCTGGGGTATTTTCCCAGTTCAGCGCTTCCGCAACCAATAATTGCGGAAAATGACAACGCGAATTGGTTCCGTGGCAAAGAGGTTTTCGGTAGGCTCCAAGGCGTTTTTGAGAGGCAATCGCAGAAGAAAGGCAGCACACCATGAATGTCGAAATCGCCGAGCGCTTGGCCGCGCGCCGAAAGCTTGCAGGGCTGTCGCAGGAGGCCCTCGCGGAGAAGTTGGGCGTGTCGCGCCAGGCTGTTTCCAAATGGGAGCGCTCAGAGTCGTCGCCTGACACCGACAACCTCATTGCCCTGGCGAAGCTCTACGGGGTGTCGCTGGACGAGCTTCTGTACGTGGACGAATCCATCGAAGATGACGTGGCCTTCGAAGCCGCCGACCGCGCGGAAGTGCGTGGCGCGAGCAGGGTTGTCGTCGCGGAAGCTTCGGAAGAGACGGCTTCGCCAGAGGGCGGTGGCGTTGGCGATGCATGTGATGCCGAGACAGCCGAGGGCGTTGACTTCGAAAAGGAGGGCCGCGGCAAGGTGCACTTCGGGCCCGGTGGCATTCACGTGGACGACGGCAAGGACCATGTGCACGTGTCCTGGGCCGAGGGCGTGCACGTGGTCGACCGCCACGGCGAAGAGGTGCACGTCGGTTGGGACGGCGTGCGCGTCAACACGACGGATCCGGAGGTGGCAGAGCATATCTTCACGCGCGACAATCCTTTCGGGGTGTCGCCCGATGACTTCAATGCCGAGCGAGCTAAAAAGTGGCTGAAGTTTCCCTTTTGGGCGTTGGTGATTGTGGCGTATCTTGCCTTCGGTATGCTCAGCGGTATCTGGGGGCCGACGCTGTTTCTGCTGTTCCTCATTCCGGTGTATTACGTTGTGGGCGCGGCAGTCGCATCTCGCCGCATCGCTCCCATGCTGTGCGCGCTGTATCCTATTGGTGCGATCGCCTGGTTCCTTTGGATGACCTTCGTCGATGTTCATTGGCATGGCCCCGCTTGGGTCATCTTCCTCACGATTCCGCTCGTGGAGGTCATCATCGTTCAACTCTCCAAATGGTGGAACGCCCGCAAAGGCAACGATGCCAAGGGCGACGTCGCCTAGGGCTTGCAGTAAGCCAAGCAAGATTCCGTGGCATATCTTAGATATCTCTGGAGAGATATCTATGCTATACTTCTGAAAGTATCTCTGGAGAGATAGGTAAACCATGGAACTTATGACCCTATTTCATGGATCGCCTCAAATAGTGGCGCATCCTTTCTACGGTGGTGGTAGGCCATATAACGACTACGGCCGCGGGTTTTATTGCACCGAGCATATCGAATTGGCGCGCGAGTGGGCCTGCTCCGAAGAAGGCTACGACGGCTACGCTAACGAGTATCGCTTCGATGGCCGCGGCCTTAAGGTTCTTGAACTCTCCTCTCCGGAATACTCGACGCTTCATTGGCTGGCGCTGTTGCTGGAGCATCGCAAGATCGATCTGCGGACCCCGGTGGCTCAAGCGGGTAGCGAGTTTCTTCGTGCCCACTACCTGCTGGATGCGGAGTCGTTCGACGTTATCGTGGGGCACCGTGCTGATGACAGTTACTTCACCTTCGCCCGCGCCTTTTTGCGAAACGATGTTTCTTTGGAGCAGTTGACGCGGGCTTTGCATCTCGGTGATTTGGGCCAGCAGATCGTACTCAAGAGCCCGGAGGCATTCAAGGCCATCGAGTTCGTCGAAGCCACAGTGGCGCCCAGCGCCGTTTACTACCCTAAGCGGAAGGAGCGCGACGAGAAGGCGCGGGCGCTCTATCGCGAGGAGGCTGCCCGGCAGGGCATCGACGGTATTTTCTTGCGCGACCTTTTGCGAGAAGAGGTGACCGATCTTGCAGGCCTATAGCGAAGATTATCTGTTCGATGCCATGGAAGCGCTGGGCGAGGCATTCGATTGCGCGGCCAACCGTGTCAACTTGGGGCTCGACCAGTTCTTTGAAATGTTCGTAGCGACAGGGGTTGCCGATGCGTTCGGTGCCGGGGCTCCGCGCTATGTGAGCGGTTCGTCGGGCATCGAACTGGTGCTTGACGTGTGCTATCGGGCCGGGCTGGATATCGGCGTGCCTCTGGCCGATATGGCGTCCGACGGGGAAGGGCCCGACTATTGGTGCGGTTGGGTTCTGGCCTACTGGCAGTGGGAGACGGGCCGCCCGTTCCGAACCATAGGTCGCGTAACGACCATGGAAGAAATTCGCGCGCTGTACTGGCCGCTCCACGAAGCGGCAGAGCAGAAGTTCGTCGAAGTGATCGAAGAGCGCGTGGCCCGGCGGGGCGCTCCTCTGAAGTCGTGGCGCGAGCAAAGGGGTCTTTCCCAGGTGGCGCTGGCGGAGAAATCGGGTGTGTCGCTGAGGGCGATACAGCAGTACGAGCAGCGCTGCAAGGACATCAATCACGGTCAGGGGGCATCGCTCTATCGGCTCGCTCAGACGCTGGGTTGCCGCATCGAGGATCTGCTCGAGTATCCGCTATGACTGACGGGATTGATGGCTTGCGTCGCGAAGGCGGCGCGAGTGGTCGTGGGCTGGCTGCCTTAAGAAAGGCGCAAATTACCTGTTCGTGGGTGGGGCAACCAGTGGTTGTCGGAGATTTTTCGCTCGGTTCTGGTAAATTGACCACATAAGGTGCTGGTGCAACCAGGGTTGAAACCATAGGGTGAAAGGCGAGATGTGACGAACAAGACGCGAAAGGGAACCGTGATGAACGTCGAAATCGCCCAACGCCTTGCCGAATTGCGCCGTGAGCGCGGGTTCTCCCAAGAGGGGCTGGCCGAGCAGCTGGGGCTGTCGCGCCAGGCCGTTTCCAAGTGGGAGCGCGCCGAGTCGGCGCCCGATATGGGAAACCTTATTGCCTTGGCCGACTTGTACGAGGTGACCCTGGATGAGCTTCTGCGCGTGAGCCCCGAGGTGGCCGACGATGTGCGCTTTGAGTCCCAGGAGCGCGCCGAATCGGTGGAAACCGAGGCCGCCGCCGCGGCGGAAGCGGCTCTGGCAGCGGCGGCGCGGGCCGAAGCGGCGGCCGCGACGGCAGCTGAGGCGCCCGACGTGCCGAAAGTGGTCGTGGAAGTGAGCGCGCCCGCTGCGACGTCGGGAGGCTTCCCGCCGCCTGCTCCGTCCCCTGGACAGGCCGGTGCTTCCGGCCGAGGGGCGCCGCACGGGTTCTCGCCTTCCACATACGGAGCGCCGGGCCATCGGCCACCGAGTGCGGGCTATGGCCCTGGCGCGTCTTCGCACGGTTCGCCGGCATCGCCGCAGAGCCCGGGTGCCCACCCTCCTGGTTCCTGCCCACCGGGTTCCATTCCGCCGGCATCCTCGGTGCCCATTGCGCCGCCACCGACGCCCCAACCGAAAGATCCGCTGCAGTCGTTTCCCTACCCGCTTCTGTGCGCGGTCATCTTCCTACTTGCTGGCTTCTGCTTCGGCTGGTGGCATCCCGGCTGGGTGATCTTCCTCACCATTCCCTTCTACTATTGGGTGGTGAACACCTTGGAGGCTGATCCGGCTTATCAGACATGGTTGGCCGAACGCCAGAGCGTCGCAGCGAAAAGTGATTCCTCCTCAGAAGGAGGCGCCCAATGAAGCTGGAACGGAGCACCTATGTGAAGATCGCGCTCATCGTGCTGCTTTGCCTGGGGGTGTGTGGATTCTTCGGCGGCTGTCGCGGCATCGTTCCCTGGGGTGGCTCGCTGCTTGCGCCCGGTGACTTGATGGGTTGTGTGGGCTGGAACGCCATGGGCGAGATCGCCGGATATGCGGGAGATGCGGTCGGCGAGATGGCCGGATATGCGGGTGATGCCGCGAGCGAGGTGGCGGATGCGACGCTGCACAGCGGTGTGCGCGGCGGCGTCTCTTGAGCGCTTCGTCCTTGAGACGGCTTCGGGGGAGTACCATGTCGATGGCGCCGGCGCTACGTTGTGCGAAAGAATGGAACTTGATGTTGCTTCGGGCTCCGTCACAGTGAGCCAGATGTCGGTAACCGATCTTGAGTTGAATCTTGCAAGTGGCAATGTCGCTTACGAAGGCTCCGTCGCAAAGACGCTGAGCGTCGATCAGGCTTCAGGGGAGTTTCGCCTTGGGCAGTGCTCGCCTGCTCCAGAAACCATTGCGGGCTCCCTCGCTTCGGGTCATATCATCCTGGAGCTTCCCGCCGACACGGCACTGAAGGCCAACGTCAACAAGACCTCGGGCAACTTCACGAACGACTTTGCCGAGTCTGCGGGCGACTCCTCCCAACCCTGCGACCTTTCCTTCGACATTATAAGCGGCAACTTGGAGGTGCTCGGCGTCGAGTAAATGGTGTGCAACCCCATAGCCTTCAACAGAAAAGGGGCGACCTGATGGTCGCCCCTGCTGCGCGCAAATACCTCATGGGGTACTGCATTTGTGCGATGCGCTTATAGTCGGGCCTTTCTATCATCCATTGGCAGAGAAATTTGGAGGATGATAAAGAAAGGCGGTAGCATGGCTGACTTTGAAGCCATTGTCGTGGGGGCTGGGTGTGCCGGTTCTGTCGCTGCATACGAGTTGGCCCGATCGGGTAAGTCTGTGCTTCTTATCGAGCGCGGAAACTATGCAGGGGCGAAGAATATGACCGGAGGGCGCATCTATTCTCACTCTTTGGCGAAGGTGTTCCCGGATTTTGAGCAGGAAGCTCCCTTAGAACGCAAGATAACCCACGAGAAAATATCCTTGCTCGCGCCCGATGCCTGTTTTACCGTCGATTTCTCATCGGAAGCGATGCTTGCCCCGAATTCCGATTCATATTCGGTGCTGCGCGCGCCTTTCGACCAGTGGCTCGCGTCGAAGGCGGAGGAAGCGGGAGCGGAGGCCATCTACGGCATTGCTGTCGAGAGTCTTGTGAAAGATGAAACCGGCAAAGTGATAGGCGTGAAGGCGGGCGAGGACGAAATTACGGCTGATGTTGTTCTGCTTTGCGATGGAGTGAACTCTCTGCTTACCAAGCAGGCGGTTGGCGCCGCGCGGCCGCCCGCGAGTGGGATTGCTGTCGGCATCAAGCAGACCATCGAGCTGCCTCCCTCTGTTATCACTGATCGAGTGCTTTCGGGCTCAGATGAAGAGGGAGCAGCGTGGCTGTTCGCGGGAGATGCGACAAAGGGGACATTCGGAGGCGGTTTTGCCTATACGAACAAGTCGTCCATCTCCATTGGCTTGGTTGCAGGGATCGAAGCGACGATGAACCATGGTCGAGCGCCGGTTTACCAGATGCTCGAGGACTTCAAGCAGCATCCGGCGATCGCGCCTCTGATTGCCGGCGGCAAGGTGGTTGAGCACTCGGGGCATATGGTTCCTGAGGGTGGCTTGAGCATCATGCCCCCTCTTGTGGGAGATGGCGTGCTTCTCGCGGGGGAGAGCGCCATGATGTGCATCAATTTGGGATATCAGGTTCGCGGCATGGATTTCGCCATTGCAGCTGGCATGCACGCCGGCCGGGAGGCGGCGCGCGCGTTAAGCGCCGGAGATACTTCCGCGCAGGGGCTGCAGGGCTATACGGCGGCCCTCGAGAACTGCTTCGTCATGCAGGACTTGCGCCAGTTCTCGAAGGTGCCTTCTTTCATGGAAGGCTTCCATCGCATGTTCGATGGGTATCCGCAGGCGATTCGAGACATTATGAACACCATGTTCGTGGTTGATGGCGAGCCGGTTCGGCCTCTGAAGAAGAACCTGAAGCCGGTGCTGGGGCAAATCGGAGTTGTCAATATGGCCCGCGATGCGATGGGAGCGATGAAGGCATTATGAGTGTGCAGCAAATTACGGTGAACGTTGACGGCTATCTGGCGTTAAACAAATACGAGGTCGATGAGGCCAACGCTCATATCGAGCTTGTCGAGGATCCCTCTGACGAGGAATTCGACAAGCTTGTCATGGTGTGTCCGGCGGCCCTGTACAAGCGAGAGCCCGACGGAACGACAAGCTTCGATTATGCGGGTTGCCTCGAGTGCGGCACATGTCGCATCGCCTGTGGGGACACCATAATCGCTCGGTGGGAGAACCCTCAGCCCACCATGGGAGTGGAATACCGTTTCGGTTAAGTCTTTCTTTAGGGGAGAAAAGGGGCGACGTGAACATGCGGAACACCACTAAAGGTTGGCTGTGCGTTTCGGGAGGCATGATAAACCTCTCCCTCTCGTACTTTTCCTATACGCTCGTTATTCTGTTTCTCCCCCTGTTGGCGGAGCAGCTTGGCTGCTCGCTTGCGCAGGCGTCTCTGATTTTTACTACGTCAGCGATTGCCAGCATGGTAGCGAGTATGTTCTTGGGGCCTATTGTGGCGGACCACAACCCTAAAGGTGTGTATCTCTTCGGTGCCGCCGGTACAGCGGTAATGTTTCTGGCGATAGCTTACGCTCCTGCCCTTGAATGGGTGCTAGCTGCGTCCATTCTGTTTGGCGTGGCCAATAAGTGCAATGGTACGCTCTCGTACCAGGTGTTGGCTACGGAGTGGTTTCGGGTGGGCAGAGGTACCGTTGCCACGATGGCCACGGTAGTGTCGGGGCTCTCGAACACTCTTCTAAGTCCGGTTGCTGGAGCTGCGGTTATGCACTTGGGGCTGAGACAAGCTGCTTTGGCGGCGGCAATGCTGCTTCTCGTGCTGACGGCGGTTGTCACGATGCTTATGATTTGCCGGGGGCCGTCATATTACGGCATGGAGCCGATCGACTTCAATTTCGTCATGGGGAAAACGAGGAAAAGGGAGCGACTGCAGAGGGTTGCGGCGCCTTACGAATTCGCCATGCCCGCTTCGCGTCTTCTGAGGATCCCGCTTGTGTGGGCGCTTCTCCTCTGCCCGATGCTGATGCTTATGGCCGAGCGATTCTTCTACACCAACGAAGCGGCGATTTATGCCAGCATGGGGTTTGATGTGGCCCAAGCGTCCATCATGCTTTCGGTGGTCTATATCGGGTCGATGATCGTGGTCCCGCTATTCGGCTTTCTCAGCGATCGCTTTGGGCCGAAGAGAATATTGCTGACCTATTGCCTCATCGGGGCCGTAAACATGTTCCTCTTTCCTCTTTGGTGCCAAACAGGATTTGTTGGAGGCGCGATTCTTGCCTTCTTCTACAACGTGGGCACGGTAGGCCTCTATTTCGGCTCGGTGGTCACTACGCCCTTGTTCGGTCTGGAGAAAAGCCCAGTGCTTATCGGGTGGACCCAGGTGGTCACCTCGGCGGGCTCTGCCATTTCTCCCCCGCTGGCCGCTGCCATGTATGAGTGGTCGGGCTCCTATGTGCTTCCTTTGGCCGTGGCCGGTCTGTGCTATCTGGCGGCATTCGCCATCGCGTTCTTCTGCTTGAGCAAGAAAAGCCAAGATTACTTGGAGAAACTCGACGAACCTTATAAAAGGGATGAACTATGCAGCGAACTGAAATAGTAAGGCAAGATGACAAGAACATCATAGACCCCTTTTTGCGCCATACGAAATCGGGGCCGACCGATGTTGCGATTATCGACGGCGCTGAAGTGCTGACATACCAAGAGCTGTGGCGCTTGTCGAAATACGTTGTCCATTCGTTATGGGACTTCGGTATACGGAAGGGCGATCGAGTTGCGTATTTCCTGCCTAATGGCGTTGACCTCATCGTGCTGTATCTGGCCATTCAGGCCATGGGCGCCGTTGCGGTGCCCGTCAATTATCGTTTTACATCCGAAGAGGTAGGCTGTTTGGTCAACGCTTCGGATGCTGAGGCTCTGATCTATGCGCCAGAACACCAAAGCGTCGCCATTGATGCCCGCAAGGGCTTCGATCATGCGGTGCAGATACTCAGCAGCCAGTTTATTCGCGATGCGTTATCTGACATGCGCCAGGGAGGTCAGTCGGATTCCGCCAAGGATTTCGAGGTGTTCCAAGAGGGCGGCCCATCCCGGATTCAATTTACCGGGGGCAGCACGGGAGCGCCCAAGGGCGCCGCTCGTACCCATGCAGCGGATCTCGTCGAGATCCGCGATATCTTAGAGACCATAGGGCTTGAGGATGTCGAGCATCCCGTTGCTCTTGTTCAGGCGCCAATGGAGCATCATGGGGGGCACAGCTGGCTGCTTTCCTGTCTGAGTGCTGGCGCTGCCGTGGTGGTCGCCTCCAAGTTCGATGCCGAGGAGATACTCGGCAAAATCGAGCGATACGCCGTGACCCATATCATCTTGCTGCCCCCCAGCGTATACTGTCGTCTCTCACGCGAGGCCGCGCCCGGCGCTCGCGACCTGTCTTCGGTGCGTATTGTGCAGAGCGCCGCCGGCGCCATGACCCCCTCCATAGTGGAGGGGATATTCCAGCTGTTTCCTGCCTGCGAGATCAACTATGGTTGGGGACAAAGCGAGAGCGGCGTCGGCACTTCGATGCGATTGTCGAGGGAGGAATACGCTTCAGCCACGCCAAAAATCCATTCGGTGGGAGTGCCGATGAGATCTTTAGAAATGATGTTGCTCGATGAGAAGGGGGGAGTCTCCGATTGCGGCGAGGCCGTGGTGCGAACGCCGGCCATGATGGAGGGGTATTACGAACGGCCGGACCTTACGAGGGAAGTACTGCAAGACGGCTGGTTGAGGACAGGCGATGTCTTTGCCCGCGACGAACAGGGCCTGTACTACTTTAAGGCTCGGGTGAAGGACGTGATAAAAACAGGAGGAGAGAACGTCTACGCAAGCGAGGTGCAGGCGGTTATCCTGAGCCACCCCGAAGTGCAGGACTGCGTCGTGAAAGGTGTTCCTGATCTGGTATGGGGGGAGGCAGTGGCCGCCATCGTGCAACCGATGAAGGGAAGCGCTCTGTCGCCGAAAGCGATACAGGACTTTTGCAAAAGACACTTGGCGAGCTACAAAAAGCCGCAGAAGATAGGCCTGGTAGACGATCTGGGGAGAGACGAGTCGGGGAAAGTGGGCGCCGATCGGATGAACGAGCTTTTCTCTTTGGCGGAAAGCTGAGCACGCCTAGCGCGGTAGGATTCCACGTTCGCGGGCGTTCTCTACGGCCTCAACCCGCGAATGCGCATCCAATTTCTGAAGGGTGTTTCGGATGTGCGTTCTCACCGTGTGAACGGAAATATACAGCTG